>Ga0182018_10000980_pt1 | contig 34534 bp, 37 predicted proteins | sample 812P2MmetaG_FD_120490 | JGI IMG/M metagenome (GOLD analysis project Ga0182018, IMG submission 120490) | Permafrost microbial communities from Stordalen Mire, Sweden - 812P2M metaG | ecosystem: Environmental > Terrestrial > Soil > Wetlands > Permafrost | place: Sweden: Stordalen | collected...
AAGCCTATGGCGTTCTTCGGTAGGTACATCGAAGTGACACCGCACTCGCGCCTCGTCTGGACTAATGAGGAGAGTGACGACGGTGCCGTCACCACGGTGACCTTCGAGGAAAAAGGTGGCAAGACGCTGCTGGTCATGCGCGAACTCTATCCCTCGAAGGAGGCTCTCGACCGTGCCATCGCCGGGATGGAGGATGGGATGCGCGAGCCGTTCGAGCAACTGGACGAGCTTCTCGTCACCCTGGGTGCGAGCGTGGGAGGGTCATGAAGTCAGTGCGTCGCGGCCGCCTGCGCCTCCTGGTAGGTGTCGTTCGCGCGCGCCACGACGTATGCGCGGACGAGCTCCGCGAGGTCGGGGCTCAGCACCTGGGCGAAGCTGACCATGCCGTTCTTCGAGCGCGACCCGTCGAGCACGACGTTGCGCCATCCGTCCGCCGAAGGGAGCAACGGCGACCAGCGGAGATCGGGCAGTACGCCACCGCTTACCGCGGAGTCGCCGTGGCATACGCTGCAGAAGGCCTGGTACACGAGCTTCCCGGTCGGAAGCTTGCTCGCGTCGGCGAAGCGCTCCGGCGGCTTGGGGATGGGCGGCGGCGGCGGCGGGGGCGGCAGCTTCCCCGTACCGCCGATGCGGAACGCAAGCACGCGGCTGCGGTTCTGCGTTAGGGCCCCCTTGCGCGCGGCCTCCCCCGCCGCGAGAGGGTACACGCCGCCCGCGCCGACGACGACCGCGATGTACTGCTGCCCGCCGACCGCGTACGAGATGGGTGCCGCGATGATCCCCGTCTGCGCCGCGAACGACCACAGGGGCGCGCCCTTGTCGGCCGAGTACGCGCTGAACGACCCGGCCGCGTTCCCTTCGAACACCAGCCCTCCGGCCGTCGAGAGGACGCCGCCGTTCCACGCCCCCGGCTGCTCGACCCGCCAGACTTCCTTCTGCGTGACGGGGTCCCACGCCTTGAGATACCCGCGGACCGACGCCAACACCTGCGCCTTGGCGCGCACGTCCTCGGGTATTCCGATGAGGCTCACGTCGATGCCCGTGTTGTAGGCAATCGGATTGGGCGCGAACGTCTTCGGGTCCCCGTAAACGAAAGGAATGTCCTGCGCGGGGAGGTAGACGAGGTGGGTCTCGGGGCTGAACGACATCGGCTGCCAGTTGTGCGAACCGAACGGCCCCGGCATCGCGATCCACGGCTTGCCGGTCTCGCCGTAGAGCGCCGCGGGGTTCATGAGCGGGCGGCCGGTCTTCATGTCGACGCCGCTCGCCCAGTTGACCGTCGTGAACGGCTGGGCCGAGATGAGCTTGCCGTTCGTTCGATCGAGCACGTAGAAAAAGCCGTTCTTCGGCGCCTGCATCAGCACCTTGCGCGGCTGCCCCTCGATCGCGAGGTCGGCGAGGATGATGTGCTGCGTCGCGGTGTAGTCCCACGACTCGCCGGGCGTGGTCTGGTAGTGCCAGACGTACTCGCCGGTGTCCGGCTTGAGCGCGACGATGGACGAGAGAAACAGGTTGTCGCCGCCGCCCGGGCTGCGCAGCCGCTGGTTCCACGGCGAACCGTTGCCGACGCCGATGTAGAGGAGGTCGAGGTCCGGGTCGTAGGCCATCGAGTCCCAGACGGTCCCTCCCCCGCCGAGCTTCCAGTATTCGCCCTTCCAGGTGGCCGCCGCCTGGCGGAGGATCGGCGCCTCGACGGGCTGCGACGGGTCGCCCGGCACGGTGTAGAAGCGCCACAGTTGCTTGCCGTCGTCGGCGTCGTACGCCGAGATGTACCCGCGCACGCCGAACTCGGCGCCGCCGTTGCCGATGAGGACCTTGCCCTTCACGATGCGGGGCGCGCCGGTGATCGTGTACTTCTTCGTCTGGTCCACCGTCACGACCGACCAGGCTTCCTTGCCGGTCTTCGCGTCGATGGCGACGAGGCGCCCGTCGAGGGTGCCGACGTAAACGCGCCCCTTCCAGATCGCCACGCCGCGGTTGACCACGTCGCAGCAGGCCTTCGCGCCGGTCTCGCCGGGCACCTTCGGGTCGTACTGCCAGAGCAGCTTCCCGGTCGCCGCGTCGATCGCCTGCACCTTGCTCCAGGCGCTGGTCGAGTACATCACGCCGTCGACGACGAGCGGGGTCGCTTCCTGCCCGCGCGCGGTGTCGAGGTCGAGCGACCACGCGAGGCCGAGCGTGCCCACGTTGGCCGCGGAGATCTGGTTGAGCGGCGAGAACCGCTGCTCGTCGTACGTGCGGCCGTGCGTGAGCCAGTTGTCGCGGTCGTGGTCGGCGCCCACGAGACGCGCGGCGTTGACTTCGACGGCGGCGGGCGCTGGCGGCTCGTTCTTCGTCGCGGACGAACGGCTGCAGGCCGCGAGGGGAAGCAAGCCCGAAAGGGCGAGAATACGGACCGTCGGGCGCATGGGTTCGTTTACCTTTCGGCGCCGAGGATGCCGCCGAAGGGCACGAAAGTGCAATGGGGGTTATTTGGGAGATGAGCCGCTAAGGCGCGAAGACGCCAAGAGAGAGAGCCGCGTCGCCGCATAGGCCAGCGGGCCGAGAAGGATCACGCCCGCGCCGAAGACGAGGGCGTTCACGCCGGCGACCTGTTCGTGGAGGTTCTTCACGAGCGCGAAGCCGAGGAGCGCGACGGGCGCGACTCCCAGCACGGCGACTCCTGCGATTCCCCCGGGCACGCGGAACGGCCGGGGGAGGTGCGGCTCGCGGACGCGCAGGACGACGAGGGCGACGAACTCGAGGACGAGGCTGGTCCCGTAGAGGAGGATGTCGAGGCTGACGAGGCGCTCGAACGATAGGCCGAGCGTGAGCGTCCACGCGACCGAGCACGCGAGGACCGCGACCCACGGCGTGCCGCTCCGCGCGAAGCGGCGGGCGAAGACGCGCGGGAGGTAGCCGTCGTCGGCGAGGACCGCGGGGAGGCGCGAATACGAGAGACAGAGCGCGCTGTACATCCCGAACGCGCTCACCATGCCGCCGGCGACCACGGCCACGGCGAGCGCCGGCCCGCCGTACACGCGCGCGACGTCGACCCACGATCCGGTCTCCCATCCCGAGGGATCGACGCCCGCCTTCCACATCGCCGCCACCGGGACGACGTACGTGAGCGCGACGAGCGCGACCGCGACCAGGACGGCGATGGGGTACGTGCGCTGCGGGCGGTCGACCTCGCCGGCAACGGTGGATGCGTTGTCCCATCCCATGAAGTTCCACATCGCGACGAGCACGCCTCCGGCGAGATCGGGAGCCGCGACTTCGTGCGTAGTCGCTGCGGGAGCCGGCGCGCCGTGCGCGAGAAACCCGACCGCAGCGAGCACCGCGAACGGCGCGAGGAGCAGCGCGGTCATCCCGGCCGATCCTTCGCCGACGGCCGTGGCCCCGGCCAGGTTGTACACGGCGGCGACCGCGACGAAGAGGACGCCGATGACGATCGGCGACGCGCCGAGCACCGGTGAGAGCCGCCCGAGATAGACGACGAAGAGCGTCGGGTAGATGGCCATGTCGAAGACGCTCGCCGCGAGCGACAGCCACGCCTCCTCGTATCCCCAAAAGCGCCCGAGCGCGCGGCGCACCCACGCGTAGTAACCCCCTTCCTCCGGGAGCGCCGCGGCGAGCTCGCCCACCATGAGGGCCGTGGGAAGGCTCCACACGAACGGCGTCGCGAGGAGGATGACGATCGCCGCGCCGAAGCCGACCTTCTGCACGAGCTCCTCGATCCCGTACGGGCCGCCCGACACCATGAAGTACAGGGCGCCGACGAGCGCGACGAGCGTCATCCGGCGAGCGGGCAAGGGAGGCTCTCGGGTCACTCGGCCATGAAGTCGATCGTGAAGTACGTCCTTCCGTCGCGGTTCGCGATGCCGACGCCGAGCCTCTTCCACTCGGGGCGCAGGAGCGCGTCGTGGTGCATGCCGCCAGGGCCCTCGCCCATCCAGCGGACGAGGATGTCGCCGATCTGATCCTGGAGGGGCCCGGGGGGCGATCCGTCGGGGGAGCCCTGCACTTCGGTGCTCTTCGCGCGGAGATCACGGGCATGGTCGATCATGTGCTGATTCTGGCGGTGGTCCTGCGCGAGTTCTTCGCTCGCTTCCTGGGTGAAGGCGTCGAGCGATTCGTCGCGAACGAGAGGGCCGACGCCATTGAGTTTGCGGACGCCGTTGACGTAGCCGAGCACGTAGTCGTGGGCGTCGTCAGGGCTGATGTCCTGAGGGGGCGCGTCGGCGGGGCCGGGCGGTGAGCTCGAGACGCTGACGCACCCGTACTGGCCTTCGTTGTCGCAGTCGTGCGTGAGGCGCATGCCCGTGGACGACCGGGCGATGGGGGCGTTGTTGCGCGCGTGCTGCTCCGCGGCGCTCTGGGCCACCTGGGCGGCGGCGGCCACCGTCGCGAAGGCGAGCGCTTCGCCGAGTTTGGCGCCGTTGCTCGGGTTCATCCCCGCGCCGCACGCGAGGGCCGCGCACGCGAGGACGACGACAGCGGGAGCGGCGATGCGCACGAAACGGTCAGCCTACTGTATAGTCACGGCCGCGTCATGACAGGCTGGACCACGGGCGTGGCCTTCCTCGCGAAGTGGTCGTCCGCGCCCACCGCCGCCCTTGTCTTGCTCGCCTCGTGCAATGCCCATTCGACCACCACGAACGTCGTTGGCACGGGACAGGCCGCCCGATCGGAACCAGAGTGGAGCGCCATGAGCTGGGAAGAACGCCACGATGTGATGACGTTCGCGGTGCTGCCCAACATGGGCCGCCTCTTTCAGCGCTTCCGTGCGGCATCGGCGCCGGAGATGACGTGCCGGACCTGCCACGGGCCGGACGCAGAACGCGCGGCCTACAAGATGCCCCACGGTCTGCCGCCACTCGACCCTTCGCACATGCCCGACCCGAAATCCCACGACGCGACCGAGGCAAAGATGGCGAAGTTCATGACGGAAGAAGTCACGCCCGCGATGGCAGATCTCTTGGGTGTACCGCGATCCGCACAAGGTCAAACGCAAGGCTTCTCGTGCTTCAACTGCCATCCGTCCCGATGACGCCGACCCTCACTCGTCGCGAGTGCTTCGGTGCCGCCGTCGGCGCGGCGATCGCTTCGCTTCCGCGCATCGCTCGCGCCGCGCAGGCTCGTCCCCCCGTTCTCTACGTCAGCCACGCCGCGCCCATTTTCGCCATCAACGATCCTTCTCGCATCGCAGAGCTCCGGACGTGGGGCGCACGCCTTCCGAAGCCTCGAGGCATCCTGGCGATGACCCCGCACTTCGGGTCGCGGCGCCTCGAGGTCGGAGCCACGGGGCCAGGCTTCGCGATGTACGACCTGCCCGAAGGCATCAAACGTCGCATCCCCCTGGGGCTCACCTACGCGACTCCGCCGAGCGGAGCACTCGGCGCACGGGTGGATGCGCTCCTCGGGGAGGGCACTCCCCTGCCCCGCGGTGACCGAGGCGGCTTCGATCACACGACATGGATGCCGCTCAAGTGCCTCTTTCCGGACGCCGACGTTCCGATGCTCGAATTGGCCTATCCCTACGTGTCCGAGGCGGAGGCGTTCAAGATCGGCCGCAAGCTGGCGCCGCTGCGTGACGAAGGCATCCTTTTCGTGGCCAGCGGAGGAATGACGCACAACCTGGCCGCGATGGAGATCGGGGCCAACCCTCCGGCGTATGCGCTCGAGTTCGACGCCTGGGCCAGCGAGCGTCTCGCGACCGAGGACGCCGACGCGCTGATCGACTGGCGCACGAAGGCGCCCGCGGCGAACCTCGCGCACCCCGACGACGGCGGACACTACCGCGTCCTCTTGGTCGCCATGGGGGTCGCGCTCGCCGGCGGCACGGCACGCGCCACGTTCCCTATCACGGGCTTCGAGGCGACGATGTCCAAGCGCTCGGTCGAACTTGCGTGAGGTCCATGCAAATTAGGTGGGCCCCGATGCGAAGGCCTTGGCTTTGACCTCACGCCGCTGGGCGAGCTCGTGGAACACCTTGTGGGCCTCCATCTTCTTCGCGATGCGCTCGATGAGGCCTGGAAAGGCCATGCCGAGAAGCAACAAGTGCCGGATCGGCGCGCCGTTCACGACGACCTCGGGCTCGTCGCGCTCGATCGCGCGCACCGAGGCCTTTGCGACGGCCTCGGGTGTGCACGTGCCGAGGCGGCGCGGCGCGACGATGCCGTACTGCGTTTGCATGTCGTGGAACATGCCCGCGTCCGACACGAAGCCGGGGCAGACGACCGACGCGCTCACCGCGCTGCCGAGGGTCTGCAGGCTTGCGCGCAGCGCGCGTGTGAACCCGACGACCCCGTGCTTGGTAGCGCCGTAGGGTTCGGCAAAGGCGGCGGGCGCAAGACCGGCGAGCGAAGCGATGCTGAGGATATGCCCTCGGTTCGCGGCGATCATGGAGGGCAACACCATGCGCGTGAGGAGCATCGGCGCGGTGAGGTTCACGGCGACGAATTGCTCGATGAAGCTCGGCTCGAGCTTCTCGAAGAAGGAGACGTGCTCGATGCCGGCGTTGTTGACGAGCAGATCGATCGGCCCGAGCTTCTCCTGCGCGAAGTCGACGAGGCGTTCGAGCTGTTCGCGCCGACCCACGTCGGTCGCCAGCGTGAACACGCGTCGGCCGTGCCGCGCGACCTTCGCGCGCACTTCTTCGAGACCCGCCTCGCCGCGCGCAGCGAGCACGAGCTCGACGCCGCGCGCTGCGAGGGCGTCGGCGAGCACCGCGCCGATGCCGCGCGAGGCACCCGTCAAGATGGCACGCGATTTCGCGAAATCGATCATGTTGCGCCTCCACCGGCTGGCCCGAGGTTCGGCCGTGCCTCGTCGAGACGATCGCGCAAAGGGGCACCGCCCGCAAGCGGCGGCCCGCGGCAAACGAGCGGAGGGTGGCTGGCGGCGAGCGTCGGGAGTAAGAGCCCTGGATCATGCCCCAAGACCAGTGGACCGCAGTCGACCGCTACCTCGTCAGCGCCCTTTTGCCGGCCGACGACGTGCTCGAAGGGGCGCTGCGCGCGAACGCCGCCGCCGGGCTACCCGCGATCGACGTCGCGCCGAACCAGGGAAAGCTGCTCCACCTCATCGCGCGGATCCAGGGCGCCCGCACGATCCTCGAGGTGGGCACGCTCGGCGGCTACAGCACGATCTGGCTCGCGCGCGCGCTCCCTCCCGACGGGCGGCTCGTCACGCTCGAGGCCGAGGCGAAGCACGCGGAGGTCGCCCGCGCGAACGTGGCACGCGCGGGGCTCGCGAGCCGCGTCGAGGTGCGCGTGGGGCAGGCGCTCGAGACGTTGCCCCTGCTCGCCAAGGAAGGACGCGAGCCGTTCGACATGGTCTTCATCGACGCCGACAAGCCCAGTAACCCCGAGTACGTGGAGTGGGCGCTGCGGCTCACGCAGCCCGGCAGCGTCATCGTGGTCGACAATGTCGTGCGCGCCGGAGGCATCCTCGACGCGTCGAGCGACGACCCGCGCGTGCAGGGTACGCGCCGCCTGTTCGAGATGCTCGCGCGCGAGCCGCGCCTGAGCGCGACGGCGATCCAGACCGTGGGAAGCAAGGGCCACGACGGCTTCGTGCTCGCGCGCGTGGTCGGCGCGCCGTAAGCTCACCTGACTTCGAGGAAGAACACGAGCGGCGCAAACGGCTGGCGAGGCATCGCGGGCCCATGGTGCGTCCAGACGCGTCCGTCGTCGTCGAACCGAAGCGTGACGCGACCGAGGTCGGGGGTAGGCAGCAAGAAGGGCGCGCTGGTCGCGCCGGCTCCGTGCAGCCGGTACGTGCCCGACGAGGGGACGTACTGCCCGCATGGGCCGGGGCACGCGACGCTCCAATCGAACGTCGCGTCGTCGCGCCGCTCGAGCGTGCCTTCGCTCCCCGTCACGTAGACGAGGGCCCACGTGGCGGCGCTCGGCGCCACGCTAGCCGCGGGGTGCGATCGCGCGCAGCCGATCGCGAGCACGCACGACATCGCGAAGAGGCCACACTTCCCCACGATTAAAGCGTACACCCGCCGCTCGCTTCATGCACGTTCCCTTTTGGCTAGCGCGGCGCAACGGCGACAGCAGCACTCGCTAGCACCAGCGACGGTCTTACACGTGGCTACTTTGGATCCGGCGCGGGGGCAGCCGGCTTGTCCGCGCCCCCTTCTGCAGGCTTCTCCGCGACGACGGACGGCTTCACGTCGTCCATCAAGCTTCCGGGGGGGAACGAGATGCGCTGAACGATGTGCTCGAACTCGGGCAGGTCTGCGCTGAATCGGTCGGCCGTGTTGTAGTAGCCCACGACCAGGAGCCCCGGGCGCTGGAAGCATGAATCGCCGTCGTGGGTCACGATCGGCCACGGGCGTGTGGCCCGCGTGTGCGAGTTGCACTCGTAGAAGTAGAATTTGACCAGGACGACGCGGACCTTCGCCGAGCGGAACGACGGGTCGAGACGCAACTTCTCGACTTCGGCCAGCTCGACGGTCCCTTCGAGACCCGGGACGTCGCCGACGTTCACGTCGCTCTTGGCGGTGACGAAGGTCGTGAAGTGTCGCTCGTGCACGCGCTCGATGCTGAACAGATTCGATTGCGCATAGAGGCCCGCTCCGGACAGGCCGTCGGCGTAGTCGTTCAGGACGACCTCGAGGTCACGGTGGGCGTCGGTGGGCAGCAGCGGGTGGGCCTTGACCCAGATGACGCCGTTGTCGCGCCCGTTCAGGAGGCGCAAATCGTAGATGTATTCCTGGGAGGTCTCGCTCGACGAAATCTGTCCGTCGCCATCCTCGTCGAACTCGCGCTTTGCCTCGTAGTTGTTGCCCTTCTTCGGCTTCGAGTTCCCCCGCTCGTCGACGAAATAGTTGTCGAGCGTCCAGTCGCCCCCGGCGAAGGCCTTTCCGGCGGCATCGCTGTACGCGACCTTGTAGCCGTAGTCCGACTGCAAGTATGCCGTCGCGCCGAACTGACCGGAGTTGTGGACACAGCCCGAGAGCAGGAGACAACCAAGTGCCACAAAGGGCGGCGCGATTTGGGTGCGCAATGGCCGCTCAGATTATCGAACGACGGCGAGCGAGGTCAACTCGGGCACCCGTCAGCCGCCGGGGCGCGCGTCCGAAGGTCCGGCGTCGTCGCTGCCGTCCTCGCCGCCGGACTCGCCGCCGGACTCGGTGCCACCGTCGTCGGACGGGGCGGTGCAGATGCGGATGGTCGACCCGCCATCCGCCTCGCCGCCGAATCCCATCGAGCCGACTCCCGGCAATGGGACGTTCGTGCACGTGTCGCCCGGCGTGAAGCACTCGGCCGATAGGGCGCAAAGCTGCTCGCCGATGCCCATCACGTCTGGACACGGGCCCGCCTGGCAGGTCGTCGTCGACGTATTGCGTTCACCGCAGCACACCTGGCCGGGCTGGCAGGTCGAGGCGTTGGTGCAGCCGGTGCACATCATGATCGAGGGCTCGCCTGCCAGCGGCGCGCAGGTGTCGCCCGACGGGCAGTCGGCCGACGAGTCGCAGGTCTGGATGGGTGGTGCCCCGTACGGGGGAAAGAAGACCGGGCCGTCATCCGGGCTCTCTTCGCTTGCATCGAGGGCAGACTCACTTCCGTCAGGCGAAAGCTTGCCGTCGGCGCCCGGCGTCTGGCCGCCGCTGCACGCCACGGTCGTCGCGGAAAGCGTCCCCACGCGGAGGGCGTAGAGCGCGGCGCGACTGAGGCGCTCGCGCGGCGACGAGGGTGTCGTCACCTTCCGGAACGAGGACGGCAGCGGCGTTCGGCAAAAGGGGCAAGCGTGCTCGCTGACGCGCACGTGGCGGGCGCACGCGGGACAAGGCCCCAGGGGAGTGTTGATCATGAAGTATGCCTCCCTCCGCGAAGGCGTCTCGCCCTACTGCGAATACGTCCCCGACTCCATTTCGGTGCAGCTTACGCCGCTCTTGGCGATGGTCACGCTGCCGCTCGCGGTCAAGGTGCCGTCGTCGAGGGTCAGCGTCCGGCTGACGTCGGTGATGTCCTCGGTCGTCGACCCGTCTTTCATCTCGGCACAGACCTGATTCGGCAGGGCGGTCGCCGTCTGGCCGCTGACCATGAAGTTGAACTTGCATCCGTTCACGTAGAGGACCGAGACAACCCCGGCGCTTGCGCCGCCGGAGCCGAGGCTGATGACCAGCGTGTCGGACCTGCTGTTCATCGTGGGAGACCCCGTGGGACACGTCTCGGTGTCGCTGAACATGCCGCTCCACGTCCCGACGAAGGACGCGATGCCTCCCCCGGCGCCCGTATCCGTCCCGGCAGTCCCGGCATCCTCGACCCCCGCATCCGACCCGCTTTCGCCGGTCCACTCTGCGGCCGGGCAGCCGTTGTCCGCAGCGCCGCCACCGTAGTAGCAGATCTTGCTGGCGCCCATGGTGCAGCAGCCGCTCAGGCCCTGGGTGGGGCACGCGCTGACGACGGTGCCCGGGTGGCTGCCCGTGGTGCTGCAGTCCTTCTCTTGGAGCCCCGCGTACTGGGAGGGCACGGAGGACGCGTTGCACATCGGCGTCGTCGCGTTCGGCGAGTAGCAAGTGACCGTGGTCATCCCGGAGCCGCCTGCGCCGCTGTCTTCGCCGCTGCTACCTCCATCGCCCCCGGTGGACCCGCTGCCGCTGCCGCTGCTGCAGGCGATCGGGAGCGCGGTGATCACGACGAAGGCGGCGAGTTCGATCGATTTCATATGGGTGGAGTTCCTGGCTTCGGGTGAGGGGCGATTGTGCGCCGCGGGGGAGGATGCTAGCGGTCAAGCCCTCCTACGGGAACGATCGCGATGATAGGTGGCAAGCGCGTCTGCGTCGTCATGCCCGCGTACAACGCGGAGAAGACGCTCCGGCAGACCTACGCCGAGGTGGATCGCACGGTCGTCGACGACGTCATCCTGGTGGACGACGCCTCGCGCGACAGCACCGTGGAGGTAGCCAAGGAGCTTGGCATCTACCACATCGTCCACCCGAAGAACCGGGGCTACGGGGGCAACCAGAAGACCTGCTACACGACGGCGCTCGCCCGCGGAGCGGACATCGTCGTGATGCTCCACCCCGACTACCAGTACTCGCCCCGGCTGCTCCCGGCGATGAGCGCGATGATTGCGAGCGGCCACTTCGATGCGGTGCTCGGCTCGCGCATCCTCGGCATCGGCGCGCTGGCCGGCAACATGCCGCTATGGAAGTACGCGGCCAACCGCTTTCTCACCGCCGCCGAGAATGTGCTGCTCAACTACAAGCTCGCCGAGTACCACTCCGGCTACCGCGCCTTCTCCCGCCGCCTGCTCGAGACCTTGCCGCTGCACGAGAACTCGGACGACTTCGTCTTCGACAACCAGATGCTGGCGCAAGCGCTGTGGTTTGGGTTCCACATCGGCGAAATCTCGTGCCCGACGCGGTACTTCCCCGAGTCTTCGTCGATCAACTTCCGCCGGAGCGTCACGTACGGCTTTGGCGTGCTCGGGACGGGCGTCGAGTACCGGCTAGCGAAGTGGTCGCTGCGCAGCTCGCCGCGCTTCGCCAAGGTCGAGCGCACCTGACCTGCAGCGGCATTGCGTGCGGCTGCCGCGATGCGCATGCCGTCACGGCCAAGTAGTTGCCCAGACGGTCAGGGCTTCACGGCGGTGGCGTGCCCTGCCACCACGTTCCGGCGAAGTGCGTGCCTCCCCACTGCGCGCTCCACGCCGCCTGCTCGGCCGGGTTGGCGCCTGTGGTGACGATGTCGTCCGCGGGCGCGTCGTCGCTCCACGAGGTCCAGAGAAAGAGACCCGCCGGCAGACCGCTAATCCACGCGATGGAGGCCGCCGTCCAGGTCCCGTCGTCGAGACCGGGGCCGCTCCCTTCGCCGCCGCTGGACGGCGAGCCCGCGCCGTACTCGCTCAGCGCGACCTTGATGCCGTTCGCCTGCGCGAAGGACGTCATCCAGTCGAGGTCGATCGTGACTCCGCTCTGCGCGAGCGCCCACTTCGATTGCGTGCCGCCGTTATTGTACTGAGAAATATTGGCTTGATAGAAATCCATCGAGACGACGTCGACCCCGCCGGGGTTGCTCGTCGCGTCGTAGGCGCCCGGCCAGTAGGGCGTCGGGTCCGGCTGGCCCCAGGCGACGTTCCACTGAACGAGAGCGTGCGGGTTGTGCTTGCGCACCAGGGCTGCGACGCGCTTGAAGGCCGCGACGTAGTTGGCATACGTGGCGTTCGTGCCGACGCCGTTCGACCACTTGTACCAGTTTCCGTTGAACTCCCAGCCGATGCGCACCGAGAGCAGCGGGTTTGGCCACGCCGCCAGCGCCTCGGACATGGCTTCGTAGGTCGCGTCATAGGAGCCGCTCGCCGCCTGCGCCATGTCGTCCAGGTCGTTCGACTCGCCGAAGATGCTGAGGAGGGGGAAGGAGCACTCGAGCAGCGGGTGCGCGCCCGACGCGTTGGTGTACGCCGACCCGGACCCGATGTAGCTGGTCGTCGTGATCGTCGTGCCCGCAAGGTCGACCGGACGGCCGAGCCATGCCTGGACCTTCGCCGGTCCTGTGGGCACGCCGTTGGTCTTGATGCCTATCATGTAGTCGAGGCCACCGGCCGCGCCGTCCGTTCTCGCGTCGGCCGCGCCGCCGTCGTATCCCGACCCGCCCTCGCCCGAGGTGGTCGCGTCGAGGCCCGAGCCCCCGTCCAGACCGCCGTCATTTCCCTGGCTGCCGTCGGCCGCGTCGTCCGCGCTTTCGGTCGCGTCGCCGGCATCGCCCGCGTCCGAGCCCGACGTATTGCCGCTGCCGGCGCTCGCATCGGCCGCCGCGTCCTTGCTGCCGGCGCCCGCACCCGAGGAGTCGGACGACGCACGGGTCGAACACGAGACGACCCCGAGAGCGAGGAGAAGCAGGACGCGCGTCGACGACATGACGAGCCTTCATTTTAGCCGATTACCCGACCGAGGTGGAACTCGAGAGAGGAATCCTCACCGCGAAGCTCACGGTGGCGACATGAGCCGGGCGTTCGCGCCCGTGAGCACCAGCGCTCACAATGAGCCTTCGTTCCGGGATCAGTCGAAGCGCCCGCCGCGCCCCGCTCCTGCGGCGAAGCGCTTGGCCCCCTCGACCCCTTCGCCGCTCGCGAGTGTCTCCACGCCGAGCGAAAATTCTCGCTGGAGCGCGGCTTCGAAGGTCGTTCCCATTGACTCGTACGCGCTCAGGCGGTCGTTTCGCATACACAACTGGGGGAACGCGGCGATGCCGCGGGCGATCTCCTCCGCCGCGTGACGCGCCCTCTCCCTGGGCACGACCCGATTCACGAGACCCATGGAGAGTGCCTCGGGGGCCCCGACCGGGCGGCCCGTCAGGATCAGATCCATCGCGCGCGAAAGGCCGATGAGGCGTGGCAGGCGAACCGTCCCTCCGTCGATGAGCGGGACCCCCCACCGGCGACAGAATACGCCGAGCACGGCGTCTTCCTCGGCGACGCGCAAGTCGCACCACAGCGCGAGCTCGAGCCCACCCGCGACAGCGTGGCCTGCGATCGCCGCGATCACGGGTTTGTTCAGGGCCATGCGCGACGGTCCCATCGGAGCGTCTCCCGCGACGTCGATCCGGTTGCCGCGACCATCCCCGATTGCCTTGAGGTCGGCGCCGGCGCAGAACGTCCCTCCCTCCCCCCAGAGGACGGCCACGCGCGCGTCGTCGTCCCCTTCGAAGGCGCGCACTGCATCGGCGAGCGCCTGCGCCGTTGGACCATCGACGGCATTTCTGACCTCGGGTCGCGACAGGATCAGCGTCCAGATACTTCCGTTCTTCTCGGTGCGGATGGTCATGCAAATGGTCTCCGGATGGCATCGGTCGCAGCGGCGGGCAGCCGCAACAGAAATATCAGGCGTCCTGATACTCCTCGGATAATGGCTAATGGCAAAGGAGCGCTCGAAGAACATATTTTGTCCCGCGATGAACACGGTACCGCATGCGGCCATCAGTTACGTTTGCGTTGCCAAGGAGCGGCCGATGAAACGATTGCTCTCGATTGCCATTCTCGTTTCTGCGTGCACAAGCGCAGGTTGGATCGCGGGCTGTGGTAGCGGCGGCCCGCAACAGGGCGGCTTCATTTCGAACAGCAGCGGCGGTGGCTCCGGCGGCGCTTCCTCCAGTGGCTCGGGCGGCGGACAGAGCACCGGTGAGGGGACCAGCGGTGGCGGTGAGATCTCGGACGCCGGCTCGGGCGGCGGTTCCGATGGCGGCAACGGCAGCAGCGGCTCCGGAAATGGTGGCGGCAGCGGCGTCGGGACGTCGAGCGGATCATCAGGCGGTGGCGGTTCCGGCACGTCCGGAGGCAGCTCGGGGACGGGCGGCGGTGGCAACGGGATCAAGGGCTGCGGAGAGACGCTCCCGTCGTTGAGCGACTACACGCAGAGTGGCCCTTACACCGGGACGACGATCGACAACACCGGCCCTGACGGAGGGTATACCGTTGTCCAGCCGACAACCCTCGGCGCAAACGGCTTCAAGCATCCGATCGCGACCTGGGGCAACGGGATTACGACGACGCCGGCTACCTACCCGACTCTCCTGAATCTGATTGCTTCGCATGGGTTCGTCATCGTCGCCAGCAACAGCTCCACGGTGGCTGAATCCGACATGGCAGGCGGGCTCGAGTGGATGGTTCAGCAGAATACGGCGTCCGGTCAGTACGAAGGCAAGCTGGACACTTCGTGCTTGATATCGATCGGGTATTCGCTGGGCGGGGCCGGTGCGGTGAGCACGGGCTCGGACCCCAGCGTCAACGCGAACATCGTCGCGACCGTTGCCTTTCACCCCGCGGGCGGCACTCCCACAGGCCTCAAGGCTCCGCTACTCCTCTTCACGAGCACGACGGACACCTTCGTAGTGCCCGCTACGTTCGTCACGCCGGTGTACAACGCATCCCCGGTCCAGACGTTCTACGCCACGCTGCAGGACGCCGGTGATCCGAGCAACCTCGGGCACATCATCGTGGTCAGCCCCACCGACCCCGAGTACGCGCCCGCCATGGCCTGGCTGCGGTTGTGGGTTTACGGGGACACGGGCGGGATGAGTTACTTCTGGGGGGGGACCACCGCCAAACTCTGCCAAGGTCCGGACTGGGCGTGCCAGAGCAAGACCCCGCCGGGCGCGTCGATGATGAGCGGCTTCTAGAGCGAGCCCACGAGGCGCTCGGCTTCGCGGGGCCGGGTGCTGCTCTCGAAGAGCGGGGCCTTTCAGCTCTCTAGAACTTCTCTACCGACGGTCGCAGGTCGATCTCGTGGCTCCACGCGCTCGCATCCTGCGCGTGCAGACTCCAATAGGTCTCCGCGATCGCCGCGGGATCCAGGAACGTCTTCGGGTCGCGGTCCGGGAGCCCCGCCCGGACGCGCGGCGAGTCGATCTGGCCGTCGATGACGACGTGCGCGACGTGGATTCCCTTAGGGCCAAACTCGCGCGCCATGGACTGCGCCAAGGCGCGGAGGCCAAACTTGCCGATGGCGACCGCCGCGAAGCGCGCGCCGCCGCGCAGCGAGGCGGTGGCGCCCGAGAAGATGACGGTGCCGCGACCTCGCTCCAGCATGCCTGGGAGAACGGCTTGCGCCGCGAGGAAACCTCCCAGGCAGGTCACTCGCCACGCTTGCTCGACGGCGGCACTCGAGAGCTCGAGGAGCCCGCCGAGCTCGAACACCCCGGCGTTGTAGAGGAGAACCTCCGACGGCCCCAGATCCTCGTGAATGCGCCGGAAAGTGTTCCGGACGCTCTGCTCGTCGGAGGCATCGGTAAGGAACGTCCTCGCAGAGCCGCCCGCGCCGTCGATGGCGGCTTGGGTGGTGCGCACCGATTCGTCGCGGCGAGCGACGAGCGCGACGCGAAAGCCCCCACGCGCGAACCGGACGGCGAGCGCCTGGCCCAGCCCGGGTCCGACGCCGACGACTACTGCGACCTTCGATGTTGCGCTCATGAGGATCCCTTTCCCTTCAATATGCCCAGCGGCTGATCGATGCGCCGTTCAGCCGCCAAGTCTCGGAGGAAACGCACTCTCGTACCTCAGGCCTCGCGCCGCGGCGGGATGCAACGCCTCACTCGTCGCCGGCATCGAAGCCTCGCAAATGGCGAAGACCATCCTCGTTGCGGGTTACGGCCCCGGCATCTCCGCGGCCGTCGCGGAGAAGTTCGGCGCCGAAGGGTTTCAGGTCGCGATTGTCGGAAGGAGCGCGGACAGGCTCGCCCGCGGCGTGGAAGCGCTCGAGGCCAAGGGGGTGAAGGCGAAGGCCTTCACCGCCAACCTCGGCGACCCCGCGGCCGTGCGCGCGCTGGTCGATGATGTGCGCCGCGCCCTCGGGCCCATCTCGGTCCTCGAATGGACGGCGTACACGCCAGGCAACGTCGCCGGCGATCTGCTCTCGGCCAAGCCGGAGGAGATCCGCTCGCTGTTCGACGTGTCCATCATCGGGCTTCTCTCCGCGGTGCAGGCCCTCTTGCCCGACCTCAAGAGCGAGAAAGGCGCCATCCTCGTCACGAACGGCGGTGCCGGCTTCGTCAACCCCCAGATGGACGCGCTCTGCGCCCAATGGGGCATGATGGGCCTCGGCGTATCCAACGCCGCGAAGCACAAGCTCGTCGGCACCCTCGCAGCGAAGCTCGCGGGCGACGGTGTCTACGTCACCGAGATCATGGTCTCGGGCGTCATCAAGGGTACGTCGTTCGACCAGGGCCAGATGCCCGCAATCGAGGGCAGCCGGGTGGCCGCGAAATACTGGGAGCTGTACACGGAGCGCAAGGAGCTGCGGACGACGATCCAGTAGGGGCCCTGGACGTGGCCACGGCGCTGACCGCGCGCGGGTCGCCGACCGAAGTCCAGTGCACGGCCTCGATGTGGTGTTCGGCGAAGACGGCCGTCCACGATGGCGACAGGTTCACATCGACGAGAACCTTCACTGCGGGAGGGGGACTTCGACTTCCTCAGCGCGCCACGCGGCATACGCGAGCGCCGCGCTGATATCGTCGGGCTCGAGGTACGGGTAGGCGGCCAAGATGTCGGCGGCGGTCTTCCCTGCCGCGAGCAGGCCCACGATGGTCCCCACGGTCATCCGCAGCCCACGAACGCACGGACGGCCACCCATCACCTGGGGGTCGTGAGTGATTCTCGCGAGCGCATCCATGAGCGAAAGATACCACGAGACCCTGCGGCCGGCCGGCGTGGGAGCAGTTGGACGGGACTCGAACGCGGGGTGCTGCTTCGATTGCGAACCGGATAGCCGGAGCCCACCGCGACGCGACGCACCGTATCGCGCGAAGCGCCGCGGGAGGGCAGACGGGGCCCCCGCCCCCGGCGGGGTGGATGCCTTCTCGCGTGGCGGGGTGGACGGGACTCGAAAAATCTTGCGGATGGCCACGAGACTACAGAAAAGACGCCGGTTGGTGCTGAGGGTGCCCCCGTTGACGCGTCAGCGTTCACGACTCCTCGCGCGCCCTCGCCAACCCTCGCCAAGTCGCGAGAGACGGAAGCGAGCATCGTTGAACTTCGCGCAGCGCTCACCGATGCGATTCGCGATCGGGCCTGGCGCGTGGTCGAGATCATCCAGGGGCAGATCGACTCAAAGGAGCGCGCCGAGCTCGGAAACGTAGTGGCGTTCCCAGCAAGGCGGACGTAGAAAAAGGAAACGGCCGGCTCCCCGCGAAGGATGCCGGCCGGCCGGCGACGACGCCGTGTCACTGGAAAGGACGAGTTCCCGATGACGAGTCAAACCGTAGCGCACGACGCAGAGGACCGCAACGAGCCCTTCGACGTGGAGGCCGCGCGCCGGGCGGGCCGCCTGTTCGCCCTGCAGGAGTTGTGTCGGCTCTCCAAGCTGAGCGACGACGAGATCCGCGGCGCGTTTGAGGCTCCCCCGACGGCGCGCGTTGACCGCGAAGGCATCCGATCCCAGCTGGCCAACGCCAGGCGGGTGGGGGGGGCGGCTCCGCGCCGTGCTGGTCGTGCTCCACGCCGTGCACGTTCCGCCGCTGCGCCCCGCCCCGCTGCGCGCGTCGACTCGGACGACGGCCCAGCACCACCAGCAGCAAGGCTCGTCAATCAGCGCAGCGCGCTCGCCGTCCTTGGCTGGCCGAGCCGCTTCTACCTCGAGTTTATCCGCCGCAAGCACGTCCCGCATGTCGTCGTGCGCCGGCTGCACGTCTCCCGCGTCGCTGACATCCTCGACGCCCTAGGACTCACGCCACCACATCAGGTGGAGGCACCCGGGCCCGCGTACAGCCGCGAAGCGCAGGTCATCAAGCTGCAGGCCGGCGCGAGGAAGCGGGGCGGGCGATGAGCTGCGCGAACAGTTGCGGCGAGTGCTCTTGGTGCGACTGCGGCGAGTGTGTGTGTACTGACTCGCCCGATTGCCGATGTTGCGGGTGCACGGAGCACAGGCGCGGCGAGTTGATCCGCTACTACGAGCAGGCGGACCTATTCGAGCCAGACCAAGTTGAGGCGATGGCGGACGCTGCCCTCGCGCGCGAGAGGCGGGCAGCATGAGCGCCGGCGCGAAGTTCTCCACGTGGGAGTGCATCACCCGGATCGGCTTCTTCCCGAACGATTGCGGCGACGATGGCGCCGAGCCCGAACCGGAGGAGATCGCAATCTGTCGCGCGTGGATTCGGGTGCACGTCGAGCCGACCAAGGCGATCCAGACTCGCATGGGCTCCTACGGCTGGAAGCACATGGTGGAGGACTCGGCGCACGCGCTCGGGGCTTCCCTGTACGTGCGGAATGGCTCCTTCATCATGGCGGCGCTCGCCGAAGGGTATCGCGCCGTGCGCTACGCCGGGGATGATCCGAACGGCTTCTTCAACATGCGCGTCCGCAAGCCCGGGAGCGTCACATGACCCGCGGACGAGAGAAGGGCGGCAAGCTCGCACGGAACGAGGACGGTCTACCGAGGGTGGAACGCGGCCAGGACGTGCACCGGGTGCTTGACGACATGGACGAGGCAATCTCGGAAGACGCGCGCATCTTTCAGCGGGGGGGCGAGCTCGTGATCGCCCGCGGCGTGCTGGCCGAGGATGCGAAGCGACTGCGGATCAAGTTCGCGTCCGGGACCATCATCCTGGCCCAGCTTCGCCCGTCCTCGTTGCTACCTCGCATCACCGAACACGTCGACTACGGATATTGGGGCTTCAAGGAAAAGGAGGGCGACGACGGGAAGACCGAAAAGGTGCGGGTCTGGAAGACGGACCTACCTTCCGCGCTGATCTCGTCGGCCTTCCTGAGCAAGGTCTTTTGGGCGCACATTCGCCCGATCCGAGGCATCGCGGCGACCCCGATCATTCACCTGGACGGCTCGATCGTGTCGGAGGGCTACGACCCCGCAACGCAGTACTACGTAGCCAGCAACGTCGCCTTGCCTCCGATACCGGACCGTCCGACGCCCGACGATGCCAAGACGGCCCTCGCTGCACTTCTGGAGCCTTTCGCCGAGTTCCCTTTCGAGACGGACGACGAGCGATATAGCCCCGTCGCTCTCGCGCTGACGCTCCTTCTCCGGCCCGTCATCGTTGGGAACGTCCCTGCGTTCGTCCAGACGGCGCCTCAGAAGAATTGCGGCAAGTCGCTGGCCACGAAAGCCGCGTGTCTCCTCGCGACGGGGCAGATCCCCGCGTCGAACACGTGGGCCAAAGAGGGCGAGGAACAAGAGAAGATGATCGGGAGCGCGGCCGACGCTGGCGCCCCCGTCCTGTTCTTCGACAACGTGCCGGAGGGGAACGTCATCGGCGGGGCTCCCCTCGACAAGGTGCTTACTTGCGACGGGGCCAACAGCTTCCGCGTGCTGGGCGCGAGCAAGCTCAAGTCGCTCCCCTGGGAGACGACGATCGCCTTCACGGCGAACCGTGCGCGCATCGGAGGGGACACTGATCGGCGGGTAGTGCTCTCCACCCTCATCCGGCCCGACGTGCCGCCCGAGAAGTTCTCGCACGACCTGTTGCCATACATCGCCGCGGAGCGCCCTCGCCTACTCGCCGCTGCGTTCACCCTCGCGCGGGCATGGGTACAAGCCGGCGCGCGCGACGCCGAGATCCGCAGGCTGGACAGCTTCGAGCACTGGGCCCGCACCGTCGCGGCGATGATCAAGTGGGCCGGAGGTGGCGACGTCCGCGAGCTCGTGCGCGACGTCGAGGGGACCGACAAGGACGGGACGGAGTTGGCACTGCTCGAGGGAATGCACGCGTGGCTGATACTTCGCGGAAAGACGGACGTCACGGTCAAGGCACTGCTGGCTGACGTCTTCTCGCAGCAAGCCACGGCAGGCGGCGACCCCACGATCGTGCAGGCACTACGCGAAGCCATCGAGGGGATCGCGGGCTTCCAAGGCAAGGGTGACGATCGCAAGCTCGACGCTCGGAAGTTCGGCAATCGCCTCGCCGCAATGAAGGATCTTCTGCAGGGGAGTTACCGCTTGAAGCGGACTGGGGAGACGAGCGGGCTTGCACGGTGGACCGTCGTGAAGGTGACGCCTGCAGGGGGGTCAGGGGGGTCCAGGGGGGTCGACCCGGATTGCACGCGCGCGCATGTAGAGAGGTCTCAACCTCAGTGCCAATTGACCCCCCTCGTGGCACTTGACCCCCCTCTGAACGGCTATCCGCCAAGCTGGGACATGGCGCCTGAGCATGGTGAGGACCCACGGGGAGGCTACCCAGAATGAGGGCCGCCGACGCTACCCCACCGGCTCCCGGAACGCGCGAGCCTGGACGGCGGACATGGCAAAGCCCCGGCCGACCTTGGGAGGCCAACCGGGGCTCGGGTGCTTCGATCGTGCGGCTCAGGGCCGCCGGTGGGGGCTGACGTGGTGCTAGGCGGCCACGGTCCCATCAGCGGCCTCCCGTGCCTCCTCCTCGGCGATGAGCAAGGGGCGCAGCATCCGGTGCACCTGTGTGTGGCTCAGGGGGGCCGGGGTGCCTCCGCGCTTGTGAGGGCGACCGACGACACCCTCGACCGCGAGCCGGGCGGCAATGGCGCGTATGGCCAACCCGGTGTCGGAGAGCGCCTTCACGCGGGCGATGACTGCCTGCTCCGCGGGGTCCTGCTCCGGGTGGAGGCATCCGGTGCAGTCGGCGGCGCATCGTCGATCGCGGCCGCCCACGTGCAGGCCATTGGCCTTCCGGCGCCAGCCGTACCGGAGCGTCCCCGAGATCTCGCCGCGCAGCCGCTTCGCGGCCAGGGCGCCCTTGGTGCGCGCGCGGATCTGCTTGATCTCCTGGCGCGAGTGCATCGCCCGAAACTCCTGCATGTCCTCGTCCAGGTCCGGGACGCCGACGTCATCGCACGTCACGAGCCTGGCGCCCTTCGGGAGCTCCCGGCGGATGGCGCCCAGGATGTAGCTGTCACCGGCCAGGCGGGAGACGGACTCCGCGACGAGCATGTCGACGTGGCGCGTGCGGATGGTCTCGAGCGCCGCCACCAGCCCGGGACGCTCGCCGTGGTCGAGGGTGCGACTCAACTCGAGGTCACTGGACTCGCCTACCAGCGTCACCTTGGCTCGCTCCGCCCAGCGGGCGATGCTCTCGCGCTGGCGGTCGATGCTGTTCTGACCCTGCTTGTCGGTGGAGTAGCGGACGTACGCCCACGCGGTCAGCGTCGCCTTCTTCGCGGTCTTTCGGGTGGTCGCCATTGCCCTAAGAGTAGCTCCGGGAGCGTCTCTTGTCAACTCCACGTGCGTGGTGTTTACACAACGGGAATCAAAGAGCGTCGGCACACTTCTCCGGCGAGCCCCGACGGCTCGGAACCGCGTGCCAAGCGGCGCCGCTACATGGCGCCCGACCGCCCGCTCGAGTCCAGGGTCGGCCCCGTTGCCCGCGCCCCGTCGCCAGCGCCACGCCGCCGCACGAGCGGGCGCATGGTCGACCCTCGCGACGTCCGCGGCGGCCGGCCCATCCTGGGGCATCGTCGGGGCCAGGGGGGGGTGGGGGTGCCTACGATTTCTCTGCCGAATCGAACGCGAAGGCTGGCGGGGGACCGCGGATATTTTTTGCCCCCTCCCCGCGCCTTTCGGAGCAGCATGTCCCTCCCAGATGGCTGGTATCCCGAAGTACGCGGCGGGCGTCCCGCGGCACGAGCTCGTGAAGATTCTCTGTCGCGGCGGCAGCTGTCCGAAGGGGCAGAGCACCTATGCGCGATTGGCGCTCCGTGAAGGCGGCCCGATCCCTGGCGATAGCGGGAGGTACGCGGGCTACGTCGCCCATTGCCTCAGGTGCGGGTATCGCGCGACGGACACCTACAATTGGCAGGGGCCTTGACGGTGCTCTAGGTCCGTTCCGTCTCCCCCATGATGGTGGCGCCTGCGACGCGGTGTCACACTCGAGGGAGCCGCTATGCCTTTGAGTGAGAAGAACGGGACGCCTTACCCCGACGTGGTACGGGTGGACGAACTCCCCCGGGGCGTTCCTGCCGACGCACAACCCGCCGCAAGCCAAGAACGCAAAGCGGGGGGGCGGGGGATTCAGCCCGGGGCAACGGTGGTCCCCGCGATGGGGGGGCGCGCGCACAAGGGACGCACCCGGATGACGCACGAGGTCCGGGACGCGCTCCCGGTGTCGGCACCCCTGAAGCGGCAAGCGAAGTACATGCGGCGGCGCACGTGCACGGAGCTGGCGCGCGACGTCGGCGGGGGGAGGTGCGGCATCATCGCCAGCGCTCTGGTCAAGCTCGCGTCCGAGGACATGGCACTACGCGAAGCGGCGCTAGAGTCGGGTGACGTGGACGTAGCGCAACGGCTCGGGGTGTCCGCTCGAGGTCACCTGTTGAGCGCCCGCGAGGTGACGGCGAAGGACGCCGAATGCCGCCCGCGTGCGCCGCGCGACATGGTCGCAGAGAACCGCCGCCGCTTGCTGGGTGAGTTGTGAGCCGCGCCAGCGAGTCAGAGCGCGCGCGCAAGCTCGCGGCACTCAAGAGGGCATGGAACGCGCTCCCCGCGGCGCCCGGTGTAGAGACGTGGGTTGACCCCAAAGACGGACGAATGACCGTCATCGTGAAGCGTCGTCCCGGGCGGTACATTGCCCCAGCGACGGTCCGCGCGGCGGAGCGCGTCAACCGGGCGAGCGCGCGATTGATGGCGCCGGCACCCCGACGGCTCGCGGCGCGCTCCCCTCGTCGTCGCTCTCCACGTCGGGCCCGTCGAGACCATGCGGCGCGATCGGCGAGCCGCGCCGGACCAAGTCCAGACCCGCCACCACCTGGCCCCGCGTGCCTCCGTGATGGGGGTGCGCCGTGACGCTCGCGGCCGAGTTCCTAGCGTTCGACGATCGCCTAGGATCGCTGGGCGTCCCTCGTCTCTCCGATTGGTGGCGCCTGCAGGTGAGGCGGTACCTCGACGCGCACGAGGCAGGGGCCGCGTCCGAGTTCTGGGCGTGCGCGGGGCGCGGCGGCGCAAAGTCGACGTGCGCCTACAAGCTGGCGACGTTCGCCGCGCTCTTCGGGCGGTTCGATATCCCCGCCGACGAGAGGCATTACGCGATCGTCCTCTCGAGGATGCGAGTCGAGGCGGAAAAGGGCCTCGAGATCATCGCCGGATGGCTTCGAAAGCTCGGGGTCCCTCACCGGCCCGTAGGCGACGTCATCGATCTCGAGGGGACGCCCCGGGGGATTCGCATCGTCGCGGCGAGCGTCGCGGGCGCGTCGGGCTGGCGCGCGTTTCACCTGGCCTGCGACGAGTTCAGCAAATGGGCATGGGAGGGCAGCCCAGACCACGCCGCGGACGAAGTCCTGACGAGCGCAAAGGCCATGTGCGCTACGCACCCGAATGCGATGGTGATGGTCGCGTCGTCGCCGTGGCTCGATAAGGGGAGCTTCTACGACGCGATCACGGCGGGCGATGGAGACGGGCGCATCGTCGCCGGGCCCGCCCCGAGCTGGGTGGCAAATCCGATCGTCACGCGAGCGAGTACGCTCGCCCGCGAGCGAAACCCGCGCCGCTGGGCGCGTGAGTACAACGCCGAGTTTTCGAGCTCCTTTGAGGGCGGTTTCTTCGAAGACGCGACCGTCATGGCCGCAACCGACACAGGGCGCGACCCGTTGCGCGAGAGCCCGCATATGCAAGGCGCGCACATCGTCACGATTGACCCCGCGTTCGCGGAGGCCGGCGACAACTACGCGCGGTGTGTGGCTCACTCGGAGTCGCGCGGGCGCGGGCCCGTCGTCGTCGTCGATCACATCAGCATTTTGCATCGCCCGAAGGACGGGCCGCTATCCTCCGAAGAGTCGACCCGTTCGACCGTGCGGCTACGCAGGGCGTACGGCTCCGGCGCCGTGTACTCGGACCAGCATTCCGCTGCCGTGCTGCGAGAGGTCTTCATGCGCCACTCCTGCGATCTGATCGTCGAGTCCTGGACGCTGGCGAGCAAGCGCGACTTGTACGAGCTCACCCGGCAACTGATGATCGACGGCCGGCTACGTCTCCCTGACTCCGAGCCGCTCCGAAACGAGATGGCCGCGATCGGCTTGAAGCTCACGGCGAACGGGAACGAGACGATCGACTCGAGGGCGGCGCATGACGATCGCGTGTCGGCGCTCGTGCACGCCGTGGCCCGCGCGCATCGAACATCACCCGCGTACGGGCGCGCGGACGGAAAGGCCAGCTTCTACGACTACGCCCGCCCGCGCTCCCAAGTGTACGGCGGCGTCTCGGGCCCGACGTCCGGCAGCGACGGGCGCGGCGGGGCGATGGGGCTCTAAGCAATTGCGCCGGGCTGTCGATTTGTAGGATACGTCCCAATCGGCGAAAAGGCTCTATCCGTAGTCCGTATTCGCCAGGCTGTCGCATACTGGGCATAGGGCCATCGAAGTGGGTTGATTTCGACCCACGCCTGATTATAGCTATCACATGGCTGGCATTCGGACGGCGCCGACGCACCCTCACACGGTGAGGTTTCTCGCGACTGACGAGGAGAGGGCAGCGCTCGAGGCTGCCGCGATCGTGCGTGGCGTCACTCTCTCTGAGGTCATCCGAGACAGCCTCCGCGCCGTGGGCGTCGTTCGCGGCGAGTCACGCCCCATCGTCCGCGGCGAGTCGTTCGGCTCGAGCGGTGTGCGGAGGCTCGCTTGAATCACCAAGATGTTGCGATCGTCGCCCTCATGACCCGTCTTGATGCGGGTCACGGCAATCCTGCCGGCCTTGAGCAGCTCGGGTGCGTGGTCGCTGCACACGCCGGGCGGCGCGATCCCTTCGCGCGCGCGCGGCACGTCGCACCCGGGCCGTCGAGCTCTCGGCGGGGCCAGGCGGCCCGGGCGCGGCTTCTTTCCGCGCACCCGAGCCCCCGGGATGGCGGCAGCGAGCGGAAGAGATCCTTTCGCGCGCCGTCGTGAGTCTCGCTAGGCCCCCCGTATCGGAGGACGAGTCCCTTGCATTCTGGCGGCGACGATTCGCGGCGGGCGACGTGGACGAGATCGCCCGTGCGATCGATCCACCGATTCTGGTCGCCGTGGGGGGAGACGTCGCGCTCATCGAGGACGGGCGCCATCGCACGACCGCGGCCCGCGAAGCCGGCTCGCCGGTCATTCTTGCCGAGGCGCGCCTTGCAGGCGATGCCTGCTGGTGTGGCACCGTGCACGATGACGGCAGGTGCGAGTTCTGGCCGCTCGGACATCGCGTCCACCCGCGTCCGCGCCTGAGGATTTGCCCCGGCTGTGGGACCAATCGACGGATCACAGCTCTCGTGAGGTTGTGACCAATGACGACTAGCTAACAGATCCAACGAAGGGCGAACTGGCATGGCCATGTCTTTGAAAGCGATTTCCCTGGCGAAAAAGATCGCCGCCGCCCCCACGCTCAAGGAGCGGGACGAATTGGAAAAGCAACTTCGGGCGCACTACGCGACGACCGCGAAGAAGAGGGACGACGACGACCCCGAGCCCGACGATGACGACGACGATCGGGACCCGGACGACGACGACGACGACGACGACGACGATGATGATGACGAGGCGAGAAAGGCCAAGCACGAAGACGACGGCGACCACGACGACGAGGGCAACGATCCCGATGGGCCCGACCCCGACGCCGAGAAGAAGACGAAGACGAAGAAGGCCGCGAGGGTCGATGTCACCCCCGAGGCCATCGCCTCGCTCGCGCGCCAGGTCCGCCGACTCGAGCGCGCTCACGAGGAGCGCTCGGGTGTGTTCAGCGACGAGACGATCAAGGAGTACCGCGCGAAGCATCCTCACGCGTCGGTTGCAGAGGCGTGTCTCAACCTCTCGGCGGGGCGCCGATGAGCGCCGCGAACAACCTCCTCGATCGAGCTCGCGCCAACCTGGTCGAGGCCGGGGGCATCCTTGCACTCCAAGAGCGACTCGCAGCCATCACGCTCGCCGTCGCGAACGAATCCGTTCAGGCATCCCGCTTGGCGATCCGCGCCGCGTCCAAGGTGCCCGCCGCGCGTGCGCGCGTGACGCAGGCTGAGCGCGAGCTTGCCGACGCTGAGCGCGAAGCCTCGAGGCTCGAACGGGAGGAGCGCCTACAGCGCGAGCGCGCCGCTTCTCCCCCGCTGACCGACGAAGAGAGGCGCCAGCTCGTCGCGCTCGCCCCCGAAAGACTGAGCGGAAAGGGTCTGATTCCCATACCCGGCATCTCGATTGAGTGTCTCCAGGACGCGCAGCTCCAGAGCGACGTGGGAGAGGGCGACAGGTTCGTCGAGCGCCCCGCGACGGGTGCCCGCGCGTACGAGCTCCGCCAGCTTCTTCGACTCTTTGCATCCAAGTTCAGGGCAACCGACAACGTCCACGCAACACCCGAGAGAGTCTCGCCATGACGAAAACCGAAACCGCCACTGCACCCACTGACGCGGCACTAGTCGCTGCACTTCGCCAGCTCTTGCGAGAGGACGCAGCCGGCTCGACTGGCGCGCCCGGGGCGCCCGCGGGGCCCGACGCGAACTATCGCGCCATCATGGAGGCGCAAGAGGCGGAAGCCCTCGCCCGTCCGCTCATCGAGGAGCAGCACATTGATTGCCGCTCCCCCGAGACGCGGGCGACGTTCACCGCGATTCTCAGCTTGCCGAAGGACAAGGAGGGCCGGCCCGATCATCGCTGGCCGAGGGGACGCGTCGTGCGGCTCGACAACTACCAGCCGCCCCCCGACGCGGAAGAGAAGATCCCCGCGAAGTTCGTTGGGCGGGAGCGTTCGTACTTCATGTGGACCGAGTACTTCCAGAAGGACCTTCGAGCGTTCGTCGGCAAGGAGCTCCCGGCACATGTGCGGCTGGACGTGGTCGACCGGATCGCCCAGCTCGAGGCGGAGCTTTCGGCGAAGGCCGCAGCACCCGCCGCGGTGAAATGACGTGCACGGCGGACGGCACCTCGCCCGCGAGCAAGCTCGCCGCGACTTGGCACCCGATGCCAGCTCCGGCGAATGCGTGGGCCTTGTTGTGGGCGTTCATCGTGGCGACTTGCACGACGTAGAAGTCACGATCGGCGCCGTCACCCGTCGCGTGATCTGCCGGCGAAGGGGCAAGCTGAGTCTCCACTACATCCGCCTCATCGAGGGCGACCGCTGCACCGTCGAGCTGGATCCATACGACCCGAGCAAGGGACGCATCATCCGCCGCCTTGACCCGCCGGGAACGAGGGCGCCGCGATGAGCGCCGACCGCGAGCCCACCCCCGACGAGCTCCGGGCGCTCCACTGCTGCCTTGCCGAGGGGATCGCGAACCTTCTCTTGCAGGGCTTCACGTTCCCGATGACGTTGACGATCGTCGACGCTCGCGGCGCGCGCATGCGCTTGCGGCTCGACTCGCCCGGGCACACGGAGATCGTCTCGTGCTCGACGTCCGGCGCTCTCGTGACGCCCTTCGAAATGCTCTTTCGGTGCGACGACAAGATCGCGAAGGTCGGAATTTCCGCGCCCGCCGAGTTGAGCTGATGGCTACCCTCGAGTGGTCCCGTATTGCATCGTCCGGCACGCTTTCCGGCGTCGAGATTCATCGCGCCGAGATCGCGGCTGGCTGGCTCGTCGTCATCGTCACCCACGATGCGACCACCGGGGCGCCGGTCGTCGGCTCGCTGACGACCGTGCCGTACGCCGTCAATGGCCGGCTGAGCAACTGTGATTGGCCATGCGAGCCCGGCGAGGCCCTTGTTGCCGCGGCTGCCCCGGTCGCACCCGTGCGCCGCGCATGGCTCGGGCGCCTCGCCCTTCGCTTCCTGGGTGGGCTCCTCGCGATGCTTCGCGAGGCGCGGCGGTTGAGCCCGTGAGCGAGCTCGAGCCCACGGGCTTCGTGGCACGCGTCGTCTCGGTGGACGATACGCAGCACATTTCCTACGAGACGGCTCACGGCCGGTGCGACCACGCGTCAATCGGCGAAGGCCTCCGGCGTGCTCGCATCGATTCGCGCGGCAAGCTGAGAATCTTCCCGGGCGACTTCGTTCGCGTGGGCGACCGCGATATCGCGTTTTTTCGTTACCCGTCGCCGGGCTCGCTGAACGAGACGCAGCGCTCACAGATCCTCGCCGCGGGCTTCACGCTGCCCGAGCCGACCGCCGCGCCCCCCGCGCCCGCGGACGATGGGCCCGCGGTGTCATGGGCGCGGACGAAGATGATCGAACGCGGCATCATCCGCCCCGGCGAGAACGTCGCGCGACAAGGTGTGCCGGGCGATCCGAGCCAGCTCGGGTGGGTCGAAAAGCCCACCTTGCGGCTTGACCGTTTCGCGCGGCAGGCGATCGAAGCGCAGGGCGCTCCCGTCTCCGCGCCGAGGGACCGCAAGCGGGCCGAATGACTGCGCCCGACCGCTTCCGTCCATCGCTCTCCTTCAAGCTGCAGGGTCGCGTAGTCGCGTTCTTGGAGGGACCGACCCCAGGGCGTGGCGCCACGTGGGCTGTTGAGTTCTTGCCGGGGGTCGTGACGAACCGCGACGGCGCGCGCATCCGAGTCGAGGGCTTCCGGCGCCCGTGCACGATGAGCCTGGCCATGACGAATAATCGGCAGATCACGCTACGCCCCGGCTGCAACGTAGACGTGATCATTGACCCGGGGAGCGCGCACCCGGGGACCATCGTGCGCCGGCTGGACATCCCATGACTGCGCACGTCGACACCCTCGCGAACGTCGAGCGCCCAGCCGGCGACCGCCCCGAGCCCCGCCCCGACGAGGGGAGCGCGAGCCACGGGCATTGGCTCGGGTCCGCGGCCCAGTGGCGCACCCGGGCGATCGTCGCGGAGACCAGGATCGCGGCCCTGCGAGCGGCCCTCACGGGGTGGAGGACGCACACGTGAGCGCCGACTCAGGTTGCCTTGCCCCGCAGTTGTGCAGCGGCAGCGAGAGCGTTGCCATGCTCCTCGCGCGCCTCGTCTGTCCCCTCAAGAGCGACGAGGGACCGGGCGGCCATCTCAATCGCGCTGGCGATATCGTCGCCCATCGTGTGCGCAACGTTCTCCACGGGTATCGAACCGCCTTCTTTGTCGTAGAAGATGATGGCGGCGTCTGGATTCCATTTCGGAGCTGCGCGAACGACAACGCGGGACGGCTCAGGCCAGACTTCCAGCTCTTTCGAAGCGGTCAGGACAAGCAAGGTGCGGACATAGAGCCCGAAGGAACGAAGGAGATCCGCGCCCCGCTTTCCGGCGTCAATGTCGTCGATGAGTGCCTTCCGGCACCCACCAATACGCGACAGCTCGTCCAGGTAGCGATGTTCGAGGCGCTTGTAGAGAGCGACCTCCTTCTCAGACCCGCTGAACTGCGCGCCCATCTTGTCTCGATGTCGGAAAGCCAATTGGCCGCGGCTGTCCCTCTCCGCCCAGTAGGGGGCGCCCTCGAGCTCGAGAATCATGGTCACCAGGCTATGCGCGCGAGGCGACCCGCGGCAACCGACTACGGAGGGCGCGGCGTGGCTTGACGCCAACTGGTATCAAGTGATACCAATAAGCGTCAGGTACCTTTTGGTATCGCCACGGAGGCAAGCAGGCTATGAACGCAACCCAAGTGAGAGAGACGCAACTAAACGTCAGGCTGAGCGACGAGGAGCGGGAACGGCTCGAACGCGTCGCCGCACACTACGGGCTGAGCGGCCCGAACGTCCTACGGATGCTCTTGAAGCGCGACGCCGAGCGACTCGAGCGAGACGGCGTGATCCCCCCGGCCGCGAAGGCTCCCCGGGGGAAGAAGTGAGCGCCGGGGACAAGGGCAGCCGCTACGCCCAGCTGGCCGCGCTCGCGAACGAAGCCGCCGCGAGCGCCAAGCAGATCGGCAAGGTCGACCCTGCCACGGAGGCTGGCCGACCGGACCCCGCGGCGGAAGCCGGCCCCCCCGACGCTGGCGACCCTCAAGAGGCCGAAGCCGGGACGGACGCCAAGCCCGCGCCTGAAACCTACGTCGCGCAACTGGCGCCCCCGACCTTCTCCCCGCCGGGCGGCTCCTTTCCAGGCCTGACGAGCGTTGTGATCGTCGCCCCGATCCCCACGTGCGTCGTCTACTACACGACCAACGGGACCACCCCGGGCCCTGACAGCGTCGTCTACACCGGACCGATCCAAGTGGTGAAGTCCGAGACGATCCGCGCGTACGTCTCAGCGCCCGGCTACGAGGACTCGCCCGTCGCGTCCGCGTCGTACGTGGTGACGCCATGAGCCGGAAGAGCACCGGGACGGTTCGCTACTTCTACAGCCCCGAGCTGCAGCGCGAATGCTGGCGCGCCCGGTTCACCCGCGGCGACAAGACGCGCTCTCCCTGGATTGACCTCGACCCCACTATTGCGCCCGACGACGAGCCCGGGGCGCGCATCGACGCGCTTGCGTACGTGCCGACCGCTGCCGCGTCGACCAAGGACGGCGTAGGGCTGAGCGTGGCCGACTACAGCACCAAGAAGTGGCTGCCCTCGCGCCCCGGGAAGACCGCGAAGGACAACGGCTCGCACCTGGAGCACCACATCCTGCCCGAGATCGGCAAGGTGCCCATGCAGCGGCTCACGTCCACGCATGGAGACGAGCTAGTCGCCGCGCTCGACCGCAAGATCGTCGCCGGCACCCTCTCAGCCAAGAGCGCGAAGAACGTGTGGGGCACCGTCAAGCGCATGCTCAGGGACGCAGCGCACGCCAAGCCATCGACGGGCCTTCGGTGCCTCGAGTCCAACCCCTTCCGCGATGTCCAGCCCCCCGAGCGCTGCAAGACGAAGCAGGCTCTGAATTTCGTCTACCCCTCCGAGTTCCTTTCACTCATGGGGCACCCGCGGGTACCGACGAAGTGGAAACGCAATGTGGCCGTCGCCATCTTCCTCGGCCTACGCGACGGCGAACAACGCGCCCTACGATGGGAGCACGTCGACCTAGATCACGGGGTGGTCACGGTGTGCGAGACGTTCGACCGTCACTCCAAGGCCGTGCGCGAGGGCACGAAGACCGGGGCCGCTCGCATCGTGCCGATCCCCGCGCCGCTCTTGCCCCTGCTTCGCGAGATGCACGACGCCCACGATGAGGGACTCGTGTGCCGGGGCATCGCCTCTCAACGCGCGATGGCGCGTGGGCTCCGCACGTGGCTGCGCGTCGCCGGCGTCAGCCGCGAAGCGCTGCACAAGACGACGAGCGTCAACCGGGCGCTTCGCTGGCACGATCTGCGCGGGACATCGGCCACCTGGCTCGCGTGCGCCGGAAAAAGCGGGCCCGAGATCCGCGACGTGCTCGGACACACTCAGGTCAGCATGACGGACAAGTACATGCGCAACGCGACGGTTATCCGGGGCGGCGCATTCGGCGAGCCTTTCCCTGTTCTGCCCCCCGTCGGGAATCGTCATTCAATCGGAATGTCGGAAAGCGCGGTCCCCAAGTTGCCGGAAGCACAAGGGTATTTGCGGGGTGGACGGGACTCGAACCCGCGGCCTCCGGCGTGACAGGCCGGCGTTATAACCAACTTAACTACCACCCCAAAAACGAACACCTTCTCGCTGCTTCTCTCTCGATCCTTCGACTTGTAGGCGGGACAGGGCTTGAACCTGCGACGGCCGGCTTGTAAGGCCAGTGCTCTACCACTGAGCTACCCGCCCGTTGGACGGCACCGCCTTCGACCCGGGCGCGCCACTTTACGCACCCGTCGCCTTCGGTCAAGGGGCGCGCTTCAAGCAGGGGGCGGAGCCGCAGGCTCCGGGGGTGGGTTGCCTCCGCCAGGGGGCTGGCCAGGTTGCCCCGGTTGACCCGGCCCGCGCGGGTCTCCGACCTCGTCGACCTTGCTCTCCCCTTCGGCTCGCGGGCGAGCTTCGCCCGGAAGGACGACGAGCTCGCCGCCGCGGTATTCCCAGCGTTCGCGCCGCGGCCCGAAGAGCGCGTCCGGCGACGGGAGGCAGAGCGCTTCGCGCAAGACGTCGTCCATGTGCTCGACCAGGACGACGCGCGTGGCCTTGAGCACGCGCCGGGGGACTTCGCGCAGGTCCTTGCGGTTCTCCTTGGGGACGATGACCGTCGTGATGCCGCTCCGATGCGCCGCGAGGAGCTTCTCCTTCAGCCCGCCGATGGGCATCACGCGTCCGCGCAGGGTGATCTCGCCCGTCATCGCGAGGTCGCGCTTGATGGGGACCTTGATGAGCGCGCTCGCGAGACTGGTCGCCATCGTGACGCCTGCGCTCGGGCCGTCTTTGCGGACGAACTCGGGGAAGTGAACGTGCACGTCGACCTTCTGGTAGAAATCCGGCTCGAGGCCGAGGGCCTCCGCGCGCGAACGCACGTAGCTCATCGCCGCCTGGGCGCTCTCCTCCATGCCCTTTTCGAGCAGGCCGGTGATGACCAGCTTGCCCTTGCCGGGGACGATCGCGACCTCGCAGGCCAGAAGCTCGCCGCCGCCGTTCGACGTCACCGAGAGGCCGTTGGTGAGGCCGATCTCGTCGTGCTCTTCCTTCTTGCCGACGCGAAACTTCGGCACCCCGAGGTACTTGGGGACGTCCTTGCCGACGACGTCGATGGGCTTCTCTTTGCCTTCGGCGACGACCTGCCGGGCCACCTTGCGCGCGATGCTCGCGATCTCGCGCTCGAGCGACCGGACGCCGGCTTCCTTCGTGTAGTGGTGGATGATGGTCCGGAGGGCGCTCTCGGAAATCGTCAGCGGGACGTCGTCGAGGCCGCAGTCCTTGCGCTGGCGAGGCACGAGGTAGCGCACCGCGATGTTGAGCTTCTCGAACTCGGTGTACCCGCTCAGCTGGATTATCTCCATCCTGTCCTGGAGTGGGATCGGGATGCCGCCCAGCGTGTTCGCCGTCGTGATGAACATGACGTCGGACAGGTCGTAGTCGAGGTCGAGGTAGTGGTCGTTGAAGGTGCTATTTTGCTCGGGGTCGAGCACCTCGAGCAGCGCCGCCGCCGGGTCGCCGCGGAAGTCGGTCGACATCTTGTCGACCTCGTCGAGCAAGAAGACCGGATTGTTCGTCGACACCTTGCGCAGGCTCTGGATGAGCTTCCCCGGCATCGCGCCGATGTACGTCCGCCGGTGGCCGCGGATCTCGGCCTCGTCGCGCACGCCGCCGAGGCTGAGGCGCACGAACTTGCGGCCGGTCGCGCGGGCAATGCTCTTCGCGAGGCTGGTCTTGCCCACGCCGGGTGGCCCAACGAAGCAGAGCACGGGGCCCTTGAGTTTCTTCGTGAGCGCCTGCACGGCGAGGTACTCGAGGATGCGCTCTTTTATCTTCTTCAGGCCGTAGTGATCCTCCTCGAGGATGTCTTCGGCCTTCTTCAGGTCGTAGGTCTCTTCGCTCTTCTCGTACCAGGGGAGGGTGATGATCCAGTCGATGTAGTTGCGGACGACGGTCGCCTCGGCGCTCGTCGGGTGCATCATCTTGAGCTTCTTCAGCTCCTTCTTGACCTTCGCGGAGGCCTCTTTGCTCATCCGCTTGGTCTTGAGGGTCTCCTCGATTTCCTGGATCTCGTTTTTGAACTCGTCGCGCTCCCCGCCGCCCAGTTCCTTCTGGATGGCCTGCATTTGCTCGTTTAGGTAATATTCCTTCTGCGTCTTCTCCATCTGCTTCTTGACGCGTGACCGGATCTTCTTCTCCACCTGGAGAATCTCGATCTCGGCCTGCATCAATTCGTGCAGACGCTCGAGCCGGGCCGAGGGGTCTTCCATCTCGAGAAGCTGCTGCCGGTCGAGCAGCTTCACGGTCGGCAGATTGGCGACGATGGTGTCGCTGAGGCGCGCAGGGTCCTCGATGGTCTGCACGCTCATCAAGACTTCGGGCTGAACCTTCTTGTTCAGCTTCACGTAGAGCTCGAACGCCCCCTGGACGCTCCGCATCAGGGCCTCGACCTCGACGCCCCGCGGCCACGCTTCCGCTATTTCCTCGACGTCGACGAGAAAGAACTCGTCGGTCTGGGCGAACTTCTTGATGCGCCCGCGCCGTTTGCCCTCGACGAGCACCTTCACCGTGCCGTCCGGCAACCGCAAAAGCTGCATGACCGTGCCGAGCGTGCCGACCGCGTAGATGTCGTCGGGCGTCGGCTCGTTGGTCTTCGCGTTCTTCTGCGCCGCGAGGAAGATGTCCTTGTCCCGCGCCATCGCGGCGTCGAGCGCGTTGATCGAGCGCTCACGGCCGACGAAGAGCTGCGAGACCATGTGCGGGAACACGATGATGTCCCGCAGTGGCAAGAG
>Ga0182018_10000981_pt1 | contig 34531 bp, 37 predicted proteins | sample 812P2MmetaG_FD_120490 | JGI IMG/M metagenome (GOLD analysis project Ga0182018, IMG submission 120490) | Permafrost microbial communities from Stordalen Mire, Sweden - 812P2M metaG | ecosystem: Environmental > Terrestrial > Soil > Wetlands > Permafrost | place: Sweden: Stordalen | collected...
CGCGATTTCCGCAAGGACATTCTGCGCGAGCTGCGAAAGCTCAAGCTCTGCTGGCCAACACTCGACTACGCCACGCCCACCGGCTGCCTCGAAATCCGCCCGTGCGCGCCGTCCATCAGCCCCAAGGCCATCGCCCGCTGATCGCCCCGCGCGATTTCCACCGCGCTTGTGCACAAGTCTGTGGATTCCCCGACCTCTTCCACGCTGAAACACCCTCACCACCTTAAACCGCCCGCTGAAACACCCTCACGAGCCTATTGAATCAGAGGTTTACCGTCCGCTGAAACGCCCTCACCGGCCCGACCCCAATCCGCTGAAACACCCTCACCACTGATCGCTGAAACACCCTCACATACATGTAGTGGTGTCATATACATGAACAATAGTCAGCAGCCCTCGCTTGTGGAAATACTCCGGGCAGTGCTACCCCCAGGAAGCTCAGGCCCATTGAGGGCCTTCGCTTCCCAAGGACGGGACCTCCAGCGCCGGCCCCTTCCTTGACCTTCTCCGCCGCCCTACGCTCACGAGCCTGTCAAGGACGTGACCGCCGCTTACGCGGTGGCTCCTGCGTCGCCATCCTTGAGCAGGACTCTCCGCTACGGGCCTGTCCCTTACAGGCCGGAAAGGGATGAACCGCCCCTTTCCGGCCTGCTATCCACGAACACCAAAACCTTCTGTTGAATCAGGGATCTCCCATTGAATTTCGTGACAGCGGACCTCATATCCGATACTGTGGAAGAAGGAGCCACAGCCATGAATCTGACCGTGCATATTCCTGATAATCTCGCCAGCCGACTGAGTGCGGCAGGGGGTGATTTGTCACGCCGTGCGCTGGAAGCCTTCGCGCTGGAGGAATTCAAGAGTGGGCATCTGACCAAGCCGGAACTCCGGGAATTGCTGGGCTACGAAACGCGAGCTGCGCTGGACGGATTCCTTAAGGCGCATGCCGTGTTTGAAGAGTACACCCTCGACGATCTGGAGCAGGAACGGCGCGACTTTAGCCGACTCGGGCTGTAGCGACGTGCGGCTGGTCGTGGCCGATACCGGGCCGCTTCACTATCTTGTTTTGATCGGGCATATCGATCTTATCCCCGCGCTTTTTGAAACCGTATTCGTGCCGTCCGAAGTACGGGACGAACTGTCCCGCGCCGAAACACCGCCAGAAGTTCGTGCCTGGATAGGTCGACCTCCCGCGTGGATCACCGTTGTTCCGGCTCTGGCTGCAACCGCAGACCCTGACCTGCTTCGGATTGATCGTGGGGAAAGAGCGGCGATTGTCCTGGCCGATTCCCTCAAGGTTGACGCGATCCTTATGGATGACCGCGCCGGAGTGGCCGCTGCTAAAGCCAGGGGGTTCGCAGTAGTGGGAACGCTCGGCATTCTAGACGCCGCCGCGCGCCACGGCCATGTTGATTTGCCTCAGGCGCTCGCCAGACTTCGCAAGACAACCTTCAGGCGCAAGGATGAGCTTTTCGACGCGCTACTAAAAAGGCATCAGAACCAAGGTGGTCAAACCTGAACCAGTTTCGCGCCTGCAAATTACTTCACAAAGGCAGGGAAGGATCATCGCCCCGACCACACTATACTGTCCTATAATCCTATAATCCTATAATCCTAAAATCCTACAATTCAACGCCAACCGCGAAGGACATGGTTGAACTCTTCGCTCCGGAAGCACACGGGATTGCCTTTTGCTTCACCGATGTGGTGAAATGCGGTGAAGCGGATGGAGAGCAAGAAGCAGGCACGACCGAGCAGGCCCGAGGGCACGTCGTCGGTACGTGCGACAATCAGTTTCCCGTGCGAGCTTCACGAAACGCTCGAAGAAATTGCCAAACAGAAAAAGGTGTCGCTCGCGTGGGTGGTCCGCGATGCGACGGAAAGGTATATTGCCGACAAGTGGCCTTTGTTGGCAGGCCGGCACCATGAGTGAGTGCGCCGCGGCTGATATCGCCTTGCGGAAGACAGCAACAGATCCTAGGAACGCAGCTTTCTGTTCTACCAGGAGCCTCGATGGCAACTAATCCGGTAACGAAGCCGGGAAGTCGTTCTTTCGTCGCGCGGTCCGGGCGTGGGCCGGTGAAAGACAAATCTGAGCCAAAAGTTGTGAGCATGCGGCGGGCAGCGCTGGAGAGGCCTGCGACGCGCGCTAACGAAGCCATGCACCCGGTCGTGGTGTCGGAAGAAATATTCTGCGCCAGCAAGCTGCAGGCCGCGGCATTCTACGCGGACGAGAACGTCCTGATCTTCAACATGGAGGTTAAAGAGGCGCTGCGCCTGTTGGCGGCTCACGAGATGAAGGTCAACTGCATCGTGACCTCCCCCCCGTTCTACGGACAGCGCGATTACGAAGTTGAAGGACAGATCGGGCTCGAGGAACATCCGAGGGATTTCATCCGACATCTGGTGGAGGCTTTCAATCTGTGCATGCCTATCCTGGCTGACAACGGCAGCATGTGGATCAACATCGGCGATACATACTGGAGCGGGAAAGGCGAGCATAAAAGCGGCGAGATAAAGCAGAGCGCCAGGCGTTTCGGCCTCCGGCCCCAGGACAAGAAGGGCGACGGCGAGCTCTGCGTGCCTAAGCAATTGCTTCTTATTCCGCATCGCTTTGCGATCGGCATGCAGGACAAGGGCTGGGTCGTCCGTAACGACAACGTCTGGGTGAAGCCGAACCCGATCCCCGACCAGGTGCGCGATCGCTGCTCCGTGTCGCATGAGTATGTGTTCCACTTCGTGAAGGAACGCTGGTACTATTTCGACAAGAACCTGGTCGGCCGCCCAACGGAATCAGGATCTATTCTTCCGCCCCTCGACACCTGGGAGCTTCCGCCGGTGCGCGGCGGAAGCAATGGTAATGGAAATACGCACAGGGCGCGCTTTTCAGAGGAACTGGTAAAGATCCCGATCTGCACCACGACGCCGAACCGGGGCGTTGTGCTCGATCCGTTTGCCGGCAGCGGGACCAGCTTGCTGTTTGCCCGGAAGCGCGGGCACCGTTGCATCGGCATCGACATCAAGCGGGATTTCTGCGAGCAGATGGTTAAGCAGATCCGCGAAGGTCAAGAACCGGAAGTCGAGGAGTAAGTGGCAGCCTATCTCAGCGCGCAGCGCATTGCGAAGGCCATAGAGAGGCTTTCCGGCTCTCGCGCGAAAGCCGCGCTCTTTGACTTCCTCATCGTCAAGCGCACGTTCGCGATCAAGGCTGCGACGAGCGTCGCCATCACGGAAAAAGAGCCGACCTTCATCAAAGCCCTCGATGAGTTCGGGGCTTGCGGAGACTATAAAGGCCACCCGGTTAAGCCGGACGAGACGTTCTACCTGAACCCGTTTGCCACGCGTCAGAAGGGGACACAAGGCTACCGCACAAGGAAATACCGGTCGAACGGCACGAACAGTACAATCGGAGGCACCCATTGGCGGTCGGTGATTGCACTGAGCAATGACGATCCGCGAAAAGCCAGCCTGGCGCCCGAGTATCTGGAGCATCTCGAACCGCTACTACTCAAGGCGGGAAAGAAAGAGAACAAGCCAAATCTTACCGAGGTCGCCGTCTGGTATTTTCGCGGGCAGGACATCGAGCCGCTGTTTGATGCAGCTGCCACTGCCAAGGAGCGGCTGAAGGCCCTCGCTCAGCAGTTCCGAAAGTTGGTCGGCCTGACGAATGACGAAATAGCGCGGCTATTTACGACCGCCGTCGACGCCGAGGGCGACGCGTTCGTCTCATCCCCGCCAAATCCGATCGATTACCTGCCGGGCGAGCCGGAGCCCGAGCCAGTCGTTGCCGTCGAGGATGTCGGCAGCTGCTCGCTCAATCTGGTGATGGCGCTCGCGGCCAAGAATTTCGTAATCCTGACCGGGCCTTCAGGCACGGGAAAATCGCGGTCTGCATTGCGCCTGGCCGAAAGCATCCAGCACGCCTATGCCGACAAAGTGAATGGCGCGATGTTCGAGCTGGTGACAGTCGGGCCGGACTGGACATCGCCCAAGCGGCTTCTGGGCTACCGCACGCCGTTCGGGAAGCTCCGCCACCTTTCGGATGGTACCGATACGAACGAGAGTTATGAAATCACGAACATCGTCCGGCTCCTTCTGCGCGCGACCCACCCGGATGTGGCCGAGGTGCCGCATTTCCTGATCTTCGATGAGATGAACCTGTCGCACGTGGAGCGGTATTTCGCGCCATTCCTCTCGCTGATGGAAGCCGCCAATGTGCTTGATGAAATGGCCGGCGTGACACTCGTCGATAAACAGGACGTTGCCCTCATTGCCGATCTGCTGAAGGCGGAGGACAGCCAATCCGCTGAAGCAAGGGCCGCGGAAGCTCTCATCGTCGACGGCCGCAGCTTCACCATTCCGTCGAACGTATTTTTCGTGGGCACCGTGAACGTGGACGAAACCACGTATATGTTCTCTCCGAAGGTGCTGGATCGGGCGCATGTCATCGAACTGGAATCGCAGAAACCCAGCACCTATCTCCTCGGCGAGGCCGCCAAGGCCGGTGAGGAGATTTCCGTCCAGCAGGCTCTTGGGCTGCTGCAGGAGAGCATCGAGGACAGGGAAGAGCAGCGCAACGAATTTCCCAATCCCGCGCAGATACTTGACCGGATCAAGGGCCTGGGTTTCACCGATGGGGAGATCGCGGTTATCAAGCAGGGCACTGCCCGCGCACTGGACGGTTGCTATCAACTGTTGCTGCCGGTGGGCTTCCCCTTCGGTTATCGAATCCCGAAGGAGGTGTTCGCCTATCTTCGGGTGTGGATCGCCGCGTCGATCCTTCGCGGCGCCGCAAAGGAAGTTGTGATGCAGCAATGGCCGGAGGCTCTCGATCGCGCCCTGTTGCAAAAGGTGCTGCCAAAAATACACGGCAATAAGCGCACGCTTGGCGACAGCCTGCGTGCCACGGCCGCATTCCTGGCCGGCAGTCATACGAATTCCTCCGACCCGGCCCGGTATACGCTGGGCATCAACACGACTATTGCGATCAAGGAAGTGGATGTATTGACGCTTGGTGTCGCGCCGCAGATGAAGCTCTCGGCCGGGAAGTTGCGCGGAATGCATGATCGCCTGGCCGCCACCGGCTACGTGTCGTTCGTGAGCTAAACGCCGTGGCAGTCCCACTCCATCGGGTACGGTTTAGCTGGGCGCCTTCGACGCATATTGACATTGAATGGGCAAAGGGCGATGGCGAAGTGCTGGCGGGATTCGCCCCGATCCCTTCGGTAACGCTCTGCGAGCGCGAGACGGCGCCGGACGATTACGCAATCCGCGGCGTGCCCGCCATTTGCTGGCGGGACGATACGCCTGTTCTGTTCGAGCGGCTGCAGCTGCGCGAAAACACAGATTATTTCATTGATATAACTCTGCCGATACCGAAGGCCGAGGCCCTCCGGCAGACGCGGGAGCGGCCGGCCTGGCCGTTTTCCGAGCGGCTGCGCGCGGTTTTCAAGCCAGATCCCCCCAGGCGATGGAAGGAGCCCGATCCGGGCAGCGTGGTGATTTCCGGTCAACTGAGCCTTCGCAATCATGCCGGCATTCTCGATCTGAGTACGGAGAACGGCGCGGTGCTGCGGGCAGAGGTCGTCTGCCGCAAGATCAGCTACCTTACCGAATTCCAGACGCTGCTCAACGAAGTAGCGGAGTTCCTGGCCGAGCTGCTCCTTCAGTACGACAGCCCGGTCAGCGTCGCCTTCGACCTGACCGATGCAAGGGATGCAAGCGCGGCGGCTGTCCTCTTTCAGATGCGATACGTAATGGCGCAGGACAACCTGCCGCTGGCAATCGAGGAGGTGCTGAGCCAGGTACACGCCATGCTTGTGACCGAGATCAGCATGCGGGATATTGCGGAAGTCGAGGAACCGAACGTGGAAGCACTTGTAGACTCTCTGGACGGCTCGCTGTTTGAAAAAGGCGGCCCGCTCGCGGGCCTGTTCCGCGGCTACACACCGCGCGAGCTGCCCGTGACCGAGGTGGCTGAGGTCATCGACACGCCGGAGAACCGCTATGTGAAGTATTTCCTTGAGGAGTGCGCGCTGCTCGCTCAGTGGCTCGCTGCCAATCTCGGGGGGCATGGCAAGGTCGCGGCGGCGCGCGAGGCGGAGAGCTGGGTTTTGCAGCTCCAGGAATTACTCTCGCACGATTCCTGGCGTGGCGTCGGCATCATGCGGCAGTTTCCCTCGAACTCGCAGGTATTGCTCAAACGCCGTGGATACAGGGATGTCCTGCGGTTCGACCTTGCGCTCCGGCTCAGCCTGACGTTGCCCTGGAGCCGCGGGGAAAAGCTCGCCGAAGGCCTGACAGGCGATATCCGGCCCGTCAGTGAACTTTATGAATACTGGTGCTTCTTCCTGCTACGGCGGCTGCTGGCCGAGATCTGCCAGGCTGAGTTGCCGGACAAGGGTTCCTTCCTGTCGTTCACAGATCAGGGCCTTCAGGTCCGGCTCGTGAAGGGGAAGCGTAGTAAGGTAACGTTCGTGTATCGGCAAGAGGCCGCAAAGACGGTGAAGATCGCCCTTTTCTACAACCGTCGATTTCGGCGGCCGTCGCGCAAGATGCTGGCATGGGAGGGCAGCTACACCGCTGCCTTCGATCCTGACTTCAGCATTGCCATCACCGTGACCGCGGGCGCCGTCGTGCAGAAACACTGGCTGCATTTTGATGCAAAGTATCGGCTTGAACCGACCGAAGTCGCGGAGATCCTCCATGACAGTGGGGACGAGCTGATGGCGGACGCGGACGACGACGAGATCGGATACGAACAGGAAATCTCACGCCTACATCGCCGGGAGGACCTGTTCAAAATGCACACCTACCGCGACGGCATTTTAAGCACGCGCGGCGCGTACATCCTCTTCCCCGGCGATGGGGCCGGGATGCGCATGGACGGCAAGACCCAGAATTTCTTCATCCGCCATCCGTCCGCGTTTAGCGGGCCGGCCGCCTATACGTTTCCCAGCGTCGGCGCGTTCGATCTCTGTCCGGGACGGGATCAAACCCAATTGCCGGTGCTGAAAGCCTTTCTCGGGAGCGTGCTGGATGCGGTCGCCACGGGCACGCCATACCGGGAAGAGCAGGGCTTGTTCGAATAGAGCGGGGAAAGGCCACAGACCATCCCGCCATGGCGCGCCCCCCGGAGCCGCCCCCGGCCCTCAGAATGGTGGGATGGGCGGGGATTTTCGGATCAGACATCCGATACCCGAGCGACTCGTGAGACTTACCTGAAACTCTTGTACATTGGACACGTGCGATACCTACGCAACCAACTTATCTCGTTTGTAGTCAGAAAAAGCGTGGCGAAAAAGCGCCGTCCGAGCAGGATGGGATGGCTTTTCATCGCTTCGTCAGTTGCGTCTCCCGGCGCTTTAGGGCGCGGTAAGCCACCCAACCGCGCGAATCTAAGTCCTTGAAAATACACAGCTTTTGTAATATGCTGTAGAAGTGAGTTCAGCGAATCGCCCTTTGTATCGGCGGCGCTGAATGAACTGGGAATTCAGCGGGCGAACGCGCGCTTCGCCGCGCTGATTCACAAGGCTGCTGAGCATTTTCGTACATGGCAAGCCGTAGAGCAGTGGCGCAATCCGAGCGTTTACGAAACGTGAGGGATGAGTTCTGGCCGGATGCCGATCCGTGGACCGGGGAGGCCACTCTTGACGATGGATGGTTTAAGGCGCCTCGGACGTTGCCGCTCGTATTGAGCCTGATCCGCGACAAAAGTCTGACCCCAAAGACCGATCCAACGACTGTGTATCTGGAGCTTCTCTCGCGCCAGTTTGGCGACGGCATCGTTGAAATTCAAAATCAGGCTGAGCATGCTTACGCTGCTGGATATACCAGCGCACGCGGTGCAAAGCGCACGTGGGAGGACCATATGCGCTCACTCGAAAATCTGGGCTTTATAAAGATCAAGGGCGTCGGGCCGAATCCGTTCAAGTACGTTCTGATCGTTCACCCTGCAACAGCCATCCATGAACTTGCCCAGAAAGGTTTGGTTCCCAAAGAGTGGATGGATGTCTATCGGGACCGTTGTATCGTGACGAAGGAACTTTCCTACGAGGCCCGCCAAGCGCTCCGGCAGCGTTCAAAAATCAAGACAATCGAAAAAGCCGGTTGAGGCCCTGGGTGCTGAAACCCGAAGACATCATCACGCCCGAGGAGCTTGCGGCCAGGCTGAAGGTGCCCGAGACCTGGGTCTACGAGAAGACTCGCGGGCGCTGCCGGAATCCGATTCCATGCCTGCGGATCGGGAAATACGTGCGATTCGATTGGGTGGTGGTGGCAACCTGGCTGACCACCACCGCGCCACAGGAAGCCCGTCCGGCAAGGCAGGATTTCCCGAAGCGTCGGAGACCACCGATGGTATGATGGAGGAGAAAAGGACTCGTTTCATGTACGCCACCACAAACCTCGTCCACCAGCCGCAGCGGCGGCCGAGCTTTCCGCAGAACACCGCGGTTGCCCGCGTTCAGCAATACACGGTGACGCGGCGCTATATGCCCGCCCCCGTGCAAATCGTCCCGCAACAAGGTGCGTCGTTCGGAACGTTCCTGGCGATCCTCGCGACAGCGGCCGGCGGCGTCGTGCTGTTCGATCCGAAGGCGAGCAAAGAAGCCAAGGCACTCGCACAGATAACGCTGGGTGTCTCCGGGCCGTTTCTGCTGAACCAGGTTTTCAATCTGCAGGCCTGGCCGGGCCAGCAGAATTAGAAACGCTCAGGCTGTTCTTTTCCGCCGCCGCGACCGCCCGCGCTTCCCGCAGCACGCACCGCAGCAGCTTCAGGACCGGCGTATCCGCTCGTCCGAAATTGAGCTTGCGGATTTCCTTCCCCGCCACACGCAGAGCGGCCCGCAACTCATCGTGCGACCGCAGGAGAGGGGATTTCTCCATCAGTGTAGTAGTGCCGGAAACGCAGTGAAGTTCTCTAGCCGGAGAACAGCCTGTGCCCACATTTGTTACGCACAACGATTTCCCGTTGACCTGCGCGGCCTTTGTTCCCATGATTAAAGGCGAAGGCGGGTATGTTCCCGCCTTCGGGGCCTCATAAACCCCAATTATGAAGCGGCCAAGGCATCTTTGGCCGTCAGGAGCGCAGACCATGATTCCCGTTGTTTCCCATCAATCTTTTGTCGTGCATGGATATCGGCCTGAACGGGCCACAATTTCATGCTCGAAATCCGGTTGAGCTATACAGCGGGATTATAGTCCGGTGCTTCAACAGGTGCCGCCTTTCGGTCTTCCGACCGGGGGGCGGCGCTATGTACAAGGCGCAAGCCTAAAAGCGTCGCGCCGTTTCTTCATAAACGGTTTATGAACCCCGGTCACCAGGGCTTGTCCCTGGCGACCTCCTTCCTGCGGAGGGCTGGGGCATTGAGAGACTGGTGGGGATTTAGACGGGCGGTTGCGGTCGCTGTTCTGGTTGTGGCGATGCAGGCGGCGCCGGCCTCCGCTCAGACGCTGGGCGGGTCCTGCACGGCTGCTATCTACAGCCCGGACCAAATCTCGGTCGTCCAAAACAACATCGTCGTCTGCAACGGCTCCCTCTGGCAGAACCTCATCGGCGCCCCCGCCGCCGATCCGACCTACAGCATTGCCATCGGCGCAAATTCCCTCTACAGCGACACGAGTGGCACCGACAACACCGCCCTCGGCTATCAGGCCGGTTACGACCTGACGAGCGGCGCGCAGAATATCATGATCGGCTATTACCCGACCACGGGCGTGGGCATCACGACGGGGTCGAACAATATCCTGATCGGCCAAAACTTGCAGGAGCTGACGAAAACCTCGTCCAACCAACTCGATATCGGCAATCTGATCTTCGCCACCGGCCTCGCCAGCGGCTCGACGATGTCGACGGGGAGCGTCGGCATCGGGACGACAGCGCCGAGTACCAATCTACAGATTAAAACCACGAAGTATAGCGATACAAATGTCTTATCGCTATTCACTTCAGATGGATCATATTTTGGCACTGCCACGGGCAGCCTTCGGATAAACCCCGCAGCTTCGTCCGGTTTGTCAGAAATAGCGACCGTTAATGCCGCAGGATTTAATATCGATGCCAATTACAATTCATCAGGAAGCAGCAATAGCCTTTTCAAAATGACACCTAGCGGAATTTCATTCACAGGTACTTCCGGCGCCCCCGGCAACGTCGGGATTGGAACGGCGTCGCCAGCGGCGAATCTTACCGTTGTGGGAAGCTCACATGCGGCTGGATACGCCGGCTCAAGCGCGGATTTTCTACTGACTACAGGAACAGGCGCGGCAACCGATAATCAACTTGAATTTGGCATATATGACGGTAACTACAGCTGGATTCAGGCGACGCAACCGGGCACCGCCTACCGCAACCTGGTATTGAATAACTATGGAGGCTTCGTTGGCATCGGCGGTAATGCGTCGCCCGCCGTTAGGCTTGATGTTGCAGGAAGCGTAGCCACCGCCGCCATAGGAACAGAGGATGAATTTCATCTAACCCGATTACTCAATGCCGCAAACTCCCATCCTCAAGTCGCCAGCTTTCTGCTTGGATCGTATGCAGTTAACAACTCTTCAAATGGTTATGGTCCGTCAACCCGTCTGGATATCAATCTGAAAGCGGCGGCGAATGACACTTTGTCGGGTGACACAAACGTCATGACCTTATTAAGCAACGGCTACGTCGGCATCGGCACGACCTCGGCCACCGGGATCTTGGATGTCGTGGGCGGGACGGCGGCGGCTTCGACCAGCGGCACGAACATCACCATCACCGCCCAGAATGGCGGCACCGGCAGCACAAACGGCGGCAGTATTCTCTTGAACGTCGGCTCCAAGTCCGGAAGCGGCACCACCGGGACGGTTCAGATCAGCGGCGCGGCCTCTGGCCCCGCCTTCATGACCACATCCGACGCCCGGATCAAGACCAACATAACGCCCCTCGAAAACGGCCTCGCCGGGATCGCGGCGCTGGAGGGCGTCACCTACACCTACCGCCCGCCCGCCGAGCGCGAGGTCGGCAAAGAACTCAACCTGCCGGTGGACAAGCGCCAGATGGGCGTCATCGCCCAGAATGTCGAGCAGGTGTTTCCCGAGGCCGTGGAGACGATAGGGACGACAGGCGTCAAGAGCGTGAACTACAACATGCTCATGGCCCCCATGATCGAAGCCGTCAAGACGCTGAACCGCCGCATCGACGCCCTTATTGCCGCCGTCGCGCTGCTTTATATCGGGCTGGCGGTTCGCTTGTTCATGGACATGCGAAAGGCGCGCAGCTCCTGAGCTTCCGCCCATTGCTCAGTTGCTATGACCACCGAGCACAGCGCCCAAGACTGCCTTAACAAGTGGGTTGCTGGCCAACTTCTCCAGTAGGGACTTAGCCTCCGCTTTTTCTGTGGCCGAAGCTTGAGAGTGATCAACCGCAGCAATCAGCTTGTCGATACGCACTTTCATGCCTTGAGTGTTGGAATCACCAATCTGGACGTTCGATGATTGACTAACGGAAATACTATGGTCGTGAAGGGTTATCGTAATGGGTGCGGTGGCAGTGCCTTCAACGACATCTACGCCACTAGCTGAAATCTTGCCCATGCCCCCGACGGTGGTGAGGCCAGCGAGCGACTTCCAATGAATAAGTCCGTACTCTCCGAGTTGATCGCAAATGTTGAGCAGTCGATTCTGATCTGGTTCAATCGCATCGAGTCCCGGCAAAGTTAGCGGATTAACCATACTGGGCTGCTGATTTCTGACCTCATAAAATTTCTCAAGAACGATACCTCTTAACTCTCCGTCTTTCACGCTTGTTTCTCCTTATCCAACCAAACGCCCGCTCTGGGTCGTCCGGCCCACGTTACACAACGCCGCCACCGTCTTCAACACGCTCGCCCGCCTCGATGCCGCCTGCTAGATTTGGCGCGAGAGTGTGGCGATGGCAATCACCGTTTCTTTTTCTTTGCAGGCTTGCCGGTTATGGGATCGATGTTGTAGATCGCGCCGGCCTCAAACCCCTCGTTGAAGCGTTCCTGCGAAAGAATCTGCCCGTTGCTGCCTCCGCACGTCGAACACTTTCTTTCCTGTGCCATTTGCTTGGACTCATCGCTTAGGAGCGGATACACCTGGTGGCACGCAAAGCACTGGTACCATTCAGCCATTCAAATCCCCACCTTCTCGTACTCATCGAGCGAGGCCTCATCGTTGCGCCGGTCGTACAGCTTGGTGGTGCGCGGCGAGGAATGGTTCGCCATCGCCTGCGCGTGTTCGAGCGTTCCGTCGCTTTTCAGGTAGTCGGTAATGCCGGTGGCCCGCAGCGAGTGATTGCCGACCTTAGTCTTTATCCCTGCCGCCTTGGCCCGCCGTTGAATCATCCGGTAGGCATCCGGCTGCGTCATCCGGTGAGGCGTGCCGGTCGAGCGCCCCGTGGTGCGGAACAGCGGCCCTTCCGCATCGCCGGCAATATCGGCCGCGGCGATGTAGTCATCGAGGAGGACCTCGAGCTTATGGTGGCAGGGGGCCTCATGTTCCTTGCCGCCTTTTTCGTGCAGGCGCACCCATCCGCGCCGGCCTTGCGTGAAGTAGTCGCTCACATCCATTTGCAGCACGGCGCCGACGCGGGCGAAGGTGTAAATCATCGTGCCGATGAGCGCGCGATCGCGCAGGCCCGTGAGCGTGCCGGTGTCGATCACCGCGAGCAGCGCGCGGGCCTCCTCCCGGTCGAGTACAGGGGTCCGGCCTTTTTTGACGACATGCTTAGGCCCGCGCACCGCGTGCGCGGGGTTAGCGCCGAGCACCTGGCCGACCACCAGCCAGTCAAACAGCATCCGCAACGCCGCCAGATGTTGCTTAACGCTGGGCGTGGCCAGCTCCTGCAGCAAGCCCTCGATGTAGGCCGCCACGTGTACCGGCTTGACCTGGGCCAGGCCGTGCAACCCCTTGCCATCGCACCAGTCCGAGAACCGGCATGCGGCCTTGTAGTACGCCCGCCGTGTGTTCTTGTTGCGGATATTGGCGGTGAAGAACTCGAAGAACCGCTCCGCCGCTTCCGGCGCCGGCAGGAACAGCGCCGGAGGCCTGGCCGCGATCGCCGCCAGGCTGCGCGGGACGTTGAAGGGCACGATTGCGGGGCTCATGGCATGATTTCCTTTACGCGATTGGTCACCCTATCGACCTGTTCTCGCCGCTTCGGGCGCCGGTAGGCGCAGGCCCGTACATTCGCTTGCTTATCGATCCCGAGGCCGGACGGCTGAGCGATTTCCAGGTGGATAATACCGATGTCCTCATGAAGTTTCTCGCGTCCCGGAAACTCGACGATCTGGCGAAAGGTCGTTCTCTTGGTGTCGCCTTGACGGGGCGTCGTGTGCGGGCGGACACCGCGATTCGGAAAGTTCCACGGGTCTTGTGAAGCCGCCACAACCTCGGAGATGATGCACAGATACGTCAGGAAGAACGCAAACTGCCCGTTGTACAGCTCGTTCACCTGGTATACGCCCTTCACCACCGCATCCAGCTTGTTGATCTTGTCCTCTCCCTCGTTAACGCTCTCCACCTTGATCCGCTTGCATTCCAGAGCGATTGCAAGGTGCGGTGCGCTTTTGGGGCAAACAATCAGGTCGATGTCCCCCTGGCCCGGCACGTAGAACGGCTGGACAACCGCCGTCGCGTGGCAGGAGTCTGGCGGGACGCCGAGCGCCGCCAAGACAATTTGACGGTACATCCCCGCCATGAGCCAATCCACGATTGCCTTCTCTTCGAATTGGGTAACTGGCGGCGATCCGTCCACCAACGGATAGGGCGGCACTTCGAAATATTTCCGCTCTAGCTGGTGGTCTCGCCGCGTGATCGCCGGCGCGCCGTCGTGGCTCCGTTGCAGGTATAGCAGATGCTCCATAAGCGTATGATAACGTCCTTTATCATGCGTATCAACAAAAAGCGCCGGGAATGTTTTGGTCGAAATTTTCCGGTCCCGATGCGGACCTCTCCCGAACCATTCTGCACAACTGTGCACAAACGATCTCAGGACACCCCGGCCACCCACGGGGCCGTTCTTACGCACCCCGGCCCGTCGCTTCCGGATCAATCCATCCGCTCAACGGCCGCCGAGGCCGCCGACCCCACCAAGCAATCCCGCGAAACCGAAGCTGAGCTTCTGGTTGCACGCCGGATTATAGGCGGCCATGATGGCGCTCTCCAAAAGTTGCCGTTGCCGTTGCGTTGACCCCGGCATCGCGTGAAAGGCGCGATAGAGCCGGCCCAACGTTCCGGCAGCTTGCCGCCAGGAGTCATGGCACTCATGGCTGACGGCGGCCCGGCCCCACACGTTCTCGGATTCGCCGATATACAGCAGCCGGAATGGCCGTGGGCGCTGGCCCGGATCATCCGTGAGAATCGCGTATAGCCCCTCTTGCCGAATGAAACTCGATAGCGATGCCGCCAGCGGCGACGGAAAACTCTCTGGCTCCGTGAAAAGGGCGTCGGAGAATTTAATGCCGCGTGGCGGCGCAGAAACTGGTGGTATGAACATAGTGTCCTACTTTCCCGACTTGTGAATCGCCGGATCGACGAGTTTGTACGTGGTCCCTTTCATCGGTGCCGGAGGCAGCGGCTCTCCCTTCACCGCGGTCACTTCCGGCCCTTTGCCGCCTCTGGGTCCGATTTGTTGATAGAGCCCGGATCTCGGAACCGTCTGACCGGGCCTCAGTCCACTTGTCTTTGCCATGTTTGTTGCTGTCCTTTCACTTTGTAAAATTGGGGCCGAAGCCCCGTTCGTAAAAATCCTCTTCCCAAAAATCATCTACTGCGTCCTGATGCGCGCCGCCGTCCGGATTGTCAGGTTGTTCCACTTGAACCGGTTTCGGATAATCTGGGCCATTTCGTCGTAAACCCGCGCCTTGCGCTCCGGGTCGGAGATGGTGATGATGAGTGAAAACGGCTGCGGCTTGAAAGCGTCCTCGTCCTCGATCCCGTGGCGGGTAAGAAGTTGCAGCTTCAGCCGCCAGCGGTCCCCGCGCTCGCCCTTTTCTTCAAGGTTCCCGTAGTAGGTGCGCACGGGCGCCCATTTCCGCAGCTTCTCAACCTGGTACGACTCGTAGAGAATCCCCACGTTCTTATGCTCCGGCGGCACCAGGCCAACGAACTTCGACTTTACGGCTCCGGTTTCCCGCGACTTCTGCCCGCGGTAAACGCCGAAGTGCGCATCGATGTGGGTTTCGCAGTACTCGGTCCCCCACCGCGAGCCGCGTGCCGGTGCGAACGCTACCGTCATCCAGATTTCACCGAAATACTTCCCGTCCCGGCGCAGCGAAGGCGGATACGGAAAGTCGTCCCACTCCAGGAAATAGCCGGGCCGGAGCACGTCATCGAAAACCAGGGTCGAGGTGTGCGGCGTACATTCGAGGCAATACGGAACGGGCGTCGGCAAGCCGAAGCCGAAGAAGTTTTCATCTCCGTCCGGCACGCGATTTTTCGTTCTAGGATCGCGCGCGTGATGCGTGAGTAGCGCTCGGGCCAGCACGGGCGACGGGGTGGGCGTGATCTGGTGGTAGATTTGGGCCAGCGTTCTGGACACCAGGGGTGCCGCGAAACTCGTCCCAACGTCCTCGGCCGATCCGGCGCCATTGAGAGAACGGACGCCGGCGATGTGGGTCAGATCCGTCGAGCACGATCCGCCGTAATGCACCAGGTCCGGCTTGATGATGTAATTCGGCCCGGCACCATGCCGCGAGAAGGCGGACGGATGGTGTTCCTTCGGGCCGTTCTTTTTGTAATCCACGTGCGAGACCGCGCCCACCGTGATTCCGAGAACGCTGTCCGCAGGCGTTGTGATCCGCCCCATGTCGAGCTGCTGTTGCGTGCGGGGAAAATCGAGCAGCGGCGGCGTATCGTAGTTTCCGGCACTGATGACAAACGAGACTTGGTATTTTTCCTGCAAGTTGTCGAGTTCTTCAGCGAGCGATGAAAACTCGTCGAGCGAGCAGACCTCATCGGTCCCAAGCGACAGGTTCCAGACCTTGTACGTGTTCGCATGCTCCTGCAGCGCGCTCTCCAATGAAACCAAAAACTCCTGTTCCATGAGGGCGAGCGTGTCACCGGCTTGAGGGTCCTGGTTCGGCATGACCTGGAGATCGAACACCCCGCACGGGCTCGCATCGACGCCCGCAAGAGTTGGGTTCAGCACGCTCCCCCAGCAGATAAGACCAGCGACAAATGTGCCGTGCGCCGTGTTCTGATACTCCGGCGCAACCTGCGAATCCCGCCCGGCCACCCAACTTTCCAGCGCGGTACTCTCATCCGAAATCCCGCTATCCACAACGACCACGACCGGAACATCGCCAGAGTAATCGCCTCTGGCAGGAAGCGCCGGCAGCGGTTTCGGATTCAACATTCGAGGCCGAATCGTGCGGACGAGCGGCATGTGCATGATCGAGCGCACGCCGATGATGCGCGACACGTTTTCAACGTCCTCAACAGACCGGCATTCGATGCCGTAGGTAAAGCTGGACGGAGAGTATCCCTGCTGATCGAATCGAATCCCTCTCCTCCGGCACGCGCTTTCGAAATCCTCCACCAGCCGCGGCTGATCGTTATCAGCCCCGAAATTGAACAGGCGCACGCGCGTGACGAATCCCTCCTTGCCCCGCCGTGGACTTCTGCGCAGCACATCCGCGGCGTCCACGCCGCCGCGCCGGTATGCCGGGGTGACCGGCTCGATGGACTCAACGCAGGAAAGCTCCTTGGTCATGCGATCCGATTCATTGCCCTCAATGGTTCTGGTCAGGACATCCAGCCCATGCGCTGTAGCCTTTACGAATAATTCCCCCAGCCGGCCGGAGCCGATGATCGGACAAGAATCGGGCGAGAATAGATGGTCCGGGCGATGGCTTTTCGCGGCGGCCTTCGAGATGAGCTTCACGCGCACAGGCGCGGCTCCGGTGGTGCGAATCTGCGGAACGATGGCGCTGCGGATCGCTGAAACCTGCTTCGAGAGATGGTTGCGATATCTAGCGTCAACGGGCCGGAACGGCACTGGGGGCGCGCCCCCGGCCGTTATCCTGCGCTCCGTGTACTGTTTGGGCATGATGAGCTTTATCGGCAGCCGCTCATGCCGCGGCGTCTCAGCCATGGTCTACCTCCTTCACCGCCCATCTGTACGCTGTGGCCTTCGACACGCCGAACAGGTTGGCCAGCGCCGAGTGGCTGTACAGCTTTTGGTTGCGATCCCGAAGGGCAATCGCGACGGCGTGTGTGTCGCTGCCACGCAGGCCCGAGAGAAACCGGCGACTCTCCCCTTCCCCGATCGCGATGTTCTGCAGGACCTGGAATGCATCCTTCAGCTCGGGATGTTTCTGTGTCGTAGTCCGCCGCCGGCACAGCCTCACGCAGACTTCGTGAATATCGGACCCAGAGAACCCTTCCGAGAGATCGGTCAGCAGCGCAATCTCCCGTTCGCTGAATTCCAACGGCTGGCTGAACTCCGCCCACATCTTGTGCCGCAGCTCCGCTGACGGATAGGTCAAGGCAATGCGGTAACCGAATCGCCGCCATATAGCGGAATCGAGTAGATCTTCATGATTCGTCGCGGCCAAAACAATGGACTGCGTTCCGATCGTGTCGAGGTTCTGGATAAAGCTGTTCACCACCCGTTTTAGCTCGCCGAGTTCCTGCGTATCGCCCCGGAGCTTTGCTATGGCGTCGAATTCATCGAGGAAAAGCACACAGGGCGTCTTCGCCGCAAAATCGAACAGCGCCCTGATGTTCTTGGATGTGCTTCCGAGAAAGGAGGAGATCACGCCATCGAGCCGCGCGATGTACAGGTCCAGTCCCAGCTCCTGTGCAATGAAGCGCGCGAGCCGGCTCTTTCCCGTTCCGGGCGGCCCGTACATGAGGAGGCTGAGAGACGTAACCGCGCCCGGCGCCTCAAACTGCGCGTGACTTTTTGCGACGCTCAGAAATTCATTCACCAAATCCCATTGCTCTTGCGGGAGCACGACCGGCACTTCGTGGAGCATCTTAAGGTTCACGCGTTCGATCAGCGGAAACCGGCTCTCCTCGTCAACCGGCAATGCCTTGGCGAAGCTGACCCCTGCCGGCCGGAGCTGGTGGTCGCTCTCCTCCAGCATCTTGCGCAACCGGCTGGCGGCACTCTTGTCGCCGGCCTTTTCGAGCTTCTCCGCCAGAAAAGCCGTGTAGTTTCGCACTTTGTCTATATCGAGACGAAGAGCGCCATTTACGATACGAAAAAGCTCGTTCATGAAACGATGTTCGTCTTTCATGAGACGATTATTCACTATTGCGAGACGAAAGTCAAGGGCTATCTGGAAGCCCTTGGCCGGACAAGGGCTTAAGCTAGGCCGGGATAATACGCGGTAAGCCGCACTGGGTCACCCGCCACCCCAGGGCCTCGATTTTTGGGTGAATTATACAGCCGTGCGGCGCTTGCCGGGTCAATCGGTCTTCCGCCCATAACGCAGACAAAATTGCCGTGCCGGCAGATTTTGTTGCGTTCCGGTTCCCCGCGAATCCCGATTGACCCCGCACCGCCCGGCTAAACCCCTTCGCCGTCGAGGCCCCGGTCTGGCGGCCTCCCAACATGAAGAGGAACAAATCATGACGACAGCGGACACCAAGGACTCGAAGCGAATCAGCTGTGCGAAGCGGTGGAAAGCCCACAAGAATGGCCGCATCCGCGATCTGCGCAAGCTGTTCAGCGCACATCAGCAAGGTAACGAGGAAAAGCATGCCGAGGAGTTAGGCACCTTTAGCGAGTATGGGCTCTGCTTCGATTACGTGGCGCCTCGGACGTTCAGCTACCAGGTGAAAGGCTACTGGCGCTATCAGCTAAGCTGGGGCGGCCCCAGCGACGAATTCCGCTTCTACGCGGGAGGTTGCGGCGACCAGGAGCCCTATCGGATCTCCTACGTCTTCCTCGACTGGTTTGATGGGCATGAGCGCGGACTCGTCGGTCATGACTTTGAACTCATGCAGCAGATTTGGAGGTTCTTTTCCGAAATAGGAGTAACGAAAGCCGAATACCGTAAAGGCACCGATCAGACGGAGAGGTAAACCACCACCGGAAAGACTGAGCTTGCAAACCACTCCTGCCTATCCATGCGGCCCGCCGCATTAAAGCAGCAAAGTAGAGAATCCTACTTTCCTAGAAGTAGAGAAGGCGGCCCCAGCTCGCGCCGCGCCGCCCGGCGTGTGGAATTCAGAGGACTCCACGTTCTTCAAGCCAGACGGATCCGTTTTGACTGTGGACTCCAGAGTCGAGGGTATCCCTGCATTCCCGTTCTTGAGCACTTTACTGGATCGATGGCGCACGCCGGAAACGCCCAGCCGGCTCAGCTTGCCGGAGACGCAGAGCATTTGCTCACCGCCTGCAACCGTGTGGAGGCGCGCCGTGCGCTGCCGGAGCCGCCGCATAAGCTGCCATTCCCCCTAACCATTCTTCCAACCGCGCCGAGTTATGGACCTGTCATGGGGCGGGACGCGACACGTTAGAGGTGGGTGCCGGGCGGCCTTCCCGATGGTGCGCCTGTCCCATGGAAAGCTAGCTCTTGAACTTGCGGAGGAATTCGGTGCGGCTGCATACGCCTTGGGCTTCCATCTCCATTCCCGTGCAGTACAGAGAGGCGATGGACACGGATTTGTGACGCATCACTGGATGAATTCGGCGGCCATCACGGTCGACCCATGTCTCGTGGCCGGTGCTGCGCCCAGCACCCCGGTTGAAACCAAACTGCTTCTTGAGTACGTCCTTTAAGCGGCGAGTATCTATCTCTTTCATTCGGCAGTTCTCCTTTCGCAGAAGCTATTTTTCAGCGAAACGAGCGCCCCGCCCTAAAGCCCGCAGACAAAAGCGTCATCGTCACTCCCCTTCAGTCCACAAATCATCAGTCCCCGTCAGTTCAGGACTTGAGCGCCGTTTTATAAAAAGATCAGGTGCTCTTGTGAAAGTAGACATCGAGTCTTTGGCCGTCTCCCTAGGTGGAAGGACGGTCCTGCACAATTTGAGCCTGAGTATTCCTTCGGGAGCATCTACCGCCATCGTTGGGGCGTCAGGGGCTGGTAAAACGACCCTATTGCGCTGCGTGGCGGGACTGTTACCGCCGACGAGCGGCCAGGTCCTTGTAGATGGCCGCGAGCCTGCTTGCCTGTATGGACAGGGCGCGATGGCCTTCCTTTTCCAGGAAGCCTGCCTATGGCGTCACCTGACGGCGCAACGGACCCTGGAACTCACGTTTGATCTCTACGGGCGAAAGCCCGGACAAGAGGAGGTCGCGGGCCTGCTGGCCCGTGTCGGGCTCTCGGGGTTTGGCGGCTATTACCCCCATCAGATGTCGGTCGGGATGAAGGCCCGGCTGGCGATCGCGCGCGCTTTTTGCGTGTCGCCAAGCCTCCTTTTGATGGATGAGCCGTTCGCCGCCCTCGACCCGTTGCGCAGGCTGGATCTTAACCGGCAGGTCCAGGCGATGCGCCTCGAAGCCGGATGCACGGTGACGTGGGTCACGCACGATGTCGTCGAAGCCCTCCAGTTCGCAACGCACATCATTGCTCTCCCGCACGGTTCCCAGGCCGCGCAACTGATCGACCTCGGCGATCTTCCCCGCATTGAGGACGGGGCGAACCTGCCCGCAGAGGCGTTGGCGATGCGGGACCGGTTACTGGAAACAATCGTTGGCCGGCACTCCCCAACAGAGCGCCTCTCGGCGGAGGTACTGGGATGATCCGCGCACGGACGGTGCAAGACCCAGTCACGCTCATCGCGGGCGGCGCTATCGTCACGGCATTATTGCTGTCATGGGAGCTTTCGGCGGACGCCTCCGTTACCGTGCGCTTGCTGCTTTCCAGTCCGTTGCGCACCTGTGCCTACGTCGTGCACCATTTTGCGGAGTCAGGCCACGCTTTCGCGTACACCGGGCTGGAGAGTTTACTGGGCCTTTTGGCGGCGACGATATTTGCCCTTCTCTTCGGCATCGTGTGCATTTACTACCCCCGCATCGGCGGCATCAGTTTTCCGTTGCTCGTCGCGTCCCAGGTGATCCCCCTCGTGTGCCTGGCTCCCATGATCATTCTGGTGTTCGGGCCGGGGCCAAGCGGGAAGGTTTTCTTAAGCGCCCTGATTGCCTTTTTCCCGATCCTCACGAACGTGATTTCGGGCATCCGGTCCGTGCCCAGCGCGTCCCAGGAGATGATGCGCATCATGGCCGCGCCAAAGGCGCAGGTTATCAGGCACGTCGTGATCCCGCATTGCACGGAACATTTCTTCGCAGGCCTGCGGATCGCAGCGCCGCTGTCCGTGATCGGCGCTATCGTGGCCGAGTTCAACGGTGCCGATATAGGGATCGGCAAGGATATTTTCATCGCCGCGAAGCGGCTGGAGCCTGAACTGATGATGAGCGGAATCGCCGCTGGCGCCATTTTGTCAGGCTTGATCTACGGCGCCGTGCTTTTGCTGGAACGGCGGCTTGGACCTTGGTATTGGGAGAGATAAAAACAATGAAGACCCGTCGTCTGATTGCATTCTGCGGCGTTTTGATTTTGGCCGCCGCCGCGCTGACTTCCTGTTCGTCGAGCGCGCCGAAACCGGAGAGCCTGCCTGTCGTGGAGCTTCGGCAGGAATGGTTCCCGAACGCGAATTTCGCGGGCGAAGTGAGCGCCGCAAAGCGCTTCGCCAAGGATGAAAAAATCCAGCTCAAGGTCGTTCCGGGTGCCGAGGACGTGGACCCGATCAAGGTTGTCCTGAGCAAGGGCGCTGATTTCGGGGTTGTGGGGGGGGATCTCCTGGTGGCGGCGGTCGCGAAAGGCGCCCCGCTGGTGGCGATCGGTGTGGCGAACGTCAAAAGCCCGACCTGCTTTCTGGTCAAAGCGAAATCCGGCATCAAGAGTCCAGCCGATTTTGTGGGCAAGCGCGTTGGGATTCTCGCGGGCACCAATACCGAGCGCGTGTACCAGCTCATGATGAAGAGAGCGGGAATCGATCGCGCTAAGGTAAAAGAAGTCCAGGTTCCGTTCGAATTACAGACCTTCGTGCTGGGACAATACGACGTTCGGCCAGCTTTCATTTACGATGAACCGGTGAGCCTAGAGCAACAGAATATCCCATACGAGATCATCGATCCGGCACGGTATGGCGTGCATTTCACCGGGACGGTTTACTTTACTCGGCGGGATGTGCTCGACGCAAAGCGACCCCTGGCGCAGGCGTTGGTGACGACCTTGGTGAAGGGATGGGCCTTCACGATCGCGAATCCGGACGAATCTTTCTCCGATCTCATGGCCGCCTACCCGTCGCTGAAACGGGATCGCGAGCGCCGCTCGCTTCAACTAGCCTTGCCCTATTTCGCGGGCGAGAACGGCAAGCCGCTGACGACTTCGGGCGATACGTGGCAGGCCATGATCAGCGGACTCGAAGAGATCGGCGTGATTGCTCAGCATTCGGTGCGCGTGGAACAAGTTTGGGATTCGAGCCTGGTGGACCATGCTTACGCTAAATGAACGTCCGCGCGGCCGTGTTCTTCTCGCGACCAGCGACATACCGGCGGAATACCACGCTGACCGCCTTCGCTGGTGGACGACGAACAGCCCGTCCTGGAGCGCGCATATCGACGCGGACCACAACCGGAGCGCCATGCTGGCGAAGCTCGCTCAAATGGCGATCGGGCTTGCCCGGCGAGACGGTCATTTTTCTGTAGCGGATTTGGGCTGCGGCGAAGGGGCTTTCCTGCGAATCTTCAGGCAGCTTGCGCCTGATGCCCGTTTGCAGGGGATTGATTTCTGCCCGGCAATGCTGGCGGAAGCCCACCGGCGCTCGGAGAGTCTCGCTCTCAACTATACTTTGGGCGATCTCGAACAGCCCGGCTTTGCTTTGTGTCCCGGTGTGGATCTCGTGACATCTATCCTCGCGATGGACGAAATGGACCAGCTTGACGCGGCTTTTCGGAATATCGCGGGCGCGCTGGCTCCCGGCGGAACGGCCATGCTGGTCGTGATGGACCCGCTGAAGGAGAAGGAGCGTAACCGGGAAGCCCTGGAGGACTGTCTCAACGGCAACCGCTCACCCGACGAGGCCGTACTTATCGTGAAGACATTCCCCAATAATGGCCTGGCGCCGGTTGCGCCCTACAGCCGCATCGTCAGGCCGCTCGGGCAATACACGGCGGCGGCGGTGGCGGCGGGCTTGTGGCCGGGGCCGGTGGACCAGTTGTCCCACGATGTTGGCATCGGTTCCTACTCTGGCACGCTGCTGTTCGATATTCTCACTTTTCAGAAAACGGCGGTGCTTTGACGTGGAACATCATCGAGACACATCTCAGCTCCCGATCGAAAGCGCTAACAGGGAAGCCTCCGTGACGGGGCTTCTCGATTGCCTGCTAGATAAGAACTACACCGCCGCCAACGAGCATGGCGGCATGCGGACGATCCGGAGCCTCCTTGAAGACAGCAAGGAACTGGCCGTGCCAGTTGTGGACCTTGTTGCGATCCTGCCGGACCTTAAATCGCAGGCACGTAGAGGGCTTCACATTGCATCGTATTACGCCCTCGATGACAAGAACTGGTACCCAGAGTTGCTTACGACATTTTTTACGAGAGGGGTCGGCGGGAGCTTGCTAGCCTTGAGGCAGTTTGCTAAATGCATTGGCGAGTACCGCGTTCAGCGGGCCACGAAGCCGCGCGGCAAGGCAAAGCCACTCAAGGCGGACTTGGTCAGCATGAGCGCCTTCTTTCCGCCGCATCCCAAAATACTGGATTATAGCGTCAACGACCGGTTCAACGAATACTCGAACCTCTTGTTCAATCACTTCGACGACCATGCGGCCGTTGTGTGGGTCTGTTTTGGTCCGCGCGGCGAAAATTCTATCCAGTGGGCAGGGTCGTTGTTCCTCCTTGTCCGTCCCTTGAGCGGTACTGAATGGCGAGATGAAACAATCAGACGTGCGGTCGAAAGCGTATACAGCGTCCTGGATGCCTCGTTCCATCGAGCAATCGTCAACACCGCCTACAGGCAAGAAGCCAAGCATCAGCTCGAACTCACCTATTTCGCGTTCGGGCACGAACTCAAGAACCGCATTGACGCGCTGCGCATGGGCGAGCTGAGTAATAAGGTTCACGCGTCAGCCCCCAAACTCATCCCGGATGTCGACCGCTGCCGGGATCGCCTGAGGACACTTCGAGGCATGGCCGGCGTCTTCAGCATCGTTGCGAAGTCACAGGACGGCGTCCTTCCGCCCACCTGGGTTTCCGCGTCAAAAATTCCAGCCCCCCCGGACGTGCCGACGGAAAAGCAATGCGAGGAGCTGAAGGCAGCTTTGTCGAGCGCCGTGGCGGCCTTCTGGTATCTCGAAGATGCGGAGGAACTGCTCGTACTGCGGCAGATTAACGGCGGCTGTGCAACCGAAGTCAAGCGCCCGAGCGCCTTCCAAGCCACGCCACTGCCCCCCTTCAATGCGGAGAATCTGGAGCCACACCTGTGCTTCTTGTCCGGCCTCGCCGAACTGTGCCGCAATGCGGCGAAGGTCGTGTTGACCGCCTCGCCGAAACATGACCGTCCGCATATCGACTTCGCCGTGGATGTTTCCCGCGACGTTGCTTTCAAGGCGACGGTCACGATCTTCAACCCGGTTGCGGGCGACCAGTACAAACCGTCGGAATCGGTCGGCATCCTGGCCGATCTGTTCAAGTGTCTCAACAGCATTGTCGAACTTGAGCAGGCCGAGGTCCTGGAATCGTACCCGTATGCCCTCAGCGGTGACGCTTATGTCAGCTCGCGCTTTTTGTTTTTCCCCAAGCGGATCAGGGTTGCCGCTTCACCTTACATACCCTCCGAGGCATTATGAAGACCACACTGCTGCAGTTGTTCGCCATAAATGATCAGGAGGACCCAGATATCGGGTCCGACCTGCTCGAAATCGTGGAAGTTCCAGACGGGGAAGGCAAGCCGAATAAGCTGAAGCGCATGAAGCACTGGTTGCAGCATGTGCATCTTCTGGGCACTCAGGCGCGCATCACCTTCGACCTGCTGTTCATCGACATCCGGTTTATGCGGCCTTACGAGGCCTACGCGCCGAAGTACGGCACGGGAGAGGATAACCCGATGGGGCTTTTGCACGCGCTCACATTTGCGGCGAGGCAGGACCCATCCCGCGAGCCGCTCGTCTGGGGTTATCACAGCGCGGAGCCGCTCAAGGTGTGTAATGATCCCGTGGCCATCATGGCCTTCAGCTTGCTGGCGGCGCTCGAACAGCGGGGAGCCGCCGGCGACATCGTAATCGACGAAACGCCCTGGAAATGGGACGACTTCGGGATCAGCAAATATCCCAAGCGCGCCGCAGAGCACTTCTCCATCGGTATCGCCAATCTTCCCCAGGGGGATGCCGAAGTGATCTGGAAAGACATGGTGTTTCGCTACAGGAACAAGCTGCTGCACCATGTCAAGAACGAGATGGCTTTTATTGAATATGACGACCTGGAACTGGCTTACCAGCTCGCCTGTTCAAATACGGAGGTGTCGCGCAAGCGGCTGGCCAAGCTCTCCTTGAGGCTGTCGGGGAATTCAGTACACAGTTGGAGCAGAGTCTTGTTGCTTCAGTCCTTGTTTGCGGATCAGTTGGAGTATGAGAAGCCGAGCTGGCCCGAAGACAAGATTGAAGTGCTCAAGGGTTATTTGACGCTGTTGAGAAATGCTTCGATCAATGACCCGCCTGAAGTGTGGGCCGAGAGAGTCTCCCCTATCATGACCGGCGAACAGCCGGCTTTCCTGAACGGCATCAGGCCGAAGCGCTATAAGAACCGGATAGGAACGATGGCGATTGTATGTTGGTGGCTAACGCAGAAGGCAAACCACAAAAAGAACATCACGACGGAGCAGCTCTTGCGTTTTTTCGGATATCAGGAGAATCGGATTCCGCTTACCAACTGCCTCGATGGTGTGACTGGTTACAAGAGCTTGGAGAGGTTCCTGGAGCTTCTGGAAGCGAGCCAGAAACCCCTCCAGCCGTCGCTACTTTACGATATCGGACAGCACTGGTGGGAGCATAAGTGCAACGCCGATCTTAACCATGCTCCCAAATGCATTCAGTTGCCATGATAGCTTCGAGCTCTCGCAAAGGATGTCAGGCGTGACCTCGGTTTATGTCCAGTGCGGATCGAAATCTGGGTTAAACCCGGCCTTCGAAGCTGCCGCCCGCAACATTGGCTGCGTGCTCGCAACCGGTGGCATCCGCGTCGTGTACGGCGGGGTCAGGACGGGGCTAATGGGATCGCTCGCGAGTTCAGTCCTTGCGCATGGCGGCCGGATCGTGGGCGTACTGCCGCGCTTCATCGCCGGTTCCGAGATTGCGCACGAAGGGCTTTCCGATGTTCGGATTGTGGCCTCGCTGGCGGAGCGGAAGGCCCTGATGCTGGAACTATCGGAAGCCGTAATCATGCTGCCGGGCGGCGTCGGGACACAGGATGAATTTTGGGAAGTGCTCGCCGCGGCTCAGCTCGGCTTCCACGCCAAGCCCTGCGGCATGCTGAACACGGAAGGGTATTATGATTCCCTGCTGGCGTTCATCGACCGTGCCGTGGCGGAGGGATTTTTCCCGGCGGCGGAAAGAGCCAGCATCGTGGTGGCCGGTGAGCCTGCAGATTTAGTCGCCAGGCTTTGTGAAAGAGCGGCGCAGATTTAAGAAAGGCGGAAAATGATGGATGGCAAGATGGTCAATGAACTGGTGAGCAGACTGCGGAGCGGATACCGGCCTACAGACTCCGAAATATCCGACTGGAACGTGGCGCAAAACATCGACGGGCTGCGGCGGCAGGTCATGGAATCAGATTTGGCGTGGATCATGCCGGCGATCGCGGAGGATGACGGGCCGCGCGCGGCATTTTACCTGGCGCTCTTGCAGCCGCTCGCCGCGAAAGCGGAAGTCAGGGATCTTCTGACGCGGCGTTTCGAGACCGCAAGCCCTTACCTCAAATCGCAACTGATTTGGCGTCTGCTGGATGACGCGGATCTCCCGGCCGCCGTCCACGAAACCCTGTTCCAGTTCGTAATGTCGGACTGGCAGAGTTTTCAGGGCTCTTCCGTCGCCTTCCTCGGGAGTCCGTCCGAAATCCTCGCGGCAGCCCTCGGGCGGCTGGCGGATTGCCTTGCTTCGAAGCGCTGGATTTATTTGTGCTGCCTGCCGCAATACGCCGCTGATCAGCGCGCGGTGAAAGGCCTGTTGATTGTTGCTTCCGGGTCGGCGGATGCCTTAATGGCCCGCGTCGCGCGTGCGTTGCTGGATCGCTTCTTCTAGCGCAACTGCAAGCGCCGTTTCTCATCCCTCAGCAAGTTCCTGCCGGGCACATTCCCTCCTTGATCGAGATAACTGACGCACACTGACGATCGTGCGCTCATTCGTCGGATGCAGTGAGTTGTTTCCTATCCGTTGCAGAATATCTTTTGTCAGGAAGTTTAGAGGGGCAGCCTCAAAGAGGTAGGCAGAATCTCTGCATGAAAGACGTTGCGTAAGGGCTGCTGGTTTCAGGGAAGACGGCAGAAGTTGAGGGAGTAAGGAGAAACAAAAATGAACAACGAGTTGATTGCGATTCAAAAGGAGTGCAGGCGGCGCGGGAAGGAGTTCGGCCACACTGCTGACGCGGACGCACGCGCCGTGGTTGCGGCCGACAACAAGAGCTGGTGCGAGCTGCACCTGCCCGAGCTGGTTCTGAATTACAAGAGTAAATGCGACGAGTATTGGCGGCATTACAAAATGTGGTTTGGCGCGATGCCGGAAAACCCGGTTGAGCGGGAAATCAACGACCAGGTTCTGGAGGCGGAGAGGCACAGGGTCGGGCGGCTCGGGTTCTTGCTGGTGGAGACTATCGCCGGCGCGGTGCTCGCGGCCATTTTCTTTAATGCACCGCGGTTGGTCGCGGCGGTCATTGGCGTCGTGCTGGCGGGGCTGATGGGTGCCGCCGGCGCGGCTGTGGTTACCAGGTGGGTCCGCCATATGGCCGCGGAGCAGCCATCGAAGCAGCTGGAGAGAATTACGCGCGGCCTGGTGGTGCTGGGCTTGCTCTGTATCGCCGCTATCGTGGCGGCCTTGGCGATCCTGCGGGGCCAAGGAATGATGCTGGGCGGCTTCCTGTTCTCCGCGGCCACGACCGCGGTGTCGCTGCTGGCGCCACTGTGCAGCGGGCTGTGCGGATACGCCGCCGATCTGTTGTTCTGGTCCAAGCGGATGTGCGCGGATCTGCGCTGGATTCGATCGCTGGCGCGAGAGCTCGATCATCTCTTGACGATCAGCGTGCGAAGCATCCCGCCCGGTCCCGGCGGCGCCGCGCCGGCCACTTCCGTCACCAGGGCGCTGAAGGCGATCGCGCCTGCGGCGTCGGTGGTGGGCTTCGTGATCGCCGTTCTGCTGGGGCTGCCGGCGGCCAGCCTGGCGGCCGACCTGCCAGTCTACCTGTATCCGGACGTGAGCCCGTCCGCGCGCGGCGGAGACGTCATTCACGTTCTAAAGGGCATATCCAGCCAGATGTCGACGTACGAGGGGGAGAACACGCTGGTGGTCACGCTGATTCCGTTTTATGAGGACGCCTACATGGCGTCCTCCACGGTGCGGGTCGGCATTCCCGGTCATCGCCGACCGGCCTGCCCGGACGCCACCACGGACAGTGAAATCGCGCGACTATCAAAAACCTATGCGGAATCGGCTCGTCGGGACGCCGCCCGGCAGTGCGAGGAGTTGCGCGCCCAGGCCCACCGGGAGGACGCCACCCGTCGCGCTGCCGGCTTGGCCAAGCTGGCGGAGGCCATCGAGAAGCTGTCCGGGCTAAGCCTCCCCGGTCACTGCACAGCCGTCAATGCGATGATCAGACGCGCTGGCCGCGAAACGCCCAACGGCATTTCGATCATGATCAGCGACCTGGAGAATACCTGCCCCTCGCAGGGCCTGCCCGCGAGCCTGCACCCGGAAAACCAGGTGTTTATTATCCCGGTTGGATCTCGGCAGCACCCGATCGAGGCCGGGTTTGATGCCATTCAATCCCGGTTCGCTCAAACGATGCCCTGGATTCGCGTGATCGAGCCCTTCCGCCTGGATACGATCATCGAGTTCATCTCTCGTCCGGAAACCAAGATGGCGGCGAATCACTAGCCCGGATGAGCGAACTGTCGCGACGCGGGACGAGACTTTTGTCCCGCGTCAAGTCGGTGGGAAGACCCTGGCCGCGAAGCTTCTGGAACTGTCGAAGGCCATGGCCAATGACTGGCCAGCGCGGCAGAAATGCCGGAAAGGGTCGCATGAACTCAGAGAATCTAAGCTTCTTCTATACTTCTAGGAAAGTAGGATTCTCTACTCCGCCGCCCCCGCCAGCACGCCCCAGAAACAGGCCAGAATTTCTCCGCGGCCACGCTCCAGCAAGCCGTGAAACCGCTGCGCGTCCCCCCAGAAGTTGGTGTCCCCCGGATTTGTCGAAGTCTGTCATAGGAGTGAAAAACCGCTGCCGCATAAATACCGTTGAGGCAACTGCCTCAGGAGACAACTTCATATGATTGAACTTCTATTGTTGCTGCTGGGAATCGTCCAGACAGTCATCATGGTTCTTCCGCTGATTCGGCGGAAGAAGTGACGGGAGGGGCGTTCAGCCCCTCTTCCACCTCGGCTACCAGCACGAAATGGCCTACCTGCTGGCCAGGCGTGCCCTGTTTCGGCCCGTGATCGACTACAGCTACACCGGCAACCGGCTGAACGCCTGCAGCCGTGGAGACGCAGAGCGCCGCCGCGTAAGTGGCCTCTTGCCTACTTTGCGGTTTTTCCCTGCGAAGTTTTACGGCTGCGGCAGCGGAGCGTATTCCCGGCCCGGTGCGCCCGCGCGAGAGGGGCATAGCATCTGCTCTTGCTCTGCCACCGCATCGCGCAGAAGAATCTCCATGTCCTCCGGCCTGGATTCCGCAAACGTCAGCCCGGTGCCCGCGCGCAACGGATTCCGTTGTCTTTCGAGTTCCAGCCTCTCTTTTTCACGTTGCGCGTCCTGCTTCTTGATGGCATCACGCACCACTTGCAACTGCTCCGTGCAGCCGCGGTTTTGCGCTACCCGCAGCGCCCAATCCCCACGCTGATGCACGTCGGCCCCCGCTTCTAGCAGTACCTTCATCATCTCCACATCGCCACCAACTGCTGCCCAATGAAATGGTACATCATCGTCCGTGTGTACATTTGCCCCGACCGCTAGCAACTGCTTCACCTCATCGATCTTGCTATGACAAATTGCCAACACCAATTTCCAGTCCAAGCGCTCTTGGGACTTTTGCTTTTTCTTTTCCAGACTGTCCCAAAACATCGCTGTCCCATCCGTTCGAATTGATACGCTTGCGACCTCCGTCTCCCCACAATACTCCCCGGTTCTGAAAGTAATTATTGATTTCACAAACGAAACAAAGCATGTGCCGATTCGACGAAGAAGCTGGCCGCTGTCGCGTTAGCCGATGCCTGGCCCCCGTCTCCCCATGCTGGAGCGTATAATCTTTCTTCCATGACCGCGCCTACACTCTGGATCGAGATGACGATGGCCGGTTCCGTCTACGTCGCCAGCCTCCTTTTTCTGGTTCTGGGGTGCTGGCGCCCGGACCTCGAATCTCTTGCGAAGCATTTTGACCACCTCCTGCCATACATCGCCGTGGCGGTTGTTGCCCTTTCCTACATCCTCGGTTTTGTCGCACATCGCCTCATTCAAATTACGAACTTGGTAGCAAGGGGAACGGCGCAGTGGAGCGGCAGGAAACTTACGGATTGGATAGCAAAGCGCATAGCGAACTGGCAAGCAGAGCAGACAAAGGAATGGTCAGCCTGGCCACGGGATTTGATAGCCAAGCGACTAAAGGCTTGGGAGCAAATAACAGCGGCGTACGGCCAGGTAAAATGTTACCTTAAACGTGAGCACTGCCAGTTCCTGTCGTCGGATCTAGAGCAAAGAATGGGCGAGGAAACAACCATCTGGGCACTGAATCCGCAACGCATCCACCACGAGCTTGATTTTCAATTCGCCCAGGTTGCACTTCTCCGCTCTCTCCTGTTTTCGAGTCCTATGCTCGCTCTGAGTATCGGCTACTGGCTCTACCAAGTTGATCGGGATCATCATCTACTGGCTCCCTCCCAGGTTGATCAGGATCATAATCTACTGACTGTCGGATTGTGCTTTCTTGTTTTTTATCTATGCCTCCTTCCTTCCTTTTTGCGCCAGCACCGTCAATACGAAAAGATTCGGGAAAAGCTATTGCCGTTGCTCAAGAAGCCTGCCGGTGGTGTGCCAAGCGTTTCACAAACCACCGAAGTAAACGCCGCACCGCTAAATGCAACTGTCACGATCTCGGGTGCCTCGGACACCGGGGCTAACTTCGAAGTAAAATTCAACTGCCCCGTTACGGTGCTCCCCTCCAAGAAAGAATAAGGCGCTTCAAACCGAGAAGCCCGTTGATCTTGCCGGAGATGGCTGGCATTACCTGATCGCCTGCAGCCGCGTGATTGGCGGAGTAGAGAATCCTACTTTCCTAGAAGTAGAGAAGGCGGGGCCCCCCCGGCTCACGCCGGGACGCCGGCGTTTAGAATTCAGAGGACCCCACGTTCTTCAAGCCAGACGGATCCGTTTGAGCTGCGGACTCCAGAGTCGATGGGTACCGGCATTCCCGTTCTTGAGCACTTTACCGGATCGATGGCGCGCGCCGGAAAAGCCCGGCTCGTTGATCTTGGCGGAGACGCAGAGCATTTGACCGCCTGGAGCCACGCAGCCCCTCGCCGCCTCTGCGTGACGCCGTAAGCCGGTCCTTTACCGGTTTGGCTTTTCGACCTGGTTTCGACCATGCCCCTCCTGCCGCCCCGAGCTGGGCAATGATCCTGCAAGCGATTCGCCGCCGCCCCTCTCCCCTCGCTCTGCACATCGTAAAAGCCATGCACTGTCCTTTCGACTTTATTCATGACCCGCACCATCAATGCAGCCTCGTCACCTTGAACCTTATTTCAAGGGACCAGGTTGCATGCGCTGTTGATTCAAGAAGTCTGCGTTTCCATGCAATGCCGCGTGTAAACAAAAATTTTCCGCTGCGCCCGCGTTCCCTACACAGCAAGCTGTTCGGGACCCCGGCGGGCGCGTTGCATCGCGACCGCTACGCTCCAAAATTCCTGTCGGCCCCTACGGGTTTTGTGTACACGCGCCAGTCCGTGAAATGGCGGTTCGTTGTCGAGGCCGCATTGGGCGGGCTCAGAAAAACGAAAGGAACATCACATGGCTACGATTGCAAATCTCACGAAGAAGGACGACGGCTTCTCGGGCACGCTCATCCTCCCATCTCTGAACGGCATGCGGATCACGTTCGAGCCAGTCAAAAACCCGACCGAGAAAGGCCCGGACTACCGCGTCATCATGGGCGGCTTCGAGGCCGGCGCGGCTTGGAAGAAAACTTCCAAGGCGGGCAATGCCTACATCTCGGCCAAGATCAGCGAGCCGAGTTTCCACGGCGTCACCATCTATCCGGTCGTGGTCAAGAGCGAGAAGGCCGGATATCTCCTCGACTGGAGCCCCCAGCCGAAACGCAGCCGTCCGCAGCAGACCGCGGACTCCGCTGACTTCTAACCGCCTAAGGCGGCCCCGGCGCGAGCTGGGGCCGCTGCTCCTCTACTTCTAGGAAAGTAGACTTCTCTACTTTGCCGCCACCCGCGCGCGCCAGAACAGCCGCAGCCATCGCCATTGCTGCCGCAGCGTCCAGCCCATTCCCGCGCCTCTTCGTAACCTAGCCATGCTCCCTGCTCCCCGCCCGCTGGATACGCTGGTATCCCATTGACATACCAGGGGATGCTTTACTCATTCCGGCTCGACTGGATCAAGAATCTCGGGCAGGCTGTGTGATTGTGTGGGCACTCTGCCCGCGCGTCCCGCAACTCTTCTGGAGAAAATCAGCGACCCAGAAATAGCAAACCCGCCTTGAGGGCGGGCTGCATATCGGCTAGAGGGCCGGAGATCTCGTGACACTTTCCAATCACGAGAATCCACCGAATCCCCGAACTTTGCAAGAGGTTTCTTGCAACGGGCGAACTCGCGCCAAATTCAGCCCTCTCCGGGCGGTTGCTCCCTCAACCGGAATGGAGAGTCCATGCCTGTTTACCAACCATCCCCCCGCCCTGCCCGCGAGAAAGTCTTCCGCACCGTTCTCGGATCGCCCATGGGCCAGAAGGCCAAGAAGGCCATCATCCGCAGCGTCGATCTGTACAACGCGAAGAACAGGAAGCCTGGCGAGCACCACGGCCCGATCACCCCTGCCTTTCAGCGGGTGCTGATCGCCATGCTCTGGAAGTTCCACAACAGCAGGACCGGTTATTGTTTTCCGAGCTACGAGACCATCGCCGCGGCGGCCAAATGCTGCCGCGATACCGTCAAAGAGGCCATCAAGGCGCTCGAAGCAGCCGACATTCTCACCTGGGTCAACCGCTTTGACAAAATTCGCACGCAGTGCCGCGACTTCCTCGGCCAGGTGGTCACGCGCTGGCAAGTCATCCGCACCAGCAACGCCTACTGTTTTCGCGATCCTCTGCCCTGTGCAACGGAGTGTCGCTCATATAAGGCGGAAAATCCCCCTGGAACTCTGAATCAAGAAGATTCTTACACTAAAGGCTCTATGAAAATTGTGGTTTTAGATCCCGCAAACTCCCTGGAGAGCGCTCTGATCGGTCTCGGCAGGGCATGCGGGGCTATTCCGGCAGCGCCAGCCGCTTAAATCACCCAGCAAAGGGCCGGAATCGGCTCCCCCGGTTGCGCGCAGCGCAGAGGAACCCAAAACTGTGCGCCCGAGACGGCCAGCAGGCCTTCGGGCAAGGGGAAACCTGAGCCGCGTTTTCGAAATTAACGAATTCGAAATGGATGCATGGGTAGAGTGAGCAGTGCAGCAAAACAGCGCGTGCGGGAGAAGAGAGCCGTGACCGACCAGGAGCAAACCAGAGCAGCTCACGCATCTTCCGATCCGCCAGCGGGCGGCCCGTCACCGCCACCAGGGACAGCCACGACCACAGGGATGAAAGGCGCACGCCGCCCCGATTGGGGCAATCGAACGAACCGCTATTTGCTGTCTCTGCTCAACGACGAAGAGGGAAGAAAAATACTGAGAGAAGCCGAAGAGCGGAAAAGAACCGAAGAGCAGAACCTCAGCAACACGCGTGTGCGCGACGAGCACATGAAAAACCATCGGCAAATCGAGGAAAATCTGCGCCAGGGAATTGCGCATTCCGTTACTGTCTCCGGGCCGCCACTCCAGAACAAGCGCCCTTTCAATCGCTATGCAGCTCTTATCGGTGCGCAGAACTACGCCGCCCGCGCAGCTGCTCAGGAAGGCCCCGCCCTTGCCAAAGAGAACCAAATCAACCAACGCCCACGGAGCCGCGGTCTTAGCCGGTAAAGTGCCATCGTTTGCGGCAGGCAGCAGCGCTTACGCCGAATCGACCCCATCCATGGCCAGGATATACGCCCATCGCCAGAGATCGTTATCGTTGGCGAATGTGTGCCCGGCTTTTCCGGTTCCGGCGCCGCCGGAAACTTCCCACCG
>Ga0182018_10000982_pt1 | contig 34504 bp, 26 predicted proteins | sample 812P2MmetaG_FD_120490 | JGI IMG/M metagenome (GOLD analysis project Ga0182018, IMG submission 120490) | Permafrost microbial communities from Stordalen Mire, Sweden - 812P2M metaG | ecosystem: Environmental > Terrestrial > Soil > Wetlands > Permafrost | place: Sweden: Stordalen | collected...
ATATGGTAGCGGTTTCCCGGCGGTCCGCTCACCCGAATCTCCGGGCGCGCGACCTGAAAGAGCCGCCGCTATCCGACCAGGACCACGGTAATCTGTCCCGGCCCGTGCACTCCGCGCACCAGGATCTGCTCGATATCGGCGGTGCGGCTCGGGCCGGTAATCAGCACCATCGAGCTGGTCTGTTCCGCGGGCCTCGGCAGTACCGTGAACAGCTCGTCGAGCCCCGTGAGCATGCGCTCCACCGGCACTACGGCGAGGTGCGCCGGCGGCAGCAGAGATACCAGCCTCGCCTCGTGCGGGCCGGCCAGCATCACCAGCGTGCCCGTGTCGGCCAGCAGATAATCGGCGCTGGTGATGCCCAGGCCGGCCACCGCGCAACGTTCCTGCAGCCGCGCCCGGCTGGTGATGCCGCTCTCCACTCCCGGCAACGCGGCGATCCCGCACTCCACCAGAAACGGCGCGTTGGAAGCTACCGCGCTCTTTCCCTCAATCAGCACGACCACCCGCGCGCACGCCTCTTCGGCGGTGGCGGCGCGGTACACATTTCCCGCGAGGGTTTCGAGGCGCGTCGTAAACGACTGGATGCGAGCTTCCCGATCCACTTCCGGAACCACCAGCCGGACGGGCGGTGGATCCGCCACGGCTTGTCCGGCGCTGCGGCCGAGCGCGGTGCGGATGCGGTGCAGAATGTGGTCGCGCGTCATCGCCGCAGCCTCCACTGGTCGCGGAAGCTTCTGGCCGGCGACGGCGGCAGGTCGCGCTGGCTCAGCCACGCCCGCACCGGCGGCAGATTCATGAATGCCGGCACGTTCGATATCCACTTTCCGTCGCCCGCCGGAGCGAGCGACGCGGCGATGCGGCCGGCCATCTCATACACGCGCGGATGCGTCATCAGCCAGGCAAATGCGCGAAACGCCAGCCTTTCCAGGCGATTCTGCTTCTCGCGCAATTCCGACTTCTTGACATCGCCGCGCAACTCCAGCAGCACCTTCGGGATGTCGATCTTTACGGGGCAGACTTCGCCGCAGGCGCCGCACAGGCTGGATGCGAACGGCAGCGCCGGCTCGTGCGACACGCCCATGAATTGCGGCGTGAGAATGGCTCCGATGGGCCCGGAATAGACCCACGGAAAACTGTGGCCGCCGATCTTCCGGTAGACCGGGCACGTGTTGAGGCAGGCGCCGCAGCGGATGCAGTAGAGCGTCTGCCGCTTCTCCCGGTCGGGCAGCAGCCGAGTGCGGCCGTTGTCCAGCAGGATCACGTAGAATTCATCGGGACCGTCGGTCTCGCCGGGCCGCCGCGCGCCGCTCAGGAACGACGTGTAGACCGACAGCAACTGCCCCGTCGCGCTACGCGCCAGCAGCTTGAGGAAAGTCGCCAGATCCTGCGCCCGCGGAATGACTTTCTCGATTCCCGCCACCGCGATGTGAAGCTTGGGCGCCGTGGTGGTCAGCCGGGCGTTGCCCTCGTTTTCGACCAGCACGATGGCCCCCGAATCGGCCACCAAAAAATTTGCCCCGCTGATGCCGATCTCCGCCGCCAGGAACTTCTCGCGCAGCACCCGGCGCGCGATCGCCGTCTGCTTCTCGATCACAATCTCATTGGGCACGTTCAGCCGCCGCGTGAAGATTTCCGCGACGTCGTAGCGCGTCTTGTGCAGCGCCGGGGCCACAATGTGGTATGGCTTCTCGTGCGCCAGTTGCAGGATGTACTCGCCCAGGTCGGTCTCGACAGATTCGAGGCCGTGGTGCTCCAGGCGCTCGTTGAGGTCCACTTCCTCCGTGGTCATGGACTTCGATTTCACAATCAGCCGCGCGCCCCGTTCCTTGGCCAGGCCCAGCACGAAATCCGACACCTCCGTGCCGTCCTTGCAATACACCACTTTGCCGCCGCGCGCCGTGACGTTGCGCTCGAACTCTTCCAGGTAATGGTCCAGGTTCTCGATGGCGTGCTTCTTGATGGCGTGGGCTTGCGACCGCAGTTCCTGGTAGTCCGGCAGTGCTTCATCCGAGACTGTCGACTCGCGGCCCTGTTTCAATCGGCCGGTGGACGTGTAGATGGCCAGTTGCAGGTTGGCGTCGCCCAGCGTCTCGTGTATTTTTCGATCGAATTCGACGGACATTAGCGGCTCGCCAGAACCTCCGCCAGGTGCAGGGTGCGCACCGGCTTGCCGGCGCGTGAGAGAGCGCCCTGAATCTGCATCAGACAACTGGGATCGAGCGAGACCACCGTGCTGGCGCCGGTCTCCAGGATGGCGTCCAGCTTGGTGCGCGCCATGGCGCCTGAAAGCTCGGCGAACTTCACGGCGAACGTTCCGCCAAACCCGCAACACTCCTCGGCCGGCTGCATCTCGCGCAGTTCCAGACCCCGCACGTGCGCCAGCAGACGCCGCGGAGCGCTGCGAATGCCGAGTTCCCGCAGCGCATGGCACCCGTCGTGAAACGTCACCACCTCGTCCAGCCTGGCCCCTACATCTTCCACATGGGCAACCTCGGTGAGAAACGTGGCAAACTCCCAGACGCGCGTCTCGAGCCTATGAACCCGTTCGAGCGTCGCCGGATCCTTGCGGAACAGATCCGCGAAATGGTGCACAATCATCGAGGTGCACGAACCCGAAGGCACAACGATGCGCTCGCGGTTCTCGAATGTATTCAGGAAATGACGCGCCACCGTGCGGGCTTCGTCCCGGTAGCCGCTGTTGAACGCAGGCTGGCCGCAACACGTCTGATTTTCCGGAAAATCGACTTCGTAACCGAGATGCTCCAGGACTGAAGCCATGGCCATGCCAACTTTGGGGAACAGTTGGTCCACCATGCAGGTAACGAATAACGCGACTCGTTCACCCATGCAGACCGTGATTGTATCAGCTTATGGGGAATCCCCCCAGATCAATCTCCAGTTTCCGCTTGGCTGGGTCCCAGCGCAGGATTGCCGCGTGGCCTTCCCGCAACAACTGGGCGCCGTCGGGAAAATCGGCCCGGCACACCGTGACGTCTGTGTGCGCGAGGAATTATTTCACGGCGCCCTCCACACCGAAGGCGCGCAATCCTTCCGGCATTCCTTCAAAGACGAACCGGGCGATTGGCGGTGCGGTCTTCGCAAATCGGCCGAAGGTGGCGATCCACTCCCGTGTATCCTGGTCCTGCCGCAGCGTGTCGTTGCGTTGAGTGCGCAGCCAGTGAATGTCCAAGGGAGCCCATAGCAGGAAGAACGCTGCGATCGCGGCCGGCTTCGCCGCTTCCGGGACGATCGCCAGCGCGATCGCCAGGCCGGTAAACGGCAGATCGCAGTATGCGCTCATCACTCGCCCCGGCAGGAACAACAGCGGAAAGAATAGCAGCCCCATAGCCGCGTCGGCCGGCAACGGCAGTGTGGGTCCTGTCAGCCGCGATCTCGCGGCCGGCCTGTTAACCGTCGAGTTGATGCCCGGCGCCGATGGCACGGCCTCGGTCCGCATCCTCGCCGCGCCTCGAAGGTCTGAATGGCCGGAGCGTTTCGTGCGGACGGGCGATGGCTGCGGCGCCGCCCCGAACGGCATTCTCTGAGAAGGAACCTAATTCCTTTCCGGCAAAGTTGCCGTGCGAAGGCGAAGGATAATGCGGAATCCCGATTAATTAAAGACAGTATTGAGACCTGCCGGCATCCGGTGCTACGTTCTCCATAGCTGTGGAGGGAGGATGCTGTTATGACGATGGTCCGCACTCTGGGCGCCGGCCTGGTATTCGCCGCACTCGCCTCGGCGGGCGACCTGAACGGCCACGTTGTCATCAAACGGCAGCTTACCAAGAGGACCCTGACACCCGCGGTCTATAGCCTGCGCGGCACTGCATTGCCTCCGGCCGCGGCTCCGGACGAATCCATCAACGAATTCGACCGGACCGTCGTTTTTGTAGAGGGAGGAACGGCGCCTCCGCCTCCGCCCCAAACCGCTACCATTGAGCAGCGCAACAGCCGTTTCGAACCGGATCTGATCATTGTCCCGGTCGGTTCCACGGTCCAGTTTCCGAACGCCGACCCGATCTTTCACAACGTCTTCTCGCTCTCCAAAGCGCACCCGTTCGACCTGGGATTCTATCCCAAGTCCCAGAGCCGGCCGGTCACGTTCGACCATGCCGGAGTGGTCCAGGTTTATTGCCACCTGCACGCCGATATGTATGGCGCCATCGTGGTTACCGGCAGTCCGTGGTACGGCAAGCCGTCCTCGGACGGCGGCTTCTCCTTTCATAACCTCCCGGCGGGCCACTATCGCGTCGTAGCCTGGCACAAGGTGGCCGGCGCTCACTGGGTCTCGGTCGATGTGCCTGAAAACGGCACGGCGAAAGTGACCATCGGCGTGCCGGTCGATGTGGAGAAACCTTGAATTTCACGCGCCAGGCTTCTCTCACAACCCGGGCATTCCTGTTCTCTTTTCTGCCGGTGTTGCTGGTGCTGGCGGTCAGTTTCGTCGCTCTGAACTTGCTGGTGCAAAAGCGGGTGAAGCACAGCGTGCGGGAGTCGCTCGAAAAATCCGAGGAACTGGTGGTGCGCAGCAATGAAGAATCGTCCCGGCGCATCCGGCAGTTCGCTCCGATTCTGGCGCAAGACCCCGGCCTGAAGGCGGCCGTCGGCCTGTTGAACGAACCGAACGCGGATACCGGACAGGTGCAGCGGACCATCGAAGAACAGTTGGGCGAAATCCACTCCAGGGCGGGTTACGACTTTCTGGCCGTCGTCGATTGGAAGGGGCAAGCGATGGCCACCATGGATTTCGGAACGGCCGGGAGCGGCCTCAGTGGCAAACTGTCCGGCATCTCCAGCGAAGCCTCCCTGGTGGAATCCGGCGACAGGCTCTACTCGGTGGTTTCGTCGCCCATTATGGTGGGCGATTCGCAATCCGGCAGCCTCCTCCTGGGCAGCGAATTCGATCTTGGCCGTTACCAACTGGGCGGCCAGGCAGCCGTCCTGCAGCAGGGCCGCATCCTCCACGCCACGTTTCCCCGCTCCCGCTGGGCCGCCCTGGAAATTCTCCTGCGCCGCCACTGCGTCAGCACCGCGCCGGATTGCGAACTCGACTGGGACGGAGAGACTTTTCTGGCGCTTCCCGTCCGGGACCCCGGTCTGGGCAAAGGATTCCAGATCGTCGAATTCCGCTCGCTCGATCAGGCGGTCGCCGCCTTTACGGCTGGCTGGATGACCATTCTGGTGGGAGTGGGAATCGGCGGCGGCGTGCTGGCCCTCATGTTTACTCTGGCGACCTCCCGTTCGGTCTCCAGGCCCTTGCGCGACCTGGTGGCCCAACTGCGCGTCGGCGAGCGCGCCAACGGATTCCCAGGCAACATCGCCGCCGGTCAAGCGGTCACCGAACTCCGGCAACTGGCCGATGCCTTCAATAGCGTGGCCGCCGCGGTGCAGCGTTCCCAAGCCGAACTGGAGAAAGCCAAGACCGCCGCCGAATCGGCCAACCGTTTGAAGTCCGACTTCATGGCCAACACCAGCCATGAACTGCGGACTCCCATGAACGGGATCATGGGCATGACCGAACTCCTGCTGATGACCGACCTGAACGACGAGCAGCGTGACTACGCCAGCACCGTCCGCGACTCCGCCGACGGCCTGATGGTGGTGATCTCCGATATTCTCGATTTCTCGCGCCTGGAATCGGGCAAGCTGGCCCTGACACCCGAGCCCTTCGATCTGCGCCGCACCGTGGGGGACATCGTGCGCCTGCTCTCCGCGCAAGGCGCGGCCAAACATCTGAACCTGAAGTTCGATTACTCGCCCGCCGTGAATCCGCGCGTTGTCGGCGACGCGGTCCGTATCCGCCAGATCCTGACCAACCTGGTCGGAAACGCCTTGAAATTCACCCACCGGGGCGATATCGAGGTCCGCGTGGAACCGCATCGCGGCTCCCCCGGCAACTGGGTACGCCTGGTGGTAAAGGATGCGGGCATTGGGATTCCGGCCGATAAACTGGCCATCATCTTCGAACGCTTCACCCAGGTGGAAGGTCACATGTCGCGCCGGTTTGGCGGCCTGGGACTTGGCCTGGCCATTGTTAAGGACCTGGTTCACATGATGGGAGGCAGGATTGGGGTGGAGAGCCACATGGGCGTGGGCTCCACGTTCTTCGTGGACCTGCCGCTCGAACCGGTTCCCGGCGACGACGAGATGGCCGGCGTCCTGGTGGCGAAGGAGGCTTGCTCCCGATGAAATTACGATTCTCAATTGGATGCATGCTGTTGGCGGGCGCTCTGCCGGGTACCGCGCAGGAAGGCGATTTCGGCATCAGCGTTCCGGTTACGGCCAGCTTTTCGGCAATGGACACCCATCGATTGCAGCTTGCCGATCGCAATACGCCGCCCACCAGCGAAGGCTTCCGGATCGTGGTCTCTCCCACCCTGCGCCTGGGAAAACACTGGTTTGTGTATGCCGCTCTGCAGGAGCGCATGGGACCATACTTTTACTACGACGCCTACGACCCGGACCACGATTTTTATGCCGATGTCCTTCAGGCGTTCTTAGGATATTCCGTGCGCACCCGCAAGGCTTCCGTGGTCTTCAAAGCCGGCCAGCTTTCGTCCGCGTTCGGTTCCTTTCCCTTGCGGTACGACGATTCCGTGAACCCGCTTCTCGACCAGCCGTTGTCTTACATCACCGAGGTCCCGCTGCGCGCCGACCAACTTCCCTGCGGCACGGGCGATGTGCTCCGGCAGCATTACGGGTTTGTGGGCAACTCCTGCGGCGGAGCCAGCGGATACGGCCCCGGCCTGACTCCCGTCACCACCTATGCCCTGCCCGGAATTCAAGCGGAGGCGTCCATCCTGCGCTTCGACATGCGGGTGCAGGCGACCGACGGTTCCCCGTCCAACCCGCAAGGCTGGACTTCGCTACGGAACTATGCGCAGTGGGCTGCCGGAGGCGGTTACACCATCCGGCAAGGTTTCCGCATTGGCGTCTCCGGATTCCGGGGTCCGTATCTCAACCCGGTGGTGGAACCCCTTCTGCCCGCCGGTTCCGGTATTCGCAGTTTCCCCGCCAGCGCCGTGGGGTTGGATGGCCAATGGGCGCGCGGCCGCTTCAGCGTCAATGCCGAGTGGCAGCGTTTCTGGTTCGACGAGCCCGGTTTTGTCGAGTCGCCGTCCGTGACTTCGGCGTATGGTGAAGTCAAATCGATCCTGACGCCGCGGCTCTATCTGGCCGGACGGGCCGGTTGGCTGAACGAGGGCGCCATCCAGGACGCCAGCGGGGCGGAAGCCGCCCACTTCGCTCCCTGGGTGAGCAATGTGGAAGGCGGCTTCGGATTCTGGGTGGACCGTCATCAGATACTGAAAGTGAGCTACTCCTGGCTTCACAACCAGGGCCAGCCGACTCATAAGTACGACGTCCTGGGTCTCCAGTTCGTCACCACGTTCAATGCGCTGAATCGGGCCTTCCGATGAGAGTTTGCTTACGGTTTCTCCGCCGCGGTTCCGTGGTTGCGGCGCTGCCGGCGGAGATGTACGCGATCGAACGCTCGCTGTAGCTATAGTACCGGGTTCCGTACGGCGCCGCCCCAATCGGGTATGGGGGTGATATCGTAAGAAACGGGAGGCCCGCGCCGAGGGGGGCGGGGACTCGATATGTCACGCATTTCTAATGTTGCCGGTACGCTTTCCGCGGCTGGCTTGCTGATTTTCCTGGCAGCGGCGCAGGATTCTCCGAAGACGCAATTTACGGCGCGGGAGCTGTTTTACTATGCCCCACCCGACGCCTCCGCGGCCAAACCGCCGGCTCCCAAGCCGCCCGTTCCGAAACCGAAGCCGGTGGAGCAAGCTGACTCCACCAAGCCACCGGCTACGCCGCCGACTACTCCTCCGGCCACGCCGCCGGCTACTCCGCGAACCGGGCAGAACGGGGAACTGCCTGGCGGAGGCCGCATCGTCACGGCGTCGGCCACCGCGCCCGCACCCACGGCCGGGCCCGCACTGGGACTCAAGTACACCATTCTTAAACTGGTGGACGGAGACATGAAGGACGTGGCGCAGGATAGCGTGTTTCATGCAGGCGACCGCATCCGCTTCAACGTGGAGACTAACGGACCCGGCTACCTGTACATCGTCAGCCAGGGGTCCAGCGGCACCTGGAAGCCCATGTTTCCTTCCTCCGACGTGGATGAGGGAAGCAATCGCGTGGAGGGCTTTCACTCCTACACCATGCCTCCGAAGAGCCGCTTGATTTTCGACGAGCAGGCGGGCCAGGAAAAGGTCTTCATCGTGTTCTCGCGCGAACCCGAACCCGATCTGGAGAAGGTCATCTATTCGCTTCAGGGCGGCGGGAAGACCACGCCCGCGTCTCAACCCACGGAGCCCAAACCGTCGGGATCGGGACAAGTGCTGACGGCCAGCGCCGCAATCGATAATTCCATGGTCGGCCGCCTTCGCACCACCTACGCGCGCGATCTCATCGTGGAGAAAGTCACCGAGGAAACACCAGGCGATCGCAAGGAAAAGGCGGTTTACGTGGTGAATCCGACGGGCAGCAAGGATTCGCGCGTGGTTGCCGATTTGACCCTGGTGCATCAATGAGACGGGCGGTATTGCTGGCGGCGATCGGCGCCGCCGCGTTCGCCCAGTCGCGCACCATGACCGAGGGCGGACACCGCATGGAAATCATGCTGGAGCGGCTGGACGGCTCCACTTGGCGCGCTATCGACCCCGGCCTGGTCCTGGAGCAGGGCAATCGCGTTCGGTTCCGGTTTCGCACGGATTTCGATGGCTTCCTGTACGTGATGAACCAGAGCACCTCCGGCAAGTACGAACAGTTGTTTCCAAGCCAGGACACCGGACAAGACAATCGCATCTCCGCGGGCCAGGACTATCACGTGCCGGCAACCGCCGCGGCGTTCCGCATCGCCGGCCCGCCGGGCCATGAAATTGTGTACTGGCTGGTAACGCCGGCGCGTCTCACCGACGCTCCCCCGCGCCCGGGGCCGCCCTCCACCAATCAGCCCGCCAGGCCGATTACCATGACTCCGCGCTGCGACGACACCATGCTGAAGGCGCGCGGCGAATGCATCGACGATTCGGCCGGCCTCAAGCTGGTGCCCCGCGACGCGGAACTGCCCAAGACCCTCGCCGACGCTGCCGATCTGAGCCCGCGCGACCTGATCTTTATGCGGCAGCAGGACACCGCCGTAGTTTCGTCGCCGGCAGCCTTGACCGGCCCGGTGATGTACGAATTCCGGCTGGCGCACAAGTGAACCCTATGAAGTGGCTACGCAATCCCCGGCAGGCCGTTAGCCGCGCAGGAGCGCTGGGGGATGCGGGTACGGTTCTCTTCGCTCGGGCCGCTCCCTTACGGTCGCGGTTCTGTGTACAAGCGACGGCGCTGGTGGTAGCCTTGCTGGCTGCCGCGATCGCGGCCGGAGCGCAAACCCAGCAGCAACCGCCGCCCGATCAGAAAAAGCGCGACCTCAAGGTGGAAAAGCTGGACGCGGACTCCACGCTGCCGCCAGCGGCTAAAGTTCCGCCGCGCAGTTATGCGGTGGTGATCGGCGTTTCACGGTATCCCAAACTGGCGGAGAAGTATCAGCTCCGCTTCCCGGAACGCGATGCGCAGTCCATGAATACGATCCTGATCAGTCCGGAAGGCGGCAGCTTCAAGGCGGAGAATGTCAAGGTTCTCACGGGTCCGCAGGCCACGCTGGCGGGCATGCGGCGCGAAATCGACGGATGGCTGCCCTCCGTCGCCAAGGACGGCGACCGCGTCCTCATCTACTTCGCGGGCCATGGCTTTCTGTACGGAGGCAAAGGATACCTGGCGCCTTCGGACTTCGATTCCAACCACATTGAACAATCCGGTTACCCCATGGACGAGCTGGGATCCGTAATCGGCGACAAGATTCACGCGACGTATAAGATCCTGATGACGGATGCCTGCCACAGCGGCGCCATCTCGCCCGAGGAGACCCAGTCGCTCAACACGTCGCTATCCAATCTGCAGAAGTCGCTGTTTTCGTTCACCGCCAGCCGCGACCGTGAAAGCTCCTACGAAAGTCCCGAGCTGGATGGCGGCCACGGCTTCTTCACCTACTACGTGGTGGAAGGACTGGGTGGCGCCGCCGACACCAATGGCGATGGCGTGGTGACCGCCGACGAACTGGCCGAGTATGTCCACACCCAGGTCCGCGAGAAGACCGAAGGGCGGCAGAATCCGACTTCCGACCGCGGCAGTTTCGACCCCAACCTGCTTCTGGCCTACACGCCGTCCACGGCCAAGCCTGGAGCGGCGCCGGCCCCCAAGTACGGAACGTTGATCTTCGAAGCCAACATGGACGATGTGGAGGTCTTTGTCGATAACAAGTCCATCGGAGTGTTGCAGACCAAGGGCAAGACGCTTTCCGTGCCGGGTTTGCAACCCGGGGAGCACACCGTCAAGGGCGTGAAGATGGGGTATGAGCCCGATGGTCCGCGCCAGGAGACGGTGTATCCGGGAACGGACTCCACGGTCAGCATTAAGATTCTGATTCCCCGCCGGCGCAGTAAAGCGGCGGTCGATCTGCTCGACAAGGGCGTCGAGGAATATCAGAAAGGGTCCGAGCCGAACTATAAGAAGGCTGCCGACGACCTGGAGAAGGTCCTCGCCATGGACGCAGCGTACAGCCAGGCGGCTTACTACCTGGGGCTCACCGACAGCGCGCTGTTCGACTACGATAAGGCGGAGCTGAATTACAAGAAAGCCATCGCCATCGATCCGGATTACCTGCAGGCGCACGCCAGTTATGCCGGCATGCTGCTCGATATCGGCAATGTGGACGAAGCCCTCCGGCAGATCAACACCGTGCTGGTGCGCGAGCCGAACCACGCCGAAGCGCTCACCATGCAGGCGCAAGCCTACCGGTTCAAGGCGTTGTACGCGCAATCCATCGAATCCGCCCGCAAGGCGGTTCAGCTCACGCCCAAGAACGCCGAACCGCATCTCTGGATGGCCGACAGTCTGCGCCTGAGTGGCAAACTGGCCGATGCCCGCGCGGAATACGACCAGTACCTGAAGCTCAGCGACTTCGACAGCCACCTGGCGGGGCAATTGAACTACTACGTGCTGGGCTCGCTGTTCGGCCTGGGACGGAAGAGCCATGCCGCCGTACACGACATCTGGAGCGAACTGCGCAGCTTGGCCTATTTCGGGGTCTGCGATTGCGAGCGGCGGCAATCCCACTTCGACCAGGCGATTGCCGCCTGCCAGAAGTCGCTGAGTTACTTTTCCAAGGACCCGTTCGCCCACTATGCCCTGGGCCTGAGTTACATGTACAAGGCCAACGATACGAACAGCGTCGCCGAACTGGGTCCCGCGCTGAAGCACTTTCAGGAGATGCTGGCCATCAACCCGGACATGGATGAAGCCAAGTTCGCACGCCAGAACATTGCCACCATTCAGAAGGCGCTGGGGACACAGTAGGCGTTTGTAATTACCGGAGGGGTGCGGCAAGCCTGACACAGAACCACGACCGTGACGAAGCGGCCCACGCGGCGAGAGGAACCATCCAAATGCCGCAAGCCGGTCGCGACGGTCGAGCCTGGAAACTTGCGTCGTGTAAAGCATGCCCGGCGCGCGCTACAGTCAAGGATCCGGAGGTTTTCATGTCTTCCGTCTCTCGTAACCTGGCGCTGCTCCTCCTAATCGGCGCCCCTGCCTGGTCTGCCGGACAGGTCTTCAATATCCTCGACTATGGCGCTCACAACGACGGCTCCGCTCCCGCTACCGTGGCCTTCCGGTCGGCGATCCAGGCTGCCAAAGCCGCGGGCGGCGGAACGGTATACGTCCCCGCCGGGCAGTATGTCACCGGCCCCATCGAACTGGTCAGCAACCTGGTGCTGAACGTCGACGCCGGCGCCACCGTGCGTTTCCCGGCGGAACGCCTGCCCTTCACCCGCGGGCGCGAACAGGGCATCGAGTGCCTGACGCCGGTTCCGCTCATCGGCGGCCACGATCTGGAGAACGTCTCCATCACCGGCCGCGGTGTGCTCTCCACCAGCAACGACGACTGGCTCAAACTCATGGGCCGCTCCAAGGCTTCGGGCGACGACCCGGGCTCCGCCTTTGGGGCCGCCTGGGAACGCCTGCTGCAATTGCTGGAATTGAAGAAGCCCGTGCCCGAAGAGGAGTATCGGAAGGTTGCGGAGGAGCTTCGGCCTTCGTTCGTCCGATTCATGGAGAGCAAGAACGTGCTGGTGGAGGGCGTTCACTTCGTGGGCTCCTCCATGTGGACCATCCACCTGCTCTACTCGGATAACGTGGTGGTGCGCGACGTCATCATCGAGACCTATCCGGGCGTGCATACCGACGGCATCGCCATCGATTCCAGCCGCAACGTGCGGGTGTCGGACTGCTACATCGATACCGGCGACGATGGCATCGTCGTCAAATCCGGCAAAGATGCCGATGGGCTCCGTGTCAACCGGCCCACCGAGAACATCTCCATCACCAATTGCACCGTGCATCGCGCGCACGGCGCCGTGACCATCGGCAGCGAGACCTCCGGATCGATTCGCAATATCGTGGCCAGCAACATCACGTGCCAGGGAACCCAGATAGGCGTGCGCATCAAGAGCCGGCGCGGCCGCGGCGGCAAGGTGGAAGATCTGCGCTTCGACAATTGGACCATGGAAGACGTCGGCCAGGGTATCAACATCACCAACTATTACATGATGGAAGGCGAGGTGAAGAGCGCGCCGGAGCCGGTGTCGGACCGCACGCCCGTATTTCGAAATATCGCCATCAGCAACATGACCATCAACCGCGCGCGCGTAGCCATCGACATCGAGGGGCTGCCGGAAATGCCGATTCAGGGGCTGCGCATCAGCGACGTCATCGCTTCGGCCAAGACCGGCATAAAAGCCACCGGCACAGTCGCCTTGGAACTGCACCATGTGCAGGTGAATGCCGACAGTGGGGCTGCGTTTCAGGTGCAGGATTCCAAGGAACTGGAATTGGACGGCGTCTCCACGCGGAAACCGGTGTCCGATCGGCCGGTGATCCGTCTGGACCGCTGCCCCGGAGCGGTCGTTCGCGCCAGCCGCGCGTTCGCCGGGACCGGCACGTTTCTTTCCGTCGCTCCTGGAGCGCTGAAGAGCATGGTGCTGGAAAGCAACTCGCTGACGTCCGCGCGCAAGGCAACGGCCGAAGAGGCCGCGCCCAAATTGGCGTCCGAGCCGCCGGCCGGGAAGAACTGAATGGCCACGGACGTACCCGCCCCTGCCGCACGGTGCGAATCATTGCCGGTGGCGCCCGCTTCCCCTTGCCGCGGCATTTCCCGTTCTCTCCGCCTTGCTCCTCAACCTCGGCTGCAAGCCCATAGTAAGTAAATAAGACTTTTTTATCCGTAACATACCATTGGTCCCGGTACCACGGCGCTAGGTAGTGATTTCGGATGCAAAACACCGGTTTTGCGCCGATAAGACACACATGGTTTTATTGATGCGCTGCACGGCCTTTCGGCCACTTCTGCGTCGGCACGACCAAGACCATCTCCATATAAAGGATAATTACATGCTTTTATCGAAAACTATCCGGGCAGCCATCTGCGCTGGTGGAATCCTGTGTGCAATGGGGCCGCTCGCAGCCGCCCCTGGGCAGACACTCCGAAATCATGTGCCGCAAGCGGTAGGGGAATCGCGGCGTATCGGCGCTCTTTCCCGAACGGCCCGGCTGGACCTGGCCATTGGACTGCCGCTGCGCAATCCCGAAGAATTGGATCGCCTGCTGGAGCGGGTCTCCAATCCGGCGAGCCCGAACTACCGGAGTTATCTAAGTGCGAGCGAGTTCGCCGAGCGCTTCGGACCGACCCAGGGGGATTACGACAAACTGATTCAGTTCGTCCAGGCGAATGGTTTTGTGGTGTCGGGAACGCACCCGAACCGCATGATCCTGGACGTCACGGGACCGGTTTCGGCGATAGACCAGACGTTTCATTTAAGTATGACAGCTTGGGAGCATCCCAAGCGGGGGATATTCTTCGCGCCCGACCGCGATCCGTCCGTGGAGGTCGATGTAGCCCTGCTGGATATCGCCGGACTCGACAACTTCGTGCTGCCGGAGCCGATGGACGTGAAGGCGGCGCCGCTATCTTCGGCGGGACTTACTCCCACGCCGCTTACGACCGGATCGGGGATCGCCGGCCTGTTCATCGGGAAGGATTTTCGAGCCGCGTACGCTCCCGGCGTGACGATGACGGGCGCCGCGCAGACCGTCGCACTCGTTGAATTCGACGGTTTCTTCGCGGCGGATGTGACGGCCAACTTCAAGCAGGCTGGCCTTCCCGCCGTACCCGTGCAAACCATATTGCTGGATGGCTTCAACGGCGTCCCCGGGAGCGGCAACATCGAAGTGACTCTGGATATCATGATGGCCGGGTACATGGCGCCGGGCGTCAGCGTGATTGTGTACGAGGGGCTCAGCCCGAACGACGTATTGAATCGCATAGCGACGGACAACAGCGCCCGCCAAATAAGCTGTTCCTGGACGTTCAGCCCGATCAATGCGACCACCGAACAGATCTTCAAGCAGATGGTGGCGCAGGGACAATCGTTCCTGCAAGCCTCCGGAGACAGCGGCGAGTATACCGGCGCGATTGCGACGCCCGCCGACGATCCGAACATTACAGTGGTGGGCGGTACGGCCTTGACGACGACCGGCCCCGGCGGGCCGTGGCTGTCGGAGAGCGCATGGAGCGGCAGCGGCGGCGGAGTCAGCACAACTTACGCAATCCCCAGCTATCAACAGAGCGTGAACATGGCGGCGCAAGGCGGATCGAGCACGATGCGCAATATTCCGGACGTGGCTTTGACCGCGGCGGTACAACTGTTCCTGATCGCCAATAACGGGGGAGAGTATGAGGTGGGTGGAACCAGCGCGGCCGCGCCGCTATGGGCTGGTTTCATCACTTTGGCGAACCAACAGGCGGCGGCGAACAAGAAGGCCGTCCTTGGCTTCCTGAACCCCACCCTCTATGCACTTGGCAAGGGGTCTACTTACTCGAGCGACCTTCACGACATCACGACCGGCAGCAACGGCGTCGCGGCGATTCCCGGTTATGACCTGGCGACGGGATGGGGCACGCCCGCCGGGCAGTCTTTGATCAACGATTTGATTTCGGTTCCCAGCACGCCGTCGTTTACACTGTCAACGACGCCCGCGACGGTATCGGCGCAGGTTGGAACCAGCGCCACCGCCACGGTTCAAGTCACCGCGCAAAACGGCTTTAGCGGCAAGGTCACGCTGAGCGCGACAGGGCTCCCCAGCGGTGTCACGGCAACGTTCGGCGCCCTCAGTTCCGGCGGCGCGAGCACCTTGACGCTGAGCGTATCGAGTGCGGTCGCACCAAATACGTACACTCTCTCGATTCAAGGTGTCTCCGGAACCCTCACGTCGAGCGTCGGACTCAGTCTGCAGGTGACCGGATTGCCCGGCTACAGCCTGAAAGCCTCGGCCACGGCCGTAGCCGTAGCGCCCGGCGGCACTGGCGCGGACTCGATCACAGTGGTTCCGGTGAATGGATTCAACGCCGCGGTGAGTCTGACCATCTCCGGCCTGCCTGCCGGAGTTACGGCGGCGTTCAGCCCGGCGAGCACGGCGGCCGCGAGCACGCTAACCTTTACCGCCAGCGCCAGCGCGGCCACGAGTACCACCACGGTGACCGTCACTGGAAAGTCGGGAAGCCTGACCGCCACAGTCGCCGTTACCTTGACCGTGGGCCCGCTGCAGTCCTTTTCGCTGACGCCCTCGGCTTCCACGCTGAGCGTGGTGCAAGGGGCCAGCACGGCCGACACCCTCACGGTTGTGCCTAAGAACGGCTTCAACGGCGCCGTGGCTTTCACCTTATCCGGTCTGCCTGCCGGCGTCGCCGCTTCGTTCAGTCCGAATACGGCTGCCACCGCCTACACCGCGACATTTACTGCATCGTCCGCCGCCACCACGGGGACAAGCACGGTCACGGTGACAGGAACCGCGGGCACATTGTCCAGTCCGGTCGCGCTCAGTTTGACCGTAAAGGCCGGGCCAAGCTTTACGTTGGCCGCCGCACCCTCGAGCCTAAGCGTCACACAGGGGGCGTCGGGAAGCAGCACGATCACGGTGACCCCGGCGAACGGTTTCACCGGCTCGCCGAGTCTGACGGTCAGCGGGTTGCCAACTGGCGTGACGGCAGCGTTCAGTCCGGCGAGCACAAGCTCCACCAGCAAGCTGACGCTGACTGCCTCCGCTTCGGCAACGGCCGGCCTGGCCACTGTTACCATTACGGGAACGTCCGGCGCTATTTCAGCGCATGCAACGTTGGCAATGACGGTTGCAGCCGCGCCCGGCTTCAAGCTCTCCGCTCCCACATCGAATGTGAATGTACCTGTTGGCGGCGCCGGGACGGCGGCCATCGCGGTTGCGCCGCAGGGAGGTTTTAGCGGAGCTGTCGCCTTCACCGTCTCAGGCTTACCCACAGGCGTCACGGCGTCGTTCAGTCCGGCCACCTCGAATACCGGCAGCACTCTCACCCTTACGGCGGCAAGCTCCGCGGCTCTCAAGGCGACGGCATTGACGGTCACGGGTACTTCAGGCAGTCTTACGTCGTCTCTTCCGATCGCGGTGACAGTCGTGGCTCCGCCGGACTTCGCGCTGTCGTTCCAGCCGGCGAGTTTGAACGTAGCGCAAGGAGGCAAAGGAAGCAGCACCATCTCCGCTACTTCGATCAACGGATTCACCGGCACTATCACGCTGTCGACTTCGGGACTGCCGGCCGGCGTTACGGTCTCCTTCAGCGCGATCGGCGGCGCCGGCTCATTGCTGGTGACATTCACCGTAGCCAGTTCCGCAACCGCGGCCACGTCGCATGTGACCTTGACAGGGACTTCGGGCAGCTTAAGCCACGGCGCGGTTCTGAACCTGACGGTAGTGGCGCCAACCGCCGGGACGGCGCTGGTCGACCTGTCGCCTTACTACAATGTGAGCGGCAGCGCCATTGACTACGCTCCATTCACCAACGGCGGCCTGGACGCTGGGGGCCGATCCTACTCGGGCATGTTGCTGGGCGCGAGCCAGAACGTCGGCGGAACCATATACAGCCTGGGACCGATGGGAGCGTCCGACGCCGTGAGCGGGGGCACGGTCACGCTTCCGGCGGGCCAGTTTACCTCGCTGAAGCTATTGGCGACCGGCGTGAATGGGAATCAGACGGGCCAGACGTTTACGGTGACGTATTCGGACGGATCCACGGCAGTGTTCACGCAGAGTCTGAGCGACTGGGCCACCCCGGCGAATTACTCCGGTGAATCGACGGCGGTCGCCACCGGCTACCGCGACAACAGTGTTGGTACCGTCCAGGACAGCACTTACAATCTGTATGGATATTCTTTCAGTCTGAATGGCGCCAAGACCGTCCGTTCGATCGCCCTTCCGGCGAACCGCAACGTGGTGGCGCTCGCGATTACCCTGGCGGGCAGCGTGACCCCAAGCGCGACGGTTCAGGCCGATCTCTCCAAAGCGTTTAACGGCATTGGAATCACCTCCGATGGCAAGGCTTTCACCGGCGGACTGGATGGCTTGGGTTATGCGTACTCGGGCTCGCTGTTACAAAGTACCGAAGTCCTGGGTGGCATCCCGTTCCAACTGGGAGCCGCCGATAAAGTCAACGTGGTGAGCGGCGCCAGCGGCGCCATCGCACTGCCCGCAGGCAAGTATTCGAGCCTGCTGGCGCTGGGAACCGGCGTCAACGGCGCGCAACTCGCGCAACCGTTCAAAGTCACGTATACCGATGGGTCCACCGTAACGTTCACACAAAGCCTCAGCGATTGGTTCACTCCCGGCAACTATGCGGGTGAGGCGATCGCGCTCGCCATGGGGTACCGCAACACGGCCAGCGGCGCCAAGGACAGCCGCCCCTTTATGTTGTATGAGTACACGTTCAGCCTGAACAACACTAAGACGGTGAGCAGCATTTCGCTGCCGGCCGGCAGCAACGTTAAAGTGTTCGCCATTGGATTGAAACCGTAGATTCATTGCGGTGTAATCCCAATCCTGCATAATCGCGGCATTGGCGATGAATCGCTCTTGGCAATGAGGCCCAAAATCGCGCTCATTTATATCGATGCCGGCGGCGGCCACCGCGCCGCCGCCAACGCCTTGTGTGAAGTCATACGCGAGCAGAACCGCCCCTGGGACGTGCAGTTGCTTTCCATCCAGGAGATGCTCGATTCCATCGACTTCATCCGGAAGTGCACCGGCATCCGGTTCCAGGACATCTACAACATCATGTTGCGCAAAGGATGGACGGCCGGAACCGCGCAATTGATTCCGCTGATGCACCTGGTAATCCGCATGTCTCACGGGGCGCAGGTTAGAGTACTGCAGCGGCACTGGTCGCAATACCAGCCTGACCTGGTGGTCTCCCTGATTCCGCATTACAATCGCGCCCTCAAGCAGGCATTGGATCGCGCCTGGCCGGGTACTCCGTACGTCACCGTCCTCACCGATATCGCCGATTATCCGCCGCACTTCTGGATTGAGCGCCAGGATCAATACGTTATCTGCGGATCGGAACGCGCCGCCGCGCAGGCCGTCCGTCTCGGGCTGCCGGATTCCCATATCCTCCGTACCTCGGGTATGATTCTTCACCCCAGGTTCTACACGTCCCTCAATCCCGATCGCGCAGCCGAGCGCGTGCGGCTCGGGCTCCATCCCGGCCGTTCGACCGGACTGGTCCTCTTCGGCGGCGAAGGCTCCATGGAGATAGTGAAGATTGCGAAGGCGCTCAACCGCCCGCGCAGCCCCATCCAGTTGATCCTTCTCTGCGGCAAGCACCAGCGCGCGGCCGCGGAACTGCGCGCCATGAAGCGGCACATTCCCATGTTTGTCGAAGGATTCACCCGCGACATCCCTCTCTACATGGAGACGGCCGATTTCTTCATCGGCAAGCCCGGACCCGGCAGCATCAGCGAAGCGCTGGCCAAGGGCCTGCCCGTCATCCTGCAGCGCAACGCTTGGACCCTGGCGCATGAGCGCTACAACTCCGAATGGGTAGAGGAGCGGCAGGTGGGCGTGACGGTGCACGGCTTCTGGGAAATCGCGAAGGCGGTGGAGAAACTGCTCGATCCCCAACGCTATCCCGGTCTTCGCGCACGCGCGCTGGCCACGCGCAATGAAGCGGTCTACGAGATTCCGCGATTGCTGGAACAGATCCTCTCGATGCCCCGCGCCGCGGCTACTTCCGGGCCGGACCCGGATCCGGCTCAGGCATGGCATTCCGCCGCGCTATCGAACCCAGATAGCGCCCACTGGGCTTGACCACGCGCTCCTGCGTCTCGCGATTCACCGCCACCAGGCCGAATTTCGGCCGGTATCCCATGATCCACTCGAAATTGTCCATCAGCGACCAGTGGATGTACCCGCGCACGTCGATCGCGTCCGCCAGGCAGTTCCGCAGCCCCGCGAGCGCGCGGCGGATATATTCGATGCGCCGTTCATCGTCTTCGGTGGCGACGCCGTTTTCGGTGACATAGATGGGCGTGCGGACCTTGCCGGCGGCGTACCGGATGCAGGCCTCCAGCGCATCCGGCCAGAATTCGTAGCCCATTTGCGTCAGTTCCACGCCGGCTTCGGGAGGCAGATCCTTGCTCTTGCCCACGCGCTGCCGGGTATAGACCTGGACGCCCAGGAAGTCGCTCGCATTGGCCGCCGCCAGCCACGCATCGTAGACCTCCTGCCGTTTGCGGTCGCGCTGGCTTTTGGGACCCTCGGCCTGTTCGTCTTGCATCGACAGGTTCACTCCCACCGGGAATTGCCGCGGACCGGACTTCATGGCTGCCCGTGCGCGATGGTGCGCCGCGATCATGGTGTCCTGGAGTCTCTCGGCGTCGCCCAGGAAGAAGCAGCCGAAGTGGTCCGCCCCGATCGCCCGCGCCGCATGGTTGCGCATCGAGCGGACGGTGAGCAGCGACACGCCCAGGTCGGCCACCCATCGCAGCAGCATCGGAAAATTCGGCTCGTTGAACGTGCTGGCATAGGGGATCAAATCGCCCAGGTGGCGGGACGCCCGTTCCGCGTAGCGCACGAACAGATCGCCCGACGCCCGGTTCTCCCAGCCGCCCAGGCCCACGAACCAGCGCGGCGAACTGAAGTGGTAGAGCGTCACCATCGGAACGACTTCGGCATCGTGGCAGGCGGCCAGAACCCGGCGGTAATGGTCCAGCGCCGCGTGCGAGAAGGAGCCGCGCTCGGGCTCAATGCGGGCCCACTCAATCGAGAAGCGGTACGTATTCAGGCCCAGCGACGCCAGCATCCGGATATCTTTCGCGAACTGGTGATAGTGGTCGCAGGCATCGAGCGAGGGCTCCACGAACAGCGTTGGTTTGACGTGCTCCAGCACCCAAAGGTCGCTGTTGATGTTGTTCCCTTCCACCTGGTGGGCCGCCGTCGCGGCGCCCCACAAAAATCCTTCGGGAAATTCGGACATGTCGGACAGGTCTCCTGGTCTGTCGATAGATCGCTACGCCAAGGTATATCAGAACGGCCAGCGGCGCCGCGACCGGGCGCCATCCCGCCACTGCGTGTATGGCCGCGGTTCCCAGGCGGCCGAACGGCGCCGGAAGATTGACCGGTTGCATCGCCGGCAGGTTCAGCCGCAGAACCGGCGCAACCTGCGATTTGGGTAAATCGCCCAAATTTCAAGCGGAAACAAAGGACTTACACGCAATTTTTGGGTAAATCGCCCAAAAACGGGCTCTCCGGAGAAACGCCGTCCAGCGAAAAGGTTCTCAGCCTGTGACGCAGGGTCACGGCAGAATCTCTCCGCGGCGCATCAGCAGCAGCCGCACCGCCTGGCGCAGTTTGGTGGTCGCCGCCAGTTCCAGAATACTCGCGGCTCCGCGAACCATCCACGGCGCCCCGCGCTCCCAGATCGCCGCCAGCGGACGCGCCACGCCGTCCTCGCCGCGATAAAACACCCGGTCGGTCCAGCGCTCGCGCCCCGGGTATTCGGGATACGGCCGCACAATGTCCCAAGTGGTCTCCAGAATACGCATCGTCAGATTTTCCCGATACTGCGGCTGGAACACCACCGTGCTCTCGCCTTGCCGCACTTCCGCCACAAACTCCGCGAACGTCCGGGCATTCGTCAGGTTCAGGCAGGCCGCCGGTTCGCAAGCGTGCCGGTCGCCGCCCGAAATCAGCGGACGGGAATGCGCGCGCGCCAGGGACTCAGTGTCGGCGTTCTCCCGCCACGGGCGCGTGCCATTCATCTCGAAGGCGTGAATCCATCCCACGCAGTCGCGCAGCAGCCGCTGGAGCGCCGGTGGATGGCCGGCTTCGCTCACGCCCTCTTCCAGCCAAAACGGATGGTTCAGAACGATCAGCGTTTCCGGAATCGCGGAAAGCGCGCACAGCAATTCCGGAAGGCGCGTTTCCTCGGGCGCCTGCGTGTAGGCGGCCATTCCGGCCATCCACATGCGGCTGCTCCGCGGTGGCAGGTTGTGAATCCCCAGGTGAAAAATCGAATGCTGGTAAGGGACTGTCCATTCCACCGACACGGGAACGCGCCGCGGGTCGGTGGCCACCTGCAAGGCCAGTCCGGCTTCCAGGTTGTCGTGATCCGTAATCGACACCATGGCCCGCAGGCCCAGACCGTCGATCTGTTCCCGCTCCAGCGCGAGCGCCGAGGCCGGAGTGAGCGGCGGCGTCCAATAGGCGCGCGCAAAATCGGCGCCCGCCCGTTCATACCCGCGGACGGCTTGCGATACGCCGGGCGCCATGCGCAGATAGCGTGGCAGAAAGGAGAGGCACTCTTCGGAATAGAGGGTGTGCCCGTGCAGGCAGACACCGGTCTGAAACCGCGCGGCCATCGCCCGGTCCCGCCACAGAAAGTGTACGCTGACATCTCCCATGGCTTCAGCTTGCGACGGCAGTGGTTACAATCCCTTGACTGAGGCAAGAAGAAAACGTTTTTCGAGTGCTCTGTTTTATTGGGGTTGCAACCGAACCAGCGGCTCGCCCGCCGTACTGCGCTTCAACTGGCCGCACGCTGCATAAATGTCCAGCCCCCGTGGTTTGCGGACAAAGCAGGGCATGCCGCGCCGCACAATCTGCTGGAAACCGGCCACCCGTTCCGCATCCGGCGTCCGGTACGGAATCTCCGGCCCCGGATTCAGCGCAATCAGGTTGACCTTGCAGTTCAGGTTGGCCAGCAGCTTCACCACCCGCCGGGCGTCCGCGTCGGAATCGTTCACGCCCTTCAACAGCACGTACTCGAACGTCAACTTCTCCCAGGGACGTAGAGGGTACGCCCGGCACGCATCCATCAGGTCCTTCAGATGATACTTCCGCGTGATCGGCATCAGCTCCCGCCGCGACTCCTCGTTCGACGCGTTCAGCGAGACCGCCAGCTTCGGCCGCACCGCTTCCTGCCCGAGTTGCGCGATCGCCGGCACGATCCCCGCCGTCGAAACCGTGATGCGCCGCGGCGACAGCGCGAATCCGCCCGGGTCCAGCAGAATTCGCGTCGCCTTCAAGACGTTCGCCAGGTTCAGCAGCGGCTCGCCTTGTCCCATCATGACGATGTTCAGCCGTCCGCCGTCCTTCCGCAAGTCATTATCCCGCGCCACTACCAGCACCTGGCCCACGATCTCGCCCGCCGTCAAATTCCGCTCCAACCCCAGCAGCGCCGTCATGCAGAACTTGCAATCCACCGGACACCCCACCTGGCTCGAAATGCAGATGGTGTCGCGCTCGCCTTCCGGCATTAATACGGTCTCCACGGTCCGTCCGTCGTCCAGCCGCAGCAGGTAGCGCAGCGTCTCGTCCGACGATTCGTACCGCTGGGCCACTTCCGGCAGACCGATGGCCAGTTTGCCGGCCAGTTCCTCTCTCATCCGCGCGGGCAGCGTCAGCATTTTTGAGAAATCGTACGTTTGCGCGCAATAGACGGCTTCATAGATCTGCTTCGCCCGATAGGCCCGCTGTCCCGTCCCCAGCATTTCCCGCAGATCTCCTACGTCCATCCCGATAAGAGCTTCCGCCATTGTGTTACCAGTGTACCGGACCCTCGCCCGGCCAAACAGTGTTACAAAAGAAGGAGAGCCTGTACACTGCATCCTTCTATAATGACCTCCACCCCCAGTCCTCTCAGGGACATTGATATGACCACGCTCGCCAATGGCGTCCGCGTGATCACCGAGACCATGCCGCACGTACGTTCGGTATCGGTGGGAGTGTGGATCAACTCCGGCTCCCGTTACGAAACCCCCGAGCAGAACGGCATTTCGCACTTCATCGAGCACATGCTCTTCAAAGGCACCACCAGCCGCTCGGCCGAGGACATCGCCCGCTCGGTGGACTCCATCGGCGGCAACCTGGACGCCTTCACCGCGAAGGAACTGGTCTGCTTCAACACCAAAGTCTTGGACGAGCATCTCTCCCAGGCCTTTGACGTCCTGGCCGACCTGGTGCTCCATCCTTTATTCGCCGACGGGGACATTGAGAAGGAAAAGGGCGTCATCCTCGAAGAGATCAAAATGGAGGCGGACAGCCCCGATTACCTGGTCCATGAGATCTTTTCCTCCAACTTTTGGAAAGACCACTCCCTCGGCAAGCCCATTCTGGGTACCCGTGAGACCGTCGGCCGTTTCGACTCGCAGCGGGTCCGCGGATACTATGACGCGGTGTATTCGCCCGCAAACCTCATCATTACTGCCGCGGGGAATCTCACCCATGATCGCATGGTGACCCTGGTCCGCCAACATTTCTCCGACGTGCCTCCGGGGAAACCCCTATCCCCCGGAAATGTGCCCAGTACTCACGCCCGCATTGCCCTCCGCAACAAGAAGGCTCTCGAACAGGTGCAGCTCTGCCTGGGCGTGCCGTCTTATCCCCTTCCGCACCAGGAGCGCTTTGCCTGCTACGTCCTCAACACGCTTCTGGGCGGCGGCATGAGTTCGCGCCTGTTTCAGAATATTCGCGAGCGCCAAGGCTTGGCCTACGCCGTCTTTTCCGAGCTAAACCCTTACCGCGACACCGGTTGCCTCGCGATTTATGCCGGAACGTCCATCGAATCGGCTCGCAAAGTGGTGGAATCCATTATGAAGGAGTTCCGCCAATTGAAGGAAGAGCCGGTGTCCGTCGAGGAATTGCGGCGCGCCAAAGACCATCTCAAAGGGTCGTTGATGCTGAGCCTGGAATCCACTTCCAGCCGGATGTCCAATCTGGCGCGCCAGGAAATGTATTTTGGGCGTTTCTTTTCTTTGGATGAACTGGTGGACAGTATCGAATCCGTGGAGGCTTCTCATGTGCAGCGAATTTCCCAGACTTTTTTCGACCCGAAACAGATCGCGCTCACGATTCTAGGGAACCTCAACGGCTTCCGGATCGGCCGCGAAGACCTGGCTTGCTAGCAAATAGTACTATTAGTACTCCTGAATGGGAGCGCTCGGATACTCTAAAGCGGTATATCCACGGTTTTTAGGTTGACATTCCTCGCCATCTTGGTACTATTGAAAGCGTTACCGGGAAAAATTCCGGGTAGACGAGAAGTGTGCGACACGCAATTGGCTTTGCTTTTCCAGGAGGAATGTTAGAGATGAGAAAAGGACTTAGTTTGGCGGCGCTTGTGGTTGCCGTGTCCGGGATCGCCAGCGCAAGCATTGTAGCCTGCCCGACCGCCCCGATCACCTTCGCGACGTTCGAAACCTACACCGCCGGAAATGGCTGCGAAATCGGCGATACCATCTTTACCTACAGCTCGAGCTCGGGTTTTAGCGTTGCCCAGACAACCGTGACCATCAGTCTGAGCGGCTCCCAAAGCCAGAATTTTTTGATCAATTTCCAGGACGCTAACGGTTTCACCGCGAACACTTCCTTGGTATACAGTGTCAGCGTCGACCCTACGCAGTTTCCGGCGAGTCTGGATCCTTCCTTCTGGGCATTCACCACCAGCACTGGCGGGCTTCAATCCGACGGTACCGGTGTTGCCAATCTGGTCACGACCGAGAGTGCGACGACATCGCTCTCCGGCGGCGCTGCAGGCGGTACCCTGACGGTCATGCAAAACGGCGGGAACCAGAACAATAACGGCCCAATTACTGGCCTGAAGGCTACGGTCCTAAGCGTGACGGACACCTATACTTACAGCTCCGGCGACATTTTGAACCAGAGCAACGGCTTCTTCCAGGCGGATACCTCCGGTCCCGAACCCTCCACCATGATGTTGATGGGTGGCGCGCTCGTCGGATTGGCTGCCTTCGCCCGCAAACGCCGCAAGTCCGCGTAACGTACGCAAATCTCTAATTTCCTTTCTCCAACGGGGCTGGGACTTGCTACCGCAAGCCAGCCCGGTTCTTATTTGCAGGCTATAATCCTGATTATGCCCACTCAAGCAACCTACGACGATGCCAATCTCTGTCTGCGCCTCTATGAACTGCGGCGCGAAGACAAAATGCGCCAGGCGCGCTCCTGGTTCGCCGCCAATTTTGCCCCCACGACTGTCGAAGAGATGATGAAGATGGCCCCTCCCGGAAGCCCGGAGAATGCCTATATGCGCATGGTGGCCAGCTACTGGGAAATGGCCGCCGCTTTCGTCACTGCCGGCGTCCTGAACCAGGATCTGTTCTTCGAAACCAACGGAGAATTGCTCTTCGTCTGGGAGCGCATCCGCCACATCATGCCAGCTATGCGTGAAGCTTTCAAGAATCCCAAGGCGTTCCACAACCTGGAAAAGGTCGGCAATGCCTTAATGAAGCACATGGAAGCCTGTGGCCCGGAAGCACTCCCCGCTTTTCAGGCCCGTGTCCACACCATGGTCAAGAAGCAGCCCGTCTGACCGTCTCTACGCCGTCAGGTCCACCTTTTCATACAGGCCGGACAACGTAATCCGGCAGTCCACCGATGTCAAATCGAGCGAATCCTCGGGCCGGCTGGCTGATGTCAACAGCCACCGGTCATCAGGCTGCCGGGTGAACAGGTCCGCCCGAACATGGTCGGAGGACACCAGCAGATACTCGCTTAGCGACTCGATCGACTGGTACGGTGCGAACTTCCGGCCCCGGTCGTAAGCCTCTGTCGACGCGGACAGGACCTCGACTATCAGGTTCGGATTCAGCAGCGTATCGCGCTTTTCATCCAGGAATTTCGGCTCGCCACAGACCACTGCAACGTCGGGATAGGTGTAGAATGCCGTCGTGCCCACCCGGATCCGCATGTCGCTCGGATAGGTGCGGCAAGGCCGGGGCCGCAATTGCCGGTGCAGATCGGCGATCAGATTGGCCACAACTGAATTGTGGGATTCCTTCGCTCCCGCCCTCGCGAATGGCCCGCCCATGGGAAACATCTCGCCCTGGTAATACTCGCTCTTAAACTCGGCGGCCCGCTCAATCTCCAGATACTGCTCTTTCGTGAGGTATGTCTCAGGCGGCGGCGACATGAAACCCCCAAAAGCCCACCATACCATCCCCAGACGCAAAAAAGACCGGAGCGTTTCCGCTCCGGCCCCAAATCATCAACGCCTACGCCGTACGCTGGCTTTCCGACTGATCCCCGGAGATCGCAGCCTGCGCCGCCGCCAGCCGCGCGATCGGTACACGGTAGGGAGAGCACGAAACGTAGTCCATGCCCACGCGGTAGCAGAACTGCACCGAACTCGGCTCGCCGCCGTGCTCGCCGCAGATCCCCACTTCCAGTTTCGGGTTGCTCGCGCGCCCCTCATCCACGGCCATCTTCACCAGCCGGCCCACGCCTTCCTGGTCCAGGACGGCGAACGGATCGTGGTCGAAGATCTTGCGATCCTGGTAGTCCTTCTGGAACTTCGTATAGTCGTCGCGGGACAGGCCCATGGTGGTCTGCGTCAGGTCGTTGGTGCCGAAGCTGAAAAAGTCCGCTTCCTTCGCCACCGCGCCTGCGGTCAGGGCCGCCCGCGGGATCTCGATCATGGTCCCTACCAGGTATTTCAGTTTCTTCATCCCGGCCTTGGCCAGCACTTCCTGGGCCACTCGCACCACAATCTCCTTCTGGTTCTCGAACTCCTTGACGCCGCCGATCAGCGGAATCATCACTTCGGGAATCACCTTCTTGCCCTTCTTGGTCACCTGCACTACCGCCTCGAACACGGCCCGCGCCTGCATCTCCGTGATCTCGGGATAGGTAATTCCCAAACGGCAGCCGCGATGGCCCAGCATCGGGTTGAATTCGTGCAGCTCTTCCACGCGATGCAGCAAATTCGGAATCACCGTCTTGAGATTCTTTACCTCGGCGCCGAACCGCTTGTACTTCTCCACCAGCTCTTTCTTCTTCTTGATGTCCGCGTACGGCAGCACCGCCGCGTCCACCATCAGCTCTTCGCGCTTGGGCAGGAACTCGTGCAGCGGCGGATCGAGCGTGCGGATCACCACCGGGAATCCATCCATGGCTTCGAACAGTCCCGCGAAATCCCTGCGCTGGAACGGCAGCAGCTTTGCCAGCGCCTTGCGCCGCGATTTCTCGTCGCGCGCCAGAATCATGGCCTGCATGTGTTCAATGCGGTCTTCGGCGAAGAACATGTGCTCCGTGCGGCACAACCCGATGCCCTCGGCGCCGAACTTGCGCGCCGCCTTGGCATCGCGCGGAATATCCGCATTCGCGCGGATCCCGAACTTGCCGCGGAACTTGTCGGCCCATTCCATGAAGGTGGCCAGCACGCCCGATTTCGGGTCCGCGTCCATCGTATTCGCCTTGCCCGCGAACACCTCGCCCGTCGATCCGTCTAGCGTAATCCAGTCGCCTTCTTTCAGCACCACCGTCTTGCCGCCCGCCGTCACCGTGACCGTTTTCTTGTGCTCGTTCACGTCCACGGCTTCCGCGCCCGCCACGCAGGGCGTGCCCATGCCGCGGCAGACTACCGCCGCGTGGCTGGTCATGCCGCCGCGCGACGTCAGAATGCCCTTGGCCACTTCCATCCCGTGGATATCGTCCGGCACCGTCTCCTTCCGTACCAGCACCACCGGAGCCTTCGCAGCCGCCACCACCGCATCGTCCGCCGTGAATACCACCGTACCCACCGCCGCACCGGGCGACGCCGGCAGACCCACCGCCAGTTTGGTCAGCGTCTTCTTCGAAGCCGGATCCAGCACCGGATGCAGCAACTGGTCGAGTTGTTGCGGATCCACGCGCAGAATCGCTTCCTTCTTATCGATCAGGCCCTCGCCCACCATCTCCACCGCAATACGCACCGCCGCCGGACCCGTGCGCTTGCCGTTGCGGGTCTGCAGCATGTATAGCTTGCCGTCCTGAATGGTGTATTCGAAATCCTGAATGTCGCGATAATGCTTCTCCAGCATCGACGTAATCTCGCGAAGCTGTTTGTAGACTGCCGGATTCCATTTGTCCAGCTCGGAGATAGGGTGCGGGGTGCGAATGCCGGCCACCACATCCTCGCCCTGGGCGTTTTCCAGGAACTCGCCGTAGAACGCCTTCTCGCCGGTCGCCGGATTCCTCGTGAAGCCGACACCCGTCGCGGAAGTCTCGCCCATGTTGCCAAATACCATCGCCTGCACGTTCACCGCGGTTCCCAGGTCGTGGGGAATTTGGTTCATCTTGCGATAGTAGTTGGCCCGTTCGTTGAACCAGGAACGGAACACGGCATCCCGCGCGCCCTGCAACTGCACCATGGGGTCCTGCGGGAACGGCTTGCCGGTCTTCTTCTCCACCAGTTTTTTATAGCCTTCAATCACCTGCTGCAGGTCTTCGGCCGTCAGTTCCGTGTCCAGCTTGGCTTTGGCCTTTTTCTTCTGGCCGTCGAAGACCGCGTCGAAATCGTGTTTCGAAATCTCCAGAACCACGTTGCCGTACATCTGGATGAAGCGGCGGTAGCAATCGTAGGCGAAACGCGGATTGTTGCTCTTGGCTTCCAGCGCCTTCACGGTCTTATCGTTCAGGCCCAGGTTCAGGATGGTGTCCATCATGCCCGGCATCGAAAACTTCGCGCCGGAGCGGACGCTCACCAGCAGCGGATCTTCCGCCGCGCCCAACTTCTGCCCCATGCGCTCTTCCAGCGTGGCCAGCGCGTCCAGCATTTCCTGGTGGATTTCCTTCGGAACGGAGTTCTTGTTCTCGAAGTAGATATTGCAGACCTGGGTCGAGATGGTGAAGCCGGGCGGCACCGGCAACTGGGCCCGCGACATCTCGGCCAGCCCGGCGCCCTTGCCGCCGAGCACGTCTTTCATTTTTCCGTCACCGTCGGCCGTTCCGTTGCCGAACGAGTAGACATATTTGCTCATTCTTCGCTCCTATGATGTAGTTACGATTTCCGAAAAGTCCGCAACCTTGGAGAACTCTCTCCGCAGCTCGAACAACAGCTTCAGGCGGTTCTGGCGAACCTCCTGGTTGGGTGCGTTCACCAGCACCTTGTCGAAAAACAAATCCACCTTCGGACGCAGCACCGAAATCACGTTCTCAATGGGTTGTCCGGCGATGCTCAAGTATTCCGAATACAGCTCCTTCTCGGGCTCCTCTTCCAGCAGGTCTTCCCGGAAACCGGTCGCGCCCTCGAACTTCGCTTGCTCCAGAATGTTCCGAATCCGCTTGAAACTGGCCGCCAGCGGTTCGAAATCGGGCGACTCCCGCAGCGCCTGAATGCGCACCAGCCGCGACTCCAGGTCCACCAGGTTGCTCCATCCCGCGGCCATGGCCGCATTTACTTCGTCGTATCGAAAGCCCCGAACGTCCTTGAAGTAGGTCCTCACGCGGTCCTCGAAGAACTCGATCAGTTCGGCATTGCCTTCCAGTAGAGTAAGCAGCGGCAACTCCATCTTGCCTTCCACCAGGATCTTCACCACGCCCTGCGCCGCGCGCCTCAACGCAAATGGGTCCTTCGACCCGGTGGGAATCAGCCCGACGCGGAAACAGCCGCGGAGGGTATCCAGCTTGTCGGCCAGCGCCACCAGACGGCCAGCCTTGTTGCGCGGGATGGAATCTTCCATGCTGACCGGCTTGTAATGGTCGTAAATCGCCTGCCAGACGTCGGCCTTTTCCCCCTGCGCGCGCGCGTACAGCCCGCCGACCACGCCTTGCAACTCGGTAAATTCCTTCACCACTTCGGTGGTCAGATCGCACTTGCAAAGGTCCGCGGCGCGCACGGCCGAAGCCTTTCCACCCAATTCCTTCACCAGCACTTTCATGCGCTTGGCCTTGTCGCGATACGACCCGAGCTTGGCCTGAAACGTCACGCTGCCCAAATCCGCCCGCCGATCCGCCAGCTTCTTCTTCTGGTCGGAATCCCAGAAGAACCGGGCGTCCGCGAACCGCGCCCGCAGTACGCGCTCATTCCCGCGCCGGACAAAGCCCTCGGGATCCGCCCCGATATTCATCACCGCCACGAATTGCGGCAGCAAGTTTCCCTCGGCGTCCTCCACCGAAAAGTACCTCTGATGGCTCCGCATCACGGTCACGAGCACTTCCGCCGGCAACTCCAGAAACGCCGGGTCGAACGTCCCCTCGATCGCAGTGGGGTACTCCGTCAGATAGACCAGCGTCTCCAAGAGCGCCGCGTCCACCTTGGCCCCGCTCAGTCCGCTCAAAATCCGCTGCCGCCGCTCATCCGCCGAAAGGATTACACAGTGGTCGCGGAGCCGCTCTTCGAAATCGGCGCATGTGACCACTACTTCCCGCGCGCCCAGCCGCCGGTGTCCCGAACTCAAATTTCCCGACCGCACGCCGCCCAGTTCGAACGGCACTGTCTCCTCGCCCAGCAGGGCAACGATCCAGCGGATCGGACGGATGAATCGCGGGCCGCCCTTCACCCAGTACATCGTCTTGGGAAAGTAGATTCCCAGAACGATCCCTGGCAGCGCCGCCGCCATAATGTCCTTGATAGCGCGTCCCGCCACCCTCTTGTGGAAGACGTAATACTCGCCCTTGGGAGTGGTTTCCACCGCCAAGTCGCCTTGCGTGACACCCTGCTTCCGCGCGAAGCCTTCCACGGCCTGCGCCGGCGCGCTCTTAGACGGACCCTGCACCCGCTCTACACTATCGGCCTGACGCTCCGGCAGCCCCGACCCCCGCAGCACCAGCCGCCGCGGCGTCGCGTCTACCCGTACCGATTCGTGTGCAATCCCCAGCTTCACGAACTGCGCGCGCAGATCTTCGAGCGCGTTCCGGATCATCCAATCCGGAATCTCTTCGGTCCCGATTTCTAGCAGGAAAGGCAGGCTCATTCCGCCACCTCCTGTGTCTGGTTAACCCACGCCTGCGCCACTCCCACCGCCATCTTGCGCACCCGCTGGATCACGCCCACCCGCTCCGTGACGCTGATGGCGCCGCGAGCATCCAGCGTATTAAACAGGTTGGAACATTTCAGTACGTGATCGTAAGTGGGCAGCAGCGGGAACCGTTTCTTTTCGGGAGATTTCGGGTCGTACGCCTTCAGCAGCCGCGCGGCCTCGCCCTCGTGCAGGTCGAACAGCTTCCACAGCGTCTTGATATCGGCCACTTCAAAGTTGTACACCGAATACTGCAATTCGTCCCGGTAGCGCACATCGCCGTACGTGACGCCCTTGGCCCACTCGATGTCGTACACGCTATCGCGAAACTGCAGGAACGCCGTCAGGCGCTCCAGCCCGTAGGTCAATTCAGCCGGAACCAAGTCCAGATCCATACCCCCGCATTGCTGGAAGTAGGTAAATTGCGAAATCTCGAGGCCATCCAGCATCACCTGCCAGCCGACCCCCCAGGCGCCCAAAGTCGGCGCTTCCCAGTTGTCTTCCTCGAACTTGATATCGTGCTGCTTCAAGTCGATTCCGATGGCTTCCAGGCTGCCCAGGTACAGTTCGATGATGTCGTCCGGAGACGGCTTCAGAATCACCTGGAATTGGGAGTGTTTAAACAGGCGATTGGGATTGTCGCCGTATCGTCCATCCGCCGGCCGGCGGCTGGGTTGCACATACGCCACGCGGTACGGGGCGGGACCGAGCACTCGAAGAAAAGTCTCCGGACACATGGTGCCCGCGCCCACTTCCACGTCGTACGGCTCTTGAATAATGCATCCCCGCTCCGCCCAGTATTGTTTCAGTTTGAAGATGATTTCTTGAAAGGATTGCATGCTGCCATCACTCGGCCTCCAACAGGGAGACCGTAACCAACTTCCGTTCTACGTGCCGCTCGATCTGCTGCACCAGGAACCGCCGCAAGTCCGCTGCCTTTTCCCGGCTCCAGCCCGCCGCCGCCACCTGCGCCACCTGCATGCGGAGGATGTCCCGCGCGATGGCCCGCGATTCCGTGCTCAATTCCCACGAATTCCCCGCGCCCATGGTTCCCATCGTTCGCCGGCAGTGGCCGCACTTCAATCCGGCCCATTCCCGGCTGAAAAACGCTCGTTCCGGAGTCTCCGGATCGTCCAGCAAACTCCCGCAACCGAGGCATACGTCCAGTTCCGGCAGCCATCCCGAAAGCCGCGCCGCCCATAAGGAAAAATAGGTGACAGCGCACCACGGCCCCGCGGCCAAATCGCTCCGCAACGCTTCCAACACCGCCAGCAGCAGCCGGAAGAACTTCTCGTTCGGCTCTCCCGGCGGCAGCAAGTGGTCGGAAATCTCAGCGAAATAGTCCAGCGCTATGCCCGCGCGGTAATCGGAAACCAGCCCGAATTGGGATTGGATCAATTCGCAGGAATCCAGGTTTACCAGCTCGCGGGTTTCACGCTGGAAATACGCCATCCGCACGTGCGATAACCGTTCCAGCCCCGCCCCAAAACCACCTTTCGGACGCCGCGCCCGCTTGGCCACGCCCCGCAATTTACCCTGATCGCGCGTGAAGAAGCTGACGACGAGGTCGGCCTCCTTCAGCGGATAGGTCCGGAGTACAAGGCTTTCGCTGACACGCGCTGGCACACGTGGAAATTTCAGAGTAACACAGATGATTTCGTGGGACAGACCTCCTGGCCTGTCAGGCTTTCTTCGCCTTTTTGGCGGGCGCTTCCGCGGACAGCCGATAGCTCTCATCCAGCCATCGCTTCAGAACGTCCTTAGGAGGAGTCCCGCCCGCCGCGAACTTCACCGTAACCCATCCGCCCGATCCGGTCTGGTACCGGCCGGGCTCCTGCGCCGCCAGTTTCCCGGCCTCCGCCAACGATTCCCGCAGTTTGAGCATCATCGCAGCGGGCCGCACCGAGAGGAACGTTTTCGTCCGCACCTGGAAAGTGACGCTTTCCACGGCAGTCCCTTTACACGCGATGCCCTCTTCGGCTCCCGCGTATTTCAAAGCGAGTCGGCGCAATACCCGGACAGGATCGGTCATGGGTCTCCCCATCATGCCACGAGTTCCGCGCGCAGGTGTACCATAGCCCCATGGTCCGACTTCTCCCACTCCTCCTCAGCGCCCTGGTCGTCGCCATGGCCGCCGATCTCCCCAGCCGCAAGTATCTGAATCTCGCGGCCATCAAAGCCATGGCTGCCGCCGCCGAGCAGGAAGCGCTCGCCCGCAAGGCGGAGGTAACCATCTGCATCGTCGACGACAGCGGCAATCTGTTGTTCCTGCAAAAGGCCGATAAAGCCGGGCTCAACACCATCCAGTTCGCGCAACGAAAAGCCCGCTACGCCGCGCTCTACGGCCGACCCTCGAAGGCCGGCGCGGATCAGCTCAAGGGCGGCGATTTGTCCATCCTCGTCTTCCCCGACGCCTTTCCCAACCAGGGAGGCGTCCCTATTAAAGTGGATGGCCAGACCATCGGGGCCATTGCCTGCAGCGGCGCCGCGTCCGAAGTCGACGAGGCCATCTCGCAAGCCGCGGTCGACGCGCTCCTGAAGAAGTAGCCTTAAGTCTGAATTGCCGAAATTCCCGGATCCATCCGTGTGAGATGGTGGAGTTGCGGAGGTCGTACGCCGGCTGATGGCGTGACTCCACGCACGTTTGAACCTCGGCCAATGTCCGGAATGCCGCCAAGCCGCTGCGCGAATCCCGAAAGGCGCCGATGCCCCCGCGGATACGCTGCCGGAGGAATCCGCTGCGACGCCGGATCTGTCCGGCCATCCGGCCCATAGACTGCTTGCCGGGACCTACTTGCTCAGCTTCGCCGCCGCCTGCACCTTGCTGTGATGACGGCCGTAACCGAAGTACACGAACATTCCAATGGCAAGCCAGATGAACAACCGGGCCCAGTTGATCCAACCGAGTTGGTACATCATGTACCCGTTGAATATTACTCCCAGGATCGGCACCACCGGCACCCAGGGCGTGCGGAAGGGGCGTGGCTGGTTGGGGTTCGTATGTCGCAGAAACAGGATGGCGACGCACACAATCACAAAGGCGAGCAGCGTGCCGATGTTGACCATCTTCCCGATGTCGTCAATCGGCGTCACGCTTCCCACAATGGCCGCGACCAGCCCCACCAGGATGGTGTTCTTCCACGGCGTGCGAAATTTGGGATGAATGTCGGCGAAGAATTTCTTGGGCAGCAGTCCGTCGTTCGCCATGGCGTACAGGACGCGCGTTTGTCCCAGCAGCATGACCAGCATGACGCTGGTCAATCCGGCCAGCGCGCCCAGGGTGATGAGGTGGG
>Ga0182018_10000983_pt1 | contig 34497 bp, 32 predicted proteins | sample 812P2MmetaG_FD_120490 | JGI IMG/M metagenome (GOLD analysis project Ga0182018, IMG submission 120490) | Permafrost microbial communities from Stordalen Mire, Sweden - 812P2M metaG | ecosystem: Environmental > Terrestrial > Soil > Wetlands > Permafrost | place: Sweden: Stordalen | collected...
GATCGAGCCGGTCTGGCCATTGACCGCGGGTCTGTGGCCTCGGCAGGTCGCCAACGGCATCGCGCAGGCGTTGGACAGGCTGCCGGAGTTGCCAGAGTGGCACGACGCACCGTTGCTGCGGCGAGAGAAATGGCCGCCATTTCGCGAGGCGCTACGCGGGCTGCAGATGCCGTCGACGGCGGCGCCGGACAAGCGTTCGCGGGCGCGGCTGGCGTACGACGAGTTTCTGGCGGGCCAGGTCGCTCTGGCGCTGGTGCGCGGCCGGGTACGCGCGCGTACCGGACGTGCTTTGGCCGGTGGATCGAAGCTGGCGGCGAAAGCGTTGGAACGCTTTGGCTTCGCGCTGACCGGGTCACAGAAGCACGCACTGGCGGAAATCGACGCCGACCTCAGTTCCGAGCGCCGGATGTTGCGACTTTTGCAAGGCGATGTGGGATCGGGTAAGACACTGGTAGCCGCGCTGGCGATGCTGCGGGCGGTGGAGGCCGGGGCTCAGGCCGCGATGATGGCGCCGACCGAGGTGCTGGCGAAGCAGCATCATCGTGTGCTGTCGCATTTGTGTCCGGTGCCGGTGGCACTGCTGACCGGCTCGGTGAAGGGACGTGAGCGGACGCGGTTGTTGCGCGGCCTGCAAGATGGCTCGCTGAAGATCGTTGTCGGCACGCACGCGTTGTTTCAGGACGCGGTGGAATACAAGGATTTGGGACTTGCGGTGATCGACGAGCAGCATCGTTTCGGCGTCACGCAGCGCCTGCTGATGGGCGCCAAGGGCCAGCATACCGATGTTCTGGTCATGACGGCGACGCCAATTCCCCGGACCTTGGTGCTGACGCAATGGGGCGAGATGGACGTGTCGCGGCTGACTGAAAAGCCGGCCGGAAGGCAACCGATTCGCACAACGCTGCACGGGTTTTCCACGATGCCGGATGTGTTGGAGGGGATCGCTCGGAAGCTCGATGAAGGCGCGCAGGTGTATTGGGTTTGCCCGCTGGTGGCGGAGAGCGAACTGATCGACCTCGCCGCGGCCGAGGAGCGGTTTGTCGAATTGAAGATGCGGTTCGGCGATCGCGTGGGCATGGTGCATGGCCAGCAGGCGGCGGAGACGCGCGACGCGGCGCTGGCGGCATTCGTTGCTGGAACGATAAGATTGCTGGTGGCGACGACGGTGATCGAGGTCGGGGTCGATGTGGCCCAGGCGAGCGTGATGGTAATTGAGCACGCGGAACGGTTCGGATTGGCACAGTTGCATCAATTGCGCGGGCGAGTCGGCCGCGGCGCGGATGCCAGCTTTTGTTTGTTGCTGCATGACGATTGGGTGAACGAAACGGCTCGGCGGCGGCTGACTTTGCTGCGCGATACCGAGGATGGGTTCGTCATCGCCGACGAGGACTTTCGGCTGCGCGGCGGCGGCGACGTGTTGGGCACGCGGCAGGCCGGCGCGCCCGGCTTCCGGCTGGCCGATCCTGTGGAGCATGAAGGGCTGCTGGAGATGGCGCATCGCGACGCGGCGGTGCTGCTGTCGCGCGATCCGGGCCTACGGTCGGACCGAGGCGAGGCGGTGAGGTGGCTGCTGCGGCTGTTCGAGCGGACGGAGGCGATGAAGACGCTGGCGTCGGGGTAAAGGGTTTATTCACGGTCTCGGCGCATCCTGGTGACGTCATGATATTGGATGCGATATGAGACTGGTCATCGACACGGACATGACCGTTTGGTGGCCGGGCGAAATGCCAAGGAGAGTTTCATGACGTCCGTCAGCAACTTCGCGCTTCGGCTTCCTCCCTCATTGATGGCGGATGTGAAAGCCATCGCCGCGGCCGATTCCGTTTCGGTGAATCAGTTCATTGTGCAGGCTGTGGCGGAACGCGCCGCGATGCTTCGTGATCGAGGCTACCTCGCCCAACGCGCCGCGCGGTCGAAGCCGGGTGACATGCACCGCGTCCTGGAGATCGCCGGCGACGAACCGCCTGAGGGTTGACCTGGCAAGAGCAGCACCCGAACTGGTTGAACCGCGGGGCGATTGGCAGAGGCGTCCTGGTCCTTTTCACTGATCCCTTCATTGGTTCGGGGTTTGGTAAGAAAGCTTCGTGATCTTGGTGATCTTCGAGACCTTTGTGATGTTCGGAACCGTGCGGCAGGCACCTGCTTCGGGGCTTCCCCGGTCAAACCGAGCGTGATGAGACAAAGGTAATATCACAAAGGTCTCAAAGATCACCAAGGTCACGAAGCTTCCTTACCCGGTTCCGGGCGATGGAATGGCGATGATCAATCCAGGTCAAAGCGGCACCCGGACTGGCTTAATCGCGGGCCCGCACCTTCTGACCCATCAAGGCCATGTTTCAACCCGATAGGATACCGCTCTAGGTTTTGGTTACGTTCCAGAACACCGGCACGGCACCCTTCAGCACCCCGCTCAGCTTCTTGCTGTAAGCGGCCGGCGGCAGGTATTGCCCAAGCGGAATGAACGGCACCGTCTCGAACGCGTTGGCCTGGATTTCCGCGTCCAGCTTCTTCCGTTCGGCTTCGTCGTTGCTGTCCATCCAGCGGTTGCGCAACTCTTCGGCCTTCGGATCGTTGGGCCAGCCGAACCAGGCACCGTTGCCATTGCCACGTAGATTGGTGGCGAAGATCGGATCCTGATAGTCCGCCGCTGGCGCGCCGTACGGGAACATGGACCAGCCGCCTTTGGTCAATGGCTCCTTGCTGGAGCGGCGCTCGACCACGGTGCCCCAATCGGTCGCCTGCTCATCGATGTTGAGGCCGATGTCGCGGAACGCGGCGACGGCGACGCTGCTCATGGCATCGTAATAAACCTGATCGGTCGGGTGCATGAACACGATCGGCTCACCGGCATAGCCGGATTGCTTCAGCATCGCCTTGATCTCGTCCTTACCGGGACGCTTGCGCACATGATCCATGCCGGTATCCGAGGCGGACGGCGCGCCCGGAATGAAAAATCCGGTTGGCGCGCGAAACAATGACGGATCGCCACCCATCACCGCCGTCATCACGTCGACCTGATCGACCGACGCCAGCATCGCCCGCCGCACGCCGGGATTGACGGTCGGGCCTTGCAGAAAGTTCGGACGCAGCCCGCCGAACGTACCGTAGATGTCGACCGGCGCCACCTCCACATTGCTTTTGCTCTTCAGCATCGGCAGCAAGTCGGGCAGCGGCGAATCGAGCCAGTCCACCGAGCCGGTCACCAACGCGTTCGCCGCGGTCGACGGATCCGGAATGATCTGCCACTCCACCCGATCGACCAGCACGCGATAACCGCCGGCGGCGAAACTCACCGGTTCCGGGCGCGGCGTGTATTTGTCGAACTTCGCGAACACCGCGCGATGGCCGGACACGTACTCGCCGGGCAGGTACCGAAACGGGCCGCTGCCGATCGCCTCGGGGATCTGTTTGAACGGGTCGGTCGACGCGATGCGTTCCGGCATGATCGACGGTGTGTTCTGGGTCTTGGCCAAGGCGTTCGGCAGCGCGACGAAGGGCTTTTTCAGCCGCCACACCAGCGTCTTGTCGTCCGTCGCGTCCAGCGCGTCGAGCCGGTCGGCAACCGTCTGGCCAATCGCGTCGCGTTTCATCCAGCGGCGCAACGACGCGACGCAGTCCCGGGCCAGCACCGGCGTGCCGTCGTGGAACAGCAACCCGTCGCGCAGCTTCATCGTCCAGCGCAGGCCGTTATCCTCGACCTGATAGCCCGACAGCATTTGCGGCTTCGGGTCGAGTTTCTCGTCGCGGCCGAACAGCGTTTCGAACACCATCGCCGCCGCGTTGCGGGTCACGATGGCGGTGGTGAAAACCGGATCGAGCGTCACCAGATTGCCCTGCGGCACATGGATGATCGTCGAGGTCTGACCGCCAATCGCGGGCCTCGCCAAAGCCACCGCGGAAGCGGCCAGAAATGCACGGCGTTTCATGATGTGACTACCTTTGTTGCAACAGATCGGCGACTCGTTCGCCAATCATAATGGAGGGAAGATTGGTATTGGTCCGCGTCACCCGCGGCATGATCGAGGCATCCGCGACATAAAGATCGCGCGTCCCGATCACGGCGGCAGAGGGGTTGGTCACCGCCATCGAATCGTCCTCGGCGCCCATGCGGCAGGTGCAGGACGGATGCCACGCACTGCGCACGGCGGAACACACGTACTCCTCGGCCGCGCGCCGGTCGGCCAGCAATCCGGCCAGCGCCGGCGCCTCACTGATCACGTTGTCGATCAGGAATTTTCGCACCGGAGCCCCCGAGTCCAGCAACAGCGCGGCGACATTGGTCAGCACCGCGTTCAGGCCGGTGGGGCGGCTGATCGCGGCGACCCGTTCGGAGAAGCTGGACGGGAACGCGTTGAGCGCGAAGCGGCTGACGGGCTCGCCGATCATCATGTTTCCCATGCGCAGGAACGCGTCGACCAGGCGGGTCCGGTCGCGCGCGTCCTCCAGCCAGTTGAAATCGATCACCGGTGGCGCGTTGTGATCGCTGGAGGCGAGCCGGACGGTGCCGCGTGAATACGGCAGCGAAATATACGTGCTGAGTGTGCCGATCCGCTCCCCCACCGCGTGCCACATCGACTGGCAGACGGCCATCATGATCATATCGGCCGGTTCGCACTCCGCGACGCCGGAGGAGTACCGCAGATACGAGTAATTGCGCCTGATCACCTTCTTGTCCCGCGCGATCGGCGGCAGGTAGGCGGAGACGGAGATCAACGGATGGTCCTGCAGGTTCGATCCGACTCCGGGACGATCGGCGATGATGTGGATGCCGTGTTTGCGCAAGTGCCCGGCAGGACCGACGCCCGACAGCATCAGCAACTTCGGCGTGTGCAGAGCGCCGGAACTGATGATGATCGTGTCGCCAAACAGCGACTCGATCTGGCCGCCGCGGACCACCTGCACACCGATCGCCTTGTTGTCCATGAACAGCACGCGCAGCACCTGCGTCTCCGGCATCAGGCGCAGATTGGGCCTCGCCCGGACCGCGTCGTTCAGGTGCCCATTCGCGGTCGAGCGGCGCGCGGTGCCGTCGTTCGAGGTCGGTAACGGTGCGTAGCCCTCCTGGAACTCGCCGTTCATATCGGGGACGAAATCGTGGCCGAGTGTCTCCCAGCTACGGGCGACGGCGTTGGTGAATTCGTCCCATTGCTCGCGCGGGATGCGGCGCACGGTGATCGGTCCGGTGGCGCCATGATATTGGTCGGTGTAATCGAGGTCGGTTTCCAGTTTGCGGAAGTACGGCAGCACCGAGTTCCAGTCCCAGCCGTTGGCGCCAAGCTCGGCCCATGTGTCGAAGTCGGCGGGGGCGCCGCGAAGGGCGACCTGGCCGTTGATCGAGGACCCGCCGCCCATCAGCTTGCCCTGATAGAAGAAGTAAGGCTTGCGGCCGGCGTCCGGGATGTGCGCGTGCGAACCGCGGGAGACCTGCAGTTTGGGCCAGAAATACGTGGGGTTGGTCATCGCGCGATGGGCGTAAGTGTCGCGGATGTCGTCGGGAATGTTGGTGGTGCCGTGATCCGGTCCGGCTTCGATCAGCAGGACGTTGTTGGCGGGATTCTCGCTGAGCCGCGCGGCCAGCGCGCAGCCGGCCGAGCCGCCGCCCGCGACGATATGCGTGGGATTTGCCATGGCGTTGTTTCCACCCTTGCGTTGCTTTGGTCATTCGCATGAGGTTGAGTGATGATCAACCCGGCGGTTCGAGTCACGGCCCAGAATGACCCCACGGCATTCACACGTCGTCCCGCGGTCGGGGCGGAGTGCGCGATTGACAGGACTGGGGCGAGCGTACTACCGCAAGCAAGGCAATATCGCCGAGGACGATTGTTCCGGTCCCAACCGTGGAACGGCCCCTCGTTCAGTCAACTGACAGGCGTGATGCGGCAAACTGAGACGTGTGAATCTTGTAGGGCTTGACCGGGCCATCTGTCGCGCCATGGTGTTGATGCGGGTGGCCCGGCCAGGCCATGCCATGAGACGAAAGGACAGTGATGAGCCAGGTTCTCTCCGCGCCGCGTGCGTCCGATGCGACCGGCCGAATCCCGTTGCTGGACATCGGTCCGTACCTGGCCGGCGAACCCGGCGCTCGCGCCGCGCTGGCACGCGCGATCGAGCGGACCTGTCGCGACACCGGCTTCCTGGTGATCGCCAACCACGGCATCGATCAAAGCCTGATCGACGCCACCTTCGCCGCCGCCGCCACGTTCTTCGATCTGCCCATGGACCGCAAGCTGACATTGAAGGTCGGCGATCTGAACATCGGTTATTTACCGTATGGCGCGCAGATCGTTCGCACCTCGAAAGTCCACACGAACACGCAACCGAACCTCAGCGAGAGCTTCTATATCGTCAACGACCTCAGTGCGGACGATCCGCGTATCGTGTCCGGCGACCCGTTATACGGCATGAACAAATGGCCCGAGGAAACGCCCGCGTTCAAGGCGGCCACGCTCGCCTATACCAGCGCCATGCGGCCGCTGGCGGCGAAGATGGTCTCCGCGATCGCCACCTCGCTGGACCTGCCGGACGATTACTTCGTCGCCGAATTCGGCGAACCAACCACCACGTTGCGCCTGATCCGCTACCCCAGCCACGATACCGCCGAGGACAACCAGTTCGGCTTCGCTCCGCACATCGATACGAACTACCTGACGCTGCTTGCCCGCTCCGCGCTGCCAGGCCTTGAGGTGCGAACGACCGAAGGCGAATGGATCCGTCCCCCGCACGTCCCCAACACCTTCGTCGTCAATACCGGTGAAATGCTGGGCCGCTACTCCAACGACCGCTACACCCCCACGCCGCACCGCGTGATCAACGACAACAACACACTGCGTCACGCCATTCCGTTCTTCTACGGACCCGGTCTCGACGCGATCATCAGGCCGGTCGCGACCTGCGTCAGCGCGGACAACCCGGCGAAATACGAGCCGCTGTTGTACGCCGATCACCGGCGGAAGTTGAACCTCACCAACTTCGACCACCGGCGCAACTCAGCCGCGCGCGGCTGAACGTTCCCTCAACCGGCGAATTAGGGTAAAAGCCCCGCCAACGGAGGACGTTCATGGAATTCGGCATCGGGATCGCCACATCCAGCGAGTCCTGGAAACTCGCGCAACGGGCCGAGGAACTGGGCTTTTCGCACGCCTGGTTCTACGACACCCAGATGATCACGGCGGATTGCTTCGTCGCGATGGGTGCCGCCGCGTTGAAGACCAGCCGCATTCGTCTGGGCACCGGCGTTCTGGTTCCGTCCAATCGTATCGCCGCCGTGACCGCCAACGCCTTCGCCACACTCAACGCCATGGCGCCGGGACGCATCGACTTCGGCGTCGGCACCGGATTCTCCGCCCGCCGCGCGATGGGCCTGGGCAGTATGAAGCTCGCCGACATGGAGGAGTACATCCGCGTCGTCTACGGCCTTCTTAATGGCGAGACGCTGGAAACCGTCATCGAAGGCAAATCCCGAAAAATTCGCTTCCTCAATCCTGACGCCGGACTGATCAACATCAAGGATCCGGTCAAACTGCACATCTCCGCCTATGGCCCCAAATCGCAGGCGCTGGTGTCGCGCCTCGGCGCCGCCTGGAAGACCTTCATCAGCGACGTGCCCGGCGCGATGGCGGCGATCGAGGGCATGCGAAAAGACTGGACCGCGGCGGGCCGCTCCACCGCCGATCTTTACACCACCGCCTGGGTCTGCGGCTGCGTTCTTGAACCCGGCGAACCCGCCGACAGCCCACGCGCCATGGCGCAGGCCGGCCCTCGCGCCGCGGTGTTGTTGCACCGAGCGGCCGACGTCGACATGGCCGGTTGGAAGAACACCTCCGACGTTCCGGCATCGGTGCAAAAGAACATCGACGGCTATATCGAAATGGCCCGCCAGTTCGAACCCTCGGACGCGCGATATCTGAACAACCACCGCGGCCATTTCGTCTTCGTCAAACCAGAAGAGAAAAAATTCGTCGATGCCGAACTGATCCGCCGCACCACCTTCACCGCGGCGGAACAAGAACTGAAGCAGCGCATCGAGGCTTTACGGGATGCCGGCTGGAACCAGTTCGTCATCCCCATCACCCCCGGCGAAGAGCGCGCCCTCGAAGACTGGGCTCGCATCAAGAAGGCTTTCACCTGATGCAGTCGCCACGATCGCTGAAAGCGGCGGAGGTCAAGGCGCTTGGCCTTATCAGTTCCGCGCATCTGGTCAGTCATTTCCACTACCTCGTTCTGGTGCCGCTGTTTCCGCTCCTGAAACAAACACTCGGCGTCGGCTATGTCGAACTCGGTCTGGTCATCACGGTCTACAACATCACCAGCGGCGTTGCGCAGACCCCGATGGGTTATGTGGTCGACTGGCTCGGCGCGAGGCAGACTCTGATCGCCGGTCTGCTTCTGGGCGGCCTGGCTTACATTTCGATCGGTCTGTTTCCGGTCTATTCCTGGATGCTGGTCGCGGCGGTGTTTTTCGGGTTAGCCAACGCGGTTTATCACCCGGCGGATTATGCCATCCTCGGATCGATCATTGATCCACCAAGGCTCGGGCGAGCATTTTCCATTCACACCTTCGCCGGTTATCTCGGTTCCGCGCTGGCGCCGATGACGATGCTGCTGATGGCCCACCTCTGGGGCATGAACATCGCCATCATCGCCGCCGGGTTGTTGGGCATCGCCGTGGCGGTGCCCCTGATGTTCGCGGGTTGGCTCGACGCGGCGCAAACCGCGCACATCCCGGCGGGCGGACATGCGAAAGTCAACCTGCGAGGACTGCTGACTCCGGCGGTCCTCAGCCTGGTCGGGTTCTTTACCGTGCTCAGCCTCAGCAGCGGGGCACTGACGAATTACTCCGCGGTCGCGCTGATTTCGCTGTACGGAGTCACGCTGTCGGTCGCCAACGCGGCGCTGACGGCGTTCCTGTTCGCGACGGCGATCGGCGTGCTGGCGGGCGGCTTCATCGCCGACGCGACGAAACGTCACGGCGATGTCGCGGCCGGAGGTTTCGGCGCGGCGGCGGTGCTGATCCTGGCGGTCGGCTCCGTCGATCTGGGCCCGGTGTTGCTGGTGACCGCGATGGGCACCGCGGGGTTCCTGTCCGGCATGATCTCACCATCCCGGGACATGTTGGTCCGCGCCGCCTCGCCGCCTGGAGCATTCGGCCGCGTATTCGGCATCGTCACGACCGGGTTCAACATCGGCGGCACGATCGGCCCGATGATCGGCGGCTGGATCATGGATCACAACCTGCCGCGCTGGGTGTTTTACTCGTCGGTTCTGTTCATGGTGATGACCGCGGCGATGGGCCTCACCAGCGAATGGCGCACCCGGCGGCGCGACAGCCGAATGGTCCAGGCGTAATATTCCCTTCGTAGCGCGATCGTTTCGCACACCGCCGGGGTGACAAAGAACTCGAATTCTCTTCGTCTCGATCTGTCTCTCAAATTAAAGCTTGCGGGCGCCGCCGCGGTGTTTTGCGTGAACGTGGGCGACTGAACGGCATCGGCTGAGTCCTTGGCTGGCTTCGTAAGATTTAATTTGGGAGACAGATCGAGATTCCGAGATTATGAGCGTTCTTCAGGTCGCGACGGCTTGTCCGCAAGTCGCGCTCACGACATTCAAAGACCAAGATAATCGCGCACCCGGCCATAGAGGACTCGCGCCTCAACCGCCGTTTTCCACAGTCCGTGGAGGGGAATTTGCCTGACACCGGTGATCGGCATCGCGATCTCGGCGGCGCGTCCGCCCATGGCCCGGCGCGCCAGTTCCGGCCCCATCGCCGTACTCATCGCCACGCCGCGGCCGTTGTAGCCAAGGCACATCAGGACAGTTTCATCGGGTTCATGGATGTGCGGGTAGTGATCCGTGGTGATCGCGACCTGGCCGCTCCAACCATGCGTCCAGCGCAGGCCGCGCAACGCCGGCCAAAGCCGAACGGCGTAGTCGATCAGATAGTGCAACTCCTCGGGCCGCGAAACGTCGCGTTGCACGCCGCGGCCCCCCATCAGCACCCGATGATCGCGATCCTTGCGGTAATACACAGTGATACTGCCAATCTCGTACAGCGAGGAGCGGGTTGGCATGACGTCCTCCGGAGCCGGCTCACTCGCTGCGATCGCGGAATAAGCTGGCACGACGCTCTGGCGCAGGCCCGGCCACAGGTCATCGGTGTAGCCATTGGTGGCGAGGATGATCTTTTCGGCGGTCACCGTCCCGGTTGGCGTTGTCAGACGCCAGCGTCCGCCATCCTTGCCGATCCGAGAGACTCGCGTGCCGCCATGCACCGCGGCGCCCGCTTGCATCGCCGCCGCCGCCATGCCTCGCGCGTAGCCAAGCGGATTGAGTTGACCGCCACGTTGATCCAGCATCGCACCGAGATACCGATCGGTGCCGGTCAGTCCCGAAATGACCTCGCGGTCCAGGAAATTGACCTTGTCGCTTTTGCCCACCCATTGGTCCGCCGAGCGGCGAACCTCACGCAAGGCGCGGTCGCCAATCGCCACGCGCAAGCTGCCGGACTGCAACGCCTCACAGGCGATCTGGTGCCGCTGGATCAGGTCGAACACGACGTTCGGCGCGTTGCCCGACAGCGCCACCATGCGTCCCCCCAGGTCGGGGCCGAAGTCAGCGACGACCTGATCGGGGTCATGTTTGAGGCCCGGATTGACCTGACCACCGTTGCGGCCCGAGGCGCCCCATCCCGGCTCATGCGCCTCCAGCACCGCGACGTCGACGCCTTGTTCGGCGAGATGCAAAGCGGCCGACAATCCGGTGAAACCACCGCCGACGATCGCCACGGAAACGGATCGATCGCCGTCCAATGGCGGCGTTTCCGGCGCCGGCCGGGCGGTGTCGGCATAGAGGCTTGGGGGCAAGGGCATCGCGGGTTTCTCGACCTTTCACCGTCATGCTAGCATGCAGGCAACAGCCGGAGGAAACCGCCATGGCGCCGAACACAAAACGCGTGTTCTACGTGAAGTATCTGCCGTCGTCGGTGTATCCGGCGGTGCTGGCGAAGCGGCCGGACGTGCAACTGGACAAGCTGGAAAACGACAGTCCGGACGATCAGGTCGCGCCTGTGTTGGCTCAGGCGCATGTCTATCAAATTGGCGCATCGCGGCAGATCATCGCGCCGCATTTCCAGGTCAACGCGGCGCTGCTGGCGCGCACGCCGAATCTGATCGCGGCCTCGTCGAACGGGGCCGGTTTCGACACGATCGACGTCGATGCCTGCACCGAGGCCGGGGTCGCCTGCGTCAATCAGTCCGGCGGCAACAAGGAAGCGGTCGCGGAGCATGCTCTGGCGATGATGCTGACGTTGTCGAAGCGGATCGTCGAGGCCGACCGTCAGGCGCGCACCGGGCAGACGATCGACCGCGGCACTTATATCGGCCGCGAACTGAATGGCCGCACCGTCGGCGTGCTTGGCATCGGCAATGTCGGCGGCCGTCTGACCGCGATCTGCCGCGCCGCCTTCAACATGCGCGTGCTGGCTTACGATCCGTTCCTGACGGCGGAACAAGTCAAAGAACGTGGCGCGGAGAAAGTCGAACTCGACGAACTGCTGGCGCAATCCGACTATGTCTCGGTGCATTGTCCGCTGACGAAACAAAACCGCAAGATGATGGGCGCGGCGCAATTCGCCCGGATGAAGCCGGATGCGTATTTCATCACCACCGCGCGCGGTTTCATCCATGACGAGGCCGCTCTCGCCGACGCGTTGCGTTCGAAGCAAATCGCCGGCGCTGGGCTTGACGTCTGGGAGGACGAACCACCGCCGCACGACCATCCTCTGATGGCGTTCGACAACGTCATGGTCAGTCCGCACATCGCCGGCTCAACCAGCGAAGCGCGGGAGAACATGGGGCGCATCGCGGCCGAACAGGCGCTGGACATTCTGGATGGCAAGAAACCGCCGCGTTTGATCAATCCCGAGGTGTGGCCGGCCTATCGCGAACGCTTCGCCCGGATCATGGGTTTCGCGCCGGACGCGTGATCAGAGATGGGCGTGTTCGCTCCAACTGACGAAGCGGTTGGCGTTGTCGATCGCCTCCTTTTCGACCGCCTGGTAATTCTCCAGGTAGCGCCGGGCGAAACCATCGGCGCCCCAGCGTTCATATTGCATGACATGCGTCAGTTCGTGCGCCCAGAGTTTGGCGTCGGTCTGCGCCGCGTGGTCGTCCTGGAACAGAATCACGTCGACCAGCGTTACCGCGTCAATATGGCCGTACGTCATCGCCAGACCCGGGATCGTGATGCTGTCAGCCTGGCCGCTGCTGAACCGCACCTTGCGCAGCAGCGTCTCCGGAAAAAAGCCAAGCAGCGCGCTGTGGATCCGGGTCGGTATGGGCTTCACGCCGTTGGCGATCGCGTTCTCTCGGGCGGACTGGATCAGGCTGGACAGCAGCTTTGTCCCATGCTCCAGCAGCGACGGCGGAAGCGCCGGTTGCGCCCGTGCGGGCTTAGCCCAGACGAGAGGAGCGAACAGGAATGAGCGGCGCAAGAAACTGGTCCTTGGTTGGTGTGTCGATGATCGCGACTCAGGCATTACCGCATCCTTTCGAGTCGATTTCACGACCGAATTGTGGCAACCGGGCCACGATTCAGCCGGCGCGGCATGGCATCGCCACTGGCCGGTGTATGACCCGGAAATGTGGTAAAATGGCGGTCTCGATCGCGGATGACCGAAGATGAACACCATGTTCCACATCCAGCATCACGACCAGATCGGTTCGACCAACGATGAGGCGCGGACGCTGGCCGCGGCGGGCGCTCCGCACGGCACCGTGGTGCATGCCGATGAGCAGGTGGCGGGACGGGGACGGTTCGGCCGGACCTGGTTCAGCCCGCCCGGAAATCTGTATTTGTCGGTGGTGCTGCGGCTCGATCTGCCGCCGGCGGGCGCGGCCGAGCTGAGCTTCGTCACCGCGCTGACGGTGGCCGACGCGGTGGACGCGTTGCTGCCGAAACAGACCAAGGCGATGCTGAAATGGCCCAATGACGTGCTGGTCGATGACGGCAAAATCGCCGGAATTCTGGTGGAAAGCGTCGATGGGGCGCAGATCATCGGCATCGGGCTGAACGTGTTGGAGGCGCCGCGTAACGCGCCTTACAAGACTTCAACCTTGGTCGGGTCCGGCGGCATCGCGACCGTCGATGGGGCGCGGGACATCCTGCTGGACAGTCTGGCGAAGCATCTGGAAGCGTGGACGGAGCATGGCTTCGGGGCAATCCGGACGGCCTGGCTGTCGCGCGCGCACCCGGTCGGGACCAGACTGCGGGCGAGCATCGGCGGCCGCACCGAGGAGGGCGTGTTCGCCGGCCTCGACGAGGACGGCGCCATGCTGCTGGACACGCCGGACGGGCGGAAGCGCATTGTCGCGGCCGATGTCAGCGGTGCCAGCCCTTGAGGGAACCCGTCCGGCTCCGGTAGAATCGGCCCGAACCGCGTTCATGCGGCTGGTTTCGTGGAGAACGTCCAAATGTCAATTTCCCGCCGTGGCCTGTTGGGCAGCGCCGCTGCTTTGTCGTCCGTTCCGATCATCCGGCCGCGAGCCCAGGGCAGGCCGGTGATTAAGCTGGGGGTGCTGACGGATTTGTCGGGCACGTATCGGGACAATACCGGCCCGACCTCGGTTGCCGCGGCGCAGATGGCGATCGACGAAATGAAGCCGCATCTAAGTTTCGATGTAGAAATGATCAGCGCGGACCATCAGAATAAGCCGGACGTCGCCTCGACCATCGCGCGGCAGTGGTTCGACCAGGGGGTCGACGCGGCGATCGATGTGCCGACGTCGTCGGTGGCGCTCGCGGTCGCCGAGGTGGCGAAGGAAAAAGACAAGATCATGTTGAATGCCTCAGCGACGGTCTCGGCTTTGACCGACGCGCAATGCAGCCCGAACACGATAGTCTGGAGTTTTGACACGTACGAGAACGCCCAATCGACGGGTGGGACGCTGGTGAAGCAGGGCTTTAAGTCGTGGTTTTTCATCACCGCGAACTATGCGTTTGGCCAGTCGCTGGAAGAGTTGACCTCCGACGTGGTCAGGAAGGGCGGTGGCGAGGTGAAAGGCGCGCTGCGCTATCCGTTCCCTGATACCACCGATTTCTCTTCGTTCCTGACTCAGGCTCAGGCGAGTGGCGCCAAGGTGCTTGGACTGGCGAATGCCGGACTGGACACGCAGAACTGCATCAAGCAGGCGCATGAGTTTGGTCTCGATAAGACAATGAAGATCGCGCCGATGCTGCTGTTCCTGCAGGATGCGCACTCGGTTGGGCTGGACATTTGCCAGGGCACGACGGTGACCGAAACGTTCTACTGGGACCTGAATGACCGCACGCGGGCGTTTACCAAACGGCTGGTGGTGAAGTCGCCGAAGAACTGGCCGAACCAGGCGCACGCCAGCGCCTATGCCATCACGCTGCACTACCTGAAGACGGCGCAGGCGATGGGCGCGGCGGACGCGAAAAAGAGCGGGCGCGGCACGGTATTGAAGATGAAGTCGATCCCGACGGACGATGACGCGTTCGGGCCTGGCAAGATCCGCATCGATGGGCGGGGCGAGTTCCCGGCCTATTTGTTCCAGGTGAAGACGCCGGCTGAGAGCAAAGGGGAATGGGATTTGTACAAGCTGGTGGCCAAGGTGCCGGTCGAGGAAGTGCTGCATCCGCTGAACGATAAGTGCAAGTTCACGACAGCATGAGTTGAGGGCGGGAGGCGGGTGCGGCCCGCCTCCCGCCGAGCTGCCGGACGCGGAAGATCCGCATCTTTCGGTGATTGATTCGCGGACCCATGAAGTCACGTACGGGGTCGCCCCTATATCGTGAACATTCCGGCACGATTTACGGTCATGGCCGCGGCTCGGCGTTCCATCTCTCGCGCCACTATGTTGATGCGGATGGCCCGATCGAAGCGGGTCATGACGGAAACCGAGAGCAAGCTTATCGGGCCCAGTTGTGTGGACTGATGAGCTGGCGGTTGGATCGGCAAAGGCAAGATTTCAGCACGGAGACGCGTGGAGAACCACGGGGGACACGGAGAAAGAGTACACCCCCTGGATGCACCGGTGTTTACCTGGCACGGCCCGTCACCGCCATGAACTCCGTGGGTTCCGTGGTCCTCGACATTACTCCGTGCCTAATATCTTTCGGTCGGCGACACGATTCTGACCTTCCGTTCGCGACGAATCAGATCAGCCATATTTTATCGGAATTGATGAATTTCTGACAGTCATCTGGAGAATATACGCCGCGTCAGACAGCGGCGTGGCCGTTCGGCCGCACCACCCGTGTCGCCATCGGGAAGTGACTGACCGGACCGGTGAACGGCGGAAATTTCGTGAAGTCAGCACGCATTTCGTGCCGCGCGGGCGAATTCAAGGCCGCGGTCAGTGCATCCGCGTTGTCAAACACAACCTTGTTTCGTTGCATGTAATCGACCCGCCGCCATGGCAGTGCACCACACCAATCGATCCGCGTGCAGACCTCAACCTGCCTGATGCCCGGAAATCGCGACATGATGGCGGTGTGATGCGTGAGGTAGTGCGACAGCCAGGCCGGCAGATCCTCGGCGGTGCCTTCGTAAGCCACGAGATAGGTGCAGTGCGGCGCGCGCGGTTTGGTTCGGACCACCGGATCGGGCACCGCGAATGACCGGGCGAGCATGGCCTGCTGCGTGACACTGGCACCGGCCAACCCGGGAAGCGAAGCCAGCGGCACCAGCGGTCCATCGGAGATCAGCGCCGCTTCCAGCGCCTCGATCGCATCAAAGTAAACCTGCAGCGCCAGTGCAGGTGGTTCGCCGTCGTTCAGATATGGATCATGCGTGACCGAAGGCGTGAACAGCAGTGCCTCTGTCATACCGGGCACCTGAGCGATGGTCTCGGCGATCGAGGAAAATTCTGCTTCCGTGACGGATGCGCCAGTCGCGGTCGCGAACCAGCACAGAGCCATCAGAGCTTGCCCTCGCTTTCAGACCAGCGCCGCATCAGCGTGTTGGACGGCAGCGATTTATCCAGCACCTTCTTCGCGGTTTCGATGCCCGCCGAGGGCACCAGTTTCGGATCCAACAGCCCGATCTGCACCAGAACCGACGCCTGATCCCAGTAGATATGCTCGTTATACAGCTTGTCGCCACGAAAATGCACAATCGCCACCAGCGGAATTTCGACATACTTGCCGGACGGAGCGACCCCCGGCAGCATCCAATCGATCTCAATGTCGTGGGTGAAGCAGAACAGCATTTCATCCACGATCCGGTCGGTGCCAATGGTGCGGCTGATCGGCACCAGCCTTGTGTCCTTCGGCGTCTTCGGGATGAAATGGTATTTATAGAAACGCAACAGATTATCGTGCCCGACCCCGCCGGTCATGGTCGGGATGTGATTGACATACGGCTCGGCGACCATGGTGCGCATCGTCGCATCAGCGTCGCGGGCGCCGAATTCAAGATAAGTATGCTGCTCCCACAACGCCGATAGATCGTAGTGCGGGCCTATGGCGTTGTGGAACGTGGTCAGCGACCGCGAATGCGCCATCAGCGATGCCGCTTTGTCGAAGGCTGGGCGCTCCGAACAATTGAATCCATGATCGGCGCCGGGATACACGAATATCTCAACATTCTTGCCCTTGACCGCGCCGGCGATCGCGTTCCGCGCGTCCTCCGGCACGAACTTATCGGTCTCGCCAAAATGCAAGGTCACCGGGCATTTGATCGTCGCGAGTTCGTCCAGCGACGCCTCGATCCCAACGCCGTAATATCCCACCGCCGCATCGACACCCGATCGCGCGGCGGCGAGCCAGGCGAGTTTGCCGCCGAGACAAAAGCCGATCGCGCCGACCTTACCGGTGCATTCGGGACGCGCGCGCAACGTGGCCACCGAGGCGGTCATGTCGCGCACCGCCTGCTCCATATCGAAACGCTCATAGAAACCGAACGCCTTTTCGAAGTCGGCGGCCTCATAGCCAAGCTCCACCCGATTCTCCATCAGGTGAAACAAATCCGGGGCCAGCACGACATAGCCTTCCTCGGCGTATAGATCGGCGACATCGCGCATATGCGAATTGACGCCGAAAATCTCCTGCAACAGCATGATCCCGGGCCCTGACCCGCTGGCCGGAACCGCCAGATAGCCGGTCATGCCGCCGCCGATATCGATCCATGTTCCAGCCATGCCACCTCTCCTTCCCGTGCCGATGATCAGAACCCAAACATATGGTCGAGCGAGAACCCGCCCGCGTCGTCCATCAAACCATGATAACCGAACAATCGGCAGGTGACATCCCGCACCAGCACGTAACCGTTCGGCCCCGCCGCCGAGATTGTCGCGGAGCCGAATATCTCATGCGGCCAGATCGTCTTGGAGCCGGAACAGGCGATGTGGATCGTCTCGGTGGCGATTTGCTGGCCGCCACCGTCATGCAGCCGCAGTTCGGTGCACGACCGAGCATGCCAGGCGGCGGAAGCGGGATAGATCAACACGGCGAAGCCTCGCCGCGACGCATCCCCAAGCTTCAGGAACAGCGTCGTCGTCAGACCTGGCGGCGCACCGGTATAGGATTGCGGTTCGTCTTTATAGGTCATCGCGGTGTTGAAGATGTGCGCGCCGAAGCTGGACTCGGCGACGTGGCCGGAGCGGCGGTCCTCGTAACGAAACAGCGCGTGCAGCCAGCCATCCGCCTCACCGCCCGCGCGGAAGTCGTAGACCAGTTCGGCATGGCCCGCGGCGACATCGTCGACCTCGACGGCCACGGCGTGATCGCGCGGCAGGCAACCCAGGAAACGCTCCGCGACGCGAACGCCCTCGGGGTCGAAGACGTCAAGCCGAATGGGCAAATCGCGCTGCGTTTCGGCCATTGGCGTCGGTTGCACGATCGAACGGAACCGCGCCCGGTCCAAAATCGGAAATGGCAACAAATAACCCCGCCCGAGCAGCGGCGACAATGATCGAATGCCTGGGTCGGGACGCAGATTGTCGCGCTCCACGTTGACGTGGGCGATGCGGGTGCGGCCGGCACGCGTGACCTCATAGCGCGGGCGCACCACATGACGGCCGGCGCGGACCTCGATCTGATCCGGCCAGGTGGCATGCGGCAACATGGCGCTCACATCCAGCGCGACGGTGGCGAAGGGTCCGATGGCGCGATCCAGCGGCACCGGATGCTCGGCGCCCATGCGGTCCAGCGCGACCGTGCCGGCCGGGATCGGCACCGCATGACTGTTTTGCAGCCATAACGTCACCGTCTCATCCGGGCGCGGCGCCGGCAGGCCGGCGAAACGATCGGACGGCCACGCGTTGGCGTCGTGCGTGCAGGACAGGCTGAAACCGCCATCGACAGCGTAAGTATCCAGCGCGTATTTCACGATATCGTGGCCGGCGACGCCGATCGCGTGCAACATCAACTGCCCGGTGAAGCGAGGCAGACCGAACCGCGCCCGGACCTCCCGGCTGTCAATGGAGATACCGGCGGCGGTTTCGGGCAGAGTGTCCTCCCAGGTCGCCAGGATCCGCCCATCCTCGTCGAACAGGCGCAGCCAGAGCCGGACCGCGCGCGCACCATGGTTCGACCAGTAATTGGCCGAAACCAGCCGCGTCGCCATGCGATCGTCGTCGCGGAAAAACGCGAAATTGGTGGCGAAGTTCAGTTTGTCAATGTAACGGTCCGGTACCGAAAGCATGCCGGCGGGGATGCGCGCCTCATCCAACGTCACGATCCGCGTGCCGGAGGGCAGCATCGGCCGGATGCGTGCGGCCGCGCGGGCCGCGTCAAACGCCGCGATCAGCACCGTCTTCGCGCCACAACCTCCGATCTCCGTCAACGCATGGGCTGGCAATCCGGCGCGAAGCTGGCCCACAAGTCCCGTGTCATGCACGAACACCCCATCCACGGCACGCGGATACATCGCCAGCAGCGCGTCAGCGATGCCTTCCGGGTCATAAATCGCGACCGGTCCGGTCATGCCGGCGTAAAGACGTTCGATGGCCTCGGCCGCCAACGGATGCGCGAGTGCCTTGTACAACACGTTGCCGCCGGCCCGCGCGTCAAAAGTCCTGATATTCAACATCCGGTCAGAACCCCAACCGTTGACGCATCGTCGCCGCGACCTGAGGCGTGTCATTCAACGGGCTGACCGGCCACGGCGCGAACCTTCCATCGAACATTCGCACCCGGCCCTCGTCGCACATCATCTTCAGAAACAAACCGTGGCGGCGCGCCCGGCCTGGCAACTCCACGACCAGCACCGGCGCTTCGGTCGCGGCGGCCTCGGAAATCATCGACACACTGTCCTGGGTCACGACGATCATATCCGCCAGCGCCAGCATGCCGAAATACGGGTTCTCGCCGGCGCCGTCCCAGACCTGACCGCCCAGTGGAGCGATCGCTTCCGTGATCAGGCTGGTGACGGCGGGATCGGTACGGCGCGAAGGAGTGACCATCATACCAACCTTGTCCCGCCGCATCATCGACGCAAGATCGGCGGCGAGTTTCGCCCCGGTGTCCTTGTCCAGGCGAAATCGGCCGTTGCTGCCGCCAAGCAGCACCGCGACCAACGGCCGAGGCAGTCCCGCGAGACGGTCATGCCAACGCGCCGCCTCATCGGCGAGTCGTTCCGGCGTCACACGATGCAACGCGGTGCGCGAGAGAATGACGTTCGGACCGGTCAGCTCGTCATGGTAATTGGCCACGACGAGATCGAACCGGGCGATGTCCATGCGGGGGTTCTGCACCTGAACGACGGGCCGGGATTTGCCGCGCAACGCCGCCAGCACCGCCGCCGCCATGCCGCCGCAGCCAATCACCAGGTCGGGCAACGGCGCGCGCAAGGACGCCGCGACGACCGAGAGCGGACGTGGCCACAACCTCGCCGCGATCCATTTCCACGGCACCCCGGGCTCAAGAACCCTCATCTCCGGCGTCAGTCCGCACGCCTCGGCCAGCCCCAGAGCCTGGGCCTGCAGGCCGGCGAGGCCTTCGCTGAGAATCCACGGGGCGGCGGCATGCGACATGGGCGGGGTTTTGCGGGTGGCCGGGGAATCCGTCAATCAAGCCTGAACCAGGAAGCGCGAGGGCTCTGCCCTCGGACCCGCCAGGAGGCCTTGCCTCCTGGACCTCCAGCAAAGGGCGAGGCCCTTTGCAATCTGTCAATTGGGAAGGTGTGTGAGGAGGGCCAACACGGACCTTGCCAGGTCACGATCGGCCCTCCTCACACACCTTCCCAAATTAATAGGTCCCAAGGGGCCTCGCCCCTTGGCGGAGTTCCAAGAGGATCGGGCCGCGAAGAGCGGACTGATGCCGACTGGTGGGGTCCGGGGCGAAGCTCCGGCCTTCCTGGTTCGGGCTGGATCGACGGACCTGCTCCTCACGCCAGGCAATGGCTGCCTGGCGCCACCCGGCGGAACCTGCCGGTCATGCCTCCCCGCTCGGTATACCGCATGCGAGCCGGAGCCCGGTTCCGGCGGTTCCCGACCTACCGCTGAATGGATGGCACGGCGGTTGCGTTGACCGGAATGGGCACCCCGGCCCGGTACAACCATGAGAAGTGCTGCCATGCCAATATCCTCCGACCCCGCCGTGCAACCGTTCGCGAGAGGCCCAGTGATGGGAGCGGCATTCGGGTTGATGATTTTGCTCAGTCCGGTCGCGTTCAGCGCGAACGGGTTCCTGGTTCTGTTCGGCCTGGCCGGCCTGATCGTCGTGTTCGGCGGGGTGATCGCCACGGCGTTCATGAGTTTTTCCGCCACCGATGTCCGGGTCGCACTCGCCGCCATTCCCGCGCTGCTGCGGCAACGCTCCACCACGCGGGCGGATCTCAGGCTCGACATGAACGACATCCTGCATTGGGCGCGGTTGATCAAACCGAACGGTCTCGGCGCGATGCGCGCCAGTCTGGATGAACACAGCGTGCGGCATCCGTTCGTCAAATATGGCCTCAACATGGTGCTGAGCGAGTACCGGCCCGACGACGTGCGCGCGATGATGGAGACGGCGGCCGAGGCCTGCTATGACCGCGACTGCGTCCCGGTCGATGTGTTGCGCGCGATGACCAGCCACGCGCCGGCGTTCGGGATGGTCGGCACTCTGGTCGGCATGATCGTCATGCTGTGCGAATTGAATGACAATATCGCCAACACCGGCGCCGCGCTCGCGGTGGCGTTTTTGTCGACGCTTTACGGCGTTGTCTCGGCGCGGATGATTTACATGCCGGCGGCGGCCAGGCTGCAGCAGGAGGTCGACGATCGCCAGCGCCGCCACAGCCTGATCACCGAGGGCATGGTGATGCTGGTGCGCGGCGAGACTCCGTCGCATATCCAGGACCGGCTGAACGGGTTCCTGCCGTCGGAGCAACACGACTACTTCGACGTGATCGCCAGTCACGCGGTGACCGATTTCGGTCCGGTCGCGCGCCGGGCCGGCGACCTTAAGGTCCCGCCTCGCCTGGCCGCGCCGTCACGGGTCACCGTCGCGTGAGAGCACATCAGCGCATCCGGCGCGAGCAGGCCCGGAACACAGATGACTGGCTGATCACGTACGCGGATACGATCACTTTGCTGCTGTGTTTGTTCGTCATTATCCTGTCAGTCAGGAACAACGGCCAGAACCCGGCGCACGAGGTCGCGCCGCCGGTGGTACAGGCGGTCGCGGCGGAACCTGTCTTCGGGGCCGAGCCGCCGTTTCCGGCGCGCTCGTGCGGGTCGGAGCCGATGGCCGGGATCGTCGACCAGGCGCCCGTCTCATTCGCCGGCGACACGGCTCAACCGCGCCCGGAGCCGGTCGAGCGGGCGGTCGTGGCACCGGGCGGAATGGATGCGGCGCCGGACGGGCCGGCGGCACAGCTGGCGGTGAGAACGGATGCCAGGTCTCCGTCTTTGCCGGCGGTCGTGGATCGGCTGAAGTCACAGGGCACGGCGGTTGTCGAGCAGCACGGCGACCGTCTCACCACAATGCAAATCGGCAGCACCGCGTTTTTCAGCAGCGGCTCCGCCACGCTTAGTGGTGCCGGGAAATCCATCCTGGGCGATATAGCGGTTTCACTGAAATCGCCCGAATTCGCCGCCTATCACATCACCATCGAGGGACATACCGACGATACGCCGATCAATACGGTACAGTTCCAATCCAACTGGGAGTTATCGACGGCGCGCGCGGCCGCCGTGGTGCGGTTCTTTCTGGAACAAGGCATCGCCGCGGACAAACTCACCGCGGCGGGCTATGCCGACACCTGGCCCATCGCGCCGAACCGGACCGCCGACGGGATCGTCATTCCGGACAATCAGGGACGAAACCGGCGCGTGGTGATCAAACTCGAGAAGATTGATAAAGCGGAACGATGAGCCTCGGGGGCGCGGGTCAGCGTGCATCCTTAATCATCATGGCATTCCCTCGATCCCTACAACGTCGCACCGCCATCGATGGCGACCTCGGAGCCGGTGATGTAGCCGCTCTCGTCGGATAACAGGAACAGGACCAGTCTGGCGACCTCATCGGCGGTGCCCATGCGCTTCATCGGCACCAGTTGTAGCCTTCGCTCGTTCTGCTCGGGCGTGCGGACATTCAACATCTCGGTGTCGATCGGGCCGGGATGGATGGAGTTCACCCGGATCTTGCGTTTGGCCAAATCGATGGCGGCGGCCTTGGTCATGCCACGCAGCGCCCATTTTGTCGCGCTGTAGGCGATCGCCCCCGGGGAGCCGCGCAGGCCGGCGACGGAGGAGATATTCACAATCGATCCGCCACCGGATTGTTCCATCAGCGGGACCACTGCCTTCATACCGAGGAAGCAACCGAGTTGGTTGACGCGCATGTGACGCTCGAACAACGCGGCATCGGTCTCCATCAGCGTCTTAGGCTGATAAATACCGGCGTTGTTGACGAGACCATGTAGCCCGCCGAACGCCGACGCGGCGGCGATTGCCCTGTCCCAGTCCGCTTCCTTCGTCACATCCTGGTTCACGAATACCGCGGCGGGACCGAGTTCGTCCGCCAGCCGCCTGCCCTCGGCTTCGAGTACATCGCCAATCACAACCCGAGCGCCCTCGGCGGCGAACAACCGGGCTTCGGCCGCGCCTTGTCCGCGCGCGCCGCCGCTGATCAGAATGATTTTGCCTTTGAGACGATCCATACGTGCCTCCCCAGGAACCTGTCAGTGGATGTTTAGCGCCAAACCGGGGCCGCGAACATCGTCTGGCCAAAAACGCGGACCCCAGCCGGGCCTGACAGGTCGTGGTCCTTGCGGCATGGTGCCGGCGGCGTCGCCGGGCGAGCCGGCACATAGCGAGGAGGCGGACATGAAGGTTGGGTTCATCGGGGTCGGCAACATGGGCGGGCCCATGTGCCGGAATATCATTCGCAATACGAATCACGAGGTGATCGTATTCGATCTCAATCCGGCGGCGTTGGCGGCATGCACCGATCTGGGGGCATCCGCCGCCACCTCGGTCGCCGACGTCGCGGGTCGTTGCGATGTGGTGATCACCTCGTTGCCGCTTCCGCGCGTGGTGGAGGAGGTTACGTTGGGACCCGCCGGCATCGCGGCAAACGCGCGTCCGGGCACTGTCTTCATCGATTTGTCGACAAACTCGCCGGCGACGGCGAAGCGGGTGCACGAGGGCATGAAGGCCAAAGGCATCGGCATGCTGGAAGCGCCGGTCTCCGGTGGCACGGCGCGGGCCAAGGACGGCACGATCGTCATCATGGCCGGTGGCGACACGGCGGTGTTCGAGCAACAATTGCCATTGCTGAAATCGTTCAGCGGCGAGGTCGTACATGTCGGCGAGATCGGCATGGGCTCGGCCGCGAAGCTGATCAACAACATGCTGGCTTTCTGCAACGCGGCGGCGGCGGCCGAGGCGCTGATGCTCGGCAAGCGTACAGGCATCGATCTGCACAAGCTGGACGCGGTGATCCGCAACGCGAGTGGGATGTCGTCAGCGTATAACGGCATGGCGACGAAGGCGTTCAAGGGCGATTTTCAGGCGACCTTCGCGCTTGACCTCGCGCACAAGGATCTCCGTCTCGCTCTCGAAATGGCCGACGAACTTGGCGTTCCCGGAATGATCGCGCCGCAGGTGATGAATCTGATGCGTATGGCGCGCGGAATGGGGCTTGGATCCGATGATTCGGCATCGGTGATCCGGGTTTACGAGAAGGCCCTGAACGAGGAAGTACGGGCCTGATTGGTACGCAAGCGTTTGTTCCGAACCGCCGCCGCGCGCGAGGCCGCTCCTCCGGTCGCGGCGGCGCGTCGATCAGCGCGAGAGGTTGCTCGCCAGGAGAGGCGCTTCGTCCGCGCCGGGATCCGACGAGGCGGCGGCCTGCCATCCGTCCCTTGTTGGCGAGCCAGCATTCGCCAGCGCCCGCAGTTGCACCGGCGTGGTGGTATCGCCAGGCAGAATGATCAACGGGCTGGATTGCTCCGGTGTCATGAAAGTGATGGCGCTCGCGCGGCTTGTCTGAGGCGCCGCGGCCTGCCAGGAAGGAGCCGCTCCCGTACATGCCGCCAGCCCGAGAGCGGCGAGAGGAATCATTAACGGAGAGTAACGCATGGTGCATCTCCTTGAAAGTGAAAGTTAACAGGTCGCGTCCGATCCTGACCGGGCAACAATCTCCCGCTCAGTCACTGGATTTGCTTAACCCGCGCGGCGCCGGGATTTCCCGGTTTCGAGACATCGCTGCCCATATGAACGCCCAGGAGTGAGTTTCGTTCCTTTCTCGTTCTTGGCGGGCGCGCGGCACCTCCCGTTATCTCACGTGTAATTCGGGCAGGTGATGCGGATGTGGCACTGATCACCGAAGAACGGTGTCACCGGCAGACGATTCGCGAACGTTTTCCGACCGCTATTGAAAACAAATGAAAACCGAGCAGACTTCCAGGCAGTGGGTCCAAATTTCGGGTCAGGCGCGCCACTCGCGAGCGGGCCGTGGGCATGCATGGAGAGGCATCAGGTTATGGAAACATCAGGAAAGATCGCTGTCATCACGGGGGCTGGCAGCGGTATCGGACGGGCAACCGCGCTCGCGCTGTTCGCGGACGGATTTTCGGTGGTGCTCGCCGGGCGCCGCCGCGAAATGCTTGAGGAAACGGCCGCGCTCGCCAAAGCGACGCCTCCGGCGATGCTTGTGGTGCCAACCGACGTCAGCGACCCGGCGTCGATCGCGGCGTTGTTCGACACTGTGAAGACGACCTATGGCCGGATCGATCTTCTGTTCAACAACGCGGGTATCAGCACCCGTAACATCCCGTTCGAGGATCTGACGCTCGAACAATGGTCGAATGTCGTCGCGGTCAATTTGACCGGCTCTTTCCTTTGCGCGCAGCATGCGTTCCGCATGATGAAAGGCCAACAGCCGCGCGGCGGGCGAATTATCAACAATGGTTCGGTTTCGGCGCATGTGCCCAGGAGAAATTCGACGCCCTATGCGGCGACGAAGCATGGGTTGACGGGACTGACGCGGTCGTTGTCGCTCGACGGGCGCGAATACGACATCACATGCGGGCAGATCGACATCGGCAACGCCGCGACCTCGCGCAACGAGGACACCGCGCGCGGCCGTTTGCAGGCCAGCGGCAAGGTCGAGGCGGAGGCACGCATCGACGTCAAGGACGTCGCGCGCGGGGTCGCCTATATGGCCAGCCTGCCGCCGGAAGCGAATGTCCAGTTCATGACCGTGATGGCGGCGAAGATGCCGTATATTGGCCGCGGCTAGCACCCGTCATCAATGAATCGGCAATCCCTGTGTTGCACCATCGTCATGGTCCTCCCCCGACCAGGTCGGGGGAGGCCCATGACGGTGGAGTGTTTTCGTCCTCCGAAAAGTCATCGTACAGGATCATCGACATGGAACACTCCAGCCTGACCGCTCGCGAACTTTACGAGGCGCTGAAATCCGGGCCGCGACGCAAAGCTTTCGGCTTCGGCAAGCGGCCCGCATTGGTGAATGTCGACGTTCAACATGCCTACACGCGTCCGGACGAGTTTCCCACCGCCTATGAGACCGATCCCCGGCAGATCGAATACATCGACCGGTTGGCGAAACTGATGCGTGAGCGCGACCTGCCGGTGGTCTGGACTCACGTCGCCTATTCCGACTCTGGTGACGATTGCGGGGTCTGGGGCACGCGCTCGGATGGTCCGGACGCGTTACAGAACATCAAGGCGGGATCGCGCCGTTCGCAACTCGACGACCGGCTGACGATCGACGCGAAGCACGACACCATCATCAACAAGCGCATGGCCTCGGCCTTCCATGAGACGCATCTGCCGTCGCTGCTGAATTTTCATCGCATCGACACGGTGATCGTCACCGGTGGCTCGACCTCCGGCTGTGTGCGCGCCACGGCGGTGGACAGTCTCTCGCACGGTTTCCGCACCATCGTGCCGGAGGAATGCACCGCCGACCGGCACGAGAGCCCGCACTTCGCCAACCTTTACGATCTCGCGGTGAAATACGCCGACGTGGTGCCCGCGAGCGCGGTCTTCGCCTGGTTGCAGGCATGGCAGCCATGAGACACCCGGAGCAATCGCTCGGATCGGGAAGACCGGGGTTTCACCCCGGACCGACCAAGAGGCTCTGCCTCTTGGAACTCCGCCAAGGGGCGAGGCCCCTTGGGACCTATTAATTTAGTTTGGGAATGGGAGGGGGCCGACCGTGACGCTTCAAGGTCCGTGTCGGCCCCCTCCCATTCCCAAACTGATTGACAGATTGCAAAGGGCCTCGCCCTTTGCTGGGGGTCCAGGAGGCAAAGCCTCCTGGCGGGTCCGAGGGCGGAGCCCTCGTGCTTCCTGGTTCGAGCGATTGACAGGCGGCCCATGTGTTCACACGCTATCGGCCGCCAGGATGAGGGTCACCACTCGTCTGTAACGGAGGTTCGCCATGACGTTATCCATTCGCCCGATCGATCCGGTTTCCCGTCCGTTCTTTGGCGGTGAGGCGTCGGGTATCGACATTACGAAACCGTTGACCCGGGAAGATGCGGCCCAGATCGAAAAAGGCATGGACGAGTTCGGCGTCATGGTGTTCCATGACCAGCGCTTCACCGATGATACCCAAATGGCGTTCTCACGGAACTTTGGTGAGCTTGAATTCGCCACCAACAACCTGCGTGAGAGCAAAGAACAGCGTCTCGGCGCGCATATCGCCGACATCTCCAATCTTGACGCCAACAACAACGTGCTGGCGCGGGAGAATCGGCGGCGGCTGTTTAGCCTCGGGACGCGGCTGTGGCACTCCGACAGCTCGTTCAAGGTGGTGCCGGCGAAATACTCGTTGTTGTCGGCGCGAATCATTCCGGACAAGGACGGCAATACCGAGTTCGCCGACATGCGCGCCGCCTATGACGCGCTGGACGACGAAACCCGGGCCGAGTGCGAGCCGCTGGTCTGCGAGCACAGCCAGTTGTTCTCGCGCGCCCAGATCGGTTTTGGCGATTTCACCGACGAGGAGCGCCGGGCTTTCGCCCCGGTGAAACAACGCCTCGTCCGGACGCATCCTTCAACGGGCCGGAAGTCGCTGTATCTCGCGTCACACGCCGGCACGATCATCGGCTGGCCGGTTCCCGAGGCCCGCGCCTTCCTGCGCGACCTGATCGAGCATGCGACGCAGCGCAAATTCGTCTATTCGCACGGATGGAAGCAATTCGATCTGGTGGTGTGGGACAATCAAGCGACCATGCACCGCTCGCGGCCGTTCGACGCGACGCAGGTGCGCGACATGCATCGGACGACGGTGGCGGGCACGCGATCGACGATGGCGGAGGCGGCGTAGTACCCGTAATCGCTGAAGCCCAACACATCGACCCCTGTCATCGCGCGTTCCCCTGTCATTGCGAGCGCAGCCTGCCCACGCGAAGCCGCTTCGGCGAAGGCAGGCTTCGCTCGCGATGACAGGGGAGAGCGGCATTAACTACCAGGAGCCCCGGGCGGTTACAGCGCGGTCACCACACGTGTCGTGGCACGGACGTGCGGCGCGAACTGGTACCATCCCCGCATCTTCTGAAACTCCGCCGTCGTCACCGCGTCGGGACCCGCGAGTTCATAGACCGTGATGTAAACTCTCGCGGCGGTCCGCGACGATGTTCCGCGATCGGACTGACTCGCCTCGCCGGATTGCATATAGCGTCTCCCACACAGAACGCCTGGACAGGCCAGAGCGTCCGGCAGGTGCACCGTGTCGTACCAGAGGTTCCATTCCGCCTCGACCTCGGCATCGACCTCGGCCGTGACGATCAGCAGGCATCGTGGCATTATGTTGCCGGCCATTGGGGTTTTCCTCCTTTGGCGGGCATTTAGCCTGATAGCGCGATCGACCGCCAGAACTCCGCTATAGACCAACAAGGAACTCGCTCAATGCGCTATGGTTTTTACCTACCCACCCGCGGCCCCACCGCCACGCGCGACGGCGTCCTCACTTTGGCTCGCGAGGGTGAACGTCTGGGCCTGCACTCCGCGATGATCGCTGACCACATCGTGTTTCCGGTGGAAAGCGAGTCCACCTATCCCTACACCATCGACCGCAAGCATCCCGGAGGCGGCGACGCGCTGGAGACCTTCTCCATCCTCGGCGTGGTCGCGGGCGCGACGGAGAAACTCAGGCTCGTCACCTCGGTGTTGGTATTGCCGTACCGCAACCCCGTGCTGACGGCGAAGATGGTCGCCTCGCTCGACATCCTGTCCGGAGGCCGCGTCACACTGGGCGTTGGCGTTGGCTGGCTAAAGGAAGAATTCGAAGCACTGGACAGCCCCTACTTCGACCGCCGCGGCGCGGTGACGGATGAATGGATCGCGATCTTCAAACAACTCTGGACTCAGTCGCCCGCCAGTTTCGCCGGCCAGTTTTACAAATATGCCGACATTCGCGCCGAGCCGTTCCCGCTGCAAAGGCCGCATCCGCCGATCTGGGTCGGCGGCCACTCCCGCGCCGCGTTACGCCGCACCGCGAAGCACGGCGATGGCTGGCATCCGGTCGGCGCCATCGCCGCGTCGCCGCTGCCACCGCAAGAAATGCGGGCGCATCTGGATACGCTGAAGCGGTTGACGGAAGCCGAGGGACGAGATTTCTCGGCACTGACCATCTCGTACAAGGCGCCGCTGTATGACACCGGCATCCCGGATCGCGACGGCGCCAGGCGTAGTTTCACAGGCGGCCCGGATGACATCGCCGGCGACATCAGAAGTTTCGCCGCGATCGGCGTGCACGAATTGATCTTCGACTTCCGCGGTGAGTCCATCGCTGAAACGATCGACCGCCTTCGACGCTTCGCCGCCGAGGTGATGCCTCTGGTGGACCAGTAAAACGGATACGCAATCGTTCGAGATGGCCCGGTCACGCCCGCGGCTGTCCGATTAATTTCGCGGATGGCGACTGGTGCTTTTCCCATGTCATGGCCGGGCTCGGCCCAGCCATCCACGTCTTGACTGGCGGCGCCTAAGTCGTGGATGGCCGCCACAAGGGCGGCCATGACGGTCCCAGGCGTCGTCCGTCAGCCAACTCCCCCCTTCAATTTCAGCACCGCCTCAGCGTTGCCGTGCGTCAGTTTCGCCATGTCGGCGGGGGACAACGCAATCCGATCCAGGAAAGCGCGTCCTTGCGCGTTGGCCGCATAAGGAAAGTCCACGGAAAACATGATCCGGTCGATGCCAAACGTCAGCAACGCGGCGAGCAACGGCGGTTCGGTGAAGATGCCGCTGGTGGTGATCCACACCTGATCGAGGATCGTCTGGCTGATCGACCGGCTCAGGTGATCGATATCCAGTTTGAACACCTCGTCGTCGCGCGCCAGCATCATCGGCAGCATTTCACCCATATGGCCGATGATCAGTTTCAGCTTCGGGTGGCGATCCAGCGCGCCGGACAGCACCATGCGCAGGACATGCAGCGCGGTTTCCTGATGCCAGCCCCAGCCGGCGGCCTCCAGCACCCGTCCGGCACCTGGTTCGAGGCCGGAATAATACACTTCCCGCACGGCGTCCGGCGCCAGATGCGGGTGAATGTAGATCGGCACATCCAACTCAACCGCCTGGGCCAGAATGGCGTCGTAACTCGGATGATCCAGGAAGCGTCCCTCGGTCGTCCCGTTGATCAGCGCGCCAAGAAAACCCAGCTCCTTCACCGCACGGCCGAATTCAACAGCCGCGTCATCCGGGCTTTGCATCGGCAGTACCGCGAACCCGGCGAACCGGTCCGGATGCCGAGCGACCGCCTCGGCCAGATGGTCGTTCATCGCCTTCGCGATCGCGACCCCTTCGGCGCCCGGCACCAGATCCGGCCCAGGACCGCTGTTGGAGAGGACCTGGAAGGTGATGCCGGATTCGTCCATCAGGCGGAGGCGGTTGGCGCCGATCTCGGGCAAAAGCTCTACCGGGCTCGGCTCGTTCGGTGCACCGCGGCGGGGCCGGTAACCGCGGGCGCTGATCGCCCCGCGGTCGATGCGGCCGGCGATGGCCGGGGCGGCGAAATGTTCTTCAAGAGCGATGACACGCATGGTTCGTTCTCCTCCATTGATGAATGCCGACGGTAGACCCGGGCACAGTCGAGCGGGGATCGTGGTTTCCGTCCAGAGGTGTCACGCTTGCCAACAGGCCCGGCATCGGACAGCGTCGCGGGTTGGGGAGGAGAACCGCCATGATGATCGTCGATGCTCAAATTCACCTGTGGGCCAAGGGAACACCGTCGGCGCGTCACCGGCAGGAACCATATTCGATGGATCAGGCGCTCGCGGGCATGGATGCGGCGGGAGTCGATCGCGCGGTGATCCATCCAGTCATGTGGGACCCTGACTCGAACGAACTCGCCGTCGAAGCGGTGCGCGCCCATCCCGATCGCTTCGCCGTATTGGGCTGGTTCTATCTCGACCGGCCGGAAAGCCAGACACTGATCGATACATGGAAGAACCGGCCGGGCATGCTCGGCCTGCGGTTCTATTTCACTGAGCCGCACATGCAGTCCTGGCCAACGGATGGCACGATGGATTGGTTATGGCCGGCGGCCGAGCGCGCGGGTCTTCCGGTGGCGCTCGCGGCCGCTTCATTTCTTCCGGTAGTCGGACAAATCGCCGAACGTCATCCCGGTCTGCGGTTGATCGTGGATCATATGGGGGTGCCGCGCGCCAGCCACGGTGAGGCGGCGTATCGAAACCTGCCCCAGTTGCTGGCTTTGGCGAAGCATCCGAATGTCGCGGTGAAGGCGACGGGACAGGCGGGCTATGCGGCCGACGCCTATCCGTTTCGCGGCATTCATGAACCGCTGCGTCAGGTGTTCGACGCGTTCGGGCCGCGGCGGATGTTCTGGGGGACGGACATCACGCGGATGCCTTGCTCGTGGCGGCAATGCGTCACGCTGTTCACCGAGGAGCTGCCCTGGCTGTCGGGGTCCGACCTGGAACTGGTGATGGGACGCGCGTTTTGCGACTGGATCGGTTGGGCGTGAACGCGGGGCATGGTTCCAACCCAACCAACCTGACCCGATGATGGTACGGATGACGCCGGCGGCAAACCATTCCGGCCCAGAACAGATCAATGTCACCAACCCGGCCAGTTCACCCCCTTGGTCGTGCATCCGGCATGTGTTACGTTGCCCGCAATGCGACCGATGCTGATATCATCGGCATAACAGGGGTCATATGGCGGGGGAGCGATCATGCTCGACGTTCGGTTCGGATCAATGATGTCCGTACTGCTTCTCGTGGCACCGGCATCCTTTGCTTACGAGGATGGGCCAATATCGCCAATCGCCGGGCCCTAGCACATGGTGGAACTCGCCTTCGGCATAGCCGGATACGCGGCGTGTGGACCACTTCCTGACGCCAGCCTCGATGTGTTCTGGCCATCTCGGGACGACGCTGTTCATGGCGCGCCGCCTCGCCCTCCAATGCCCGTGTTGTTGCGGCGTCGTATTACTCCAATCGGCCAGGCCGTGCTGCGCGCCGCCTGGTCGCTGCCCGGACTTGAACGCGCGCGCTTCGTCTTCGCGTCGCGCCATGGCGAGTTCAGCCGAACTCTGACCATGCTCGAAGCGATGGCGGACGACGATGATCCAGCACCCGCGGATTTCAGCCTGAGCGTGCACAACGCACTTCCCGGCCTGCTGTCGATCAGCACGCGCGACCGCGCCGGTCATACCGCCCTCGCCGCCGGCGTGGACAGTTTCGGTTTTGGCCTGATGGAAGCTGGCGTTTGCCTGCTGGAGAAACCGGACGAACCGGTCATGCTCGCCTACTACGACGAGGCTCTGCCGGCCGGTTACCCCGATACCGTCCCGTCCGGCGCGGACGCGACGCTGGCACTCGCATTGATGCTGGTGCCATCGCGTCAGGCGGCGCGTCATATTGTCATGGCGGCGATCCCGGCGGCGAACCCGGCACCGGATGAATCGGCCGCCGTCGTGTTTCTGCGCTTCCTGCGGACGGAGGCCGCGGAGGCCAGCGTGAACGGCGAACGCATGAACTGGCGTTGGCGTCATGGTTGACCTGGTTCAACGGAGCTGGCGCGTCCTCGCCACCGGCTTCGCCCTCGCGAGCTTCCTTTTGGGTGGCGCCGCCTTGGCGTCGGCGGTGTTTCCCATCCTGGCCATCCGGCGAGAGGGGCGCGAAGCCCGCGCGCAACAATTGGTCCATCGCACATTCCGCTTCTACCTCGGCATGCTGAGTGGCCTTGGTCTGATCCGGCTTGAGGTTTTCGGCGGCGAGCGACTGGCGGCGTGCCGCGGCAAAATCATCGCCGCGAATCATCCGACGCTGCTCGACGTGGTATTCCTGATGGCATTGACGCCGCGAGCACGTTGCATCGTTAAGCATGAATTGTGGGACAATCGGTATCTGAAGGGTGTCGTGCGCGCGGCTGGATACATCCGCAACGATCTGCCGCCCGAGGCGATGATCGCCGCCTGCCGGGAGGCGCTGGAGCGTGGCGAAAATCTGATCGTGTTTCCGGAAGGAACGCGTTCCCGGGTCAGCGAACCGATGCACCTGCACCGCGGCGTCGCGAACATCGCCATGCTGACCGGGACCGCGATCCAACCCGTGGTCATTTCCTGTGACCCTCCTACCCTGACCAAAGGTGAGCCCTGGTATCGGGTGCCACCGCGGCGGCCCTGTTTCCGGTTGGAGATCGCGCCCGCCATGGATGTGGAACGTTTCATGGCGTACCCGCATCGAGGCCTCGGCGCGCGCCACCTGATCACGGAACTGCGGGAGTTTTTCACAAGGGGATTGGTGCATGGATGAACTTGAGGCCGAATTAAAGCAACTCATCGTCGAAGCTCTTGAACTGGAAGACCTCGAGCCCGATGCCATCGCCAGCGACGAACCCCTGTTCGTCGATGGACTGGGCCTTGATTCAATCGATGCCATGCAGCTTGGTGTAGTATTACGGAAGCGTTACGGAATTCAGATCGACTCCGTCACCGAAAACGTGCGGTCTCATTTCGCCAACGTGCGTAGCCTGGCACAATTCATCCGTACCCAACAAGGAATACGTCAATGATATTGTCGCGAGATGAAATCCTCGCGCGCCTGCGTGCCGACCTTGAGGAAATGTTCGAGATTCCCGCTGAACGAATTACACCGGAAGCCCGGTTGTATGAGGATCTCGACCTTGACAGCATCGACGCGGTGGACCTGATCGTGAAACTCAGCGAACTGACCGGCCGCAAGATCAGCCCGGAAGCGTTCCGCTCGGTTCGCACTGTCGGCGACGTGGTGGTTTGCGTGGAGGCCGCGCTGGCGGAAGGTGGAGAAAGCGTTCCCAATGCGGTTGCCTGACCTGCTTCCGGTGCTCGCGGGCACGGCGACGGTCGCGTATCCGTTCGTGGTGTATTTCGGGTTGCCTTACCTGCCACCCGGCCTGATGGTCGCGGTCGCGGTCGGCATTGGCGCCGTGCATTTTCTTCGCAAAAGTGGCGACCGGCTGTTGTCGGGCTGGAGTTTCCTGTTCATCGCCTGCGTGCTGGTGGCACTTCTGGCCTTGCGGCCGGTGCTGGCGATGCAGGCCTATCCTCCGATTCTGAACCTGTGCCTCGCCGCGACATTCGGCTGGTCTTTGTTCCGGCCGCCGACCGCCATCGAACGCATCGCGAGGTTGCGAAGGCCGAACCTGCCTCCCGATGCCGTCGCCTATACCCGCAAGGTTACCTGGATGTGGACGATCTTCTTCCTGGCGAACGCCTGCGTCGCGAGTATCTGCGCGCTGTTCTTCACCATTGCGATCTGGACCCTGTGGAATGGCTTCATCGCTTATATCGTGATCGGCGTCCTGTTCGCCGGCGAACTCGTGGTTCGCCGCTGGAGAATGCGGCGAGCCCCGACGTGAGTCTCGTTCCGCTTGGTCAATTGTTCGCGGCCGGTCGTGAGCCTGGCGCACTGGTGGCGGTTCGCGATGACGAGCGGTTGGTATTCGAACGCTTCACGGCTGATGTCGCGCATACCGCTGCTTCCGTCCGGGCGGCGGGCGTGAAGCGAGGCGCTGTACTCTCCGCCGATCCGTATCGTTTTCTGGTTGGCCTGTTCGGGATCATGCACGC
>Ga0182018_10000984_pt1 | contig 34497 bp, 26 predicted proteins | sample 812P2MmetaG_FD_120490 | JGI IMG/M metagenome (GOLD analysis project Ga0182018, IMG submission 120490) | Permafrost microbial communities from Stordalen Mire, Sweden - 812P2M metaG | ecosystem: Environmental > Terrestrial > Soil > Wetlands > Permafrost | place: Sweden: Stordalen | collected...
TCGGCGGCGGGCCGGGTCCCGCGTTCGGCCGGGAGGGCGGGGGGATCGTCACGGGACGATACGGCCGGCCGAGACTTGCCCCACCCGCCGCCTGCGCTCCGACCCGACGCGCGGCGGGCTCGGCATAAGCCGTTGGGGCTCGTCATCCAGGTCTCCTTTCCCCCTCGAGGCCGTCGGCGTACACTGATTGGGCGTCTGACATGTCTTTGATCGACGGCATCCTCGCGGACTCGCGCAAGCGCCTGGACGAGCGTAAGCGCAGGGTTCCTCTCGAGGACGTCAAGCGCCAAGCCGCGGACGCCCCGCGTGCTGATGTCACCTTCGGCGAGGCGCTCGAGTCCAGGTCCTTCAGCATCATCGCGGAGGTCAAGGCGAAGTCGCCGAGCGGTGGCGCCATGGATCCTGCGAACGTCGCCGCAGCGCTGGAGATCTACGCCGAGACGGAGTCCGTCTCGGCCATCTCGATCCTGACCGACGAGGATCACTTCGATGGTTCGCTCGAGCGATTGCGCGCGGCGCGCCAGCGCACACGGAAGCCGTTGCTGCGGAAGGACTTCATCGTCGACGAATACCAGGTGTGGGAAGCGCGGGCGCACGGCGCCGACGCAGTCCTATTGATGGCGGACCTTTACCGCGACGACCCGGCTTCCCTCGCCCGCATCTTCGACGTCGTCCGGGGCCTTGGCATGGCCGCTCTCTTCGAGCTGGGCGTGCGCACCGTCGCGAATCCGGGGGCGGTCGTTCCCCCCGACGCCGAGATCTGGGGCATCAATGCCCGTCGCTTCGATACGACGCGGCTGCAGTTTCGGTCGAGGGTCGGACGCCTCCTCGGCGCTCGGAAGGTCCTCGGCCTCCGCACGGAGCTGTCGATCGACGCGGACGCACATGCCGAGCTGCGCGAGCAGATCCCCAAGGGGAAGATCGCCATCGCCGAGAGCGGCATTCACGATCGCGGCGACCTCCGGCGTCTCTCTAATCTGAACTACCGTTCGGCTCTCATCGGCACCGCCTTCCTCAAGAAGGGCGTCAAGGTCGCGGAGGTCGTTCGGGCGTTTGACGAAGAAGCGCGCCGGATGGTGCCTTCTCCGCCTCGCGGCCGGCGCGAGCCCTCACCGCCGTCCGGTATTCGTCGGAGTCCTGATTGACAGGGTCCCAGGCACCCCGAATGTCGATGCAGTTTCTTCTGTACACGTCGCTCTTCGTGAGCGTGTCCAGATTGTAGTAGCGGCCTTTGAGGCCGACGGTGACGCCCACCCCGGAGTCTCCCTCCGTCGTGCCCTTCTCCGTGTCCACCGTGCAGGTCGCGAGGACGGCATTCGTCCCGAACTCTGCCGCGCATCGCCTGGTAAGGCGGGACATTCCCTTCTTCCCCCTCACGAACCTTTCGAAGCCATTCTCGATATCGACCGCCCCGGCATCCACCCCAGGGGCCAGCGTGAACGTGAAGTCGTCGCACTCGTCGAGAAGGTCGTCCTTCGTGAAGCTTGCCACACTCGTCGTCACGATGGTGGGCGCATCGCCGGCCGGCGCCGGAGCTGCGGTGAGCGCCGGCCGCGAAGACGCCGAACCGGCCGCGCCACCGTTGCTCCGCTTGTCACATCCGGAGAGAGCCGACGCGACTCCCACGAGGCCTATCACGAGCGTGCGCACGGCCATGTCCTCCGGGCCCCGGAGACTAACGCCATACCTAAGGCGAAGTCTGCATCGGCTCCTGCCGAAGAAGCGGCCCTGCGTCCCCGTTGAACTCTCTCGACCGGGCGCGCTCATCCTCGGCACGACGGATCCTGTCGGAGTGCCCCTCCTCGGCGAGCGCGTCGCCGCTCGACACGACGGCCGGCGTGCCAGGACCAGCACAACCCGCGACCCCCAGCGGCAAGCCCAGCAACCAGAATCGCAACACTTTGACGGCATGCAGCATTCAACCATGCAAAGCATATATCGTACCTGTTCAATCACGGCAGGGGTGGCGACCTCGACCTCGAGCAGCGTACACAACAGCCAAAATTGAGGGCGGTCGCGGTCGACTACTTCCCACTTACCGACGTCACCGTCGGCGTCGCGTTGCTCCCCGTATCATTCGCGCAGAAGCCCACCGTCTGAGAGGCACCGGCAGCGATCGAGGCATTCCAGCTCAGGGGAGTCACGGTGTAGCTCGGTGCGCTTCCACCGAAATTCGCATTCCACGAATTGTAGAGAGCCGATTGATTCGTATTGAGAGCAACCTGCCACGTCGAGATGGCGCTCGAACCAGAATTGGTGACCGTGAGGTTGTCGCAATAGCCCGTGCTCCACGAACTCTGAAGAGAAAGGGCGGCGTGAACCGTCCCGGTCCCCCCACTCGAGCCACCCGACGAACTGCTTGAAGAGCTGCCTGAGCTGCTGCTCGAACTCCCGCTCGAGCTTCCGGAGCCGCTGCCTGAGGAGCTGCCGCTGCTGGAGCTGCTCCCGCTGGAACTGCCGGAGCTGCTGCTGCTCGAACTCGTCCCCCCCCCAACTTCAACGCTGAACGAATTGACCGCGAGCCCTTGACCTCCTTGCCAGATCTCGAACCCGGCCTCGACGTCGATGAGATACCAGGAGCTATTGATGTATCCCCGCGACACCGAATCCTCGGTGAACGCGTGAATGTCCACGTTGCTGATCGAGCTCACCCCCGGCGAGCGAACATAGGCGACGTACGTCCAGCTGGACATCGCCGCTTGCCATACGTTCCACGTCGCCCCGGCGATCTGCGCGGTTCCGACGACCGAACCCGCCGGCTGTGCGCCCGACTCGTTGATCCAGATCATGAGCTCGGCGCCGTTCGGCTGCCCGCTCGTCGTCGGCGTCTGGTTGAACCAGATGTCGTACGCAACGTCGTAGGCGCCTGAGGTCTCGGTCGTCGACCAGCTCGTCGTCACAGCCGGCATGCTTGTGACCTCTACGGGAAGACCGCTGCTTGCCGTGCAGTCACCCCAATGGCAACCCTTGTAGATCGATGGATAAGTGGCCGGCGGCCCGTTCGTCGGCAGATTGAAGCTCGCCTGCGTGACGTCGAAGCTTGCCCCGTTGATGCTCACGCATTGCGTCTGCGTGCTGTTCCATTCGTTCGTCTGAACGTTGTACTCGCCACTCGCCACGCTCTCGGTGTCGAACTGAGCGCAATCGGTGACGGCCTCGGCCGTCGTCCCGACGCGTTCCGTGGCGGGTCCGGAGCTGCAAGCGATGGCGACGAGCGATACGAGGGTGAGCCCGAGGGCAGGTAGGCGACGCATGGGTAGCTGAGTGCCGTGCGCGCCGAGAGACGGCTCGTGGTCCGCTGCATTCGGATTTTTCCGGCTTGATCCCTCAGCCGGGGATTCGTCGGGCCAGGGCCACTCTCCGTCGACGATGCAGCACTCCAGTTGCTCGGGACTGAGCTCGACGGACTCACCGCGGTCGATCGCGACCGGCGCAGATGACTTTGCAATCCACGGCCCCGTACACTGATCACCATGGGGATCCCGGAGGAGGCGCTGTTCTCGGTCGCGCGGGTCCAGAGCACCTTCGCCGACGAGCATGACCGGGAGACGCTGGCGGTCGGCATCGGGTTCTGGATGACGACGAGCGAGAAGCGCCTTGTCTTCGTCACCAGCCGCCACAACGTCGACCCCCGCGGCTTGCCGGCGTTCGGCACCGGTTACCGGACCAAGCGCGTGGCCATCCATCTGCGCGAGCGGACTGCGCAGGGCTCGTTCGGACCCGGCGTCCGCTACTTCGTCCCCAAGGGTCTTGCGCGCGTCCTCTGGGTGCACGATCGGGCCGAGATCGCCCTCTTGGCCGTGGAGGAGTGGACGGCCGATTGCGGCCCCTACGCCGTGCCTGCCGGGATCCGCGAGGATGACGTCGCCGGCGCGGCCACGTTCGCGACGGAGATAGACGCCGCGGACCCTGCGATGTTCGTCTCCTTCCCTGAAGGCTGGGCCGATGACGAGTGGGCGCTCCCTCTGGCGCGCACGGCGTGCATCGCCTCCAGGCCGTCCGCGCCGTTCCGGCACGAGACGATCGCGACCGACGACGCACTCCTCGTCAGCGGGTCGTCGTTCGGCGGCTCACGCGGAAGCCCTGTGTGGGTCGCCCGGAGAAACCGCGAGAAGCGCGTGGCACCTCGCCGGCTGATCGGCATCATGTCCGGGCACGTGGAACAGGACGGAGCGCCCGGCCACGCCGGCGTCTCGTACATGACCCGGTCGACCAGCCTCCTCGAGCTCCTGGCTTCCGCTCGTGCCGCGTCCTTCACGAGGACCTCCCCCTTCGACGGGCTGCATCCGATGGCCAAGGTGTAACTTTTCACGGCGTCTCACGCGAGCTCGCGTGCGAGCCTGAGCGCTGCCGGCAAGTCGTCGACGATCCGGATTTTCCCGCCGTACTTCCCGTCGAGCCCGGCCTTCTCGAAGATGGAGCGCGGGCGCGGCAGCGGACCGGCCAGGATCACCGTCTTTTTCTGCCTGACGAGGACCTCGACGGCGCTCTCGAGCGCGGCGAATCCGGTCGCGTCGATCACCGGCACCTTGCCAAGGTGGAGGATCAACGCGTGGAAAGCGTCCGAGTGGCTGGCGTGCAGCGCCGCCATCGCGCTCTGCGCCGCCCCGAAGAAGAGAGGGCCGTTCACCTCGTAGAGGCTCACGCCGTGCGGCACGTCGATGCGCCGGTGCTCCTCGGTGTTGTCCATCGAGAGCTTCGACTCGGTGATCTCCGCCATCCGCTTCATGAAGAGGACGGCCGCCAGAACGAAACCGACCGAGACGGCCGCGACCATGTCGACGAAGACCGTCAGGAAGAAGCAGGCAAAGAGCACGAAGACGTCGCTGCGGGGCGCGACCTTCAGCAGACCCACGAAGTGTGGAATCTCGGACATGTTCCAGGCGACGAGCAGCAGCAGCGCCGCCAGGGACGCCATCGGCACGAAGGCCACCAGCGGAGCCAGGACGAGGATCGCCAGCAGGACGACGATCGAATGGGTCGCGCATGCGATGGGCGACCGGGCGCCGGAGCGGATGTTCGTCGCGGTGCGGGCGAGCGCACCGGTGGCGGCGATGCCTCCGAAGAAGGGCGCGATCATGTTGCCTATGCCGAGGCCGACGAGCTCCGAGTTGGGATCGTGGCGCGTGCCCGTCAGGCCGTCCGCGATGACTGCGGAGAGCAGCGACTCGATCGCCCCGAGCATCGCGATCGCGAACGCCGCGGGGACGAGCTCGCGGACAAGCGCGAACGAGAACGAATGCCCCCAGGGCCACGAGGGCAACGGGACACCCTGCGGGATGCCGGCGACGCGCACGCCGCCGACGATGGTCTGAAAGCGGCTGCCGATCGTGCCGACCGCGAACGCCGGGACGAAATGATGCAGGAGCGCGACAAGGGACGAGACGGCGCCGATGGCGACGAGCGGCGCCGGAACGCGCCTGGCCACGCGGGGCACTCCGAGCAGCAGCGCCATCGTCGACGCGGCCACGCCGGCCTCCTGCCAGCTCGCCGAGCCACGCGCCTCCCAGAGGGCCACGATCCTTTCCACGTAGTGCTCGGGCAGCCGGACGACGGTGAGCCCGAAGACGTCCTTGATCTGCAGCGTCGCAATCACCGCGGCGATGCCCGTCGTGAACCCGGTGGTTACCGGGTACGGGATGAACTTGATGAGGTCGCCCAGGCGGAGCGCCCCCATCGCGACGAGCAACCCTCCGGCCATGAATCCGGCGGTGAGCAGCCCGGAGAGCCCATGTTTGGTCACGATCGGCGCGAGGATGACGACGAACGCCGCGGTGGGGCCCGTCACCTGAAACTTGCACCCTCCGAGGAGCGAGACCGAGAAACCCGCGAAGATGGCGGTATAAAGGCCATGCTGCGGCGGCGCGCCCACGGCGATCGCGAGCGCCATCGAGAGCGGAAGCGCGACGATCCCCACGACCACGCCGGCGAGTACATCGGCGCGGAGATCGTCGATGCCGTAACCCTTTCGAAGGGCGCGCCTCAGCGCGAACGCCAGCGGAAAGTCCTCCCGGACTCCCGCGTCGGCCCCTCCTTCGTCGCTCACGGCAGGCTCTCCAATACCAGAAATCGCGCGTATGCTTCCGCCCCATGGATCACTACAAGCTCCTCATCGACGGCGAACTCGTCAACGCCGCCAACGGCGAGACCTTCACCACGACGGACCCCGGCAACGGTCGCCCCATCGCGTCGGTCGCTCAGGCCGGCGACGCGGAGGTCGAGGCCGCGGTGACCGCCGCACGGAGGGCGTTCGACGACGGTCGCTGGAGCGGGCTCTCGCCGGGCGAACGGGCCGAGGCGATGATGGAGCTCGCGGACCTCATGCAGGCCCACATCGCGCAGCTCGCGATGGTCGAGGCGCTGGACTCGGGCGGCCTGATGTCGCGGACCACGGGGGACGTCTTCCAGAGCGCGCGCTTCGTCCGCGCGATGGCGAAGTACGCGGCGCACGAGTTTCCCTGGGAAGAGAAGGTGCCCGGGAGGAACCCGTTCTTCCCCGGGCGGAACTACGTCCGGCGCGAGCCCATCGGCGTCTGCGTCGGGATCATCCCGTGGAACTTCCCGCTGCTCATGGCGGTGTGGAAGATCACGATGGCGACGGCGACCGGGAACACGGTCGTCCTCAAGCCGTCGCCCGAGACGCCGCTGTCGGCTCTGCTGCTCGCGCAGCTCGTGACGAAGACGCGCATCCCCAAGGGCGTCATCAACGTCATCGTCGCCCCCGGACGGCGCATAGGCGAGCTGCTGACCAGCCACCCGAAGGTGGACCGCATCGCGTTCACCGGCAGCACGCCGACGGGCAAGGCCGTCCTCAAGTCGGCGGCGGACACGATGAAGCGCGTCAGCCTCGAGCTCGGCGGCAAGAGCGCCAACATCGTCCTGCCCGACGCGGACATGGACTCGGCGGTGGACGGGGCGCTCTTCGCGTCGATGCTCCACTCCGGGCAGGTGTGCGAGAGCGGGACGCGCCTGCTCCTTCACGAGTCGATTTACGACTCGTTCGTCGCGGAGCTCACGAAGCGCGCGTCCAGGCTCGCCGTCGGCTACCAGCTCGACCCGCGCACGAAGGTCGGCCCCGTGATCAGCGCGCAGCATCGCGACCGCATCGAGGGGTTCATCACGGCCGGTAAGAAGGAAGGCGCGCGCGTGGTCGTCGGCGGCGAGCGCGCACGCGTCGCCAACTTCGAAGACGGCTTCTACGTCGCGCCGACGATCTTCGCCGACGTCGACAACAAGATGTCGATCGCGCGCGAGGAGATCTTCGGCCCGGTCCTCAGCGTCATCCGCTTCCGGGACGACGACGAGGCGATCGCGATCGCGAACGACTCGGTGTACGGCCTGGCGGGCGGCGTGTGGACGCGGGACCTTGCGCATGCCGAGCGGCTTGCCGCGCGGATGCGGACGGGCACGACGTGGATCAACGACTGGCACGTGTTCAACAACCACGCGCCCTTCGGCGGTTACAAGGAGAGCGGCATCGGCCGTGAGCTCGGGCACCACGGCCTCACCGAGTACACGGAGCTCAAGCACGTGCACGTGGGCACGGAGGGTGACCCGAACGCCAGGAGGGGCCACAGGCTCGTCGTCTCTCGCGGGAAGAACCTCGGGTACGAGTTCGAGCCCGTGACACGCATCGTCTCGGGGCCGGGAAGCCTGATGCGACTCTCGAGCGAGCTCGAGGCGCTCGGCAAGAAACGCGTCCTTCTGGTGACCGACGCCGGAGTGGTCAAGGCGGGGCTCGTCGCGCGAGCGCGCGAGGCGCTGGGCGCCCGCATCGTGGCGGTGTTCGAGGAGGTACCGCAGGACTCGGGGCTCGAGGTCGTCGACGCGGTCGTCGCGCTCGGCCGCGCGAAGGAGGTCGACGCGGTGGTGAGTCTCGGTGGCGGCAGCGTCATCGACACGTCGAAGGCGGCGTGCGTGGCGCTCGCGGGCGACTTACGCGCGATCGAGACGTTCGGGCTTCACCAGCTCGACGGGCCGCAGTTGACGCACATCTCGGTGCCCACGACGGCCGGGACCGGGAGCGAAGTGACCAACGCCGCGGTCATCAAGAACCACAAGCTTCGCATCAAGGGCTACATCGTCGACCGCTGGATCGTCCCGAACGTGGCGATCCTCGACCCGACGCTGACGGTGGGGCTACCCCGGCGGCTGACTGCGTCGACGGGCCTGGACGCGCTCACGCACGCGATCGAGGCGTACACCAGCAAGGCGGCTAACCCGATGGCCGACGCGCAGGCGATCCACGCCGTGCGGCTCATCGCGGCGAACCTCGTACGCGCCGTGACCAAGGGGGACGACCTGGAGGCGAGGACGGCGATGCAGAGCGCGGCGACGCTCGCGGGGTGGTCGATCAGCAGCTCGGCGGTCGGACTCGTGCACTCGATGAGCCACACGATCGGCGCGCGATACGAGGTGCCGCACGGGACGGGCAACGGCATCCTGCTGCCGCACGTGATGCGTTTCAACTCGGGGCTCCCCCAGGTGGCGGCCCGCACGGTCGACGTGGCCGTGGCCCTCGGCGTACCGACGCACGGGATGAGCGCCGAGCAGGCCGCAGCGGCGGCGGCGGACGCCGTGGCCAAGCTGCTGGTCGACTGCGGGCATCCGGCGAAGCTCTCCGAGGTCGGCGTGCCTCGCGACGAGCTGGCCGCGTGCAGCGAAGTCGCGATGGTCGACATGGCAAACGCCGCCACGGCGCGCCGTGCGTCGTTCCCGGGGGAGATCGAGGAGATCTACAGGGCGGCGTACTGACCGATCGACCGCGTCGCTTCAGCCGCCTTCTGCCGCGTCGCTTGCTGCCGCACCGTCGCTCACTGTGGCGCCGTCACTCGCTGTCGCGCCGTCACTCGCTGTCGCGCCGTCACTCGCTGTCGCGCCGTCACTCGCTGTCGCACCGTCGCCGGCGTCGCCGGTCTCGCTGTCGCCAGTCGAACCGTCGGTAGCTGCTCCGTCACCCGTCGCTCCATCGCCCGTTGCGCCGTCGTAGCCAGCCTCCGCTGCGCCGCCGTCGCTCGAACTGCTTATGCAGGCGGCGCTGCTACTGCACGCGAGCACGGCCATGGCGGCGGTGTCGGCGGCTCCGGCCATCGCGATCTGGGCGCCCGCCACGGACGTGCCCATCGTCTGGATGTTCTGGATCGCCACCAGGAAGGCGTTATTGCATACGCAATCGATCGCGCACGCGGTCAACGCCGTCGCGCACTTCGTCTGGAAGCAGCTCCACTCCGCGCCGCCGTCGATCGTCGCCGGACTCGCCGACATCAGCGTGCACGCGACTGAAGCCTCGGCGCCGCCGCCCTCACCCTCGGGCGTCGTTTCTACCGAGCCGTCGGAGCCGGGATTGCTGGGGCCGGGGCTACTGCTGGAACAGGCGACAGCGGCTGCACTCGCCCCAAGGAGCGAGGCAGCCGCAAAGAGTCGCCGCGTCAAAACGCCCGACGAACTGTCAGCCGCCTTCGGCCGGCGCGTCGCTCACCGTGGCGCTGTCGCCCGTCGCGCTGTCGCCGGTTGCGCCGTCGTGCCCACCAGCTTCTGGGCCGCCGTCAATCACCGGTCCGCCGCACTTCGCCGTGTCCGCCGTGAGGCAGGTCACCAGGGGCCCGACCGCCGTATCAGAGGCGATTGTCGTGAGAGCCGTGGTGAAGCAGTTCGTGGTGCACGCGGACGACTCGGCACATTCGGCGCCTGCCATCACGACGCACTGGAGCGCCTGGTAGATCGCTGCGTTGCACGAACAGTCGGCTGCGCAGGTGACGATGCTCGCGCTGCACATACCCTGAAGGCAGGACCAGCTCGAACTTCCGGAATCGAACGTCGCGACGTCCACCTTGGCGGGCACGCACGCCGCCGCTTCGGTCCCCGAGTCCTCGACGGTGGTGGTGGTGGTGGTGTCCTCGGCCGCATCGGAACCGCCGGTGGTCTTTGCAGGGCTCGGGCTGCTGCTCGAACACGCGACGGCCACCGCACCGGCCCCGACAAGCGAGGCACCAAAGAAAATTCGTAACATACGCATGATGAAAGCCCTCCAGATCTGAGGAGGGGGCTATCACGGAACTGTAACAATCACCAAGTAATTTCGCCCCTACTCGTCCCCGTCGCCGCAGTTCGCGGGGTAGGAGCCCGTCGGGTCCACGCCGTCTTCGCAGATGTCTTCGGGGCCCTGGTTGTAGTGCGCGAGCGCGAAGGCCTGGAAGGCGACGGGGTCGAAGCAGTTTGCCCGGAGCGTCCAGCCCCATGCGCTCGCCGCGAACGGGACGTCGAGCTTCGGGTCGGGGGTCATCAGGCTCCTCCGGAGGACCCCGTCGCCGAGCGAGTAGCACTCCGGGTCGTCCGGCAACCCGGCGAGCATCTGGGATGCGGCCGCCACGTCGCTGTCGCACCCGCTCGGGCAGTTGTAGGAGAGGACGATCGTCCCGTGCTCGAGGTTGTGCACCCAGAACCCCTCGGGGACGGGCGTCGTGTACGTCTTGTACGCGGCCCAAATCGGGTAGTGGTTGCCCGACGACGGAGGCTTGGTTCCGTACTCGACGACCGAGCACACGGGCACGTGCGTGCGGCCCTCGATCGTCTGCTGCTCGACCACGGCCCCGCAAGGCCCCGCCGGCGCGCTCGCCTCGTAGGCCGCCGCGTCGGAGCCCCCCTTCGCTTCGGTGGCCTGACCGCAGGCGCCACCGAGCACCGGGAGACACAAGACGAGCGGGACAGATCGAGCCAGACTCAAAGCTGCGCGTGCGGATCCTACCACCGGCGTGTGCTACGAGCCTCTCATGACCGAACGGCTCGTCGGGCCCCGCTTGCCCGATTTTCGTACGCTCGTGCTCGACGTGGCTCTGAGGGTGCGCATGAAGCGCAAGAACCGCTCGCGCGTCGTCACCGCCGAGGGCTTGCGGATCGGCGCGCGCCGCTTTCGCGAGTCGATGGCGCGCATCAAGCAGCCGCCGTTCGTCTCCATCGACGCGACGACGTCCGGCGGCCGTCCGGCCGAATGGGTCCAGCTCCGCGACGGGGCATCCGCGCCGAAGAACGGGTCGAAGAGGGTCGTCCTCTACTTCCACGGCGGCGGATTCTTCATGAGCTCACCCGTCGAGCACCGCGGGCTCACCTGGCGGATGGCGAAGGCGTGCTCGGCGCGCGTTCTCGCGGTCGACTACCGCAAGGCGCCGGATCACGCGTTCCCCGCGTGGCTCGACGATGCCGTGGCGGCGTACAAAGAGCTCCTGGCGGGTGGCCACGAGCCCTCGGACATCGTCGTCTCGGGCGACTCGGCGGGGGGAAACATCGCCCTCGCGCTCGCGCACCGGGCGCGCCGCGAGGGACTGCCGATGCCTGGCAAGCTCGTGCTCTTCTCACCCTGGGCCGACCTGGCCTGCCAGGGGCAGAGCTTCCACAGCAACGCCCGGCGCGACGCGATGTTCAACCCCGGCGCCGTGCGCGCGCTCGGCAGCTTTCTGACCCACGGACGCGACGCGTTCGATCCGGAGGTCTCGCCGGCCTATGCCGACTTCCGCGGGTTCCCCGACATGCTCGTCTTCGCGGGATCGACCGAGGTATTCCTCGACGACGCGCGCACGGTCGCCCGTCGCGCTCGCGAGGCCGGGGTTCAGGCCGAGCTGCACGTCTATCGCCACATGCCGCATGTCTTCCCGATGTTCGCGGCCGTCATCCCGAGCGTGAAGGGTGCCTTCACGACGGTGCAGAGGTTCGTCGACGCGTAACGAGCGACACCGACGGACGTTGTTGTTGCTTCGCAGTCTAACAGACTAGTCGCTCCTCGAACTAGGAATCCGCTGACGTCCCCGATCCGGCATGAACGGATCGGAGACGTTAACGGTTGACAACGAGAGTAAGACTTGATGGTAACGTTCTATTTATTGATTCTATATACACCCAATTGTCACATTCGTACCGTAAACGGACTGACTCGTACTAAAGTCAGCGGCCCAAGTCTCGAACTCTCCGCCGCACGCGCACGAGGCTGTGGATTCCTCTTTACCAACGACCCCGTCAGAACTTGCGATGACATCCCACGTGCAAAGGGCGGTCCCATTTAGTCGCACTTCGAGAATCACTATCCCGTTAGGGGTAAATCCGGAGCCGAGGAAATCCACGGTCTCATCGCCGCCCGCTGCCCACAATATCGGAGTGGACGCACTTGCGTCAGAGGCGACCAAAAGACAAATACTGAGGGCCGCAGCGGCGGCTGCGCCAGAAGCCAGAAGTCGTTTGCTCATAGCAGTCTCCTTGGATGTTTTGTGATTTGGGTGCGAAGAAATAAATCTGAGATTGGTTACCTTCGGCACTCTTGGAACCGGTCGATAGTCTCAGGCTTTTCAAGGGACGGGCATCGGGCGCGACTGACCGAAAATCGTCTGCGAGCAGAATTCCATCGGCTTGAACAATTGTGGAGGAACCACCGACTTAGTAACGGTCACGTCGGCGAGCAATACACCTTTCGGCGTATTACCCACCGCTCGCCAGGCAAGCCTATTCGGCACGAAGTGATGGCCTGCCACCAAGGCGCCGCAAAGCGTCGGCTGACCATGGTTTATTTTACCTGGATAGTCACCTCGAGAGTGCAAGCTCGGGTGAACACCTCCCCCGGCCGAGAGTGAGTACGGGGGCGGAGCGACCTACGCCACTGCTTCGCGTATCAGTCGCTCGACAGCCGCGTGCAACGATTCATCCGCCGTCTTCTGCAAAAGACTCCAGATCTGCCTCTTGACGGTCGGAACCGTCGAACCACGTGCACTCGCAATAGCGTCGCGGCTTTCGCCGCTTGCAGCGCGTCGGAGAATGTCTTCCTCCGAGTCGGTGAGCTCATCCCTTTCGCGCCAAACGCGTGCTTGGCGATCGATTCTCTCGCAGAGTGGCTCTTTCGAACACATGAATCGTTCGAGGCAAATTGCGTCGATCGGCTTTTCGAGGTAGTCGACACCGATCGCGTACACGGTGTTTGCAGGACGCAGATCCACGTTTCCGGTGATGAGCATCGTCGGGACCTTGGGGTGATTGCGCTTCGCTTCGAGAACGACGTCCATGCCGGGTCCGTCGGGTAGGCAAAGATCGATGATGATGGCGCGCCAGGGCAAGCCATCGGCGAGCTCCTTCAGGGCGCCTCCTTTCGTACCCGCGATTCGCACCGCTCCATAGGCAGCCAATTGCTTTGAAAAATATCTCGCGAAGACTTGATCGTCGTCTACCAAGAGGATGCGCCTGGCCTCGTCCATTTCCTTCGCCCCCTCCATTTCAGCCCGCTGGTTCTCCAGCGGTTGCGCACTCGCCACGCGCGGCGAACGATGATCGGGGGATACGCCCCTGTCAATACACCTTTTGACGTAGAGCGGCCCGTCCCTTGGACCTCAGCGGAGCGTCGTGAGGTCCATCCGGCCTAGAGTGTGCGATCGGTGGCAATTGGTTTGTGCGGTCGATTGCCGCGAGGCGCCGGATTGCGCGTTCCCCGCGTTACTTGACGACGCAATGGCGGCGTACAAGGAGCTGTTTTCAGGTGGCGTTGCACCGTCGACATCGTCGTGTTGGGGAACTCGGCGGGTGGAAGCATCGTCGTTGCGCTCGCGCACCGGGTGCGCCACGAGGGGCTGCCAATGGCCGGCAAGCCGGTGCTTTTCTCGCCCTGGGCTGACCTCGGCCGCCCAGCGGGGCCTTCGACAGCAACACGGCAAGCTCGACCGGCCAAGCGCGAGACGCGCGCTTCGTTTCCACTACACTCGGGCGGACATGAGCCACGCACTTCGACTGGCAGCGAACGCGATCTGGCCGCTGGTGCGGGCTTACAACGCGAGGTTCGAGCGACCGTCGCCACATCCGAAGTGGGCGCCGGCTCCGCTCCTCAAGCGCCGCGAGCGTACGTTCCCCCCGCTCGGCTGGCCGCGCGAGACCGACTCGCTCTGCCCGCGCTGCGTGAAGGAGGCCCGTACGGCGATCCTCGACGGGAGCGCGAACTTGCGGCTCCTCATCGACGGGCGCCCCGGCGAAGTGCGCGCGCACATCGTGGAGGAAGACGGCGCGATCGTGATGACCAAGACGTGCGCGAAGCACGGCACCTTCCGCGACGTCATGTCCATCGACCCGGCGTTCACCGCGTGCGTCGAGGGGCGCTTCCCCGGGCGGGACTTCGTCTCGCCGGCCACCAAGCTGCGCAACCACGGAACGTCGAGCATCAAGTACGGGCGCGGTGCGGTCCTCACGGTCGACCTCACGAACCGATGCAACATGATGTGCGACCCGTGCTTCATGGACGCCAACCAGGTCGGCTTCGTGCACGAGCTCGAGTGGGAGGACATCGCGCGCATCCTCGACGACTCGCTGGCCATCCGGCCCCGCCGCCAGATGAGCGTCCAGTTCTCCGGCGGCGAGCCCACGCTGTCCCCCTACTTTCTCCGGGCCATCTCGTACGCGCGCGACATCGGCTACTTCTGCGTGCAGTGCGCCACCAACGGCGTGCTCTTCGCGCAGGACCCGACCCTCGCGGTCTCCGCGAAGGCCGCAGGGCTCCGGATCGCGTACCTGCAGTTCGACGGCGTGGGCGAAGAAGCGAACGCGCACCGCAAGGTCGGCAACTTGTTCGAAGTGAAGCAGCGCGCCATCGAGAACCTGCACGCGGCCGGGGTCGACGTCGTTCTGGTCGTGACCGTCGTGCGGGGGGTCAATGACGACCAGGTGGGCCAGGTGGTGCAATTCGCCATCGACAACGCGGACAAGATCACGGTCGTCTCGTTCCAGCCCGTCAGCTTCACCGGGCGCGACGAGGACATCTCCGACGAGGACCGCGGCGCGAGACGCTACACGCTGTCGCACCTCGCCCACGACCTGCGCGACCAGCTCGGCGCGACCGAGCCGCTCCGCGACTGGTTCCCCCTCTCGGCGCTCGGCCCGTTCGGTGACCTGACCGACCTCTTGCTCGCCGACCGCGCCGAGTGGGGCGCGCTGAAGTGCGGGTGCCACCCCAACTGCGGAATCGGAACGGCGCTTCTCGTCCACAAGACGACGCGGCAGATGGTACCGCTCTCGGACGTCGTCGACCTCGAAGGCCTCCTCACCGACGTGCAGGAGATCACCGACGCCGCGCAGCCACGCGCGGTCACCCTGGCCGAGATCGCCCTCGCGATCTGTCGGCGTTTCAACGCGCGCCGGGCCCCGCGCGGCTTCGGGCTGGCGACGCTCGTTCGGCAGTTCCTGAGCCAGACGGGGGCGCGCGGCGAGAGCGTCGGCGCCCGCGCAAGCGACGCCCACGAGTTCGAGTGGAGGGTCCTCTTCGTCGCCGGGATGTGGTTTCAGGACCTCTACAACTACGACTTCCGCCGCACCGAGATGTGCATCATCCCGTACGGGACCCAGGAGGGCGAGATCAGCTTCTGCGCGTACAACACCGGCGTCGGCTGGCGGCAGGTCATCGAGAAGATGCACGCATCGGCCAATCTGGCGGAGTGGCACCGGACGCGCGGACGCCATCCCGTCTACGCCAAGAACCAGAAGCTGGTCCTCCCGCCCTCGAAGAAAGGTCCTGGGGGAGGCATCCGGCTACCCATCGTCGAGTGAATGGGGCCGCCCCCCCGCTCTCGTAGCGCACGGCGAAAGGGCGGTGTACCTTCGAGTGTCGGTCAGATGCGACCGGCACTTGCTGGGGTAGGAGGGGCTTGCCATGCGTGACAGTCTGCGCCGGACCGCGCTGAGTCTCGTTCTCGCCGTACCCCTTGCTGCGGGATGTGCGAGCGGCAGCCACGTCGGCGGCGGGTCCTCCGGGGGCGACGACGACGTCGAGCAGCACCAGGACTCGGGAGGCTCGGTGCCCGACGCCACCTTGAGGACCGGGAGCGAGACGGGCGCCGAGGAGACGAGCACGTCCGACGGCGCGGAGGACGCGGGCGCCCTGGACGGGGCGGACGACGCCAGCAGCATGGAGGACGGAAGCGGCCAGTCCGACGCGACGGGGACCGAAGGTGGCTCGATGGCCGACGGCGGCGACGCCGGCGAGGATGCGGACGCCGGCAAGACGAGCGACGGCGGCGAGACGGACGCATCCGGGACTGCCGACGCCAGCGAAGGCGGCCCGGAAGACGCAAGCCTCGACGCAAGCGGCGCGGGCGACGCCGGACAGACGGACGCAAGCGCATCGGACGGTGCAGCGCCCGATGCGAGTCACGCTGACGCGGGCGTGGTCATCCCCCACTGCCCGCAGTCGACGAACGACAGCACGGGGATTTACGTGACGCCCACCGGCGCGGACGCAACGGGCTGCGGGGCCTCCCGCGGCGCACCCTGCTTGACGATTGCGGGAGCCATCGCGTCGACCAGTTACTTCGCGGGCCGCGACACCATCTTCGTGGGAGCCGGCACGTACGTCGAGAAGGTCACTCCCCCGGCCGGCGTCACGATCATGGGCGGGTGGGAGGTCAGCGGCTCGACATGGACGTTCGACTGCGGCACGAACCCCGAGGCCGACGTCATCGTGCGCGCGCCGTCGACGTCGAACACCACGGTACTCGCCTCCGGCGTGGGCGGCGCGGTCACGCTCTCGACCTTGACGATCGAGAGCAAAGCGACGGCCAACGCGGGCGAGTCTCTCTACGGAGTCCTCGCGACGGGCGCGACGACGCAGATCACCCTCACGAATGTCGTCGTGAGTATGGCGAAGGCGGGCGACGGGCAGACGCCGGTCCAGGCCGGGAGCGGATCGGCTCCCCCGGCAACCTGCGGCGCCGCCGACGGGGCGAGTGCCACGACGCCGGGATCGACTGGCACCGGCGGCCCCGTCGGTACCTTCTCGTCCACCGGATTCACGGCCGCCACGGGCGGAACGGGCGCGGGAGGGACTTCGGGCGACAACGGCACCGCGGCACCGGCGCCGACGCCCGTCGCGTACAGCAGCTGCACGAACACCGCGTGCACCGCGTCTCCCGCTTCGTGCGTGGGCACCCAGGGGTCGAACGGCTGCGGGGGCGGCGGCGGGAAGGGCGGCACGGGCGGAGGCGGGGGCGGCAGCAGCATCGCCCTCTTCGCCTTCGACGCGAGCGTCACGATCGCCGGCGGCTCGTACACCGCGGGCTACGGCGGCGACGGAGCCGCGGGCGGAGGCGGGGGCGGCGGCGTGAACGGTAGCTCTGGCGCTGCGGGGGCAGGAGCGAGCTGCACGTCGTCGAGCTGCACGGGCATCTTCTGCTTCGCCAACTTGCCCAACAACAACATCTCCGCGACCGGCGGCGGCGCGGGCGGTTCGGGCGGTACGGGGAGCGCGGGTGGCCAGGGTGGCGGCGGCGCAGGGGGCGACTCGTACGGCGTCATCACGGGAGGCGCCGCAACGGCTGGGCTGGTGCTCGTCGATTCTCCAGCTCTTGCGAGCGGCGCGCCTGGAGCAAGCCTCGGCAATGGACCGAGCGGCGTCGCCAGTGCCCACGCGAGCTTCTGATCGCACGCAGTGTTCGCATCGGGGCGCCTGCCTCGGTAAAGTCCCCCGGTCTTGCTCTCTCGCCGATCGGTCGCGCTCTGCGCTCTGGCTCTGACGGGCCTCTTTGCCGACGGAGCCCGGGCACGCTCGGCCCCGGCGCCGTCCGCGGGTCGCTGGACCGACGCCACGCTGGACGCCATGATCGACGTCGCGACCGAGCGTGCGCTCGCGCCGGGCGCAGCGGAGCACACGCGACTCGCCGCGCTCGCGACGATCGGCGAGCTCGCGAAGCGCTGGGACCCCGTGCGAGCGCGCAAGGCGTTCGAGCGCATCGCCGCCAGCGCGAGCGCACCGGCCGGGTCCGCCGACGAGGCGCGCGACCAAGCCGCCGTCCTCGCGCGCGAGGTCGCAGCCGACGAGGGGACGGAGCAAGGTGCTCGCCTAGACCAGCAGCTCGGCGTCATCGGTGCGCTCTCGATCCTCGGGCCTTTCCGGGACACCGGCGGGGGGCTGGAAGCTCGCGACGGGCCGGAGGCGACGGCGACCGCGTTCGGAGACACGCATGCGCGCTATTCGTGGGGCAGCTTCGACGTCGCCTGGCGCGTCGTTCCACGCGCGTTCGCGACGATGCAGGGTGTCCCGCTCGATCTGTTCGTCTCGCCGCGAAAGGAGAGCTGCACGTGGGTGGCGTCCAGGCTCACGCTGGCCGGCGACCAGAAGCTCGTCGTGCGGCTTGCGGCCACTGGGCAGGCGCGGCTCGTCTTCGACGGCGCGGACATCGGACACGACGACGCGGTTCACGAGGGGGCGGGGTTCGATCGCATGGCGGCGAGGGTGCACGCGACGGCGGGAGCGCACCTCCTGGCCGCGAAGGTGTGCGCCGGAGCGATCGACGACGAGGGGCGCGTACGCCTGAGGGTCACGGACGAGTCCGGCCAATGGCCGCAGGGGCTGACGGCCACGGCCGACCTCTCGGGAACTCCGCCGCACTCGGCCCATGCGCGGCCGACGGCGGTCGACCGGATCACCACCGCCCTCGCGCGATCGATCGACGCCGCGGCCGGCGGCGACGTCGACACGCGGCTGGACGCCGCCGTTCTTCGCACCCTGGGCGGGGCGGACGATCTCCGCAGCCCGCGCGCACCAGGGTTGCTCGCCGCCCTCGCCGACGGCGCCATCGACGCCGATCGTCTGGCCTTCACCGCATGGATCGCTCCCAGCGGCGCCAACCGGAGCGCCTGGTTCAATCGCGCGCACGCAGACCCCTCGGCCGACGCGCGGACGAAGGCGTTCGTCGAGCGCCGGCTCGTCGAGCGGCACCTCGACGCGGGGCTCTCGGATTGGGCGATGGCGCTCCTCCGGGGGACGACTCACCCTGGCCCGCTCGACGACGAGGGCGTGTTCCTCGAGGCCCGAGTGGACGTCGCGCTCGGGACCGACGCGCTCCGCCTTCGCGCGATGCGCCTCGTGGCGTCCACGATGCGCGGCCGCGTACCGCCGGGCGCGTTGCTCGAGGTGCTCGGGCAGCTCGCGGCGTCGTTCGATCCGGCGCTGGCGCTCGCGGCCCGCGAGGCCCTCGCGGCCCAGGACGGCGACTACGGACCGTCCTTCGTCGCCGCGATGACCACGCGCGGGCGTGACGCCGTCGTGAGCGCGGCGCAGCGGGCCTTCGCGGGGGGAGTCGACTCGGCCGACCAGGCGCTCGCCGTGGCCCAGACGGTCGCGCAGGCCGGAGCCCACGACGAGGCCCGTGCGCTCTACGAGCAGCTGGCGCGCTGGGCGCCGAACCGTGCCGGAGTGTGGGCGGGTCTGGCGCAGGAGACCGGCGCGGCGAGGGCGGACGCGACGAGAGACGAGGCGATCGCGGCGGCGCTGCGCAGGGCCCGCGAGCTCGACCCGGGCGAGGCGCGTTACCGCGCGGAGCTGGCGTTGCGGGCCCACGTGACGACGACCGGCGAGGGACGCGACGACGAGAAGTACCTGGTGCCGTCGCAGACCATCCTGGCGAGGCGTCGGGGGGCACGGCTGGACGGGGCGGACGCTCCCGAGGTCGCCGACCGCGAACTGCACTGGCTGCGGGCCGTCGTGATGCACCCGGACCGGCGCGTGTCGGAGCTCGTGCACTACGCCCGCGAGATCGTCATCCCCCCGCGCACGGAGGACGAGCTCTACGAGGAGATTCCGGCGGAAGGAGAGCTCACGGAGCTCTTGCGCGCGCGCGTCCATCGCGCCGACGGAGGTACGGCCTTCCCGGTGGAGGAGGCCAACGACGACGCACGCCCCCGCATCCGGTGGCCCGAGCTCGGTCCGGGCGACGTCGTCGAAGTCGCGTTCCGATCGTGGACGGCGGGTCCCGTCGGGGGACGGGCGGATCCGCCCTTCTATCGGCTCGACTACGCGGGCGGCCTCTCCACCCGGCCGGTCATCTACAACGAGGTCGACGTCGAGTCGCCGCCCGATCGGCCCATCTACGTCGACATCGTCAACGGAAGGGCCGACCGCCGCGAAGAGAAGGACGAAGGGGGGCGCCACGTGCTGCGCCTCGTCTGGGACTCCCCGGTGAACGTCCCCGACGAGCCTCTCGCGCCGCCGCAGAGCGAAGTTTTGCCTACCCTCGTCCTGTCGACCTTCAAGGACTGGAGCGCCTTCCGCGCGTGGTACGGCGAGGCCATCCGCGGGTTCACCGAACCGGACGCGGAGGTGCGGGCGCTCGCCGCGAAGCTGACGCGCGGAAAGGTCTCGCGCCAGGCGAAGCTCGAGGCCATCTTCGACTTCGTCGCGGACGACATCCGCTACGTGAACTACGTCAGCGGAGAGTGGTGGCTACCGAACCGCCCCCAGCAGCTTCTGGCGCGGCGGGAGGGCGACTGCGACGACAAAGCGCTCCTCCTCATCACGCTGCTCAAGGCGACCGGGATCGACGCCCAGGAGGTCATGGTGCAGACGCGCCTGACCGGGCAACCGTCGATTTTGCGCGCACGCGGCGCAGCGATCCCGCTCTTCGACCATGGCATCGCGTTTCTCCACGGGCCCGGCGGCGACGCTTACCTCGACGCGACGAGCCCGCAGTCGCGCCTCGGGCCGCTGCCGTCGATGGACGCACGCGCGGTGGCGCTGCGGATGGACGGGCCCGCCGAGATCGTGGAACTCCCGTCGAGCTCTCCGGACGACCACGGGGTCGACGCGACGTGGACCATCGCTCTGCGTCCCGACGGAAGCGCCGACCTCGATGGCGAGGAGCGGGCGATGGGCGACGACGCCTTCTGGATGCGCACCCACCTGACGGAGCCGGGGGCGCGGGCGCAGTGGGTGGAAGATCACCTCGTGGGCGCCTGGTTTCCGACGGTCGAAGTCGACAAGAAGGTCGACTTCCGCGGCGACCTACCGCGCGGCGCCGCGACGACGCGATGGCGCGCCCGCTCGAGCGGCCTCGCGCGACACGAGGCGCAAGAGCTCGTGCTGCCTCTCTCGCCGTCGCAGACGCTCGCGTCCCAGCTCGCGCCGCTCGTGAAGCGGACGTTGCCCGTGTGGCTCCCTCCGCACGTCGCGCCCCGGAAGGAATCGCGCACCATCCGGGTAGTGGCTCCGAAGGGGTGGACCTTCGAGCCCCCTCCCCGCGGCGGCGACGAAAACGGCGGGACGTTCGGTCGGGCGCACATCGAGATCGCGCGCGATCCGCGCGACAAGCAGACCATGTCCGTGCAGCTCACGGTGGTGTTCGACCAGAGCAGGATCCCGGTCGAGGACTACCCGAGATGGCGCGCGTGGGTTCAGCGTGTCGACGCCCTGATGCACAAGAGCCTCCGCCTCGTACCGGCCGGAGCCGCACCATGAGAAGCCCGGCCCCTCTCCTCTTCCTCTTCGGTCTCGCCGTCGCGTTCGGTGCACCCGCGTGTGCAATGCCCGCCGCGCGAACGCCATCGATGTCGCGGATTGCCCTTCCAGGGGCCTTTGCAGGCGCGTTCCACGTGGACGCGACCGGGGATCCGCACGACGCGATCCAGGCGCATCTGGACGTGGTGCGAGCGGCCGCGGGCGCCGACGGAGATCCCTGGCAGGTGGCCGCCCTGGAGGCCTCCCTCGATGCCCTCGCTACGATCACGATGCCTGCGCTCGGCGACGCGGCGACCGACGCCGCGCTCGCGAATCGCACCGGTGAGGCTGGGGCCATCGCACGGGGCCTCGCGCTCGCGGAGCGAGACGCTCGAGGCCCCTTCGGCAAGGCGCTGATCGCCCGAGCGCTCGTGTCGCTGGCCCAGCACAGCGGCGATGCCGCGACGGCGGCGGTCCAGCGGTCGGCCAGCGGTTGCGTGCAGGAGGCCGTAGTGATCGGGCCGACGACGTGGGCGCCGGTGACCGGGGTCGATACACCTGGCCCGGTCGATCGCGGCGACGCGCGCATCGAGGCATCGTACGCGACCGGCAGCGCCTTCGGGACGGACGCCCATCCGACGGCCGTACGAGGGCGAGGGTGCGCGATCGAACTGTCCGCCGAGAGCGCTCGCCCGGGCGTTCGCGAGGTCGTCGTCGACGTGGACGTTCCTCGTCCGCAGCGCATCGGCCTCGTCTTGCGCGCCCACGGCGCGGCCGTCCTGCGGGCCGGTGGCACGGAGATCGTCCGGCGATCGTTCGAGCTGGGGGACGGCGACGCGGCGCGCTTCGCGACCGCCGAGGCGACGGCCGGCAGTCTGCGCGTGGTCGCCCGCGTCGGCACGGCCAAGGAGGACGACGCCGTCGAGATCGACGCCCTCGGGGAGGACGGCGCCCCGCTGCATGCCAGGGCCCCCGCGATCGGATCGACGTCGACGGCTCGGGTCCGGAACGTCGCGGCCGCGATCACGCCAACGCCGGCAACGGACGACGAGATCCTTCTCGCCGCGGCGTCGGCCATCGCGTCCGGCAACCCTCGCGACGCGGAGCGCATTCTCTGGGACGCCGCGACGCGATCGGCGGCACGCGCCGACCTCGCGCTCGTCTATGCCCGGGCCGTCGAGACGGCGCGCGATCTCTCCGCCGCGATCCGCGCCGAGCGTGCTCGCAGCGCCTACGAGCGCGTTCTCGAGGCCTGGCCGGCGAGCTGGGAGGCGACCGTCGCGCACGCCGTCCTGGCCGGCGTGCGCCGCGGGCGCTCGGAGGCCGGAGTGGAGATCCTGGCGGACCTCGACGCTCAGCGCGCCCGATCGCGCGCCGCCGCTGCTCCGCGGTGGCTCGGCGTGTGGATCGACGCGTTCGACGCTCTCGTCAGCGGCCGCGAGCACCTCTTCGATCGGGCCCACGCGGCGCTACAGCGCGTCCGAGGTGCGGGCGCGGGGTCTCTCATCGCCGACGCCGAGGACGCGGCGACTCCGCGGGTCGGCGCCGAACAGGTGGCGTCGGCGTGCGACATGTCGAGCGCAGCCGCGCACGATACGCTCGCGTGCTTCGACGCGCGGCGCTCCGTGGGAGACCGCGCCGGCGAGGCGCAGGAGCTCGCGCGCATCAGGGCCCTCTTCGGCGCGCCGGAGGCCCTTCGCCCGCTCGAGCTGCGCGAGGCGCTGGCGTCGGGCGACGACGCCGCAGCCCGACGCGCGTTCGAGTCGATGCTGCCTGGAGAGCGCACGATGGCCGCCGCCTCGATGCTGCTCTCCGCGGGAGGCGACGTGCGCGCCGCCTTGCTACGCGTCGCCGGAGGCAGCCGCGACGCTCCTGGCTCGATCGGCCCCCTCTTGCGGGCGGCGGGCGACGACCCCACCGGGCCCCTCGACGGCGACGCCGAGCGTATCGCCGCGCAAGACCTCGCCCAGCCCATCCTCCCGAGCGCGGCGACGGCCGTCCTCGCGCACACGGAGCGCTACGACGTGTCGCCGGACGGGCTGCTGCACTGGCTGCTGTTCGACGTTCGTCGCGTGAGCGGGACGACGGACGTCGAGGAGAACGCGCAGGCCGCAGCGCCCGACATCTGGGGGCGCGCGGCGACCCGCGCCCTGCGGCGCCGCATCTTCAAGAAGGACGGGCGTGTCCTCGAACCCGACCGCACGCCGCGCGCTTCGCAGGCGCACGCGGATCTCTCGCAACTGGAGCAAGGCGACGTGGTCGAGGCGATCTACGAGGGATGGTCGCTGCCGGGGGATACGGGCGACGTCGGAATCGACACGCCCGACCTTCTGCCCGGCCGGACGGCCGTCCACGAGGCGACCATCGAGCTTGGGCTGCCGGCAGCGCTGCGCGGATCGCTCTGGAGTCATCCGCTGCTCGGCAAGGCGGCGGAGCGCACAGAGGGCAGCCAGCGCATTCTCACCTGGCGCGTGGTCGACCGGCCCGCGCGCCGCGTCGAGGACGGCGTCCCGAAGATGGACCGCAACGTCAGCGTGAGCTTCTCGACGGCGCAGTGGAAGGACGTCGGCAGGGCCCTCCGCGAGACGATCGCGGCCCTCGACGAGCACGACCCCGAGACGAGCCTGTGGGCGCGACAGGCGGCGGCGCTCGGTCGGGATCAGGAGCACCCCAGACGAGCCACGGTCGACGCCATCGTCGCCGCGACCGGACGAGCCCTGCGAGAAGCGGACTCCGGCACGCTCAGCGACTACGGGGGCGCCATCGCCCCGGTGCAGTCGCAGACCGCGCGCACGTCCCTCGCCTCCCACGGCGGCAGTCGCTCGTGGCTCGTCCTCCGGGGGCTGCGCGAGCTGCAAGTGCCCTGCGATCTGGTCGTCGCCGAGAACGATCCTTACAGCGCCGATCCCGCGTTCCCTCCGCACTTCGGGCGGTTCGTGCACCCTCTCGTCGTCGCGCATCTCGCCGCAGGACCGGACGGCCCCGGCGGCGACGTCTGGATCGACGCGGACGTCGCGGGACCACCGTTGCCCGCAGGGCGCGTCTCTCCCGAGCTCCGCGGCCGGCTCGCGCTGCGCACGGACGGCACGATCGTCCCCATGCCTTCTCTCGGGTCCGGCGAAGACGAGCGCGACGAGGTGGACGTCCGCCTCGCGCTCGACGCCCAGGGCAGCGCGCGCGGCACTTTCGCCATCGTCCTGCGCGGCCGGGACGCGCAGGAGCTCGCGGAGGCCTTGCTCCGCATCGTGGGCGCGGAGCGCCAGCGAGCGCTTCGCGAGGTGGTGCTCGCCTGGCTCCCGTGGGCCAACGTGGACGACGTCCAGCTCGCGTCGAGCGAAGGTAGCTGGCAAGTCAGCCTGCGCGCCGACGTGAGCGTGAGCGGCTACGCACAGCTCGAGGGAACGGGGGGGAGCTGGCTGCTGCCCGGGATGGACAGCCTCCACTGGGTCTGGCCGCACGCGCGCGCATCGAGCCTCGCCGCGACGTTCGCCGTGAGGGCGGGGCGCGAGAGCGCGCTGGCCGTCAGCCGGGCGGTCCAGTACCACGTCCACCGACGCGTGGAGCTGCCCAAGGGGGGCGGCGTCGAGCGGATGCCCGGGCCGCTCAGTGTCCGGACGAAGCTCATCGACGCGTCCCGGAAGATCGAAGTGACGACCGGCGGCGCCGGCGGTACGGGCGCCTCGGCGATCGAGGACGACTTCGTGCTTGGCGTGACGACGGGCACGGTCCCCGCTGCCGAATACGAAGCCTTCGCGGCCAGCACCCACGCGGCGGACGACGGCTTTCTCGCGAGCATGCGCGTGACGCTGCACTGAGCCGGACCTTTGCGCGCGGGCGCGGGAACCCGCGCTGTCCGGGGCCGAAGAGCGGCTTGAAGAGCCGCGCGCTTTTGCCTACGCTCGCCCGTCCTCCGAGCACGCTCGCTCGCTCGATTCCCCCAGGCGGTACCCCATGAGCGGCCATTCGAAATGGGCCACCATCAAGCACAAGAAGGGCGCGCTCGACGCGAAGCGCGGCAAGCTCTTCACGAAGCTCATCAAGGAGCTGACCGTCGCCGCGCGCATGGGAGGGGGCGACCCCGCCGGCAACCCGCGCCTTCGCAAGGCCATCTCCGACGCCAAGGGCCAGTCGATGCCCAACGACACGATCCACCGGGCCGTCAAACGCGGCACCGGCGAGCTCGAGGGCGTGAACTACGAGGAGATCGTCTACGAAGGGACGGGCCCCGCCGGAACGCTGTTCCTCGTCGAGTCGCTGACCGACAACCGCAACCGGACCGTGGCCGAGATCCGCAAGATCTTCGAGAGGAACAACGGCCTGCTCGGCAGCGCGGGCACGGCCGGCTGGGCGTTCGTCCGCAAGGGCATCATGACCGTGGGCAAAGAGGTCACGGAGGACCAGTTGATGGAGGTCGCCGTGGCCGCGGGCGCGGAGGACTACCAGGACGGCGGAGAAGAGTGGCAGCTCACGACGCCGCCGGAAGCGCTCGGCGCCATCGTGGACGCGCTCGAGAAAGCCGGCATCAAGCCCAAGTCGAGCTCCCTCGCCTACATCCCCAAGATGAAGAAGCCGCTCACGGGGCGGGACGCGCAGGTCGCCCTCAACATGGCCGATGCGCTGGACGACCACGACGACGTGCAGAACGTCTACGCGGACTTCGACATCTCCGACGAAGAGCTGGCCAGTCTGGCCAGCGCCGGCTGACGTCCCGACGAGGCGAAGACCCGATGACGCGATGAAGACGGTCCTCGGGCTCGATCCGGGCACCCGCCACTTCGGGTGGGGCGTCGTCCGGCGCCAGGGGACGCGCCTCTTGCACGCGGCCCACGGCATCGTGCATGCTGACGATCGAACGTCGATCGCCGCGAGGCTCGTCGTCATCGAACGGGCCCTCGTCGAAGTCATCGCCGCCCACGCCCCCGACGAGGCAAGCGTCGAAGCCATCTTCTTCGCGAAGGATGCCCAGGCCGCCGCCAAGCTCGGGCATGCTCGTGGAGTGGCCCTTCTCGTGTGCGCCCGCGCCGGTCTCGAGGTCTACGAGTACCCACCGGCTCGGGTGAAGAAGGCGGTCGCAGGCAGTGGTCGGGCCGAAAAGGCGCAGGTGGCGCAGATGGTGCGCGTCCTTTTGGGGCTGGCCGAGGTGCCCCCGAGCGACGCCGCCGACGCGCTCGCTCTTGCCGTGATGCACCTTAACCGGGCACCCGTGCCGATTCCGGGAATGAAAGGCGTACGCCGCGGCTAGCAGCTAATATCGTACGCGAGAGTCGAGCATGCGTCCCCTTCCCTTGCGATCCCTCTTGGCCTCCCTTTCGACCCTCGTTGCGTGTGCGGTGTCGGTGAGCGCACGTGCCACCGACACGCCACCCCCGCCTCCTCCGGCCTCGTGCGGCGCGCCGATGGCCGATCAGGCCGTCTCCAACGTGCAGGCCTTCTACGACAGGTCGACCACGTTCAAGAGCGACTTCCAGCAGAAGTTCTGGGTGAAAGCCTATAACCACGAGAAAAGCTCGAGCGGCCGCGTCACGTTCGCGAAGCCCGGCAAGATGGACTGGGTTTACGACGACCCGAAGGACAACCGCGTCGTCTCCGACGGGAACGTCATCAAGGTCTACGAGGCCGCCAACAAGCAGGTGTTCGAGCAGCCGATCGACAAGTCGCAGTACCCGGCGGCGCTGTCCTTTCTCACGGGCACGGGCAAGCTCTCCGACGCGTTCGACTTCGAGATCGTCTGCGGCGATCAGATGAAGTTCCCCGGCGGGTACGTGCTCGTGGGGACCCCGAAGCAGCCGACGCCCGCTTACTCGAAGGTCCTCTTCTACGTCGACACGGCCACGTCGCAGGTGCGCCGCGTGATGGTGATCGACGGACAGGGGAACCGGAACCGGTTCGACTTCGTGAACCCGAAGGTGAACGAGCCCGTGCCGCCGGCGGCGTTCACGTTCACGCCGCCTCCGGGGACTTCCGTCGTGCGCCCGTAGCGCGCATGAGCACGCCCGAGACCAAGCGCCGGCGTTCGCTGACGAACGTCGGGGGGACCGTCGACACCGCCGGAGACCGCGAGACCGCCGCGCTCCTCGCGCAGGCCCTCGACGTCGCCCCCGCGCCCGCACCCGACGGCCGGGCGGAGAGCGACGACGCCGACCGCGCCCACGTACACGGCTTTCACACGTACCCCGCCCGCATGCACCCCTCGACCGCAGGACGGCTCGTGCGTGCCATCGCGCGCGACGGCGCGACGGTGTTCGACCCGTTCTGCGGATCGGGCACGGTGCTCGTCGAGGCGGCGATCGCGGGGCGTCGCGCGATCGGAACGGACATCAATCCCCTCGCGGTGCGGCTCGCGCGCCTGAAGACGGCGGGACTCGACGAGGCCGCGTGCGCGTCGATGGTCGCGGAGGCCCGCGAGGTCGCGGCGTTCGCGGACGAGCGGAGGCGCCGTCGTGCCGGGTCGACGCGCCGCTATACGCGCGCCGACGTAGACCTGTTCGATCCGCACGTCCTGCTCGAGCTCGACTCGATCCGCGCGGGCATCAAGGAGAAGGCGACGGAGAGCCCCTCTCGCGGAGCCCTCGAGCTCGTGCTGAGCGCTATCCTGGTGAAGCTGAGCAGGCGCGCCTCGGACACGTCGGTCGCTCTGAAGCCGAGGCGCCTCGCGGCAGGCTTTGCCGCACGGCTGTTCGCCGGCAAGGCCGAGGAGCTCGCGCGGCGGCTGGGGGAGATGCGCGCTCTTCTCCCGCCGGGAAGCGCCCCGGCTCGCGTCGAGCTGGACGACGCGCTGCGACTGCGTACGGTGAACGCGAGCACCGTCGACGCCGTCGTCGCGTCGCCGCCGTACGTGGCGACCTACGACTACGTGGCGCAGCACGAGCTCCGCATGCGCTGGCTGGAACTGGACGCCCGGGCTCTCCTCGCCGGCGAGATGGGGTCACGCAGGCGCTACGCGACGCTCGACGTGCGGGCCGCCGGCGAGGCATGGAGGCGCGAGGTTATCGCGTCGCTCCGCGCGATGTCGCGCGTGTGCCGGAAGGGCGCCCGGATCGCGCTTCTCGTCGGCGACTCGGCCGTGCAAGGGGAGGCCCTCCGGGCCGACACCATCGTCGCGTCGGTCGCCGCGGAGGCGGGGCTCGTGTGGATCGCCCGTGCGTCCCAGGCGCGTGCGCACTTCCACGGGCCCGGCACCCCGGCGTTTCGAGACGCGCCGCGCGCCGAGCATGCCATCGTCCTCGAGAAGCGCTAAAGGGGACCCCGCCGTGCCGCTCATCGTCTTCGAGTCCCCCGACTCGCCGCCCCTGGAGGTCTCGGCGCCCGACGGCGGACCGCTGATCGATCTTTGCGACGAGCAGAACGCGCCGATTCCGTTCTCGTGCCGGAGCGCGAGCTGCGGAACGTGCCGGGTCGACGTGCTGGAGGGCGCGGCGCTGCTCGAGCCACCGGCCGACGAGGAGCTCGACGTCCTCGACGTCTTCGGCGACGACCCCGCTTCGCGGCGCCTCGCCTGTCAGCTTCGTGTACGCCAGGGCCCCGGCCGTCTCAGAGTGCGCGCAGCCGACTAGAGCAACCGCCGTTCCGATGGAACGGCGCCGAGCGCGCCGCATTCGCGGCGCGGTTGCTCTAACCGGTCTAGAGGGGGGCCTCGCCCCCCTCGGATTTGCTTGGCAAATCCTCACCCTGAGGCACTTCGCTCCCGCGAATTGGCCAGAGCAACCTCGATGAGGTTCTCGCGCCAATCAATGGACGGTTGCCCTAGGAGACCGTGGGGTTCGCGCCGGATTTGCGGGCGAGGACGAAGTCCGCGATGGCGTCGGCGATCGATCGCCACTCCGGCTCGTTGAGCACCTCGTGAAAGAGCCCCGCTCGCCCATCCCAGGTCTTGTCGGTCGAGCCCGCGGCATCGAAGAATTGCCGCGCGCTCTCCACCTTGGCACAGCGATCTTCCATTCCCATGACGAGATAGAGGGGCAGCCTCAGCGAAGGCGCTTCCTTTAGCACGCGGGCCTGCGCTGCCTCCGTCTCGCTGAACCACCGCGCCGTCGCGTTCTTGAAGATGAGCGGATCGTGGTCGTATGCGCGGATGCGCGCCGCGTCGTGCGTCATGTCGGCACCGCGCAACTGCGACGGCAGGCCGAACGCAGGCGCCAGCTTCGACGCAATCTTGCCCGCGATCAGCTTGACGCGAGGCACGTGGAGCGCGAGGCCGAAGTACGGCCCACTGAGGACGAGCGCACGCCACCGGCCGGGTCGATCGAGGGCTGCCAGCGTCGCCACCAGGCCCCCGAAGCTATGGCCGAACAGGAACGCGGGCACACCGGGTGCACGCTCTTCGACGAGGCGAGTGAGCTCGGACACGTCGTCCAGGTACTCGGAGAAGTGCTCGCAGAAGCCGCGCTTGCCCCCGGCGTGGCCGTGACCGCGCATGTCGATCGCGACGGAGGCGACCCCTCGCTCCGCCCACGCATCGAGGACGTGCGCGTAGCGGCCGCCGTAGTCGGCGTAGCCGTGGAGCACCGCGATGACCGCCTCGGGGGGACCCTGTGGCGAAGCGGAGTTGAAGTACAGCGTGGGCCCGGCCGTGCACTGGCGGGCCAGCGTCCCCTCGTCGCGGCGTGTGCTCATGGGATAGGCCGCACACCCATATCATTTCCGGGATGCCGCGGCGCCTGGGGGGGCGTGGCAGCGACGCCCCGGGCCGTGCGCTATATCTTGCGGGTGAGCCTGCTGGCCAGGGCCGCCGCCGTACTCCTCGCGTCCCTCTCGGTCGTCACGGTGGCCGTGCCGCGCGCGCGGTCGGAACCGCGTGTCCTGCGTACGTCGGGTCTGGCGTCGAAGAAGGGCGCTCCCGTCGACGCCCTGGAAGACCCCGCGCTCCTGGCGACGCTCGCTCAGGTGCACACGGGCGAGCGGCTTGTGCTCGACTCGCAGTCGCCCCCGCAGGAGGTCTTCGACGCGTTCGTCGCCGATCGCGTGACCGGTGAGCACCACCCGCTCGATCCGCGGCTCCTCGGTCTCTTGCGATCGATCGCCGGGAACCACGCGGGGTGCCGGATCGAGCTCGTGAGCGGATACCGGAGTCCCAAGCTCAACGAGATGCTGCGCAAGAAAGGCCACCACGTCGCCTCGCACAGCCAGCATTCGCTCGGTCATGCATGCGACTTTCGCGTCGTGCCACCGGGGCAAGACGCCGCCCTCGACCCGCGCGTGATCGAGCGAGAGATTCGCGCGCTCGGATGGGAAGGGGGCGTCGGCGTGTACCCGACAGCCGCCGACTGGTTCGTCCACGCGGACGTCGGCGCCAACCGGAGCTGGGTGAACTGAGCTACGGAAGCGGTACGGCGAGGAGGACGACCTCTTTCGCGCGCTGCTGCACCTGATAACGGACCGGGCGGCCGTACTTTTGAGCGGCCTCCTGCTCCATCGCCTGGATGCGCGCCGCGAAGGCCTGCTCCGCGATGTGGTCGGTCGCCTCGCCGATCGCCTTCTTCGCCGCGATGTATTCTCGGTAGATTCGCCCGTAGTACTGGCCGGAGGCCTCGGAAGCGAGACGGCGGATCGACTCGGGGTCCATCGTCCCCTCCCCCGCCTGCTGCGTCATCCGCTTGTCGTCGACCGCGAGAGCGTCGGTGAAGTTCGCCGCGTTCGGGGCCATCGACACGCGGCCCTCGGCGTCGGTGGTGTCTTCCTCGACCCCCATGAGCTGATTGAGGAGCTGATCGATCCGGAACGCGAGGCCGCCGAGCTCCGCGTGATCGAGCTCGAAGCGCTTGTCGGTCTGTCCGTTGAGGATGGCCAGAAGCCCCTCCTCGAGCGTATTGATCGGCCGCGTGATGTAGTTGCCGAGCAGCCATCCGGCGATCGCGACGAGGATCAGCCCGAGTGCCAGCGCGCCGAGGATCGGTACCATCGTCAGCTCGCTCGGATCCTGGATCAGCGACGCGGGCGCCGCGGCGACGAGCAATGCGCGCTTGCCGTCTTCGAAGGCCGGCAGCGGCGAGGCCGCGACGAGCCACTCGCCCTCCTTCACGACGTCCGTCTGTTGATGCGACAGCGCGCTCGCGAGCGTGTCCTTCGCGCCCTTTCCGACGCTCTCGTCGAGCGCGGGCGAGGCCTGGGCCGAGTGGGCCACAACCTCGAAGCTGCCACCCTTGGGCACGACCACGATGAGCGGCCGCCCGGTGGTCGCCTCGCTGACCCGCGAGAGCGTGTCGTTCAGCGGCCGGCCGATGACCATGCCGCCGAGGATCTTCCCTTGATCGTCGTGCACGACGACGTACGACGCGAGGTACTGGTCGCGCTCGTACCAGACGTCCGAGCCGGACTGACCGGTCGACAGCGTCGACTTCAGCCCCGCGTATACGCTGCCGATGTCGTCGCCGCGGCCCAGGTTCGAGTTGTTGCGACCGACGATCCGGCCGCTCGTGTCGACGAGGGCGACCAGCGTGGGCACGTTGCGCTCGAAGAGCTGAGCGTTCTTCATCTTGCTGACGAGATCATCGCAGCGCTTGGTCGCGGCCTCGCTCCGCGCGACCGACGTCGCCTTCGCCAGAGCGTCGGCCGTCGCCGGTTCGCTCGCGGCGGCGGCGAGCCATCGCTCCGCCCTCAGGCCGTCCAGCTGGAGCCTCGCGGCCGCGCCGTTGACGTCGTTCTGAGCCTCGGCGGTCAGCTGGTCCTTGTTGCTCGTGGCGAGCCCCAGTGCGGACCGCACGAGCAAGAACGACAGCAGCCCCACGATGGCCACGATCAGAGCGTTGACCGCGATGATCTTGATTCTCATTCGCCCTCCGGTCCTCCCCGCAGCACACTCGACGCGCTGCACTCAGCGCGCCGCCGTATGGCGTCGCGGTACCCTATGGTCACGGAGACGCTATCATTCGGCGCTGCAGCGCGGCAATATGCCCGTCAGGGCACGGGAAATGACGGCTGAAATGGTGCCTGAGCGCGGGCGAGAGGGCGCGGGCGCGCTCCTCGTCGACGATACGCGGTTCGACGGACACGCGCCGATCGGGCATCACCCGGAGCGCCCCGAGCGCCTCGGTGCGACCCGCCAGGCCGTCGCGAACGTCGGGGCCCATTTCGAGCGGGTGACGCCTCGCCCGGCGACGGACTCAGAGCTGGCGCGGGTGCACGACCCCGGCTTCATCGAGGCCCTGTCGAGGCTCGGCGGCAAGGAGGGCTACCTCGACCCGGACACGTACGTGTCGAAGGCCAGCGTGGACGTTGCGCGCCTCGCCGCCGGGTCGCTGGTCGCCATGGTCGACGCGATGATGGACGGACCTTTGCAAAAGGGCGTCGCGCTCCTGCGGCCGCCCGGCCACCACGCCCGGCCGGCCCGCGCGATGGGCTTCTGCCTCCTGAACAACATCGCCGTGGCCGCGGCGCACGCCCGCTCCCGCGGACTCGAGCGGATCGCGATCGTCGACTGGGACGTCCACCACGGCAACGGGACGCAGGAGATGTTCTGGCGCGACCCCCACGTGCTCTACGTCTCGATGCACCAGTCGCCTTTCTACCCGGGGACGGGGGATGCGGACGAGGTGGGCGAGGACGACGGCCGGGGGTACACGGTTAACGTGCCCCTCGCGGCCGGAGGGGGTGACGCCGTGTACGCGAGCGCGTTCGAACGCATCGTCCTTCCCGTCGTGGAGGCGTATGCCCCGGAGCTCGTGCTCGTGAGCGCGGGGTTCGACGCTTCGGCGCGCGATCCGCTCGCCCAGATGGAGCTGTCGCCGGCGGCGTTCGGGTGGATGGCCCGCGAGCTCGGACGGCTGGCCGACGGGTCGGCGAAGGGACGGATGGCGCTCGTGCTCGAGGGCGGCTACGACCTCGTGGCTCTGGAGGCCGGGATGCGAAGCTCTATCGAAGGCATGCTGTCCGGCCGGTCCGCAGACCTCCCGCACGGGCAAGACGATCCCGGCGTGGCGCGCGCCGAGCAATGGGCGAAGAAGACCTGGGCGGCGGTGACCTAGTGCGACGGGCGCTCGCTCTTCTGACGTTTCTCGTTTCGTCCGCGTCGTGCTCGCACGAGGCGAGCGTCGCCCCGGCGGCACCCGTGGCCGTCGCGCCACTGCGCTACGAGGAGCCGGCGATGTGGCTGTGCCGGCCGGGCCTGCCGACCGACGCTTGCCGGGTCGACCTCGACGCCACGGAAATCCATCCCGACGGCAGCCGGGTCGTCGTTCCGTTCGTGCCCGCCGCGAAGGCCCCCGTGGATTGCTTCTACGTCTACCCGACCGTCGACGTGGGGATGGTCCCGGGCAACCACGACGACTTCACCGACACGACGTCGATGCGCGAGCTCGCCCACAGCCAGGCGGCGCGCTTCGGCGAGGCATGCCAGGTCTTCGCGCCTCTCTACCGGCAGGTGACGATCGCGACGTACTTCGAGCCCCTCGAGCAGAGGGAGCCCCGCTTCGCGCTCGCGTTCTCGGACGTGCTCGCGGCGTTTCGCTTTTACCTCGCGCACGCCGACGCCTCGCACAAGATCGTGCTCATCGGTCACTCGCAAGGCGCCGAGATGGTCATCCGCCTTTTGCACGCAGTGTTCGACAACGACGCGGCGATGCGCGCGCGCCTGCTCGTCGCGATGCCCCTCGGTGGAGTGGTCGACGTCCCCGAGGGAAAGACCGTCGGCGGGACGTTCGCCAATCTGCCGCTCTGCACGTCGCCCGACGAGCTCGCGTGCGTCGTCGCGTTTCGGACGTACCGGGCGCAGCATCCGGTGCACTCCTGGGACGGCCCCCCGCCGAAGGGGCGCCGCACGGCATGCGTGAACCCGGCCGACGTCGTGGGCAACCAGCAGCACTTGCTGTCGGGCGCGGCCCTTCCGACGCGATCGAAGTTTCGTCCGGACATGCCCGCTATGGAGGGAGTGAAGACGCCGTTCGTTCTCATGCGGGACTTCTACGGCGCGCAGTGTGTCGACGGGAAGGACGGCTTCCGGTACCTGGCCGTGGAGGCGGCGCCGGCGCAAGGAGACGCGAGGGCGAATCCGATCAATTTCGACGAGTACATCTGGCGGAGCCAACTTGGGCTGCACCTCTTGGACTTTCAGCTCTCGCAAGGGGACCTCGTGCAGATGGTGAAGCGCAAGGCCAAGGTGGCGCAGTAAACCTTGGCCGGGCATGGGGTGAGCGGGCGGCTCGGCGGACGGGACGATCGCCCGGCGTCGTCGGGTCGGTGCTCGGCGGCGGGTCGGGTCCCGCGTTCGGCCGGGAGGGCGGGGGGATCGTCACGGGCGATACGGCCGGCCGAGACTTGCCCCACCCGCCGCCTGCGCTCCGACCCGA
>Ga0182018_10000986_pt1 | contig 34480 bp, 30 predicted proteins | sample 812P2MmetaG_FD_120490 | JGI IMG/M metagenome (GOLD analysis project Ga0182018, IMG submission 120490) | Permafrost microbial communities from Stordalen Mire, Sweden - 812P2M metaG | ecosystem: Environmental > Terrestrial > Soil > Wetlands > Permafrost | place: Sweden: Stordalen | collected...
AATTAAATACCGTTGCTCCCCAGCGCGGAGAAGGGAACGGCGGGCAGGCTCCCTCCCTCAGCCTTGCCAAAAGCCAAAACCCCCCGCTCCGCATCGCTACATCATTTCTGTCAATGCTCTAAATCCGCTTCTCGTCCGCGTCGATCAGGTCCACGAAACATTTAAGGTCGTCGCGGTGGCCGATGCCAGCCTGCTCCTTGCGCAGCTGGAGCCGGGCGACGGCGGAAGGGTCATTCGCCAGCGGACGGCTCAAAACATCCTGCCAGAGCGCGGCTTTTTCAACAGCAGACTTTTTTACATGGCGGTGAACCCAGTCGCATACTTCGCCGTCGGTGATGGAATTTTTCACGACTTCGACCAATTGTTCATGCGTCACACCGGCGGCCTTGAGCCACATGCCGTCAAAACCTTTGCCGAGATTTTCCGTGTAATCCGAATGCAGTCTGCCCGCGAGGTGCAGGCGGATTTTGTCAAGGTAACGCGGCAGATAGCCCCAGCCGTCCATCGTTTCGCGCGGGCTGCGCGGATAAATGATTTCGTTCATGCGCGAATCATCCGACAATCCACGGACAATTTCAAATTTGAAATTTGCATTTCTGCCGCGCGCTTCCATCTTCCTGGACATGAAACGATTTGATTACGACGTGGCCGTCATCGGCGGCGGCAGCGGCGGCTATTTGGGCAGAAACGGCCGCACGCGTTCCGCGAGCAGCCGGTAGCCCGCAGCTCTGAAATGCAGTTTGTCAGCGCGAAAAAGTTCCGGACGCGGTTTGCCGTCAGCGCCCAGCACCATGTCACTGGTTTCAATATATTTCAAATGCGGCGTGTGACGCGCGTATTCTTTCACCAGATTGTTAAGGGTCTTTTCCTTGTCCCGGTTCTGCCAGCGCGCAATGGTGGGACTCCACGAAATAAAAAAGATGTCCGTTGCCGGCAATCTGGCGTGAACCGTGGCGACGAACTCCTTGAAATCTTCAAAAACCGCCGCCGGGGCTTTGCCGCCCGCAATATCATTGCCGCCGGCGCGAAAGAAAATTGCCTTGGGCATATAGGGAAAAACAATCCGGTCGGCAAAGTGCGTGGAATCCGCAATTTCCGATCCGCCAAAGCCGCGATTGATGACGCGTTGATCGGGAAAGTCCTGAGCCAGCGTCGTCCACAGGCGGATGGTCGAGGAACCGAGGAACAGCACCGCATTCGTCGGCGGCGGATTGGTGCGATCCTTCGCTTCAAACGCGGCAATTTCGCCTTCCCATTGGCCGAAGTTGTGCCCGGCTTCGGCACCCGGCGCCGCGCGCAGCAAAGCAATTACGAGAAAACCAATCAACGGGAGTAATCTGGTGAATTTCATGAGTTCATGGTCATGGCAGTGAAGCCCTGCGGCAAATAAATTCCAGCCGTGCGGAAACCCGGCTTGACCGGGGCTCCCGCCAACCGGAAGACAAGAAAACGTGAATCAATCCAGACGGACTGCAACCGGCTGCGTTCTTGTCAGCGCCGATGTTCTGGCTCATGCTCGCAGCATGAAACGGCATGATAAATTCGACTTTGATGTGGCCGTCATCGGCGGCGGCAGCGGCGGCTATGCGGCGGCACGCACGGCGGCCAGCGCCGGCCTGAAAACCGTGGTCATCGAAGGCGGCGAAGAAGTCGGCGGGTTGTGCATCCTGCGCGGCTGCATGCCGACGAAGGCGTTGCTCTACGCCGCCGAAGTCAAACATCTGGCCGAACACGCGGAAACCTGGGGCGTGCGCGCCGGAAAAGTTTCCTTCAACTTCACGAAAGTCATGGCGCGCAAAAATGAACAGATAAAAGATTTTGCCGGCTTCCGGGTCCAGCAGCTCAAGGCCGGAAAATTCAAATTCATCCGCGCCAACGCAAGGTTTACAGATAAACATACGGTTGAATTGACGTCCTCTCACCCGACCTTCGGCCACCCTCTCCCCATTGGATGGGGAGAGGGACGGGGTAAGGGGCGCGCACGACAAATCACCGCGAAACATTTCGTCATCGCCACCGGTTCAAGCGTTGCGCCCGCGCCGCTGCCGCAACTCGATGAAGCCGGCTTCATCACGAGCGACGATGCGATTGCGCTGAAAAAACCGCCCAAGTCGCTCATCATCCTCGGCGGCGGGGCAATCGCGTGCGAGTTCGCACAATTCTTCGCGCGCTTTGGAGTCAAAGTCACACTCATCCAGCGCGGCGAACGCATTTTGAAAGAGTTCGACACGGATGCGGGAATGGAGATTGAAAAAGTTTTCCGTCGCGAAGGCATCCAGGTTTTCACAAACACAAAACTTCTGGATGCGCAGCGCCAAGGGAAATTGAAAACGGTTTTCTTCGGGCAGAATGGAAAAAGCATTTCGGTCTCCGCCGAGGAAATCCTGTTCGCACTTGGCCGCGTGCCGGACACGGCATCGCTCAATCTGGAAAATGCAGGCGTGAAAACTGAAAACGGCCGCGTCATCGTCAATGCCAAAATGCAAACTTCCGCGCCGCATATTTATGCGGCCGGCGATTGCACCGGACCGCACGAGATTGTCCACATTGCCGTGCAGCAGGGTGAAATAGCCGCCCACAACCTTGCGAGTCTAAAACCGGCGCGCCGGATGGATTACCGGCTGTTGATCTCCGTTGTGTTCACCGAGCCGCAAGTGGCGACGGTCGGGCTGACGGGAAAAAAAGCCAGCTTGCATAAAATCCCATTTCTTACGGCCAGTCATCCGTTCAACGACCACGGCAAATCGCTCATCATGGAAGCGAAAGATGGTTTTGTGAAACTGCTGGCCAATCCGAAAACCGGCGAAATTCTCGGCGGCGCGTGCGTCGGGCCGGACGGCGGCGAATTGATCCACGAAATCGTCGCGGCGATGGCCAGACGCATGACCGTTCACGAACTCGCCACGATGCCGCATTATCATCCCACGCTGGCGGAAATCTGGACGTATCCGGCGGAGGAACTGGCGGAACAGGTCACTGGCCGTTGAGTCTTTGCTGGAGCATGGGATCGTTCGGAAACGCTTGGGCACCGAGCTGCCAGGTTTGGAGCTTGGAAGAAATTGTCGGGTTGCTGGCTTGATTTTGCGGCGGAGTGCGTTCAGGGTGACATTTGAGTATGACCCAAGACGAATTAATCAAGATTGCCAGAAGGCATGCAGTCAATTTCGCGCAAAACGGCAAAGAGCGAGATATCGTGGCCACCTTGACGGATGTTCAGGTTAAGACAGCAGCTCTAATCAGTTTTCGGGCTCCCGGTTCTAAAGCGGCAGTAGATGTTTATTTGGACAGAGAGACCGGAGAGTTTGTCACAGGCAGCTTTTCATTAGGACGATGATTTACGGAGGGCACACCCAATCGCCAAAGCCAAACTGATTTCAAACTGCGTCACTACCCCTGTTCCCGGCGGCGGCGTGCCCGTCCCGTAATCCGCGCCTGCAAAGCCAGTGGAATTATCCAACCCAGCATCAGCCAGATTCCATGATTGGAAAGAATTTGCGCGCACCGGAAAAACAGGTTTTGCTGGATGAATTGTTTGGCGATTTCGGTGTTGGCCTGCGCGGCGTGCGCAATACTGCCGAGCGCAAAATCATGCGCGATCGCCATTCCACCCACCGCCGCATTCCACGCGACGCCGACGCCACAAAAAACCTGCCAGCCGATGGCCAATCCGCCATAAGCCCAGACCCCGAGGCTGATCGCACCGATTGAAAACATTCCCATCGAAATCGCACCAAACGGCAGCAGGCCGATGGCAATTCCGCCGAAACTCACGGGCGCAATGGCGATTCCGCCGGATGCGAAAATCACACCGACCGAATGGCTGCTGCCAATGGCGATCCACGCTTTCACCGGCCCGCGCAAAATGTCAAACCGATCGCCGATGCGGACATGGATGAGCGGCAGCCCGAACAGGCTCCACCGGCTGCGATATTCAAACGCGGCCGGTGGAAAACTGCCCGCATATTGACCCGCCAAAATATCGGCCAGATGCCTGCGCCGCGCCCGATGCGACATTAAAACAAGGACAAAGAGCGCCAGAAAATAAACGACGATGATCTGGCTGAACAACAAGCTCCAAAACAAAATTGAAGAATGATTCCGGTTTCGCACCGCCAAAAACAACGGCACTGCCAGCACGGCGGCAAACGCCAGCGCAGCCACGAGGGCCTTTACAAAAACAGCCTTGATGTATCCGCGTTCTTCATCCGAATGAGCTTCATTCATGCTCATGCGATAGCTGGCGTAAAGGCCGGAGAAGGCGAGCAACGGGCTTAAAATGGCACCGAACAATCCCATGGCACCGGCAGCTTTGGCGGACGCGCTGCCTTTGGCGGCGGCGGTGAGCGTTGCGGCCTTGGCGGAAATCGTGAGCGCCGGCAGCGCGGCCAGAACGCCCAGCGTAAAAACTTTTCCCGGATTGGTCCGTTCCAGCGCGCCTTCGACGAACGCGAGCACCTGTTCGTGCAACAGTTTTCGCCCGCGCGACAGCCGCTGTTTCACGGCGTCTTCGCTCAATTCCAGATTTTGCGCGACGGCGGCGACGGACTGGTGCTCGCGATAAAACAAAACCAGCGGCTCGCGGTAAATCTCAGGGATGCGTTCGAGTGAACGCCACAGGATCGCCTGTTCCTCGTTGCTGATGGTCTGTTCGGCAGGCCACGGCTCCGATGAATGTGATTCGGCAACGTTTTCCAACGGCTCGGCTTCGCGGATGGGTTCATGACCTTCGCGGCGGAGAAAATTATTGATGCGGTTGCGGGCGATGCCGCAAAGCCAGGCGCGGAGTTTGTGGCGTTCGCGCAGATGGCCGAGGTGTTTCCACGCGGTGATGAAGGTTTCCTGCGCCAAGTCTTCGCTCTGACCGAGGCTGCCGGTGGCGCTATAGGCCAGCGAGCAGACGAGCGATTGATAGCGCGCGACAATCTGCCCAAAGGCATCGCGGTTGCCCGCCAGGGTTCCGCTGACCAGTTCCGCATCGTTGTTCACCGCGACCGGCATAATCTTGGTGGTCATCATATCGTCGCTTAAGTGGCTGAAAAGCCCGAAGCGGTGACAGGAAACTTACGCTGGAATCATTGGGAGCACCGGTCCGGGCGTGAAACCGCAAGGTTTTATGGACTGGTGCCGCGATTTTTGGCCGCTCACAAGTTCAACAAGGCCATGGGCGCAATCCAGTTTTCCAGCGGGAAATTTTATCAACGCCCCGCCGGGAGCGGCGTCACATGTTTCCGGCAATGCGGGTTGAGAACCTTACGGATAAACCAATTGGTAGCTGACGAACGCCACGTTTTTGCCGTCGGGCGACCACGACGGAACATTGATCGTCCCCTGCCCGCCGAACAGCTTCGCGAGCACATGGATTTTCCCGTCCGCGAGGGACATGAGCCGCAGCATCACGTCCTGATTGGCCGGATGCCCCTTCACTGCTTTGGCATACGAAAGATAAACGATCCATTTGCCGTCCGGCGACGGGTGCGCGAACCAGTTGTTATAATCGTCGGAGGTGATTTGCGTTTGTTCGGAACCGTCCGGCCGCATCCGCCAGATTTGCATCAGACCGGTGCGTTCGGAATTAAAATAAATGAATTGTCCGTCCGGCGAATAATCCGGGCCGTCATCCAGACCGGGCGCGGTGGTCAGGCGCGTTTCTTCGCCGCCTTCAACGGGAATGGTGTAGACTTCAAATTCGCCGTTGCGTTCGGCGCAATACGCCAGCGTTTTTCCGTCGGGCGACCAGCCATGCCAATACGACGGCGCGAGCGGCGTGATGCGCCGCGCCGGGCCACCGTCAACCGGCAAAAGGTAAATGCGCGACTTGTTGTCGGCGCCAGTTTGATCGCTGACGGCGAGCAGCGTGCCGTCGGGTGAAATGCCGTGGTCGTTGTTGCACCTGATGGCCGCGCCGGTATCAAGCAGTTGCGGCGTGCCGTTGGTGACCGGCAGTTTGTAAATCCGTCCGCCGCGGTTGAAGAGAAAATATGTTCCATCGCGCGACCAGTTCGGCGCCTCGATGTGGTCGCTGGTGTGATAAACCACGCGGCGGTCGGTGGACGCGATGGCCACGGTTTCGAGCGTGCTTTCGAGCGCGGGAGTCACATTGGCCGGCGTGGCAACGGGAATGAGTTCGACGTTGGAAAAAACGGCCTTTTCAATCGTCGCATTGTCGTGTGCGCAAACGCCGAGGCCGACGTAGAAATCCTCCTTGAGCGGAACGCTCAAATAACCGCCCGCAGGTTTCAGTTCCCCGCCGGCGGGCGCGACCCACATCGAAAAATAATCGCCGCGTTTTTCGAGACGCACGCGCAGGGGCGCGGAAACATCCGACTGAATTTCGTGCGTCGAGTCGCCCGGCGTTTCGCGATATTGCAAGGCGGTCAATCCGCTGCCATGAACCGCGACATCAGCGTAAGCCGAATCGGAATCAAGCGACTGGCGAACGAGCAAACAGGCCTTGCGATGCGGATTTTCGCCCGTGCCAAGAAATCTGACATTCGCCGTGAGCGTGAAATCACCCGACATTTTTTCCCAGACGAAATGGAACGCGTCGTTGGTGAACCACATGTTTTCACCGCCGCCAGTGATGAGATATTCGCCTTTGGCCGGATCAAAATCCACCGAGCCGGGCTTGAGGACGCCGCCGATGTCGGCCTGCCCGGAAAAAATTCCCGGTCCGGAAGCGCCAAAAACGAGGTTTGCGTTCATGCACAAGACGACAAAGGACAGCCAGCCGGTTTTTTTCATGGTGTGAACGGGTTGCCTTTCACCATTTGAGCGTTTCGAGATAATGATAACTCTGCGGGACCTGCTGTTCCGACAGCGGCGATTCGTCCTCGATGACATACCATTTGACGCCGGCCTTTTTTGCCGCCTGCAAAATCGGCGCGTAATCAATCTTGCCCGTGCCGAGTGCCACATCGTTGGTCACGGCCGAATGGCCGGTGAGCAGGCCGGTCGGCGTGCTGTCGCGCATCCCCTTGAGGTGCATGAGCTGCCAGCGTTTGCCGTATTTTTCCAGCAACTTCACCGGATCCTGGCCGGGATGCACAATCCAAAACACGTCCATCTGGAAATTCACGAACTTCGGATTGGTCTCGCGCATCATCAAATCGAACAACGTGCCATCCTGAAAAGGCTGAAATTCGTAACCGTGCGCGTGATAAAAAAATTTCAGCCCGTGCTTCGCGAGCGCTTCCCCGGCCTGGTTGAAAACGGCGACGGCCTCGCGGCAGGTTTTTTCATCGAATGGCTGGTTGTCGTCGTGCGGAATCCACGCGCAGCCGACGTATTTGAGTCCGAGAATTTTCGCGTCCCGGGCCACGCCTTCGACATCATCGCGCAAACGTTCATACGGAAAATGTCCGCTGAAGGCATTGAAGCCGCGCGCGTCGAGCTGCGCCTTGAATTGCTCCGGCGTGAGGTTGTAAGTGCCCGCCAGTTCGACATTCGTGAGGCCCCAGCTTTTTATCTCGTCGAGCGTGCCCGGCACGTCCGCCACCAGTTGATTGCGCAGGCTGTAGAGTTGCAACCCGATGGACGCCTGGCTGACGGAACCGGCGTGCGCGACGGCGAGCATAAAAAATGAAAATGCCCCGGTCATGATGGCCCGGGAAAACCGGGAGATGGATTTCATGCCACCCACTAAACCAAACAGCGCGAAAATGAAAAGTTTTTTTCGACGCTTTTTCTGTCAACAATTTTTGCGTCAACAATTTTATTTGTCCGCCGGGTTCACAAACCTGAACACCAACGCGGCCAGCGCGCCACCGGCGAGGTCGCCCATGAGATAAATCCAGAAATTGGCGGCTTTTTCCAGGTGCATGACGGTGATGCCGGTGGCGATGGCGGGATTGAACGCGCCGCCGGAAATGCCGCCGAGCGCAAACGCCATCACGACCACGGTGAAACCGATGGCAAGGCCGTAATTGGAATTGCCCGCCGTGGCTTTGGCCGTGGCGACGTTCAGCACCACGTAGCACAGCGCGAAAGTTCCGATGAATTCCGCGATGAGTGCGGGAACAGCATCAATTTCCTGCGGGGGCACGGCGGGATGGCCTTTCAAATACAGCACGACTTGCGAAGCGGCGAGCGCGCCGAGGATTTGTGAAATCCAATAAGGCAGAACATCCGCCGTCGGACAACGTCCGCGCAGCCACACGGCGAGCGTGACGGCGGGATTGTAGTGGCCGCCGGAAACATGACCGCCAGCATAAACCAAAACCATCAACACCGAGCCAATGGCCAGCGGCGCGAGGTCGCCGATGCCGGGGCCAATCACCACCATGCCAACGGTGAGCACGAACAAGAACATGCCGATGAATTCAACGAGGTATTTTTTCATGGTCTGATAAATCCGATTTTCCGGTGTAGGAAACCAAACCGGCATTTTTTAGCGAGAACAAATTTGCTGCAAAAGCGTCAGTGAATCGCTGGAATCCGCTTCAGGATTTTTATGCCGAACAACCCGTTTTGGAGCGGTTCGCTGCCCACCAACTGCACCGGCCGGTAATTTTTATCAATCCATTGCATGAGTCCCACGCCGTAACCGGGATAATGCCCGAAATAACCGATGCCGAACTCGTAGGTGTTCCATTCCACGAGCAAAAGGTAATCCGGCGGATTTTTTTCAAAGGCGGCGGTCATTTTTTCCTGCCCAAAAACCGGGAACATGGTCGGGTTCCAATCCAGACAGGGAGTCGGATTGATCCGGCGGGTCAAATAATTCACGATGACACCCTGCGGCAAAGCGGCGACGGTCGCATCCGGCGGGACATTGGTTTCAATCCATGACAACGCGGCCCGGGTGGTTCTGGCTTCCACGGAATTTCCCTGCGGGCCAAAGGCGATGATCCGGTCATTTCCCCGGCCCACCGCGAGATTTTTCGCGGCGTAAAATTTTTCCGACCCGAGGAACAGGCTGCCGAACCCGATCATCAACACCAGCCAGATGGCGGCGCGAAAAGGGCGCGCTGGAACCTGAAATCGATTTTTCAGCAGCAGCGGCAACAGCCAGAGCAGCAAATAAACCCCGCTGACGAAGGCGGGCATGGCCAGGGCAAATCCATAATGCCAGATGCGCGGGAACAATCCCAGTTTCAACAGCAAGACCAGGCCGAACACACTCCACAAAAGCGGGAAGGCGGCTGCCGGTCCGGCTGATAATTTTTGGTAGTTCTCGCGCAACAGGATGCAGGTGGAAAACGCCAGCAGCGGCAGTGACGCGCCGCAATTGACCCAATTGAACCGGGCGGCCAAAAATAAAAGCGGCGAAACGAGCAAAAGCAGCAGAAACCATCTGGCCGGCCTGTATTTCAGGTCCCACGCAAACCGGAAGACAACCGCATAAAACGCAACGGCGACGGCGACGAAAAGAAAATGGCCGGCCATGGCGCGCAGGTGCGTGAAAGGCTGGTCGAAGCCCATGCACCATTGGTAATAGGGATTTTTCGCAACCGTCGTTTGAAACAAGGGCAGCCAGCCGAAAATCACCGAACGCAAACTTTCCCGCCAATCTTCAACCCTCAAAAAATAAAGGAAAAATCCCAGCGACGGAACCATTCCGGCAAATAAAAACGCCGCCAGCGATTTTGCGGCAAAATTGACCCGCCGGCGGGTGACGCAAAAAATGACGAACGCGACGGCGCAAGCCGCCGCCAGCGCCACAAAAACCTCCGGCTTCGTCAGAAACACCAGGCCGCTGCAAACGCCGGCGGCCAGCGCAAAACTCAGGCGCTCCCTGGCCAGCCAGTCTGACAGCAGCACCACGGTCAGGATGGATATGAGCAACCCATGCAGCACTTCGTGGGAATACGGCGCGATGTAATTGTAATTACCGATTTGAGCGTATTCCCCAAAGGTGAAGACGAGCACAATTCCAAGGCAAATTGTGGTGGCGGTCAAAACGTCGGTTGCCACGATAAAACGGCGATAAACCAGAAACAAAGTTGCGGCAACCAGCGTCAGGTTTGCGATAATGAGCGTGAGAAACGACGCGCCGAAAACTTTGAAGAGAAGCGCGTTGAAGTATTGCGAAAACGGGCCGCCGGCAAAATAAAACAAATCGCGATACAAGACCGCACCATTGGCCAGCCGCCACGGGATGTAGAGTTGCCCGCCAAAATCCACGAGCAAATCCGGCCAGCGACGCCAGGAAACCGCGGCAGCCAGAACGAAGGCAACCGCGACAAGCATCAAGCCCGCCCACGGCGAATAAAGCCGGGCGAGCCGGCGGTGACCGGCAAATTTTTCCGGCCAACGCTTTTTTGGTTCAGAAACATCATCCACAATAAATTTCGGAGATGATTGAATCTCAAACCGCGAAAGGTTGCAACCAATCGGATGCGGAATCAATTCGCCTGAAGCCGGAAGAATTGCTGCGAGCCGGTGATCGCGTTGGTGTAAGGACTGATGGCGCCTGGAATATTGGTATAACTGCCGGCAACTGCCGGGGCGGCCTGCAAATTGAATAAAGCGTTCGTCCAGGTCAAAACCAGATTTGTTCCGGTCAATTGCAGGTATAAAGGCATTGGGAAAGGCGGTTGGAAGGCCAGAAAGGTCGGTTTGCTGACGGTGGCTGCGAAAGAATCCAAATCATTTCCCGTCGAAGAAAATTTCTCAATCGTCGCGTTGAAATTATTCGCCACATAAAGATTGCCGCTGCTGTCAAAGGCGAGGCCGGCAGGGTTGTTTAGACCCGAACTTGCGAAGGTCGTTCCATTGGCATTCAACATTCCGCCATTGAAAGCGAATTCCTCAATCGTGTTGCCGACAAAATTTGCCACATAAAGATTGTTGCTGCCATCAAAGGCCAGACCGAGCGGCGTGTTCAAACCCGAACTGGAACCGGCGAAAATCGTTCCATCCTTGTTCAAGGTTCCGCCACTGTAGGCGAATTCCTCAATCGTGGAGCTGTTGGCATTTGCTGCATAAAGATTGCCGCTGCTGTCAAAGGCGAGACCAGTAGGATTGCTCAAGCCGGAACTGGCAAAGGTCGTTCCATTTGAACTCAATATTCCGCCCGTATCAGTAAATTTCTCAATCGTGTTGCTGAGATAATTCGCCGCATAAAGATTGCCGGTGCTGTCAAAAGCCAGACCATAAGGGCTATACAAACCCGAACTGGAACTGGCGAAGACCGCTCCATTGGTGCTTAACACCCCGCCGGTGTAGACGAATTTTACAATGGTGCTGTTAAAAACACTGGCCACATAAAGATTGCCGCCGCTGTCAAAGGCCAGACCTTCAGGCCCATCCAAACCCGGATAACTGGCAAAGACCGCTCCATTTGTGCCCAGCACCCCGCCGGTGTAAGCGAATGTTACGATGGTGTTGTTGACCGCAGCGGCCACAAAAAGATTCTGTGCGGGCGCGCGGACTGGAAGCAAAATGAACAGCCCGGCGATCACCAAAACAATTTGCCTGAGGATGTTTTTCACTGAGTCGCCGGTTTTCTGAATCTTTATCTTTGTTCAAAAACTACCGCTTCAGGCTACATCACTTTCCCAAACCTGAACAGGCACTATTAAGGAAAAAGATTTTACACCGTGTAACTTCCGCTCGCGATCGTGCCGCCGCGACCGGTCCAGTTCGTGTGGAAAAATTCGCCGCGCGGTTTGTCCAGGCGCTCATAGGTGTGCGCCCCGAAATAATCGCGTTGTGCCTGCAACAAATTCGCCGGCAACACCGCGCTGCGATATTGGTCGTAGAACGCGAGCGCGGTGCTGAACGCCGGAACGGGAATGCCCTTTTTTGCGGCAGTCGCAACGATATTGCGCCAGCCTTTCTGCGATTTCTTGATTTCGCCGCGGAAATAATCGTCGAGCAGAAGGTTGGTGAGCTCCGGATTGTTGTCGTAGGCTTCCTTGATCCTAACGAGAAAGCGCGAGCGGATGATGCAGCCGCCGCGCCACATCAACGCGATGCCGCCGTAGTTGAGATTCCAATTGTATTCCTTCGCCGCCGCGCGCAAGAGCATGTAACCCTGCGCATAGCTGACAATTTTCGAGGCGTAAAGCGCATCGCGGATATCGGCGATGAATTGTTTTTTCTTTTCAGGATTCGCAGCGATGCCCGTGAGTGCCGGACGCGGACCTTTCAATTTTTTTGCGGCCTTCACACGCTCATCTTTCAACGCGGAAACACAGCGGGAATAAACGGCTTCGGCCATCAGCGTGATCGGGATGCCGAGGTCCTGCGAATTGATGACCGTCCACTTGCCGGTGCCTTTCTGTCCGGCGGTGTCGAGAATTTTGTCCACCAGCGGCATCCCGTCGGTGTCTTTAAAGGCAAGAATGTCGCGGGAAATTTCGATCAGGTAGGAATCAAGTTCGCCCGTGTTCCATTCCGCGAGCGTGGTGTGCATTTCATCGGCGCTCATGCCAAGGCCATGTTTCATGAGGTGGTAGGCTTCGCAGATCAGCTGCATGTCGCCATATTCAATGCCGTTGTGGACCATCTTGACGTAATGTCCCGCGCCACCTTCGCCGACCCAGTCGCAGCAGGGAACATTGCCTTCAACCTTTGCAGAGACGCCCTGGAAAATTTCTTTGACGTGCGGCCACGCGGCAGGCGAACCACCGGGCATGATTGAAGGGCCATGACGCGCGCCTTCTTCGCCGCCGGAAACGCCGGCGCCGACGTAGAGCAATCCTTTGCTCTCGCACTGCTTCACCCGGCGGTTCGTGTCCTCAAACAGCGAATTGCCGCCGTCAATGATGATGTCACCCGGTTCGAGCAGCGGCAAAAGCTGCTCGATAAAATCGTCCACGGCGGCACCCGCCTTGACGAGCATCATCACCCGGCGCGGTTTTTTCAAAAGCGAAACCATTTCCGGCAATGAATGTGCGCCGATGACCTTTGTGCCTTTGGCTTCGTTGGCGAGAAAGCGGCCAACCTTCTCGACCGTGCGGTTGAAGGCCACGACGGTGAAGCCGTGGTCGTTCATGTTCAAAATGAGATTCTGGCCCATCACGGCCAGCCCGATGAGTGCGATGTCAGCTTTAGGTTCCATAAATTAAGATTTGAAAAAGGTTGCCAAACAATAACGGTATCAAAACGCGGCGCGAGAAATTTTCCCGCGTCAGGCGCGAGCGCCGAGTTGCAAACGCGGATCGCTTTCGAGCATGGTTTTCAGATTCGCCCAGCTCGCCTCGTTCATGTCATTGAAGGCGTGCAGATAAACGGCAATGGCTTCCGGCGGATATTTTGCGAGCAACGCATCCACGGCGGATTTCAATTTCGCGTCGTCCATCGTTGCCGGCAGATCGTCCACGACGCCTTCATTGTTGGAGATGCCGAGCGCGCTCAGGAAATCCACGAGCATGGCCCGCTGTTTTTTCACCAGCCAGACGCGGATGAGTCCGCCCGCCGCCGGTTCCAAATTTGGCCTGGCCAGGACGGAAACCATCAGGGCGTGGCGCTGGGCGCGCGGCTGGCGTTCCAGAAAAACCGGGCGGACGTGGCGTGCCTGGGCGACGGCGTTGAGCGTGCTTTTGTAGGCCGGCTTGTCGGCTTCAAAAGCGAAACCAAGAATCTCGCCGGCCAGTGCCGGCGACATGAAACCGAAAAGTTCGTGGGAAGTGAGCATCTTGAAAATTTTGAGTTTTTGGTTTTGTGTCTTGAATCAGGCAATGGTCGTGATGGAAATTTTACTTTTTTTCGCAAGTTCCGCGCAAGCCTCGCGTTCGAGCAAAAGCGTCCTGCCGGATTCAAGCGCAAACACGGCGACGCCCGCAGCCGCGCAAGTTTCCAGCGTTCCCGGGCCGATGCACGGAATGTCGAAGCGCATGTCGTGATCCGGTTTGGCGACTTTCACGGCCACCGCGCCGCCGTCCCTGCCGGCGAGTTCGCCGCCGCGCGCGAGGCATTTGTCCGTGCCTTCAAATCCCTCGACCGCCAGCACCGCGCCATTTTTCACAACAACGGTCTGGCCGATTTCAAGGCGTGAGGTTTCCTTGGCGATGCGAAAACCGAATTCCATGTCCGCGCGCTGTTCGTCGGAAAGTATCGGGCCGAGATGAAAACCCGTCTGCGGCATGAGCGGTTTCAACCACGGCGTCGCTTCGATCAATTCCACGCCGTCCTTTTTCAATTCGTCCGCAATCGCGCCGAAAATCGTGTGCGCGTTTTTTTCCTTGAGGCGGAACAAAATTCCCATGGCCCGCAAATCAGGGCGGAAATCAAACAGATTTTTCGGCGTGATCTGGCCGAGCATGACGCATTGCTTCACGTCGCGGCTGGTGAACGCCGAGATCATTTTGCCAAGCTGGCCGACTTTGAGCCAAACGATGTCGTCCACGAGCGCGGCGAGCGCGGGGTCGGTCTCGCCCTCGGCGGCGGTGCAAACGATGCGGCGCACGCCGGCGGCGCGAGCGAGCCGGGCGAATTCCAGCGGCAACGAGCGGTTGCCGGCGATGAGACCGATGGTTTCGGGCGCGAGGTCCATTTAGTTTGCGCGGACAGGATAATTAAACACGCCAAAGAATCCAGCCTGGGATTTTGCGTGTCCCGCTTTGGAACAGACTGTCCCGTTTGGTAATTTTCAAAATCAACCCGACAAAAGTGAACACGTGAAACATTGGGGAAAATATATTCATTTCCAGCATGAATGTGGCGCGCAAGGTGCTTGTTCCGATGCGATGTCATCTTATTCCTACGATTCTACCTGCAAAAAAATGGCAACATCGCTTGAACAGAACGTCTCCGGAAGCCCGCATGAAGCGGCTCGAAAATTTGATCCCACGCGGCACGTCGCCCCAATCGTCGCGCATGAGCTGAACAACATCCTCACCATCGTCCAGGGCTACGCCGACCGGCTGTTGCTGCGCCACAGCGATGATCCGGCACTGTTGCCGCAGCTTAGGCTGATTTCCGAGGCGTCCAGGCGCGCCGCCGCCGTCGTCCGCAATGCCACTCCACCAAACGCGAACGAGACGTTTCGCAAGCAGCAAAATTCCCGGCCGGCAACGGTCGCCACCTGATTTGGTATTTGAAATGTCGCGCGCACCCGCGTGGTTTGCAAAGGGACGGGGTTTCAGCCCTTTGTTTTAGCGGCCTGCGCGCGGCATTTTTTCTTTTTGGTTCCAGTTGTGATGGCGATTCGCTTTGACGCTGGACGTTTCCTCGCGTAGCGTTTCCCTTCTATTTTCAAAAATTGCCATGATTGGTCTCATTAAAAAACTTTTTGATCGAAACGAACGGGAAGTCAAAAAACTCTGGCCGCGCGTCAAACAAATCAACGAGCTTGAAGCCGGATTGCAGAAACTTTCCGATGACGAACTCCGCCAGAAAACCGCCGATTGGAAGGCGCGGCTGGCGCAAATCGAGGACAAGGCTGGACTCGCGAATGCGCTGAACGAAATTTTGCCGGAAGCCTTTGCCGTGGTCAAAAACGCCTGCCGCCGCCTGACCGAACGCAAAACGGATGTCATCGTGCGCGAACATCCGCTCCGGTGGGAAATGATCCCGTTCGACGTGCAGCTGGTCGGCGGCATCGGCCTGCACAACGGAAAGATCGCGGAAATGGCCACGGGCGAAGGCAAAACGCTCGTCGGCACCCTGCCCGTTTATCTCAATGCCCTCACCGGGCGCGGCGTCCACGTCGTGACGGTGAACGATTATCTCGCCTCGCGCGACTCCGAATGGATGGGCGCGATCTACAAATTTCTCGGCCTGACCGTCGGCTGCATTTTGCACGACCAGCCGCCAAGTGTCCGCCGCGAACAATACGCCAGCGACATCACTTATGGCACGAACGCCGAGTTCGGTTTTGATTATCTCCGCGACAACGGCATGGCATCGCGCAAAGAGGAACAGGTTCAACGCGGGCATTATTTCGCCATCGTGGACGAAGTGGATTCAATCCTGATTGATGAAGCGCGCACGCCGCTCATCATCAGCGGCCCGTCCATGCACACCCACGACGAGCAATTCGCCCAGTGGAAACCGCTCGTTGAATCACTCGTGCGCGCGCAGCAGGGCCTGTGCAACCGCTTTTTGTCCGAAACCGAAGCGCTGATCAAAAAATTAAATCCGGCGGACGGCGCGAAGGTTCAAAACGCCGCCGAACTCGAACACGAAATCGGCCTGCTTTTGTTCCGCGTCAAAACCGGCCAGCCAAAATCCGAAGGCTTGATGAAAATTTTGGAGAACCCGGAATTCCTCCAAATGATGAACCAGGCCGAACTGGATTTGCACAAGGATCAAAAGAAGGTTGATCTTTACCGCGAGAAGGAGGAATTGCTTTTCGCCATTGACGAGAAAAGCCACGAAGCCGACCTCACGGAAAAAGGCCGTAATTTCATCAGCCCGAAAGACCCGGATGCGTTTGTGCTGCCCGACCTCAACACCCTGCTCCACGACGTTGACGCCGGCGCGGAACCCGACGCGCGCAAGCGCATGGAGGCGAAGACGAAGTTGCAATCGGAATTTGAAGCCAAGGCGCAAAAAATCCACGCGATCTCGCAATTGCTCAAGGCTTACAGCCTTTATCTGCTCGATGTGGAATATGTCGTGCAGGAAAACAAGGTCATCATCGTGGACCAGCACACGGGCCGCCTCATGCCCGGCCGCCGCTGGAGCGACGGCCTGCATCAGGCGGTTGAAGCCAAGGAAGGTGTCGCCATCGAGCGCGAAACCCAGACGCTCGCAACCATCACGATCCAAAATTATTTCCGGCTTTACGCGAAGCTCGCGGGCATGACCGGCACGGCGGAAACGGAAGCGGCGGAGTTTCTCGACATCTACAAACTCGGCGTGATGACGATCCCAACCAACAAGCCAAACATCCGCAAGGACGGGCACGATTCGGTCTATAAAACGCGGCGTGAAAAATTCTCCGCCGTCGCCGCCGAAATCAAAACGCTGCACGCGCAGGGCCGTCCGATTCTCGTCGGCACGGTTTCCGTCGAAACGAGCGAAATGCTTTCGCGGATGCTGAAAAAAGATGGGCTGATTCATTCCGTCCTCAACGCAAAATATCACCAGCAGGAAGCGGAAATCATCGCGCGCGCCGGACAACGCGGTTCAATCACGATTGCCACAAACATGGCCGGTCGCGGCACGGACATCAAATTGAGTCCGGGGGTCGCGGAAGCCGGCGGGCTGCATGTGCTCGGTACGGAACGCCACGAATCGCGGCGCATTGACCGGCAATTGCGCGGCCGCTGTTCGCGCCAGGGCGATCCCGGTTCGTCGCACTTTTTTATTTCGCTGGAAGACGATTTGATGCGGCTGTTCGGTTCGGATCGCATCGTGAAATTGATGGAAAAAATGGGGCTGGAAGAGGGTCAGGAATTGACGCATCCCCTGCTCAACCGCTCAATTCAACAGGCGCAAAAGCGCGTCGAAGGCCACAATTTCCAGCAACGCAAACGCACGCTCGAATACGACGATGTGATGAACAAACAGCGCGGCGTCATTTACGGCTTCCGCAACGAGATCATCAACGCCGCCGATGTGCGCGACCGCCTCATGGACATCATGGAGGAGGTAGTCGTGGACAAGGTCGTGCAATTTACGAACGCCGAATCCGAGTTCAGCGAATGGAAAGTCCGGCAACTGGCCGACTGGATCAATTTGAATTTTCCGATGGGCCTGCCCGAAGCGGAAATTGTCAAAGCCGCCGACTCCGGCAGGGAAACGCCGGTGGCCGACTCGCTGTATGGTGGATTAAGTCAGGCACAATTTGCCGTCTGCACGTTTCTTTCCGACAGCATCCGCAAGGCTTACGACATCAAGATCAGTTTTGAAAATCCCGAGGCATTGAAGGTGGTCGAACGCTTCACCATCTTGAGCGCGATTGACAAATTGTGGCAGGAACATCTTTACGAGATGGACAGCCTGCGCCACAGCATCGGTCTGCGCGCCCACGGCCAGCGCGATCCGCTCATCGAATACAAAGCCGAGGCGTTCAAGATTTTTGACGAACTGATGGTCAATGTGAAGACGGAGATCTGCCACAACATCTTCCGCAGCGCGTCGTCCATGCTGGCGTTTGAAAACTTTCTGAAGAACGTCCCGCAACAGACCTTGCACCAAAATCCGAACGCGTTTGGCGGTGGCGCAGGTTCGCCGGGCAACGCCAGCGACGTGGTGAGCGAAGCGGCGGCGGCGGCGGAAGCCCACGCGAAAGCAAAACCGGTTCGCACCGGCCCGAAAGTCGGTCGCAATGACCGCTGCCCTTGCGGCAGCGGCAAGAAATATAAGCAGTGCTGCGGGAAATAAAATTCTCCCAAACAAAAAACGGCGGCGGTCATTCCGGCAATCGCCGTTTAAATTTTTGAAAAGAATCACATGTTCGCGATGATGTTGTCGCCGAACTGTGAGCATTTGATTTCCGTCGCGCCGTCCATCAGGCGCGCGAAGTCATAGGTGACGCGCTTGCTGCCAATCGCCCCGTTCAGGCCTTTGAGAATCAAATCCGCCGCTTCGGTCCAGCCCAGATAGCGCAGCATCATTTCGCCAGACAAAACGACGGAGCCGGGATTCACCACGTCTTTGCCCGCGTATTTGGGCGCGGTGCCGTGCGTGGCTTCAAAGATCGCGTGGCCGGTGATGTAATTGATGTTGCCGCCCGGCGCGATGCCGATGCCGCCGACCTGTGCGGCCAGCGCGTCGCTCAAATAATCGCCGTTGAGGTTGAGCGTGGCCATGACGTCGAAGTCCGTCGGGCGCGTGAGCACCTGTTGCAACACGATGTCGGCGATTGCGTCTTTGATGACGAGGCCCGCGCCGGGTTTGCCTTCGGGAATTTTGCACCACGGTCCGCCGTCAATTTCCACCGCGCCGTAACGCTCCTTCGCAATTTTATAGCTCCAGTCACGAAACGCGCCTTCCGTGAATTTCATGATATTGCCCTTGTGGACAATCGTCACGCTCTTGCGCCTGAACTGAATGGCGTAAAGGATGGCGGCGTGAATCAGGCGTATCGTCCCGAGATAGCTGACCGGCTTGAAGCCAATGCCGACATCCACCGCCGCCGGCCGAGGAGGAGCGCCGAGGGACTCAAGCTGCTTCAACCACTGCGCCGCAGCCTCTTTGGTTCCAAAGCGAATCTTTTCGAACTCCTTGGGAAAATTCTGGGCCATAAAGTCCAGAATCTTTTGGCTCTCCGGCGTTCCGCCGGCGAATTCGATGCCTGCGTAGATGTCCTCGGTGTTTTCGCGGAAGATGACCATGTTCACCTTTTCCGGGTGCTTTACGGGCGAGGGAACGCCGGTGAACCATTGCACGGGACGCAGGCATACGTAGAGATCGAGCATCTGGCGCAGCGCGACGTTGAGCGAGCGGATGCCGCCGCCGACGGGCGTGGTGAGCGGGCCTTTGATGCCGACGAGAAATTCCTTGAAGGCGTCAACGGTGTCGTCCGGCAGCCAGTTGTTGAACTTCTTGAAACTTTCCTCGCCGGCAAAAACCTCGAACCAGGAAATTTTCCGTTTGCCGCCGTAGGCGCGTTGCACCGCCGCGTCGAACACGCGCACGCTCGCCGCCCAGATGTCCGGGCCGGTGCCGTCGCCGCGGATGAACGGCAGGATGGGATTTTCAGGAACGGTGAGCTTGCCATTGCTGATTGTAATTTTTCCACCGGCAGGCGGAGTGATGTCCTTGTAAGCCATAAGTCAGTTCAATGATTCCTTTTGCAAGATGAGAATGCCAAACGCGAAGGAAATCAATCAAACAATTCAGGAATATCCCGCGCTCCGTGAAGAACCCGGACGACTGCGATGCCATCGTTCGCTGGTTGATAAAAGATGACGTAGTTGCCGACTGGAAAACCTCGAAGCCCGGGATAAAATATCGGAACGGTCTCTTCCAATGCCCGGCTGCTGGGCAAGCAACGCGCATTTCTCTCGAATGAGCAAAATCAACCGGACGGCGGCATCGGGATTGTCTTGGGAAATGTAATTCTTCACTTCTTCGAGGTCGCGGCTCGCCTCGAGCGAAAATTGAACGCTCATTTCTTTTCCAGAAGACGGTCGAAGACCGCTTCGCGATCAAGAACTTCGCCGCGATTGACCTGATCAATGCCGATTTGGATTTCGCGGCGCAACTCGACGAGCCGTCCTTGATATTCTTCCTTTGCATGAATCAATTTCAATCCCTCGTCAACGATTTTTTCCGGCGACGAATAACCGCCGCGATTCATCCGTTCCGCGATGAACTGCTCCTGCTCGGCTGTGAGTGTGACCGTCATGGCTTAAATAAACGTCAGTCTGGTTCTGCCGTCAAGCGCGGCAGTTGGCAATGTGAATCACGGAACCAGGCGTTCGCGATGAGGCTGGTGATCGCGGCTCAAGGCGGCGTCGCTGGTGTCGGTGAAAAGAAATTGCAACGTCGGCGATTCAACGTGGCCGTCGCAAAAGACTACGTTGGCTTGTTAGCCTTGAATCAAACCATTGTCGCAAAGAAATTTTCTGATTTTTTTGCCGCTATCGGCATCAAGGCCAAACATCGTGCCCATGAAAACATGATTGATGCCTGTTATTGTCTTAATTTCTGCCGCACTCAAAGGCCGCGATAAACACTGAAACCGCTGGAGTTTCTTGAAATACTCTTCATCCGGATTACCTTGATAAGAACATTTATTTAGTTTTCCGTCTGCTTCACCGACAGCTACAATCCCAGCACCGGATTTGTAAAGAAATACCACGTCTCTTGGTTCCAATCGCTCAATCTTGAATTTCCATGGATCGTAATAAGCTGCCGCCTTTGCATTGGCCAGCATATCCGCATGGGCTTTTGGATTATTGCTGAAGTTTGTGTTAAGAATGTAATATCCTTCAGCTATGTCCTCGTAAGGGTTGTCTTGAACTCGGAACGCCGATATTTCAAGATACATTGTTTTGCTTGCCGCCGGGTTGGTATAAACGCGATAAACCCAAGGACGAATATCTAAACCGCTTGAACGCCAATAACGAATTGCCTCACGGGTATGGGAATCGAGACCGTTCGTCATTACAACGAATACCTGCCGACGATTGAACTGTTCTTCCGGAAGTTCGGTGCCGAATTTCGCTTTGTAAGCCTCTTTTAACGACTGCGACTGGTTCGACATCTTCTCATACCATTTATTTAGTTCTTCGTATTTTGACGCTCCATACATTTGGCCGTAGCGAAGAACTTGAAGCAAATTCGATATGTCCGATTCCCATGCTTTCAGTTCAAAAATAAAAAGGTCTCCATTCTTATCAATTGCCATCAAATCAGGCTCTTCCTGCCACCGGCGGGATTGCATCAAGAGAATCAATTCATCATCTGGAAATAGGCGATCCAATGTTTTGAAAAGAATATCTTGCAAGCCTCGTTCATCGAGACCAAAAGTATTAAGTTTTTCCGTGCGACATTTCTCGGCGGATCGCGTCTTAGTATTTATATTGAGCAGCATAAAGAGTGTTTTTCCACATGACTGGCGTTGACCAGTTTCATTCTCTCGACTTTGCTATTTAAGCCACTTCAATCAACCTCGTCACTTTCGCCGGGGCTTCGCTGAATTGCGCCTTCACTTTGGCGACGGTGTTTTCGACGGACAGGCCGTATTTCTTGCGGAGTTCGTCCTGCGTCGAGGCGTGTTCGATGAATTGATCCGGCCAGCCGATGCGCACGACGGGTGTCGTCACATTTTTTTCGCTGAACAATTCCAAAACCGCCGAGCCGTAACCGCCCATCAGCACATGGTCTTCCAGTGTCACAACGACATCCGCCGCGCGCCCGAAAAATTCGGTCGTGCCCGCGTCAACCGGCTTGGTGAAGCGCGGGTTGATAACGGCGACATCGAAGCCTTCCGTGGAAAGTTGTTGCGCGGCCTTGCGGGCGATGGTGTTCATCGGGCCCAAGCCGAACAACGCGACTTTCTTTTTTCCGTTCGTTGAAAAATTCTGGACGACTTCCGCCTTGCCGATTTCGAGCAGCTTCGGTTGATCCTTGATCGGCACGCCCTCCGCCGCGCCGCGCGGGTAGCGGATGAACACCGGATGATTCTGGTGCGTCGCAGTGAACATCATGTCAGCGAGTTCGTCCTCGTTCGCGGGCGCCATCGCGATGACGTTCGGGAAGCAGCGCAGATAGGCGATGTCGAAAAGTCCGTGATGCGTCGGGCCGTCGTTCGCGGAAAGTCCGGCACGATCCATGCAAAAAATCACCGGCAAATCCTGCAAACACACATCGTGATGGATGCAGTCGTAGGCGCGCTGGAGGAACGTGGAATAAATCGCGCACACGGGATGAAAGCCCATCGTCGCCATGCCGGCGGCAAAAATGACGGCGTGCTGCTCGGCAATGCCCACGTCAATGTAGCGGTCGCGCATGGCTTTTTCCAAATGTTTCATGCCCGTGCCGCTGGGCATCGCGGCGGTGATGCCGACGAGCGTGTTGTTTTTCTGGCAGAGTTTCACCAACGTCTGCCCCATCACGTCCTGATACATGGGCGGCGTGCCGGGTTTGGCGGCGGGCGTTTCGCCGGTCTTCGCATCGTAAGAACCGAGACCGTGGAATTTTTCCGGAAATTTCAGCGCCGCTTCAAAACCTTTGCCTTTCTGCGTGAGAACGTGGATGACAATCGGATGGTCGCAGGTCTTCGCAAATTCGAGCGTGCTGATGAGCAATGGCAGGTTGTGTCCGTCAATCGGGCCGAGATAACGGATGCCCAATTCCTCGAACAAAATCGGATTGCCAAAACCGCCGCGTCCGTCCGCACTGAACGCGACTTCGTTCTTCTGGCGCATGCCCACATCGCTGATCGCACCCTTGAAACCTTCCTCGGCCTTGTGGGCGAGCTTGAGCGCAAGTTCTCCTTTCGGCAAACGGCGTATGAAATTTTCAAAATCCTTCGCCAGTTTGTTGTAGGACGGATTCGTGATGAGCTTGTTGAGGTAGCCGGAAATCGCGCCGACATTTTTGGCGATGCTCCACTCGTTGTCGTTGAGGACGCCGATGAACTTTTTCGTCGTGTGGCCGATGTTGTTCAACGCCTCGAACGAAATGCCGTTCGTCAACGCCGCGTCGCCGAAGATGCAGACGATGTTTTCATCCGTGCCTTTTTTGTCGCGCGCCGCCGCCATGCCGAGCGCGGCGGACAAGGCCGTGCCGGCGTGACCGGCGCCAAAACAATCGTGCGGGCTTTCCGTGCGCAGCGCAAAACCGTTCAAGCCGTCCGTCTGGCGGATGGTGCGGAAGCGATTTTTGCGTCCGGTCAGAATTTTGTGGACATAAACCTGATGGCTCACGTCCCAGACAAATTTATCCTTCGGCGTGGTGAAGACGCTGTGCAGGGCGATGGTCAGTTCGACCACGCCGAGATTCGGGCCGAGATGCCCGCCGCCCTTCGCCAGTCCGGCAATCAGCTCCTGCCGGATTTCCCCGGCAAGCTGTTCGAGTTGCATCGGCGTGAGTTTTTTGACGTGCTCCGGCCCGTCAACCATGTCGAGGTATCGGCTCATAATTTTGTCAAATGTTAAACCGCTGAATTGTTGAACCGCGATTGATCGCGTCGCATTTTCCGATGCAACGATTCACGATTCATCGTCTTTATCAAATGGTTTCAGCTTCATTTCGCCCGCCGCAGTTTTCTCCAATTGCTGAATTCTTAATTCCGCCTCGGCTAATTTTCCCTGACAAATTTTCACAAGCTTCGTCCCTTCCTCGTATTTCGCCAAAAGCATTTCCAGTGGCAAATCGTCGGACTCCATGGCCTCGACGATGCCTTCGAGTTTTTTCAACGCGTCCTCAAACGGCGGAGTTTGGGCGGGATTATTTTGTCCCGCGTTTTTCGATTGGTTTGCCACGCGATAAAGCTAAAAGAAATTTTCCCCTGCGTCCAGCACGGAGTCATTACCGCGGTTTTTGAACCTCGCTGAAAATTTCACCCGCTTTCAACCGCGTTTTTAATTTTTGCCCGGCTTGAATTTTAGCGGCGTCTCGCAACACTTTTCCCGTCATTTTGTCCATCGTAATGGAGTAACCCCGCGACAAAACCTGCTCCGGCCCGAGCAAACGCAAACGCGCCACCGTCGCCTCCAGCGAACTTTTACAATTCCTGAACTGCACCCGCGCCAGCTCGCGCAAGCGCCGCCGGCCCGCCTTCAACGACTCACGCCGTTGTTTCAACAATTGCCTCGGGCGCACCTGCTTCAACCGTGTTGCCAGATTGCGCCAGGCCACGCTGCGTTCGTTCACGCCTTGTTTCATTTGCCGCAGCAGGCCGGTTTGCAAATCATCCAGCCGTTGCAAATGCCCGTTCAGTTGCCGGCGCGGATGCATCCGCAACATGCGTTGTGTCAAACTCCCGACCAGCCGCCGGCTGGCAAAAACTTCTTCCGTGATGATTTCCGCCGCCGCACTCGGCGTCGCCGCGCGCACGTCCACGACAAAATCCGCGATGGTGAAATCAATTTCATGCCCGACCGCTGAAACAACCGGAATCGCCGATTCAAAAATCGCGCGCGCCACGACTTCCTCGTTGAACGCCCACAAATCTTCCAGCGAACCGCCGCCGCGAGTGACGAGAATCAAATCCAATCTATTGGTAGGGACGGCGCGCTGCGCCGTCCGGTCGTCGCAGCGCGACGACCCTACCCTAGAAACATTGAATTCATTCAGTAACCGAATCGCCCCGGCAATTTCCGCCGCCGCACCGTCGCCCTGCACGCGGCATGGCGCGAGAATGATTTCCAAACCCGGATTCCGTCGCTGCACGACGTGCAACACATCGCGGATCGCCGCGCCCGTCGGCGAAGTGACGAGACCGATGCGTTGCGGGTATTTCGGCAGCGGACGTTTCCGTTCCGGCGCGAACAAGCCTTCCGCCGCGAGCTTCAGCTTGAGTTTCTCGAACGCGATTTGCAGCGCGCCCACGCCGCGCAATTCGATCTGCCGGACGACCAGTTGATATTGGCCGCGCACCTCATAGACCGTGACATCGCCCTGCAGGATGACCTGCTGCCCGTCCGCCAGCAACGCGCGCGACCCGCGGGCGGCGTCGCGAAAACACACGCAGCTCAACTGCGCGCCCGCGTCCTTGAGCGTGAAATAAATGTGCCCGGAAGCTTGCGCGCGCAGATTGCTGACCTCGCCGCCCACCCAGACCGCGCCGATGCGCTGCTCCAGCAACCGCCGGATCTGCGACGTCAGGTCGCTGACGGACAAAACCTGCCGCGTTTGCTCCGTCAGGAACAATTCGCCGAAGTCCCATTGTGATTTGGATTGTTTGCTCATCAAAATTTCAATTCAATTAAGCCACGGATTGAACACGGATGAAACACGGAATTTCCACAAAATAAACGCCGGCCAAACCAAATGGAAAAAATTGTCAAAACTTTTTGCGTTTGGTCGGATTTGCTTGGATTCAGCAAACCGTTTGCAGATGGAAACTGGTCGTTCGACAATGAACATAGCCGTCGAAATGTTGCTAGATTGTCAAATGTTTGGCAGGTGGCTCATTCTGCCGGCTCGCCTTTGGAAGAAGTTGCTTTATTCTTAAATGACGGAATTGCGCGGGTTTATGATTTCGATCCAGAATCAGAAACGCCTGGAAACATACTTGTTTGGCTTGATCGGATGCTTCGCTATCACGGGACAATAAGTTCGGTTGACCGGCAAAGTGGATTTCCGGGTTTGCGGACAGTTCTTTGTTTCGGTGAACGAATCAAAATGGGAAGCTCACTTGTTCCAGCATCGGATTACATAGTTGAACCATCTGAATTTCAACAGAAGCTCCAGCAGAAAATCTGCGTGTATTCACCTGCGGAGTTTCAATTGAATCTGGCTTTTTCTAAAGCGTATTATTTGGAGCAAAAGGGGTCTAAAATTGGTTTGGAACGAAACTCTGCATTTTATATTGAGGAAGCTGCGGTGAATGTTATATCAGATTTTTTGCACAATCGTTGTTTTAATGAATGGGTCGGGAAAGATGTAAGTCCAGATGAAATACCAAGTCAGATTGTGCCGGTTCAGTCACGATATGCTGTGACAGCGATGGATGTCGGCGATGATTTGGAAATGCGGATTACACGAGACACTGGTCAGGGCGCAAATCTTTATTATGCCTTTAGGTATTCCAAAAAACCTATTCAGGTTGATGAAAATGGTTTGAAAACTTGCGTTCACAAAATTGTTGGCGGAGAAATCCCATTAGAGTTTGTTAATCCTTGGGCGAATGTAAAGTTGGACAAAGATGCACGAGCAGATTTGATTAAAAAGCTGCCATAAAAATATTTTACCGTATCTGTGTTCAATCCGTGTTTCATCCGTGGCTAAAAAAGTTATTCGATCTCAATCCCCACCGGGCAATGGTCGCTGTCCATCACGTGCGGGCGGATGAAGGCGCGTTTGAGGCGCGGGCGCAGCGATTTTGAGATGAGAAAATAATCAATGCGCCAGCCGACGTTCCGCGCGCGCGCGCCGGACATCGGACTCCACCACGTGTAATGTCCCCCGCCCGGCTCAAATTCGCGGAAGGTGTCCACAAAGCCGGCGTTCACAAATGCGGTGAAGCCGGCGCGTTCCTCGATGGTGAAACCGTGGTTGCGGACGTTGGCCTTGGGATTCGCGAGGTCAATCTCCGTGTGCGCCACGTTGAGGTCGCCGCAAAAGATCACGGGTTTTTTCTTCTCCAGCTTTTCCAGGTAGCACAGAAAATCGCGGTCCCATTTCTGCCGATACGTCAGCCGCGACAAATCACGCTTGGAATTCGGCACATAGACGTTGACGAGAAAAAAATCGTCCAGTTCCGCCGTCAGCACGCGGCCTTCCTGGTCGTGTTCGACAATTCCAATATGCGGCGCGACGTTTAGCGGACGATCTTTCACAAAAATCGCGGTTCCGGAATAGCCTTTCTTCTGCGCGCTGTTCCAAAAGGTCGTGTAATGGCGGGGCCAAAGTTGTTCGACCTGATCGGGTGTGCATTTGATTTCCTGCAAACACAAAACGTCCGGCTGCTCGGCGTCGAGAAATTCCAGGAAATTTTTCTTCAGCACGGCGCGCAGACCATTGACATTCCATGAAATCAATTTCACAGCGGCAAGAATACGGAAAACCACGAAGGGACACAAATGAACATGACTTCGGGTAGTGTATCAATTTGAAGGTAAGAGACAGCGCGCCGCGCTGTCCGGACGCCGCAGCGCGGCGTCCCTACCATTGAAAATGATACAATACCGGCGCGTTGACGTTGATGGCAAACGCGGCTAAGGTATTGGCAGTCAAAAATGATTGCCAACCTTGCCAGCAAACCAGCCGCCGCGCCACATTTCCGCACCGGCGATGAACGCCTTGTCAAACTGACACCGAGCGCGGCGCAAAAAGTTTCCACGTTGCTGACGAAGCAAGGCCGCGCCAACGGCGTGTTGCGCGTGGCGGTGGTCGGCGGCGGCTGCTCCGGTCTGCAATACAAGATGGATTTGCAGGACGCGCCGGCCAATCGCGACATCCTGGTCGAAAGCGGCGGCGTGCGCGTGGTGGTTGATCCCAAAAGCGCGCTTTACGTCACCGGCAGCGAACTGGATTACATCGAGGCATTGCAGGACGGCGGGTTCAAGGTGAAAAATCCCAACGCCGCGACGAGCTGTTCCTGCGGCGAAAGTTTCAGCGCATAGCGGGTTGATGGTTCTGCCATGACGGATAATTTTGCCCTGCTTAACGAACCGCGCCGACCATGGCTGGATGCGGATCTGCTCAAACAAAAATTTCGCGCGCTATCGGCCAACGCCCATCCTGACCGCATTCATTCCGCGAGTGAATCCGACAAAACCGCCGCCACAAAAAAATTCACGGAATTGAATGCGGCCTACCATTGCCTGCTCGAACCGAAGTCGCGCCTGCTCCATCTGCTCGAATTTGAACTCGGCGCGAAACCGAAGGACATCCAAACCATCCCAACTGCGCTCGCAGATTTGTTCGCCGAAATCGCGGCGGTTTGCCACCAAGCCGATAGTTTTCTTGCCGAGAAAAGCAGCGTCACGTCGCCGTTGTTGCAGGTTCAGTTGTTTGAACGCGGACAGGAATGGGTTGAGAAGTTGAAGGTTCTGCACAAGAAACTGAACGGGCTGCGCGAGCAACTGACTGGCGAATTGAAATCGCTCGACGCGCAATGGGTTTCAGCGGATGCGGCTTCGCGCCGGGACATATTACCGAAGCTGGAGGAACTTTACCGGCGGTTCGGCTACTTCAACCGCTGGAACGGCCAGATTCAGGAGCGCAGCGTTCAGCTTTCGTTCTGAAACACCAGCGCGCTCATCGGCGGCAGAAAAAATCCGGCGGACTGCGGCTGACTGTGGCACGGATGATTTTCCGCCGTGACGCCGCCGAAATTTCCCTGGTTACCGCCGCCGTAAATCTCCGCATCGCTGTTCAATACTTCCTTCCACCGGCCCGCGCGCGGGAGGCCGGTGCGATAGTCCGGACGCGGCACGGGCGTGAGATTCAAAATGACGACGGTTTGATTTTTACCGTCCGCCGTCTGGCGCAAAAATGAAAGCACGCTGTGGTCGCGGTCGTTGCAATCAATCCAGCAAAAACCCGCGTGGTCGTAGTCGGCCTGCCACAACCCGGGCGCGCCGACGTAAAGTTTGTTCAAGTCCCCGACGAATTTTTGCAGACCGCGATGATAAGGCCCGGCATCCAGCAGCCACCAATCCAACTGGCCATTTTCGTTCCACTCGGCGCGCTGGCCGATTTCGCCGCCCATGAACAGCAGTTTTTTTCCGGGGAAAAGCCATTGATACGCGAGCAGCGCGCGGAGATTTGCGAATTTCTGCCAGTCGTCGCCGGGCATCCGGCCGATCAGCGAGCCCTTGCCGTGAACGACTTCATCGTGCGACAGCGGCAAAATAAAATTCTCGTTGTGATGATACAGCATCGCGAACGTGAGGTCGTTCTGATGATATTTGCGATGGACCGGCTCGTGTTGGAAATAACCGAGGGTGTCGTGCATCCAGCCCATGTTCCACTTGAAGGAAAAACCAAGACCGCCGAGGTAAGGCGGGCGCGAGACCAGCGGCCAGGCGGTGGATTCCTCCGCAATCGTCATCACGCCGGGAAATTCCGTGTGCGTGAGATGATTGAATTTTTTCAGGAATTCAATCGCCTCAAGATTTTCGCGCCCGCCGAACTGGTTCGGAATCCACTGGCCTGCCTGACGCGAGTAATCGAGATAGAGCATCGAGGCGACGGCGTCCACGCGCAGGCCGTCAATGTGAAAGCGCTCGCACCAGAACAGCGCGTTGGCGACAAGAAAATTGGAAACTTCGTTCCGGCCAAAATTAAAAATGAGCGTGCCCCAATCCTGATGCGCACCCTTGCGCGGGTCTTCGTGTTCGTAAAGCGCCGTGCCGTCAAATTTCGCCAGCGCCCATTCGTCGCGCGGAAAATGCGCCGGCACCCAGTCCACGATGACGCCGAGGCCGGCTTCGTGCAGCGCGTTGACGAGGAATTGAAAATCTTCCGGCGTGCCGAAGCGGCTTGTCGGCGCGAAAAAGCCGGTGACCTGATAACCCCACGACGGATAAAAGGCGTGCTCGGCCACGGGCAGAAATTCCACGTGGGTGAAGCCCAGGCGCTTCAAATAAAGCATGAGCGGCCCGGCGAGTTCGCGGTAGCTCCACGATTCGTTTGCGGATTTTTTCCGCCACGAACCGACGTGGACTTCGTAAATGCTCACCGGCAAACGCAGCGCGTCGCGTTCGCGGCGCTGCTTCAACCACGCGGCATCGGTCCATTTGAACTTTTTCGTGTCCCAGACAATCGCGGCGTTTTTGGGCGCGACCTCGAAGAAAAATCCGAACGGGTCGGTGTTCAATTTGATGTTCCCGTGCGCGTCGCGGATCTCAAATTTGTAATGCGCACCGTGCCCCAGGCCGGGAATAAATATTTCCCAAACACCCGACGCGCCCAGCAGACGCATCGGATGAAAACGTCCGTCCCAAAGGTTGAAATCACCGACGACGCTGATGCGCTGGGCGTTCGGCGCCCAGACCGCGAAACTCGCGCCGTGAACGCCGTCAATCGTGCGAAGCTGCGCGCCGAGCTTGTCGTAAATTTTCCGCTCGTCGCCCTTGCCGAACAAAAACAAATCCGATTCGCCCAGCGTCGGCAGAAACGAATACGCATCGCGCGTGCGGTGCGCCTGACCGGCTTTATCCGTGATGACGAAGTCGTAGGCATAGACAGAATCCGCCAGATTAGTGACACCTTCAAAAATGTCGGTGTTGGGAATCCGTTTCAGTTCGAACTTCGGCTTGTCTTTTTCGTGAACGGGCTGGACCTCGACTTTTTTGGCATCCGGCAGCAGTGCGCGGACGACGAGGCCGGATTTATCACCCAGCGGGTGCATGCCGAGCAGCGTATGCGGGGATTGATGGGTGAGTTCGACGAGGCTGCGCCGTTCATCTTTGGAGAGCAACATAACGGTTAAAGATTAGCAGAGTCTTTGCCGCGAGGCACGGTAAAGCAATGCCAAAGCGAAAAATTCATCAATTTTTCCGGGATTATGCCTTTGACAAATTTTCCCCCCACTTGGGCGGGGAGAGGGAGTTGTCGGTGTTTCTCTTGAATGTTTGTCAAAGACATAATCCCGAATTTTTCCGTTGGGAGGGAACTGGCATTCATGGGGTCATCCATCGTTTGACCGGGTTTGGTCCGGCTGGACTTGGGCAAAATTGGTTTGACTGGGTTTGACTGGGTTTGACTCGCCGCCGTCGGAAGCCGCATCCGGCGGTTCCGGCGGCCTGGGTGGCTAGCGCAAAATTTCCCGGAGGCGGCGTTCGCGCTCCTCCGGGTTGACCCAATTCTGGCAAACCAGGTCGCGCACCTGCTGGTTTTCCATCCAGCGCAGGAACTGTTCCACCACTTCCTTCTCGGTTTTTTCGCGCTCGCGCTCCAGCCGTTCCTGCTCCATTTTCAGACGCGCGCCGCCGTGGTCGCCGCGCCGCAATTCCACGATGTCCTGGCACAGTCCGCGCAGGGCGCGCAGCCGGCGGCGGAGTTCCTCGGTCACCTCGCCGTTCAAACCCGCGAGGGCGGAGGCGTAACGCACCGCGAGCACAGTGGCCAGATGATCGGTCAACCGCCCGTCCGTGGCCGCCGTGATCTCACCGGCATCCGCCGCCAGCTCGCGGGCCTGATCCAAAGTCTCCTGCCGCGCCTGCCATTCCGCAAAACCGCCGGCCCGCCATTCGCAGAGATTTTGTTTGCTGACCGGAACGCCAGCGAATTCCCGCGCCAGCACCGCCGACACTGCGGGCAGCGCGTTGAGCCACGCGAGCAGCGGGCCACCCTGCTCCCCGTTTTGCAAGCGGCGGTTCAGATCATCGCGGATTTCACGCGGCAGCCGGGCGATTTTTCCGTTGCTGGCCATAAATTTATTTTGGGATTTCCACCGGGTCGGATTTTTGCAGCTCATCCACGTCGCCAAACATGGCCACGCGCAGCAGCCGGATTTTTTCATAATTATTGGACGGAATATTTTCCTCCAAGGCTGCGTCCAGCCGTTCAAAGGCCGAACGATAAGCGCGGCTTTGAGGCCGATGCAGAGTTGGTTGTTGGTGGTGTTTCATAACAGGTGCAATTCCCTTTCAATTTTTTCCAGAGTTTCCTTGCTTAAACCCGGTTTGATTTTCGGCAAAAATTCATCGCGGACTTCAGGCCGTTGGATCCATTCGCAAAATTCCTTTTCCTTTTGCAATTTGCCGTTGGCCCGCTGCCATTCAAGTTCTTCCCGGTCCAATTGCAGCCGGGCGGCGGAATGGTCGCCGCGCCGCAGCATCGCCCAGTCGTGCACAAACGTCCGCAACACTTCAAACCGCCCGGCCCCGTGCGTGGCCGAGAGCTTTTCGCGCGCGGCCAGCAGATATTGCGGGGCCAGCCACGCAGCCACGGCATCGGTCACGGAACCGCCGGCCGCCGATTTCAATTCCTGCGCCTCCGCCACCATCTCGCGGAGCATTTTTTGCGCATCGGCCAGATTGGAACCGGACGCGCTTACTTATACCTCCCGCGAATGTAACGGTTGTAATATGCGCCCATGGACGACGCGTTCATAAATTCCCGATAGACCGAATACGGCACGCGGGGATGATCGTAAACGCGCCCGGTGTGGAATTCGACGGTCAGTGTATGACCACCATAGCCAACGGCGCGGATGGCGGAGGAATTGACGAGAATCAATGTCATGTTATTTGGCGGTATAAAGTTGACCGTTCTGCTCATGGCTTTTCAAGCCGCAGTCAGAATATGAAAACGAGAATCGGACTATTTTAGGCGGATTGGATGCTTGCGGCAGATTCTTGGATGCTTGGAACAAGTAATCGAATGCCTGGAGCAGATAACTTTATGCTTGTGGCAGGTTTTCAAATGCCCGGCACAAATTAGACCGGCAAAAATCACGGCAAAGGCTTTTTTTCACTTTTCTTTGACCACCTTTTTGCGGCGGCAATTTGGGCTTTTTTCCGGCGGTTTTCCTTTTGATAAACCGGAACAAAATCTTTCAACGAATCCCAAAAACCGAACTGATAATTGGCCGCGTCGAAATTCGGTTCTCGAAACAAGGCTAGATCCGCCTCTATTTCCAGATCGGTCGGCTCCCGTTTGTGGTTTGCCCTTAAAATCACCAGCCGCCATGCGCGAAAAAATTTTCGGCGGTGTTCCGGCCTTTTTTTGGGCAAATAAAAACGCAAGGCCACATCCAGTCCGATGGGATGTTTAATTTTTGCCGGTCTGCCAATGGTTTGACGTTTTTTTAGTCCTGCGCGGACGGCGTCTGTGCGTTGTGGAAATTCATATCATTCAATGACCAAACTTCGTGAAATCTTGAGTGAAACACGCCAATAAAATATTCGTCGGAGCGGGCAAATGCAAAAACAGCATGGTCGGGTTTCCATGGCAACCTTGGTCTGCGCCGTCTCATGCTTCACAATGCCAGTGATTTTTGTTCGCCGTGCTTTTTCTTTGATTCCGGGGCTTTTTTGAAGGTTTCGTCCGAGGCGGCGGCGCTGGTTTAAGTAGCTGCCATTACTTCTCAATTAAAAATAAAAACTCTTTATTCGGCAATTCGGCATCGCTGACCCATTCATTTGTCCACCGCATTCCGGCCATTACATTTTTCCGGTAGTCAATTTCCAGCACTTCAACCAGCCGTCCGGCTGACGTGATGACATCGTTTAACTCCTCCGCCGTGGCGCGTCCGCCGGAACTGTAAGACAGGATGATATGTCCGGCACGCGTGATTTTCAGCAACCGTGCAATGGCTTCCACAACGACAAATCGTCCCGAATCATTTTTCCGAAAATCTTCAAAGACGGAATTTGTGACGGTATCCGAAGTGTCGGTGCGCCGTTTGGCTTTGCCGAACAAGGCTGGCTTGTCGTAAAGGCAGATGGAAGTCCAAAGATGATAATATGCAGCGTAACGCACACGCGACGGCGGCATTTTTTCGTTGCATGAGCCATACGGCGGGTCGAAGTAGGCGAGGTCAACTTCCACCTTCGGCACTAAATCAAAAATATCGCCCTGATGAACCGTATGAAGCTCTGTCTGCGGAATCAGTCGAGGAACTTTAAGATGCAATTCATTGTAAGAACGCGGCGACCAGTCGTTGAGATAGGAAACAAAATGGCCAAGCGTGCTGTCCACTTCATCCAACGCAAAAATCAGACTGGTCAGCAGCACGGCTTTTTCAATTTCTGAAAGTGAAAGGCGTTCAATTTCATCCCGAATCGCATCCAGCCGTCGCGTGTTATGTTTTTGCCACGGTTTTTTGAGATTGTCTTCGCCGACGGACGAGCCGCCATTTGGTTCGCCGCCGTAATGTTCCGTGAACCAGCCATCTTTCCTCGGCAGCGAATTGAGATGATCAATCATCGGCTGGTAATGATTTTCCGAATGTGGATTGAGGAGATAGCACGTTCCGAAAATTTTCGACCAAACGGAAATATCATTGGCAATCACGCGATGGCCGGTTTGCGCCAGTATTTGAGAAACCCGTGTCGTTCCGGCAAAACCATCCAACACTGTTTTGGGACTGACTTTGTTGACGAGTTGAAGAATTTGCGGCAGCAGCTTGAGTTTTGACCCGGCGTATTTGATGCCTTCCGTTTGCGGAGCATCAACCACCATGTCGTCAAATAAACTTAACGTCTGCATTTTATTTAAGATTCGATTGCCGCTTCTGCTCGTCAATATCTTCTTTCAACTTCACCAAAGCTGCTTCATGGCCTTTGCCGGTTGCGATCAGGGCATGGGCAAATAATTTTACCAGGACGTGATTGTGCGAATAATCAATCCAGCCGTTCGTCACGCTGTCAAAATACTTGATGCCATTTTTCGTGTTCGTCCACAGTCCGCGTTGCAGCGCGTTTGCCGTGCCGCCGCCGTAGCGCACCTCGCACACATAATCGTCTTCATCGTCATAAAAACGGAAAACGGGGTGCTTGCGTCCTTTGCCTTCTTCTTCAAAAGCAATGCGCGCGATACGACTTTTGGCCAGCTCATAATTAAAAAC
>Ga0182018_10000987_pt1 | contig 34446 bp, 30 predicted proteins | sample 812P2MmetaG_FD_120490 | JGI IMG/M metagenome (GOLD analysis project Ga0182018, IMG submission 120490) | Permafrost microbial communities from Stordalen Mire, Sweden - 812P2M metaG | ecosystem: Environmental > Terrestrial > Soil > Wetlands > Permafrost | place: Sweden: Stordalen | collected...
CCAAGGGCAGGACGCACGGGGAGAGGAAGGAGAGCATCCCCGCGCCGAATGCCACCAGGAGGCCGAGGGGGTCGGCATGGATCGCCGCCAGTCCGGCCATCGGCACCCAGCTCAGGCCATCTGGCTCTTGACCAGCGCCAGGTCGGCCTCCACCATCATCTGGACCAGCTCGGCGAATTCGACGTCGCGGTGCCACCCGAGTGTCTTCTCCGCCTTCGTGGGATCGCCCACCAGCAGGTCCACCTCGGCCGGCCGCAGGAAGCGCTCGTCGATGACGACGTGCTGCTTCCAGTCGAGATCGAGAGCGGCGAAGGACAGCTCCACCAGCTCCTTGACCGAGTGGGTCTCACCGGTGGCCACCACGTAGTCGTCGGGTCGATCCTGTTGGAGCATCAGCCACATGGCCCGGACGTAGTCGGCGGCGAACCCCCAGTCTCGCTGGGCGTCCAAATTCCCGAGGGCCAGCTTCTCGTCGATCCCGGCCTTGATCCGGGCCACCCCGTGGGTCACCTTGCGGGTCACGAACTCGAGGCCGCGCCGGGGCGACTCGTGGTTGAAGAGGATGCCCGAGGAGGCGTGGAGGCCGTAGCTCTCTCGGTAGTTGACGGTGATCCAGTGGCCGTACACCTTGGCCACGCCGTAGGGGCTGCGCGGATAGAACGGCGTCGATTCCTCTTGCGGGACCCTTTGCACCTTCCCGAACATCTCCGACGAGCTGGCCTGGTAGAAGCGGATCTCCGGATCGACGATCCTGATGGCGTCGAGCACCCGGGTCACCCCCAGCGCGGTGGTCTCGCCGGTCAGCACCGGCTGGCTCCACGAGGTCTGCACGAACGACTGGGCGGCCAGGTTGTAGACCTCGGTCGGGTGGTTGTCGCGCAGGATGTTGATCATCGACACCTCGTCGAGGAGGTCACCCGCCACCAGGGTGATGCGGTCCTGGATGTGGGCGATGCGCTCGAAGTTGAGGGTGCTGGATCGGCGGACCATACCGCAGACCTCATAGCCCTGGTTGAGCAGGAATTCGGCCAGATAGGAGCCGTCCTGACCGGTGATGCCGGTGATCAGTGCTCGTTGCGCCATCAGGGTGTGCTCCTCAGATCTCAGTGGGCGTCGGTATCGTCGGTGGCCACCTGCCAGGCCGGCGACCGCTTCTCGAGGAAGGCGGCGATCCCCTCGGCGGCTTCGGCCGTCTGGCTGGTGACCGTGAGCATGGCGTGCAGGTAGGGCAGTGCCTCTGTCGCCGCCGAGTCCAACACAGCGTAGAACGATTCGCGGCCCATCCTCATCACCCCCGGTGGTTTCGAGGCCAGCACGGCGGCCAGCTCGGCCACCTCGGCATCGAGCCGCTCGGCGGGCACCACCCGGGTGACGAACCCGATGCGCTCGGCCTCGTCGGCGCCCACCACCCGACCGGTGAGCATGAGGTCGAGCGCCTTTTTGGGGGACATCGACCGCAGCATGGGGACGGTCACCATGTAGGGCCACAGTCCCACGTTGAGCTCCGGCGCCCCGAAGCGGGCCTGCTCCGAGGCGATGAGCATGTCGCAGGCCAGCGCCAGGCCGAAGCCGCCGGCCATCGCCCATCCCTGCACCCGGGCAACGATGGGCTTGCCCAGGTGCCACATCTCCTCGAACAGCTCGGCCAGCCACCCCCGGGCCGTGTGGTGGTCGGCGAACTCGTCGCCCACCCCGCCGGTTTGCCGGGGGGCCATGCCGGACAGGTCGGCGCCGGCGCAGAAGGCCCGGTCACCGGCGCCGGTCAGCACCACCACCCGCACGGCGGGATCGACCTTGGCCCGGGCCAAGTGGCGGCGGATCCCGCCGATGACCTCCCAGGTCATGGCGTTGCGCTGCTCGGGTCGATTGATGGTCAGAGTCAGCACGGGGCCGGCGCGCTCGGCCAGGAGATCGCCACGGGACGGCTCCTCGACCGTCGCCGACGGGTCGGGTGGGAGGTCTTCGGGCACCGGATGACGCTATCCCGACCATGCCACCGCTGTCCGGTCCCCACCGTGCCACCGCGGTCCGCTCCGCTCCGTGCCACCACCACCGCCGCGGTCCGGACGGTGGCCGCCACGACGACCGCTACGGTGACGCCATTCCCACCGCCGCCCTCCTCTCCTTCCGCCTGGGCGGATCCGACGGCGTCGCCGTCGAGGCGGCCAAGTGGCAGTGGGCCCTGACCGCACTCGGGTTCTCGGTGCTCACCGTGGCCGGCGAGGGCCCCGTCGACCGGCTGCTCCCCGGACTCGCCATCGACGCACCCGAGCCACCGAGCCGGCGCCAGCTGGCCGCCGTCCTCGACGATGCCGACCTGGTGGTGGTCGAGAACCTGTGCTCCCTCCCGCTCAACCCCCAGGCCGCCACCGTGACCGCCGCGGTGTTGGCCGGCAGGCCGGCGGTGCTCCACCACCACGACCTGCCCTGGCAGCGCCCCCACCTGGCCGACCACCCGCCACCGCCCGACGATCCCCGCTGGAGTCACGTCACCATCAACGAGCTGAGCCGGGGCCAGCTCGCCGACCGGGGCATCACCGCCACCACCATCTACAACGCCTTTTCCGTCGGAGACCCGACCGGGGACGACCCCGACACCGGTGACTCGACCCACGGCGGGCGGCGCGCCCGATTGCGCCGTTCCCTGGGCGTGGGCGACGACCGGCGACTGGTGCTGCAGCCCACCCGGGCTATCCCCCGCAAGAACGTCGCCGGCGGCCTGGCGGTGGCCGCCGAGTTGGGGGCGGTCTACTGGCTGCTCGGCCCGGCCGAGGACGGGTACGGCCCCGAGCTCGATGCCCTGGTGGATGCCGCGGCCTGCCCGGTGATCCTCGGGCCCTCCGCCGACGGGGTCGGCCGGGCCGTGGACGACGCCTACCTGGCCTGTGACACCGTCGTGCTCCCGTCTACCTGGGAGGGCTTCGGCAATCCGACCGTGGAATCGGCCATCCACCGGCGGCCGCTGTCCATCGGTCCCTATCCGGTGGCCGCCGAGCTCGCCTCCTTCGGATTCGAGTGGTTCCCACTGTCCGACACCGGGCGGCTCGGCGAGTGGTTGGACGCTCCCGATCCAGGCCTGCTGGAGGCCAACCTGGCGGTGGCGTCGGCCCACTTCTCACTGGCGCGCCTGCCCGACAAGATCGCCGCCATCCTTCCCGACCGCTGAGCCTCCCGGCCGCCGAGCGTCCCGATCGCCGAGCGCGGCCGGTGAAGGCGTCCCCGGTAGCCGTTTCACACTCCCGAGTACCATGACCACCATGAGCGGAGCACTCACCACCGACCCCGACGCCACCGAGGACAGCTCGCCGCCGGCGGTCACCTCCGGTCGGCGACTCACCGCCGACGCCCGCCGGCGCCAACTCTTCGACGTCGCCCTGTGGCTGTTCGCCGAGCACGGTTACGCGGCCACCACCATGGACGACATCGCCGAGGAAGCCGGCGTGACCAAGCCGCTCGTCTACCAGCACTTCGAATCGAAACGGGCGCTGTACCTCGAGCTGATGGATGTCTTCTCGCACCAGCTGGTCACCCGCATCGTCGAGGCAACTAGTCAGGCCGAGGGCCCCCGCCAGCAGGTCGAGCTCGGCTTCGCCGCCTACTTCGCCCTGATGGTCGACAACGAGCCGGCCTTTCGCCTCCTCTACGGGCGTGATGCGCCTGACGACCCCGAGCTCGGTGCCGCGCTGCGCCGGGTGGAGGAGACCATCGCCCACGCCATCGATCCCCTCATCGACGCGGGACTGGAGCCGGAGCACCGGCTGCTGCTGGCCCATGCGGTGGTGGGGATGGCCGAGGGTGCCAGCCGGCACTGGCTCGCCGCCCAGCGGGCGCCGTCAGCGGCGACGCCGGGCGCCGCGTCCGGCGAGGATGCCGGGGACGGCCGCAGCGATCAGGCCGCCCACCTGGCCCGACGACTGGCCGACCTTGCTTGGGCGGGGCTGCGCCAGGTCCATCGGGTCTGAACCACGTCCTGGCCCGTCCTCGTTCCGGCGTAGATCGGTCAGGCAGTCACCTGGCCGGACACCACCGGCTGGTTGCTGCTGTGGACCACGCCGCCGCCGTGCTCGGCGGTGATGGCGAAGGCGTTGACGGCCACGTCCCCGGCCACGCTGAAGGGGACGACGCCGGGTGACGGGCCCAACAGGCCGAGGGAGATGGTCTGGCCGCCGATGACCCCCCAGAGCTGGTACGTCCGGTCCCGGGGCAGCGCCGAGAGACCACCGGCCTCGACGAACCCGGTCCCTGATCTGGTCAGCACCACCGTCACCGCCCGGGTCGGCGATGGAGCAGCGCCGGCCGTCGCTCGCAACGGCACCACCATGGTGGACGGCTCCCGCAGTGCTGCCTGCTCGGCGGCCGACAGCGACGGGTGGGACTGCAAGGCGGTGACCTGGTTGTTGAGGTGGTGCACCTGCAACCCGAGGACCAGGGCGAGGACAGCGGCTGCAGCGCCCACCACCGCCCCGGCGCGCCGGGCCCACCGCCCGCGCCGGGTGCGTGCCGTGATGGGGACCACGACGGCGTCGGTCGGGTCGACCACCCGGTCACCGCCGGTCTCCAACCGTTCGGCCAAGCCCTCCCACGATGGAGGGGTCGAGCTGTCGAGCTGGCTGGCGATCCCGTCCCACAGGCTGGCCGGTGATGCGCCGCCGGAATTGGCCAGTAGCCCGGCCACCTCGTGATGCTGGGAGACCTCGACCGAGCACCTTACGCACCCAGCCAGGTGTTGCTCGACCAGCGCAGCCGTCTCCTTGTCCACCGCATCTAGCGCATAGGCGCCAAGCAGCTCCTGGATCTCGGCGTGGCTGCGCTCGGGTATCGGCGCGCTCACCGCTCTCCTCCCGCCGGCTCCACGCCCCGCTCGGTCAGGTTGGCCCGCAGCTTGACCAGTCCCGACCTGATCCGGCTCTTGACCGTGCCCTCGGGTTGCTCGAGCATCACGGCCACCTCCTTATAGGTGTGGCCGCCGAAGTAGGCCAGCTCGATCGGATGGCGAAGCTCGTCGGGCAGCGCCACCAGCGCCTCTTGGACCTGTCCGGCCACCGCCATGTCCCACACCTCGTGATCGATGTCGTAGCCGGCGGTGGCGGTCTCCCGTGAGGTGCGCTCCTCGCGCTTGCGGCGGGACACCTCGGACCGGACGAAGTCAACCGACTTCCCGTGGGTGCGGGCCAGCAGGAACGAGCGCAGCGTGCCGCGCTGGGCGTCGAACTTCTCGGGGTTCTTCCACAAATCCAAAAACACCTCTTGGGTGATCTCCTCGGCCGGAGGGTCGCTGCGCAGGATCCGACGGGCCAAGGCATGGACGGCGCCACCGTGGCGCCGGTAGATCTCGGCCAGTGCCTGCTGGTGCCAGCGGCCGACGGCCACCACCAGGTTGGCATCACTGGCGTGCTCGACCTCGACCATGACAGCACCGTATTCGACACCGCCGTCGCATTGGGATGACCCGGTCGCCAGGCATGGAAGGGCGGGTCTCGGTTCGTGCCCGGCGGCCCCGGCGGCGATAGCCTCGGGGCCATGGACGTTCGCACCCGGCGACGGCGGCCCGACGGCGATCCTGCGGTGGGGCGACCGGTCATCCCGGACCCTTCCGGCGACGAACACCGAGCATGAGTTTCGATATCACCACCTACCAACGGCTGTCGGAGAAGCTCGACATCGGGGACATCGATTTCGACTCGTTCCGCGAACAGCCGCTCGCCCCCGAGGCACTGCGCTGCCTGCGCTACATGCACGACGTGGAGAGCCACACCGTGTGCTACCTCCGAGACGTACTGGTGACCAGGGCCCACCGCGATCCCGACGTGACCTCCTTCCTCACCCTGTGGAACTACGAGGAGTACTGGCACGGGGAGGCGATCGCCGGTGTCCTCGAGGCGCACGACGAGCACGCTGGCACCGGGAGGATCGCCGCCTTGCGCCAACGACTGCCCAAGCGCGACGCGTGGCGGCCGCTCACCTTCCAACTCGGCTCGGCCATCACTCCTCACCTGACCGCCGTGCACATGACCTGGGGAGCGGTCAACGAGTGGACGACACAGGCCGCCTATGCCCGGCTGGCCCGGTTGGCCGACCACCCCGCGCTGACCGAGCTCCTGCGGCGCATCATGAAGCAGGAGGGTCGCCACATCGACTTCTACGCCACCCAGGCCAAGTCCCGCCTGGCGGACAGCCGGGCCGCCCAACGGCTCACCCGCTGGGCCCTTCGCCACTTCTGGGCCCCGGTGGGCAGCGGCGTGGTGCCCGACCAGGAGGTCGACTTCCTCCGCACCTACCTCTTCGGGGACGACGACGGGCGGGCGGTGGCCGACCGCATCGACCGCCGGGTCGACCGCCTCCCCGGCCTCGACGGCCTCAATCTGCTGCGCAGCGCGGTCTCCTCCGCCGCCGCCTGACCCCGGGCGACACGCCCAACCAGGTCCCTGGCGAGCGCACCTGGCCGACCGGCCTCAAAACCCGAGGGAGCCGGTAAACTATGTGGGTGTTCAGGTTCCCCAATCCGGTCAACGAGACCGCAGCCCGGGTGGTGGCCGGCGGGGTGCTGGCCATGTGCGTGGCCGTACTGGCGCTCGGACCGAAGTGGATCCTCATCCCCCTGGCCTATGGGTTCTGGGCCCGGGTCCTGACCGGGCCCACTCTCAGCCCGCTCGGCCAGCTGGCCACCCGTGTGGTCGCCCCCCGGCTGGGCACCGACCCCCGACTGGTGGCCGGGCCGCCCAAACGATTCGCCCAGGCCATCGGCGTGGTCTTCTCCTCGACGGCGCTGGTGCTCTGGTACGGCTTCGGGCTGGGCCCGGCGGCATTGGTGGTGGTGGCGCTGTTGGCGGTGGCGGCACTGCTCGAGTCGGCGTTCGCCATCTGCCTCGGGTGCATCGTCTTCGGGTACCTGATGAAGGCCGGCGTGGTCCCCGACGAGGTGTGCGCGGCGTGCGCCGATGTCTCGATCCGCCACCCGGGCCTGTCCGGCACCCGCTCGGCCTGACCCCGGACCCCCGATGGACGGAGCGCCGGCCTCGGGCCGGGCCGGTCAGGACAGCCGGGGAAGCAGCTCGGCGGCGAGGACGGCCAGCTCCTTGGCACAGGACAGGTAATCGTCGTCCTGGCCGCCGGCGGGATCGGCCACGTCATCCCACGCCTCGATGGGGAGGTCGGCCAGCCCGAGGGAGCGGATCCGGTCGGCGAGGGATGGGGGCCCGGGGGGAAGGTCACGGCACAACCGCTTGATCGACACCGCCCTCCCCGCCGCCTCGGGGTACCGGCGCCGGATGAAGGCCACGTGGTCGCCGGCCATGGCCAGGATCAACCCGGCGGCATCGATGTCACCGTCGGTGAGCTGGTGGCTGCGATGACCGTCGGCGGCCAGGCCGACCGAGGCCAGGGCGTCCCGGGTCCGCCTGCTCATCGGCTGACCCTCGACCACGTGGGTGCCGGCCGTCACGATCGGCAGCGGTCCGTCCCGCAGCATGGCTCCGGCCATCACCGATCGGGCGGCGTTGCCCGTGCACAGGGTGAGCACGAGCAGCCCCGGGTCCGGAACGACCCCCGCTCCCACATCACCGGCCCCGAGCGAGCCTGAACCAGGCCGCGTCACGGTGCCCTAGTTGATGTGGACGCCGGAGATGGCCCGGCTGATGATCAGCCGCTGGATCTCGGACGTGCCCTCGAAGATGGTGTAGATCTTCGAGTCGCGGTGCCAGCGCTCGACGGGATGGTCGCGGATGTAGCCGTAGCCACCCATGATCTGGATCGCCTCCTCGGTGACATACACCGCCGTCTCACCGGCGTAGAGCTTCGACATCGAGCCCTCGCCGGCGGTGAACTCCTTGCCGTTGCGTCCCATCCACGAGGCCCGCCAGATCAGCAGCCGGGAAGCGTCGATGCGGGTCTTCATGTCCGCCAACTTGAAGGCGATGGCCTGGTTCTCGATGATGGCCCGACCGAAGGCCTTGCGCTCCTTGGCGTAGTCGAGCGAGTACTCGTAGGCGGCGCGGGCGATGCCCAGGGCCTGGGCGCCCACCGTCGGGCGCGAGGCCTCGAAGGTCTTCATGGCGGCCTGGCTGGTGGAGCGCTTGCCCTCGCGGGCTCGGGCCAGCTTCTCGTCGAGCTTGTCCTTGCCGCCGAGCAGGCAGTGGCCCGGCACCCTGACGTCGTCGAGCACCACTTCGGCGGTGTGGGAAGCCCGGATCCCCATCTTCTGGAATTTCTGCCCCTGGGAGAGGCCCGGCGTCTTGGGAGGCACGATGAAGCTGGCCTGTCCCCGCGAGCCGAGCTCAGGGTCGACCGAGGCCACCACAACATGGATGTCGGCGATGCCGCCATTGGTGATCCAGGTCTTCGTCCCGTTGAGCACCCACTCGTCCGTGGCCTCGTCGTAGACCGCCCGGGTGCGCAGCGACGACACGTCGGAGCCGGCGTCCGGCTCGGAGACGGCGAAGGCAGCCAGTTGGATCTTGTCCGGTGTCCCGAAGCACTGCGGTCCCCACTCCATGAGCTGCTCGGGCGTGCCGTTACTGGCGATGCCGGCCAGGCCGAGCGTGCTCCCGAAGATGGCCAGGGCGATGCCGGCGTCGCCCCAGGACATCTCCTCGTTGGCGATGGGCATGAGTAGGCCGGACTCGTCGGAGAACGCCTGGATGATGAAGTCGAACGAGTACAGACCGACCCGGGCCGCCTCCTCGATGATCGGCCACGGGGTCTCCTCCCGCTCGTCCCATTCGTGCCCGGCGGGTCGGATCACGTTCTCGGCGAAGTCGTGCACCCATTTTTGGATCTGTAGTTGGTCCTCGTTGAGGTCCAGGGAGAAATCGGCCATGCCCTGCTCCGTTCCGGCCCCACTCGGGCCTCTCACGTCGGTATGCCCCCGGAGGTGGCACCCTTCCCCGACCGGGACCGGCGGGTTCCTCCGTAGTTACTCCATAGTAACCTCAAACCGGAACCAACGCCACCACCCCGTCGGGCACGCCGCGGGCTGCGGCGGCGGTCCGCCGGCCACGGTCGGAAGGCGGGCGGACACAGGCCAGGCGCGCCCGACCGGCGTCGGTGCCTACAAGCGTGCCGGCCCAGAGGCCACGGAGGTGCCGGTCCTAGGCGGGCTGGGCCAGGCGCACATCGACGGCCTGGAGACCCTTGGGACCTTCCTGAAGATCGAACTCGACCGCTTGACCCTCTTCGAGTGAGCGGAATCCGTTCATCTGGATGGCCGTGTGATGCACGAATACATCGGCCCCGCCATCCGGTTGTGAAATGAAGCCGAAGCCCTTTTCAGCGTTGAACCACTTGACTGTTCCGGAAGCCACGGTGGCATTCCCCTTTCCTCCACACGCGTACGTCACAGAGCGCCCTCGACCGGTTCATGGCCCGACCCACCCGGCCAGCGGGTGGTGACGGACCACCGTGCGAAGGGACTCCCTGCGCCACAAACGCTAGCAGCCCTTCCCTCCAAATCCACGTCCCGGAGACCCCGGGCCGGGCTGTTCACACCGCGTTCATCGACGGCGGATGCGGGTGCCGTCGGGGCCGTCCTCGACCACCCAGCCCGACGTCTCCAACTGCTGGCGCAGGGCATCGGCCAGGGCCCAGTCGCCACCGGCCCGGGCCTCGTCCCGTCGCTGGACCACCTCGGCGGTGTCGGCATCGAGTTCGACCTCGACCCCGCCTCGCAGGGGCAGTCCCAGGGCCCCGCACAGCAGGGCCACGGTCCGGGCGGCCTGCAGTGCATCGGAGGGGTCCCCGCCATCGGCGGCGGCGTTGGCCTGGCGCACCAGGTCGAACACACCGGCCAATGCACCGGGCGTGTCGAGCTCGTCATCCATGCGCTCACGGAAGCGGTCCACCGCGTCGGCATCAACGCCCTCCTCGCTGCCGACGACCACCGGTCCGGTGGCCAGAGGGTCGGCGAGGTCGAACCGGCGGGCCAGCTCGTCCAGCCGGGCCAGTCCCGACTCGGCGTCGCGCACCGTGTCCGGGGTGACCTCGATGGGTGACCGGTAGTGGGAGCGAAGCACCAACAGCCGGTAGGCACGGGCGTCGCTGCGCGCCAGCAAGTCGCTCAGGGTGGTGAAGTTGCCCAGCGACTTGGACATCTTCTCGCCCTCCAGGGTGACCCAGCCGTTGTGCACCCAGTGACGGGCGAAGACCCGGTCGGTGGACACGGCCTGGGCCCGCTCGTTCTCGTGGTGCGGGAAGATCAGGTCGATCGCCCCTCCGTGCAGGTCGAAGCCGTCACCGAGCAGGTCGAGCGACATGACCACGCACTCGGTGTGCCATCCGGGACGTCCGGCCCCCCACGGTGCCTCCCACGAGGGCTCGCCCTCCTTTGCCTTCTTCCACAGGACGAAGTCGAGGGGTGATCGCTTCTCCTCGTCCGCCTCCACCCGGGCCCCGACCCGCAGCGAGTCGAGCGGCTGGTGGGCCAGCAGGCCGTAGCCGGGCACGTCCTTGACCGACAGGTAGACGCCGTCGCCCGTCTCGTAGGCCACGCCGCGGGCGACCAGGTCGGCCACCAGATCGATCATCCGGTCGACATAGGCGGTGGCATGCGGAGCGTGGTCCGGCCGAAGCACGCCGAGGGCGTCCATGACCTCCCACCACAGGGCCTCGTTGGCCGCCGCGAACTCGGCGATGTCGACGCCCTGGGCGGCGGCCCGATCGATGATCTTGTCCTCGATGTCGGTGATGTTGGATACGTAGGTGACCTGGTGCCCAGTGAACAGCAGGTACCGGCGGAGCACGTCGAACACCAGCGAGAACCGTCCGTGGCCAAGGTGGGGGACGCCGTCGACGGTCGGGCCGCACACGTACATGGAGACGCAGCCGGGCCTTCGCAGCCGCAGGGGGGCAACCTCCCCGGTGGCAGTGTCGTGGAGCCGGAGCACGCAGGGTACGGTAACCCGATCATGGACACAGACGCGACCGGTTCGGCGAACCCGGCCACCGGCCCGACCGGGATCCCCGACAAGCCCGGCCTGGAGGGGCTCGAGTCCACCTGGGCGGCGCGGTGGGAGGAGGCGGGCACCTATGCCTTCGACCGGACCGCGGCGCGGGCGGAGGTCTTCTCCATCGACACCCCCCCGCCCACGGTGTCGGGGTCGCTGCACATCGGTCACATCTTCTCCTACACCCACACCGACACGGTGGCCCGCTTCTGGCGCATGCGGGGACGGGCTGTCTTCTACCCGATGGGTTGGGACGACAATGGGTTGCCCACCGAGCGGCGCGTCCAGAACTACTTCGGCGTCCGCTGTGACCCCGCGCTCCCCTTCGACCCCGGGTTCGAGCCGCCGGCGGAGCCGGCCAAGCACCCGGTCTCCGTCTCGCGGCCCAACTTCGTGGCCCTGTGCCACCAGCTCACCGCCGAGGACGAGAAGGCCTTCGAGCACCTGTGGCGCACTCTCGGGCTTTCGGTCGACTGGTCGCAGCGCTACGCCACCATCGCGCCGCAGGCCCAGCGGGTGTCCCAACGCGGCTTCCTGCGCATGGCCAAGCGGGGCCAGGTGATCCAGCAGACCGCGCCCACCCTGTGGGACATCGACTTCCGCACCGCGGTGGCCCAGGCCGAGCTCGAGGACCGCGAGCTGCCCGGCGCCTACCACCGACTTCGGTTCCCCCTGATCGGCGGCGGCGGCGTCGACATCGAGACCACCCGCCCCGAACTGTTGGCCGCCTGCGTGGCCCTGGTGGCCCATCCCGAGGACGAGCGCTACAAGCCCTTGTTCGGGACCGAGGTGGTCACCCCGTTGTTCGGGGCCCGGGTACCGGTGCTTCCCCACCCCCTGGCCGACCCCGAGAAGGGGTCGGGCATCGCCATGATCTGCACGTTCGGGGACACCACCGACGTGGTGTGGTGGCGCGAGCTCTCCCTGCCCACCCGGACCATCATCGGGCGGGACGGCCGGCTGCTGCCGGTGGCATGGGGGACGACCGGGTGGGAGACCGACACGCCCGAGGCGGCGGCGACCCGTTACCAGCAGCTGGCCGGCCGCACGGTGAAGCAGGCCCAGGCCCGCAGTGTGGAGATGCTGGCCGAGTCCGGCGAATTGATCGGCGACCCTCGCCCGATCACCCACCCGGTCAAGTTCTACGAGAGGGGCGATCGGCCCCTCGAGATCGTCTCGTCCCGTCAGTGGTTCGTCCAGACCCTGCCCCTCCGCGACCGGTTGCTGGCACGCGGCGAGGAGCTGCGGTGGCACCCGCCCTACATGGCCCATCGCTACCGGTCCTGGGTGGAGGGTCTCAACGCCGACTGGAACATCAGTCGGCAGCGGTTCTTCGGCGTCCCCTTCCCGGTCTGGTACCCGGTCGACGATTCCGGCGAGGTGGCCTTCGTCCGCCCCATCTTCGCCGACGAGGACCGGCTCCCGGTCGACCCCTCCACCGATGTCCCCGGGGGCTTCACCGAGCCCCAGCGCGGGCAGCCGGGGGGATTCATCGGGGACCCCGACGTCATGGACACCTGGGCCACCTCGTCGCTGACCCCGCAGATCGCCGGTGGGTGGGTGGACGATCCCGACCTGTTCGCCCGGGTCTTCCCGATGAACATGCGCCCGCAGGCCCACGACATCATCCGCACCTGGTTGTTCGCCACCATCGTCCGCTCCGAGCTGGAGCACGGGGTGCTCCCGTGGTCGGACGCCGCCATCTCCGGGTGGGTGCTCGATCCCGACCGCAAGAAGATGTCGAAGTCCAAGGGCAACGTGGTCACCCCCCTCCCCCTGCTGGACAAGCACGGGGCCGACGCCGTCCGCTACTGGGCGGCGGGGGGCAGGCCGGGCACCGACACCGCTGTCGACGAGGGCCAGATGAAGGTGGGCCGGCGCCTGGCCATCAAGGTGCTCAACGCGTCGCGGTTCGCGTTGGGCAGGATCGCCGGGGACGACGGCACCGTGGTGGCCCCCGGGGTCGACGCGGTGACCGCCCCCATCGACCTGGCCATGCTCGCCCGCCTGGCCGGGGTGGTCGAGGTGGCCACCGTGGCCTTCGAGGAGTTCGACTACGCCCGGGCCCTCGAGCGCACCGAGGCCTTCTTCTGGTCCTTCTGCGACGACTACCTCGAGATGGTCAAGACCCGCGCCTACGGGGACCCGGTCCAGCCCGGACCGGCCTCGGCCCAGGCCGCCTTGGCCCTGGCCCTCTCCGTCCAGCTCCGACTGTTGGCCCCCATCCTCCCCTTCGTCACCGAGGAGGTGTGGTCGTGGTGGCAGGCCGGGTCCATCCACAACGCCCGGTGGCCCTCGGCCGGCGAGTTCGAACTGGCCCTCCCCGACCCCACCGTCGCCCCCGACGCCGTGCTCGAGGTGGCCACCGACGTCCTGACCCAGGTCCGCCGGGCCAAGACCACCGCCAAGCGCTCCATGCGGTCACCGGTGGCCGTGCTCACCGTGACCGGCTCCGCCGACCGCATCGACGCCCTCCGTCTGGCCGAGGACGACCTCATCGAGGCGTGTGGCATCCGGTCCCTGGTGGCCAGGGTCGGCGAAGTGGACTCCGTCGAGATCGTGCTGGCCGACGAGGACTGACTGCAGGAATGACGAGGACAGGGATGACTAAGAAAGGTAGGCGCCCAGTGCGGCCTCGGCCATGTCGTCGGGCGTTCCCTCTTGTTCGATCCGACCGTGGAGCATGATGGCCGCCCGGGTGGCCACCGACAGCGCGGTGGTCACGAACTGCTCGACCAACAAGATGGTGATCCCGCGGCGGGCCAGGCTGTCCACCATCTCGTAGAGCTCGCCCACGATGAGTGGGGCCAGCCCCATGGACAGCTCGTCGAGCAACAACACAGTGGGGTCGGTGACCAGCGCCCGAGAGATGGCCAGCATCTGCTGCTCGCCTCCGGAGAGGGTCCCGGCCATCTGCTTCCGTCGTTCCTTCAGGCGGGGAAAGGCAGTAAAGGTCTTCTCCTCGACATCGCTGGCGCCAAGGCCACCGCGATAGGTCCAGATGCGGAGGTTCTCCCGCACGGTCAGATTGGGGAAGATCCCACGACCTTCGGGAATGGCGCACAGTCCGGTGCGGACCAGCTTTTCGGGGGGGCTCTTCCCCACCGGCTGGTCGCCGATGCGCACCTGCCCCGAGGTCGGGCGCATGCGCCCGCCGATCACCTTGAGCAACGTCGACTTGCCGGCGCCGTTGGGGCCGAGCAAGGCGAACACGCTCCCCGGCGGCACCACCAAGTCGACACCGTGGAGGACCTCGATCCGCCCGTAGGCCGCCCGGATGCCGTCGATGGTGATGCTCGGGGGGATGCGGCGGGCCGCCACCGGCTCGCCGTCGACCGATGCCGCGGTGAGGTCGGTCACGGGTCGCCCCCGTCGCCGGCCTGGGTGGCCGCGCCCGGGACGGGGGCGGGGGTGGAGGGCGCCTGGCCCAGGTAGGCGGCCTGGACCATCGGGTCGTTCCTGACCTCGTCGGGCGTGCCCGAGGCGATGATGTCCCCGAAGTCGAGGACGTAGATGTGATCGCAGATCCGCATGACCAGGTCCATGTCGTGCTCCACCAGGAGCACGGCCATCCCGCCGGCGGCCAGCTCTGCCAGCAGCCTCCCCAGTCCCGCCGACTCGGCCTCGTCGAGGCCCGAGCCGGGCTCGTCGAGCAGCAAGAGCTTGGGCCCGATGGCCAGGGCGCGGGCCAGCTCCACCATACGGGCCAGGCCGGTGGACATGGAGGCGGCCTGTCGGTCGCCCAGGCCGTCGAGGCCGACCCCTTCGAGCAACCGCTCGCAGGTGACGGTGGCCAGCGACTCGGGAGCGTCGCCGGCGCCGTCAGCGCCCCGTCGGTGAGGGACCAACCGGCGCAACCGTCGCCATTCCCACCACCGGACCGTCGACTCCAGGCCCACCCGCACGTTCTCCCCCGCGGTCAGCGAGCCGAACAGCTCGAGCCGCTGAAAGGTCCGGGCCAGGCCGAGCCGGGCCCGACGGTGGGGCTTCATGGTGGTCACGTCGGTGTTGAACAGATGGACCGTGCCCCGACCCGGTGCCTGCAGCCCGCTGATCACATTGAACAGGGTGGTCTTGCCGGCGCCATTGGGCCCGATCAGCCCGGTGACCGTTCCCGGGTGCACGGCCAGGCTGACCTCGCTCAGCGCGGAGACGCCGCCGAACTGCACGGCCACCTCGGAGACGGTGAGGACCGCCGATCCTCTCCCCGGGGCGTCAGCCGGCGGCACGGGTTCCTCCCGGGACCACGGTGGCGCGGCCGAGCGGTGGGGTGGGGATCTCCCCGGAATCGGCCCTGGCCCGCTTGACCCACGGAAGGCGGACCTGGATGGCCTCGATGCCCAGGATGCCGCCGGCCGCCCGGCCGATCAGGATGATCCCGAGCCCGGCGAAGATCCCGAGCCCGTTCATCCATATCTGGCTTATGGCCACGTAGGTGACGGCGGCGAGGAAGGCACCGGTCACCGTGCGGATGCTCCAGATGGTGACGAACAGGACGAAGATGATGCTCGGGAAGATGTCGAAGTCCGAGGTGCCCACCACCTGCTGCACGGTTCCGTAGAGGGCGCCGGCCAGCCCGGCCATGCCGGCGGCGATGGCGAACACGGTCACCTTGGTGATGCCGATGTTGAGGCCCACGGTGGCGTAGGCGGCCTGGGAGTCGTTGAGAGCCACCAGCCTCCGGCCGAACAGGCTGCGCCGGATGGCCAGCACCATCCACGCGGCCAGGACGAAGAACGCGGTGACCAGCAGGAACTCGGCACCGTCGCCGCCGAAGGACAGCCCGGGGATGATGATCCGGCCCACGCTCACCCCTCCGCTGCCGTAGATGTGGGTGTCGAGGAAGACCCCCTGGGCCATGGCATCGGCGAAGGCGAAGGTGGCCAGGGCCAGGTAGAGATCGCGGAGTCGGATGGTGGGGAGCGCCACCAGGGCACCGACGGCAGCACAGATCACGGTGGCCGCCACCAGTCCGAAGAGGGACCCGCCGCCGGCGATCTTGCCCATGACGAAGGCGCCGATGCCCATGAACGAGAACTGGCACAGCGAGACCTGGCCCGAGTACCCGGTCAACAGCACCAGGGACAGCCCGACGATGCCCAAGGTCATCACCACTCCACCCAAGGTGAGCACGGTGGTGCCGTCGACCGCCTTGTTGTCAAAGAGCACCGCGGCCACGATGCACACCAGGTAGAAGAGCACGCCGACGATCAGAGACTCTCGCCCGCCGGCCACCCGGGGCACCCGCATGGTGGTCAGCCGGCCGACGGCCCGTAGCCGCACCGAGGGCAGGGTGACCAGGGCGATGAACAAGAACAGCATGGGCAGGGCCAGGGTCACGTCCGGCACCAGGCTCTGGGGGAGATGGGGCAGCAGGTAGTTGATGACGTAGTTCTGGGCCACCCCGATGGCGATGGCGGCCACGAAGGTGATCGGGATGCTCTTCAGACGGCCGATGATGGCGGCGGCGTAGCCGTTGACCACCAGCAGGGTGAACGCCTCGATGTTCAATCCAGTGGTCTGGACCGGGGCCAGCAGCACGCCGGCCAGGGCGGCCATCACGAACCCGAGTATCCATCCGTACTGGCTCATCCGGTTGGGCGAGGCGCCGGACATGGCCAGCAACTCGGGGTCGTCGACGACGGCTCGCAGGCCGACGCCGGTCCGGGTCGAGTAGAAGAGCAGCCGCAACCCGATGGCGACGGCGATGGCCACGCCGATGATCAGCAGCTCTTGGTACTGGATGTTGATCCCGACCAGGGTGAACTGGCCGTTGACCATGTACCCCACCAGGTGTTGGGTGGTGGCGCTCCAGGTGACAGTGGCATAGCCGGTGAGGATCACCAGCAGCCCGAGGGTGACCATCACCGGTCGCTCGGCGGACGCCCCATGGAGCCGGCGCATCAGCACCCGCTCCACCAGCGCCCCGGAGATCGAGGCGCCGACCACCAAGATGAGGGCCAGGGCGACCAGGATCGGCACGTGATGGACCGTGACCAGGTCCCAGTAGCAGAAGGCGGCGATCATCCCCACCGCGCCCTGGGCGAAGTTGAACACGCCTGACGTGGTGTAGGTGACCACCAGACCGGTGGCGGAAATGGCGTACCCGGCCCCGTACATCACCCCGAAGACGGTGTACTGGAGAAAGCTGCTCACCGAATCAATCCCGTTCCACGCCGGACCACCTCAGACCCCTCCGGTGCCTTCTCCTCCGTTCAGGAGCTCGGAGGCGTCACGTAGGAATAGTCGCAACGATAGCCATGGGTGCTGCTGTTCACCGGTGTGTCGTCCTGGCGGGTCCACTGTCCGTTGAGCACGCGACCGACCAGGTAGCAGTTCGACGTCGTCCTGGTCACCGGATTGCTGTCGGTGACGATGTAGCCGCCGTTGTACGAGGTGATCTTCGACAGCGCCTGGAGGAGCGACCCGCGGCTCGGGTCGGTACCGGCGTTGCGCAGGGCCTGCACGAAGAGGCTGCTGGAGTTCCACGCGTACAGGGTGAACAGGTCGGCGTTGAATCCGGGGTCGGCCACCTGCACCCAGTGCAGGAAGGTGGACACCGCGGGAATGGTCGACTGGTCACCGCCCAGATACAGCGATGCGTTCTGGTCGAAGTAGGAGCCGTTGACCGCGGCCTGGCCGCCCGCCGCCGGAATCAGCGACGGGGTGTAGGTGGCCGCCCCCAGCACGACGATCGGATGGAAGTTCTGCTGGACCAGGTTCTTCAACAGCCCCGAGGCGTAGAGCTCCGACATCTGGTCGATGAACAGCACCTTGACGCCGGCGTTCTTCATGGCGATCACGTTCTGGGTGAAGTCGGTCTGGGTGTCGCCGTAGAGGGCGTCGTAGACGACCTTGTAGCCAACCTTGTTCATGACGTACTTCTCGCCGACCCAGTCGGCCTCGGGCGACGGCAGGTCGGCCACCAGGGTGCCCACGTGCTGCAGGGCTGAGATCCCGAACTTGGACTTGAAGTACTGGAGCGCACCCTCCTGCCAGCCGCCCTCGAGCGGGACGGCGCTGTAGACGTTGGGCAGCTTGTTGGTGGCCGGGTCGAGGACCTCGGTCACATCGGGCACGCCCGGGTTCTGGGCCAACACGGTGCCGCCGAAGCTGTCGAAGGTGGAGAACCCACCGACCAAGGCGAAGTCGGTGTTGACGGCGTTCTGGGTGGCCTGCTTGTTGCCGGTGCCGGTATACCCGTCATCGGCGCTGTCGACCACGATCTTGCGCCCGTTGACCCCCCCGGTGGAGTTGACCATGTCGGCATAGGCCTCGGTGCCGACCAACGCACCCTTGAAGAGCCCGCCGATGGCCAGCGTGGAGATGTTGCCCACGTGGATGGTGGTCGCGGTGATGCCAGTGTGGTCGCTGAAGGCGCTGGCGGGAATGGCCCGGCCCGAGGTCGTGGAGCTGCCGGTGGTGGCGGTGCTGCCGGCGGCTGTGGTGGTGGTCGATGCCGAATTGGTGGAGCTGCAGGCCACTGCGGTCGTCGCCACCAGCACGACCATCCCCAAAGCGGCCATGCGCGTCTTCCATGATGCAGAACCCAAGGCTCCCCCTTGATCTCGGTGATGTTGGCGATGCCGGTTTGCTTCCTGGTCGACCCAGGCCCGAACGAATATGTGACTCTACGTCAGAAACTCGTCTGCGTGTCTAGCACCGCCGGTCCCGATGACCAAGCGCTTGGCGCGGGAACGGTCCCATCCACCTGCGCCACAGGCTGGGCGGCAGCCCGGGCCCGCATGCCCTCCAGAAACCGGACCGCCCCCATCGTGGTGTGGCGGCACCGGATCGAGACCAGCACGTCGAAGGCGTGTTGCGCCCGCGGGAGCTCGACATAGGCCACCGGAGCTCGGGAGGTCTGGCGCAACCGGTCCACGAAGTGCCGGGCCACGGCCAGGGGCACCAGGGTGTCGTTGACCCCGTGGAGCACGAACATGGGAGGAGCGTCGGCGGTCACCCGGTGGTCGGGTGACGCCTGCTCGAATGGGGCCGGGTTGTCGCCTTGCTCGGTCTTCATCACCCGTCGCTCGAGGAGCTCTCTGAGGCCGGGGCCGTAGGCTCCTGACCGCGACGGGTCGCCGGTCATGTCGTAGACACCGTAGAAGGGGACGCAGGCGTCGACCGAGGTGTCCCGGTCCTCGAAGCCGGGCTGCCATTCGACCTCGTCGGGAGTGAGGGCCAGCAACGCCGACAGGTGGCCCCCGGCCGACCCGCCGGACACGGCGATGAACTCGGGGTCTCCCCCGTAGTCGGCGATGTGGTCGCGCACCCAGGCGACGGCCCGCTTGCAGTCGACGATGTGGGCGGGCCAGGTGGCCCTCGGACTCAGCCGGTAGTTGATGGCCACGCACAGCCAGCCCCGCTGGACGAGCTCGTGCATCATGGGAATCCCCTGTTGCCGCTTGTCCCCCATCACCCAGGCGCCCCCGTGGATGTAGACCAGGACGGGTGCCCGCTCCGGGGGGGCCGAGCGCCGGGTGAGGATGTCGAGCTTGTGCCGGTAGTTCCCGTCCCCCCAGTAGTCGATGTTCCGGGCCCGACGGATGCCCCGCCACCGGAACGGTACGGCGATCACCAGTCGCCACCACCGGTTCCACGCCGCCGTCCGCTCGAAGCCCTCGACGTCGATCGCTCCCCCGGTGGCGCCGTCCAGGGCGGCATCGACCAAATCCCTCGACCGGTGGGCGACCACGGCCAGCCCGACCAGCCCACCGCACGAGGCGACGACCAGGGCCGCCCCCACCCACCCGGGCCACGTGCGCAAGGCGCCGTTCAGCGTGAACGCCACCAGACCGACCAGCTCGACGGCACCCACCTGCAGGGGTAGCTCTCCCGGAATCCAGCCCAGGGCGAAGCTCATAACCGTGAAGGGCTCCCGCCTCACCGGGAAGTAGGCGTTGACCGCCAGGACCGCGAAGGCAATGCTAACGGCGAGAAAGACCCAGGCCACCCCTCCATCAAACACGCTCCGGCCGGGGAAGTGAAGCCAGACGGGTCCGAGCCGGGAGGGACGGATCCGCGACGACCAGGGAGAGGACCGGGCGTGGAACGACTCAGCGGGCTCGATGCCAGCTTCCTCTATCTGGAGACCCCGACCCTCCACATGCACGTGGCCATGACCATGGTGTTGGACCCCTCCACCGTTCCGGGGGGCTACTCCTTTGAGCGGATGAAGAAGACCATCGCCGACCGCATCCCTCGGGCACCGGTGTTCCGGCGCCGGCTGGTCGAAGTTCCCTTCCGCCTCGACCACCCGGTGTGGGTCGACGACCCCGAGTTCGACATCGACTACCACGTGCGGCTGGCCGCGGTCCCCCGCCCCGGCGGGCTCCGCCAGTTGGCCGACCTGGCCGGGGACATCGCCGGCCACCAGCTCGATCGCTCGAAGCCGCTGTGGGAGATGTGGATCGTCGAGGGGTTGGCGGACGAACGGATCGGGTTTGTGGCCAAGATGCACCACTCCACCGTCGACGGCGTGTCCGGAGCCGAGCTCCTCTCGGTCCTCTTCGACCTGGAGCCCGAGCCCGAACCGGTCTCGTCAGAGACAAACCAGCCGCTGGACCCGCGCATCCCCTCGGGCCTGGAGCTGATGAGTCAGGCCGCGGTGGCCCGGAGCATGCGACCCATCGAGATGACCCGGGACGTCATCCGCACCGGCCACCGGGTCCTCAACGTGCGTCGGGTCCGGACCGGTCCGCCGGGCAAGTCCAGCCGGGCAAAGGCCGCCCTGCCCCTGTCCGCTCCCCGGACCTCGTTCAACGCCGCCCTGACCAGGCTCCGGAGGGTGACGCTCACCGCCATCGGTCTCGACGACGTCAAGCGGATCAAGAACGCCACCGGCACCACGGTGAACGACGTGGTGCTGGCCGTGTGCACCGGCGCCCTGCGCTCTTTCCTGCTGGACGGGGACGAGCTGCCCGACAAGCCGTTGGTGGCGGTGGTCCCGGTGTCGGTCCGGCCGGCGGTCGACTCCCCCAAGGGGTCCAACCAGGTGTCGTCGATGTTCGTGCAGCTGCCCGCCCACCTACACGACCCCCTCGAGCGTCTGATGGCCATCCACGAAGGGACCAAGGGGGCCAAAGAGGAGCACAACGCCCTCGGCGCCGACATGTTGCTCAACTGGGCCGAGTACGCCACGCCGACCGTGTTCGCCAACGCCGCCCGCCTCTACACCTCCATGCGGCTGGCCGACCGGCACCGCCCCATCGCCAATCTGGTCATCTCCAACGTGCCCGGGCCGGACTTCCCCCTCTACCTGGGAGGGGCCGAGCTCAAGGCCGGCTTCCCGCTCGGGCCGGCGATGGATGGGATGGGGGTCAACATCACCGTCATGAGCTATCGAGGGGTCCTGTACTGGGGGTTGCTGTCGTGCCCGGAGACCATCCCCCGGGTCTGGGACCTGACCACCGCCATCCCCCGGGCCCTCGACGAGCTCCTCGAGGCGGCCGGGGAAGACGCCGCCACCTACCACGCCGTCGACGTCGCTCCCTGACGGCCCCGACTGCGGGGTCGGGTGTTCAGGGAGCGGGGGCGACCGTCATCGAGGAGGCGCCCGAGCACACCGGGATGGCGCGACCGAAGGTCTGGCGCGTGGGGTCGTAGGGGATCACCGCGCTGAACCCGTCCACGACGAAGGCACCGGTCCTTCCCGGGCCGAGCACGATGTCGGTCGGGTGCTGGGTGCCGGTGCTCGACGCGCTCACCGGCTGTGGGGGGAGTCGCACCGGGGTAGCCGGGTCGGAGAACGTGGCCAGCGAGACGGGATTGATCCAGTTGTCGGCCGAGTCGACCACCAGCAGCATCGACCCGTCGGGGGTGACGGCGATGGCAGCCGGGTCGGCGATGCCGAACTGGTCGAACCCGGTGGTCGGCTGGGTGGCGCCGGTGGAGGTCGTGATGGGCAGGACCCGTCCCCCGTAATCGGCCCCCCCCTGCCCGACCACGTAGACGGTGGCACCGTCGGCGGTCACGGCGATGCCATGGGGCGAGTAGACCGACGAGACCGAGAGGTCGGTGGGGATGGGCAACCCGGCGGTGGCGTTGGCCGTGTTCACCGGCACCACTGCGCCGGCCACTAGTGCATAGAGGATGGTGCTCGCAGGGTCAAGGGCCATGCCGAATATGGTGCGGCCCGGCCCCAGGTCGAGCGGGGCGCCAACCTGGTGGGTGACCGCATCGACCGGGACGATGGTGCTCCCGCTGGCGGCCAGGATCGTCCTGCCGCCGGGCATCACCACGATGGCGTGGGTACCTCCTTGGCCGGGGATCCTGATCGGTCGCTCCGCCTGTTGGGTGACCAGGTTGATGGGGATCACCACGTTCTGGACGCTGACCTCCGAGGGGGGAGTCGACGGGGCGACGGTGCTGGTCACCGCGGAGGAGGCGGCGGAGGTGGCGGTGGTGCCGGTGGTGACTGGAGGCACGGAGGTCTGGCTGCCCGGTGAACTCGGGATCACGCCGTCGCTGGTCACCACATAGGCCCAGCGGCCATCGGCCGAGGTGGTGACGGCGAAGTTGCCCAGCACCGGCGTCCCCGAGATGGGGAGATGGATGGCCGCCTCCGCGGTGTGGGTGGCCAGTTCGACCGGGGTGACCGCAGTGGGGCACACCACGTAGCCCACGTCACCGGGAGGAGCCAGGGACGAGCTGTCACGCACCGGCGCCGGCTGCGGCGTGGCGAAGACCGAGCAGCCGGCAAGGGAGAGGGTGAGGGCGGCCAGGCCGGCGCCCACCAGCACCCGGCCGTGGCGGCGGGGGACCCGGCCGGCGCCGTTCGCTCTGGGTTCGACCATAGATGTGGTGGACCCTAGCGACGCCGACCGGTCATGCCGCGCCAGCATCCCCTCTGCCGGCCCGGCGCCCAGATCAGGGATGTTCGAAGCTGGGGACGCCCTCGACGGCAAAGGCGAACTCGTCGACGTAGCACCACCACCAGTCCTCCCCCGGTTCGAAGGACTGGATCAGGGGATGCCCGGTTTCGTCGAAGTGGGCGGTGGCGTGCCTGCCCGGCGAGCTGTCGCAACACCCCACGTGACCGCAGAGCATGCACAGCCGGAGGTGCACCCACCGTCCACCCTGGCGCAGGCAGTCCTCGCACCCGTCCGATGACGGCGTCACCTCTTGGACCTGGTCCAGATGATGGCAGAACTCCTCGGCGTCAGTCACGGCGACTCCTCCAACCCGTCCGGCGCGACCGCTCGGCCCACCCGGCCCCCGCCGATGGTACCGGTGCCGGAGCGTCCGATCGCCTGCATGGCCAGCGGGACCGGCATGGCACCGCTATGGGCCAGGGCGTCGTGGAATTCCTGCAGGGAGGCGCCGGTGGCCAGCCACGCGTCCCGGGCCCGCTCGATGGCCATCGCCCCGGTCAGATAGGCCGACGCCTGGGTGGGCCACGCGCAGTAGCGGGCGACCTCCGACCGGGCGGTCGGCGTCGGCACCAACGCCTTCTCGTGCATGAACACCACCGCCTCGTCGACGGACATCTCTCCGGTGTGCAGCGACGTGTCGACGACGATGCGGGCAGCCCGGAACAGACGGGCCTCGAGTTGGCCCAGCACTTGGCGGGGCGTGAAGAAGCCGGCGTCGCGCATCATGCCCTCGGTGTAGAGAGCCCACCCCTCGATGAAGTAGTCCGAGGTGAAGATGCGCCTGATCGGGCGCGCCTCCTTCATTGTCATCAGGTGCCAGTGGTGCCCGGGGTAGGCCTCGTGCACCGCGGTGGTGGCAACCGAATAGGTGGCATTGCTCTCGAGCAGCCCGGTGATCTCATCGAGGTCGTCCGCATCCACCGGGTAGGGCACGAAGAAGTGGCCGACCCTTGACGGCTTGAACATCGGGGGCGCGATGTAGCAGGCCACGGCCAGGGTGGCCCGGACCGCGGGCGGGGCGGTGACCACCTGGCATCGCTCGTCGGGAGGGTTGGAGACCAGACCGTGCTCGGTCATGAATTGTCGGGCGCCGGCGCATGCCGCTTCGTACTCGGCCCGCATCTCCTCGATCGACGGCGCATGTATGCGCTGCAGGCCCCGGATCACGACGGACCAGTCGCCCGTCCCACCCTCCAGCTGGGAGGCGACCTCGGTCAGCTCGTCGGCAATCCGGTGGTACTCGTCCCACCCCTGTTGGCGTAGCGACCGGACGTCGGTGTCCAACAGCTCCCCGTTCTGGAGGACGTCGTTGTACCGGTCCTCGCCGAATACGAAGGTTCCCTCGCACCGCGGGGCCAGCTCCTCGAGGAACCCGGCGAACCGCTCATAGGAGCGAGCGCCGACCTCCCCGGCCGACCGCAGCCGCTCGCGGTTGGCCGGCTCGGATGCCAACGGGGCCACCTCGTCACGGGCGAAGCCGATGTTGGCCGCGCACTCGGCCAGGCCGCGCTCCACGATCAGTCGGCTGGCCAGGGAGGGGTCGAGATTGCGCTCCGCGTCCTCGAGCATGGTGCCGACCCGGTGGAGTCGGGCCTCGGCACTGTCGGTCAGCTCGTCCTCTGGGCGCATGGCCATGAGGAACAGTCCGGTGATGCCCGTCTCGAGGTACCCCTCGGGGGATCGCCGCCATTCCTCCCACCCGGCCAGGGAGCGTCGGAGTCGGAGACGGGAGATGACCAGGGCACGGTCGATGGCCTGATCGGCGGTGAGGTCGGAGGGATCGAACCGGTCGAAGCGCTGCAACCAGGCACCGTCCTCGCGGAGGCGGCGCTCGTATCCCGAGGCGGAAAGGTCGTCGACCCGGTCGTCGAAGCCGTCGCGACCCACCGCCGAGGCCAGGCGGGGGGACTCGTCGAACTCCCGGGCCATGAGCTCGTCGATGGACTGGTCGAACGCGTCGGTGGTGGCGTCCACCCGCCGAAGTATAAGAAGCCGGCTCCGGCCGAGAGGACCTAGAGCCCGATGGCCTCGGCTCCCAGGGTCAGCGCTCCGAGGTGGCCGTCCACGCCCTGCAGCCCGGCGTTCATCGTGTTGACGGCCAGATGGGAGGCGCCGGCCGCCCGCCACCGGTCGGCGTGGTCGGCCAGCTGGTGGGCGCCCTGGTCGCCCCAGCTGATCCGGCCCTCCATGCCCAGGGAGGAAGGGTCCCTCCCCGCCTCGAGGGCGGCCTGCTCGAAGATGGCCCGGGCCTCGTCCAGCTGGGGGCCGGGCGCCACCTGCGGGAACCAACCGTCGGCCAGGCGCCCGGCGCGGCGATAGGCCGGCGGCGAGGCCGCCCCGAACCACACCGGTATGGGCCGCTGCACCGGCGGCGGGGCCAGGCCGGCACCGGTCACCGTCTCATAGGTTCCGGTGTAGGTGACCGACCGCTCGCTCCACAGTCGCCGGAGCAGCTCGACCTGCTCCCCGATACGCCGGCCCCGGGTGGTGAAGTCCTGGCCCAGGGCCTCATACTCGACCGGGTTCCACCCGAGGCCCACGCCGAGCCGGAACCGGCCCTCGGTCAGAAGGTCGACCTCGGCCGCCTGCTTCGCCACCAGGGCGGTCTGGCGTTGGGGAAGGATGATGATCCCGGTGACCAGCTCGAGACTGGTGAGGGCGGCAAGGTGGCCGAAGAACACCAGCGGCTCCCGAAACGTGCTGTCGAGGTCGTAGGGCCCGGACCAACCCCGATGGACCGACCGGTCGGCGCCCAGTACGTGGTCGTAGGCGAGCAGATGGGTGTACCCCAGCGCTTCGACGCCTTCGACGTAGGCGCGCACCGCACCCCGGTCCGCCGGCAGCTCGGTCTGGGGGAACACGACTCCGATGTGCATGGGTTCCTTTCTACTGTCCGTCTGTATCTCTATCCCTGCCCGTCCATCCCTGCCCGTCCATCCCTGCCCGTCTATCCCTGCTCGTCCATCCCTGCTCGTCCAGGACGCCGACCGAAACGAGGGCCCGGCGGGCCTCGAACACCCCCTGGACGTGGTGGGCGACCAGTCCGGCGGCAAGGGCGGCCTCCACGTTGATGGCGTTGTCGTCGAGGAAGAGCACCCGACCCCGGTCCACCGGGACGAGGTCCGCCACCGCCGCGAAGAGCTCCGGATCGGGCTTGACCAGACCGAGCTCGAAGGACAGGAACCGGAGCTCGAAGTCGTCGACGATGGGCCAGGTGGCACAGTGGCGCTCCCAGTGCAGTGCGTTGGTATTGCGCAGGCAGCCCACCTGTACACGCTCCCCCACCGTGACCAGAAGGTCGGCGGCACCGGCAAGCGGGCCACGAGGCCAGTCGCTGAACTCGGCCAGGAACGCTTCCGGCGACACGCCGATCCCCCACTCGTCGACGACGCCGACGGCGAAGTCGGCCGCCGAGCACTGCCCCCGCTCGAAGGCGCGTACCCAGGCCGATGTCAGCCACCGTCGCCAGAGCTCGTCGTCGCTGTCGATTCCGGCGAGCTCGCGCATGGCACTAACGCCCCCGAAGTCGACCAGCACACCTCCCAGGTCGAACAGCACGATGTCGGCCGGCACCCACCCGAGCGTATGGCGGCGGCGATGCCGCCGCGGCCATGGCCACGCCCGCCCTGCCCAGGTCGGCACGAGGGCCGGTTCCCGTCGCCGGTAGCCCTGGTCCTGCACGCGGGGATGGCGGCGGCTACCGTGCCGATTGTGGGCACACCTCGGATCACCATCGTCGGCGGAGGCAGCACGCACTGGACCCCGAGGCTCCTGGTCGACTTCGCCAATTGCGACCCCTTGTGCGACGTCGACGTGACCCTCATGGACACCGACCCGGATGCCCTTCCCCTGATGGAGGAGGTGGGGAGCCACGTGGCCAAGGTCCGCAGCATCGGGTTGTCGGTGACCGCCACCACCGACCTGGCCCGGGCCCTCGACGGCGCCGACGTGGTGATCATCGCCCTTTCCGTGGGTGGCTTCGCCAGCATGCGTCACGATCTCGAGATCCCCGCCCGCTACGGCATTCGCCAGCCGGTGGGCGACAGTGTCGGCCCCGGCGGGATCGCCCGGGCGTTGCGCAGCGTTCCCGTGGTCAGCGAGGTGGCCAGAGCGATGGAGAACTACTGCCCCGACGCGTTGCTGGTCAATGTGAGCAATCCCCTGACCGCATTGTGCCGGGCGGCGGGGCGAGCATCGAGTATCCAGGTGGTCGGCCTGTGCAACGAGCTGGTCGGCTTCAAGTTCTCGATGAGCCTGCTCTTCGACGCTCCCATGCACAAGGTGGATCCGGTGTCGGCCGGAGTGAACCATCTCCCGCTGGTGACCGCGCTCGACATCGACGGCGCCGACGGGTTCGCCATGCTCCGATCGCTGCTGGACGACCCTGGGGACCGCGGGTCCGAACCGATCTGGATGGCACCGGTGGAGGGAATGCACTGGCAGAAGGTGTCCGACGGCGAGACGTGGACGAAGGCCGACGTCGTGTCGAACAACCGCCTGAAACTCGAGCTCTTTCGTCGATTCGGCGTCCTTCCCGGTGCGTCCGATACCCACGTGGCCGAATTCTTCCCCGGGTTCGTCACCGACGCGTCGGACTTCGGGAGGGAGTGGGGCGTGCACCATTACGGGCTACGTGGCCACCAGCGGGACAAAGATGACGACGACCGCGAGGTGGCCGAGCTGTTGACCAGCGACGAGATCTCGCCATGGCCTTCGGGCGAGCTGGTGGCCGAGTTGATCGAAGGGATCGCCACCGGCACCGAGCGGCATCTCCCGATGAACCTGCCGAATCACGGACAGGTCCAAAATCTCCCCGACGACGTCGTGGTGGAGTGCATCGGGGTGACCGGGGCATCCGGGCTCCGGCCGCGCGACACCGCCCGGGTCGAATCGGTGCTCGGCGAGTACCTGCACCGGATCTCGACGTCCCAGGAGCTCACCGTCGACGCCGCATTGACCGGCAACCGCACCCGGGTGATCGAGGCCATGCTCACCGACCAGCTGGCCGGCCGCCTGCCCTACGAGCAGCTGGTGGCCATGACCGATGAGCTGCTCGACGCCACCGCGCCGTGGCTCCCCCAATTCGCCTCCCCCTGACCCGCAGCCGCTACCCCGGTCAGTCGCCGTGGCCGTGTCCGCCACCGACCGCCTCCGTTAGTCTCGGATGGTGACCGACCCCACTCCGATCAACCCCGGCGTCCCCCTGTCCCATCTGCCCCCCGAGATCAAGGCGGAGCGCTCAGGAAGCTTCGGAGCGGTGGCCTCGCACTACGAGCGCTACCGTCCCGGGCCACCGGTGGCAGCGGTTGACTGGCTGCTCCCGACACACGTCGGCACGGTGGTCGACCTCGGAGCCGGCACTGGTGCCCTGACCCGTCTGTTGATCGACCGTGCCGATGACGTCGTGGCCATCGAGCCGGACGACCGCATGCGCTCCGTGCTGGTCGACGAGGTCCCCGGCATCCGGGCCCTTGCCGGTCGCGGTGAGTCGATGCCGGTGTCCGACGGCAGCGCCGACGCCGTGCTCGCCTCCTCCTCGTGGCACTGGATGGACACCGTGCCCACCCTGTTGGAGGTCGGTCGCGTCCTGGTTCCGGGTGGCACCCTGGGCGTGCTGTGGGCAGGTCCCGACCCCGAGGGCACGTTCATCACCCAGGCCCAGGCCCTCCTGGCCGAGCAGTCTCGCGGTGACACCGTGGCCGTTTCCGAGGGAGGGAAGGGTGGCTCACCGGCCAGTCGGTTCGCGGGCCTCATCATGGGGGACGCGCTCCGTCCTGTCTCCAGCCTCGAGATTCCTGACGGCGTCCCGTTCGATCAGCCCGAGCTCGAGGTGTTCACCTGGGATGTGGCCCTCAACGCCGACGAGCTCATTGGTCTGCTGGGCACCCTCAGTTGGGTCATCACCATGCCGGAGGAGACCCGCCAGGGAGTGATCACCGAGGCACGAAGGCTCCTGGCCGAACTTCTGGGAGTCGAGGGAGAGGTCACCGTCGACGTGGCCTTCCGCTCGGATATCTGGCGCTCTCGTCGCCACTGAGCGAACCGATCCGGCCAGTGCTTCCCCCGCGCCAAGAGGGGGGATAGCCCCACTCGGAAACGCCCGGTAGCGGCATTCTCAACGATGCCGCTCTTCTTTACCGTAGAAGCATGATCGTTGCTGAAGGGCTAACCAAGCATTACGGCAAGAGTCTCGCCGTCGACCATTTGAGCTTCGAGGTCAGCGCTGGGGTCGTCACCGGGTTCCTCGGGCCGAACGGGTCCGGTAAGTCCACCACCATGCGAATGATCATGGGGCTCGACAACCCGACCTCGGGGACAGCATTGGTGAACGGGAAGCGGTACGCGGAGCTGGCGTGGCCGCTGCGTGAAGTGGGCGCGCTGTTGGACGCCAGGGCCTACCACCCGGCGCGGAGTGGCTACGAGCATCTGGCGTACCTGGCCGCGTCCAACGACATTGCCCGCGCCCGTGTCGACGAAGTGCTCGACATCGTCGGCCTCACCGACGTGGCCCACCAGCGTGCCGGCAAGTACTCGCTCGGCATGGGGCAGCGGCTCGGAATCGCCACCGCTCTGCTCGGGGACCCGGGCGTCCTGCTCTTCGACGAGCCCATCAACGGCCTCGATCCCGAGGGCATCCGCTGGGCCAGGCAACTCCTGCGCGGGCTGGCCGCCCAGGGGCGGACCGTGTTCGTATCCAGCCACCTGATCAACGAGATGGCCCTTACCGCCGAGCAGCTGGTCGTGATCGGCCGCGGCACCCTCATCGCCGAGACGAGCGTGAGCGAGTTCACGTCGCAGAGCGGGCTCGATGCGGTGCGGCTGGTCACACCGACGACCGACCGCTTCGTCACCGCCCTCCACGATGCGGGAGCCGCAGTGCAGGTGGAGGAGGACGGCTCCATCGTGGCCACCGGCTTGACCGCAGTCGAGATCGGCGAGCTGGCGGCGGATCGCCTCTTCACCCTGCACGAGCTGTCACCCCTGCGGGGCTCGCTCGAAGACGCCTTCATGGAGATGACCCACGATGCCGTCGAGTTCCGGACGCATGTCGCGGCCGGGGTGGGCACCGCGGCGGGTTCGCCCGGACCGAACTGATCCGACGTTCCCATGCGAACAATCGAATGGGTTGCATCGAACCGAATGGAAGGGAACCTGTCATGCCCGATCTCATGAGTCTTTCGGCCCCGGCGGTCTCGAGCCTGGGTCCAACCGCGGGCCCGGTCCGCGGTCCCCGACGGAGCCGCTACGGCGTACCGCAGGTCGTGCGCGCCGAGGTCATCAAGCTGCGCTCACTGCGCTCGACCAAATGGACCATGCTGGCGGTGGTGGCCGGGAGCTTGTTGGTCACCTTTCTGGCCACCCACAGTATCGAGCGCCAGGGGCGGGGGGCGTTCATTGGCTTCGATCCGACCAATGTGTCCTTGACCGGGCTGGCCCTGGGATCGCTGGCCATCGGGGTGCTGGGCGTACTGGCCATCACCGGCGAATACGGCAGCGGGACCATCCGCGCCTCACTGGCTGCCACCCCGCGCCGCCCACTGTTCCTCGCCGGCAAGGCGGTGGTGGTCGGTGCCGTCTCCCTGGCGGTAGGCGAAGTCATGACCTTTGCCTGCTTCTTCCTCGGACAGGGCATCCTCTCGGGGCACGCGCCGACCGCGGCGATCGGCCAGCCGGGGGTCCTCAGTGCGCTGGTGCTCTCGGGCACCTACCTGGCCCTGTTGGGCCTCTTCGGCCTGGGGCTCGGGTTGATCATCCGCAACACGGCGGGAGCGCTGGCCGCGTTCGTGGGGATCCTCTTCCTGCTGCCACTGGTCCTCCAGCCCCTGGCGGCGCAGGGGAATCCCGGCCGATTCACTCCCGAGCTGATCTTGGCCAACTCGGTGGCCACCGTCGTCCATCAGGCCGGCCAGCTCTCACCGGCGACCGGCTTCTTGTGGATGGTCTTCTACTGCGCCGTCACCCTTGTCGCCGGGGGTCTGGTGATCGCTCACCGTGAAGCATGATGGAGGTCGAGATGGAAGACAATGGTATGCAGGTACGGAGCCGGTTCAGGGAGATCCTGACAGCCGTGGCGGGAACCCGCGAGGATCAGGTCCGCGCCACCGCCCGTACCATTGTCAGGGAGCCGTTCGCCAAGCGGACCTGGTCAGAACTCGCCTTCCTCTCCATCGGCGCGCTGTTGGCCTTCTTCGGCATCGCCTTCGTCGCGGTCACGCTGTCCGCGGGCATGGTCCTGGCCATCACCTTCTTCGGGCTGGGCATCATCGCCCTCTCCGTCCGCGGGGCCCGCGGGTTCGGGGGACTCCATCGCCAGCTCGCTCGCTCCTACCTGGGCGAGGAGATCGAGGAGCCCGACGAGTTCTCGCCCCGCCCAGGCTTCTTGGGGTGGCTGCAGTCCTCCCTACGAGACCGCACCGGCTGGCGGTCAATGGCCTACGTGGGGCTCAAGGTGCCCCTGGCTGTGCTCGGCATCCTGGTCGGCTTCGCCTTCTGGTGGGACGCGTTCTTCTGCCTGACCTTCCCGGTGTGGGGAGGATCAGGGAACAGCCCGGCCGTCTACGGGCTGCCCCGAGTCATCTTCCCCAACAACTTCTTCTCCGGCCTCCAGACCGGCTTCTTCTACGAGTTCGGGGTCTTCCTGGCCGGGGTGGTCTTCTTCTTCGCTGCGCCGTGGGCCGTGCGGGCCGTCGTCTACGTCGACCGGCGGGTCCTGCGGGTCCTGCTGGCGCCCGATCCCGTGGCGGTGCGGGTGCGCTCGCTCGAGCAGGCACGGGCCCAAACCGTCGACTCCTCGGCGGCGACGTTGCGGCGGATCGAGCGCGACCTGCACGACGGCACCCAGGCCCAGTTGGTGGCCTTGGCCATGCGCCTCGGGATGGCCAAGGAGAAGCTGGCGGAATACGAGACCCTGGCCAACCATGAGGAGCCCGATCCAGACCTTGTACGCCAGTTGGACCACGTGCGCCAGCTGGTAGACGACGCCCACCGCGGCGCCAAGGAAACCATCGTCGAGTTGCGGGACCTGGCCCGCGGAATCCATCCCCCTGCTCTCGATACCGGCCTGGAAGGGGCACTCGCCACCTTGGCGGCGCGCAGCACCATCCCCACCGAGCTAAACCTCTCGCTGGAAGGTCGACCCACCCCGGCCATCGAGGCCATCGCCTACTTCTGTGTCGCCGAGCTGCTGGCCAACGTGGCCCAGCACGCCCATGCCTCGCGTGCCAGCGTCAGCTGCACAGAGCACGGCGGGTGGCTGCGCCTCGTCGTTCGCGACGATGGTACGGGCGGGGCCCAACTCTCACGGTTGGGCTCCTCGTCCAGCGGGTTGGTGGGACTGACCGATCGCGTGCACGCGGTGGACGGTCGCCTCGACATTGCCAGCCCTCCCCGCGGCCCTACGGTGGTCACCGTGGACCTTCCGCTGCACGCGTAGATGACCGCCCCTCTTCGCGTGGTCATCGCCGAGGATTCAGCCGTCCTGCGCGACGGTCTCGTCCAGCTGCTGGTCGATCGGGGCTTTGCCATCACCGGAGCCGTGGGCGATCCCGAGTCCCTGCGCCGCTCCATCGAGCGCGACCGCCCAGACGTCGCCGTCGTCGACATCCGCATGCCCCCCACCTTCACCGACGAGGGATTGCGCGTGGCCATCGAGCTGCGCCGCCTCCATGAGGGCCTGGGGATACTGCTCTTCTCGCAGTACATCGAGACGCGCTACGCGGCAGACCTGCTGGCTGACGACGCGGCCGGCATCGGCTACCTGCTCAAGGACCGCGTGGCCGACGTGAGTGACTTCGTCGAAGCCCTGGTCCGGGTGGCGAACGGCGGGACGGCACTCGACCCCGAAGTCGTCACCCAACTCCTCGGCGCGTCGCGGCGCACCGACTCGATCTCGGTGCTGAGCGCCCGCGAGAGGGAGGTGCTCTCCCTCATGGCCGAGGGTCGTTCCAACGCGGCCATCGCCAGGGCGCTGGTGATCTCCGACGGTGCGGTCGAGAAGCACGTGGCAAACATCTTCACCAAATTCGACCTCCCGGTGTCCCAATCCGACCACCGTCGCGTCCTGGCCGTGCTGCGGTTCCTCGATTCGTGAGTTGCGCGACTCACGCCCGTCCGGACTCCCTGGGCGTGTCCAAGCAGACAGTTGGCCAACTGGTCGACACCCTGGTCGTACGGGGTTACTTGGAGCGGACGGTGGGCCCTGACGACCGGCGACGCGTGCTTGTCACACTCACCGAACGGGGGAGGTCTGCGTCGACGGTTGTCCTGGCTACGGCCGAGGATATTGACGCCAGGCTGGTGGCGGTGGTCGGCACCGAGCGGATGACAAACACGAGGGAGACCCTCGCCGCGTTGCCCGACCTCCGCTCTTCGTCGACATCGAGTCCCGAGGTACTCCAGCGGTGACCCGGTGGGCGGCGGACGGAGCCGCTAGGGACCGCTAGGCGCTCTGCAGCCGGGCGGTGGCGATCTCGAAGGGGCGTAGCTCGAAAGAATCCTCGAACGGACTCGTGGGATAGCCACGCAGGTCGACCAGCCAGCCGGTCCGTCCGTCGATGATGACCGTTGTTGGTTCAGACCCAGGGTTGAAGACCCTGATCTCCTGCACCCCGCCATCCCGGCGAACGGCGCTCACCTCGGCGCCGCTGATGCTCAGCACGCTCCCTGTCGATGGACGAGTGCCCCCGCCCAGGCTGGCCAACACTTCGAGCGGCAGGAGAATGTCGTCGGCAAGGGCGTAAGGATCGTCGACGCCGACCGCCAGTGCATAGTGCAACGAGATCGGACGTCCGGTCATCTGGAGTCCCTCGACCGGGGTCAAAGGACCAGCCGGGAAGGGTCGATAGGCCATGCCGCCCCGTGACAGCATCCCAGTGGAGCGCAGTACGGTCAACGCCATCGTAGAAGCAGCATCGCCAGAGGGGGTGGCCGCGATGTCAATGAGCTCGTACTCGCAAACGCCATCGTGGACGACGGTCAGGTTCCCCGCCGACACGAAGCGACGGGCCGGGGCCGTGGGCAGCCCGAATTCTTCCGGACGGCCCTCGGCGGTGAGTCCCCGCTCGACCACGGCGAACGCGCATTCGGCCTGTGATGTTCGGGCCGGCTCGGGCAGTGGCAGGTGCACTCGGAGGCGGTGGTCGCGGCTCGGGTTCACAAACGACGTGGTCACCCGTACCGTTGGCTCGTCCGCTCTGAGTTCAATCGATGTCTCGACCTCCACGGATTGCTCCCCGACTCGGGACTGCGAGCTGCCGTCAACATGATCGGGCCAAAGGTAGGTGGCAGTGATCACCACCTTCGCCCGCACTGGACCTTGCTCGGCAAGGCGGACCGCCACCGCGCTGGGCGTGTCCACGATGGCGTCATTGCGAGGAGGAGAGTAGTTGTACGAGTCACCCAGGTCCCCGCCATCGACCAGCTGGCCATAGCCTGCCCGTCCGTTGAGGGAAAACGATCCGAGCGTCTCGTCAACTTCGACGGACACCAGACCATTGGAGAGCGATACCAACTCTCCGGGTGTGCTCGCTACTACCGGGTGGGTCAAGGCCACCGGTTCGAACGGCTGCCATCCGTAGCCAGGCGTGTCGGCCACCCGGACAGCGATGCGCCGAATGGACGGCTCGCTCAAACCG
>Ga0182018_10000988_pt1 | contig 34442 bp, 23 predicted proteins | sample 812P2MmetaG_FD_120490 | JGI IMG/M metagenome (GOLD analysis project Ga0182018, IMG submission 120490) | Permafrost microbial communities from Stordalen Mire, Sweden - 812P2M metaG | ecosystem: Environmental > Terrestrial > Soil > Wetlands > Permafrost | place: Sweden: Stordalen | collected...
CGCCACGGCTCCTTCAACTCGAGCAAATTCTGGAAAAAACTCCGCACATGCCGATCGGTTTCTTGCTGCATATCCCCTTTTCATCACTTCCCTCGGGGACCCACGAGATTTAACGAAGAACCTCTTTTTACAGCCAACGAGGAGGATACCTACCAGCAGACCCTGGCGTTTGCAGCCAAGGAGATTGGATAAGACCAATACTCCGAATGGCTGGCTCGTAACTCGATGCCCCCAAGAAAGCGTAAGCGCTGACAGCTCGTTTAATTCTTAACAAACCAAACGCGAACCAACGGCCCGCACGGGGCTAAGTTCGAACCTGATCGGGGCCACCATCTATCCTTTCTCTCTGGCGAGGATTCGTGTTTCAGGGAAAGCTTGATCGTGACGTGTAGCATATCCGATCGAGATTGTTCCGAAGCAGCCATAATCAGGCGAATACCCCATAGCAGACGCATCAGCGGCATGTTATGGTAGGGCCATGAACCTTGTATTACTTATAATCGTGCTTCTTCTCCTGTTCGGTGGCGGCGGTTTCTATTTTGGTGGGCCAGCGTTCGGCGGAGGCGGTGTCGGCCTCATTCTGCTGGTATGTCTCATCATCTTTCTGGCAGGCGGGTTTCGCGCTAAGGGCTGACCGGCGAGCGAAGCATAGACGGTGAGGGTGCGGACTCCCCGTCAACAGGATATGCACCTTCTTGGGGCAATGTTGAGCGATGCCCCGAGCGGGTCCCCACTGCCCTCCCCGAGGCTGCTCACGGGCTGCCATTCCGAGGCGCCCCAATCCTGGTAGGTTTTCACCTATGCCGATTGCGGTCCCAAATATTGCGGCATCGGACGTGGCCGATGTGCCTAAGAGCGACCCAACCAAAATTGCTTCTGCGGCCCCATCATCCGACGGACTGACGACCAAGGAAGCTGAAAGCCGACTTGCAAAGATTGGTCCGAATTCGATGCCCGATTCTGCGCTGCACCCTCTGCGCCAGGCGCTCGCCAAACTGTGGGCTCCCGTTCCCTGGATGCTTGAGGCCGCGATCGTGCTCGAACTGGTGCTGCATAAGCTCACCGAGGCGGCGATTATAGCGGCCCTCCTGGTGTTCAATGCGGCGTTGGGATATTTCCAGGAAGGGAAAGCTCAGGCGACGCTGGCAGCCTTGAAGGCGCGTCTCGCATTGAATGCCTCCGTAAAGCGCGACGGCACATGGAAGATCATACCATCGGCGGGCTTGGTGCCTGGGGATCTTGTTAAGCTTACCCTGGGAGCGGTTGTCGCCGCCGACGTAAAGATCGTGGACGGATCGGTCCTCCTCGACCAATCGATGCTGACCGGCGAATCCGTGCCGGCCGAGGCAGGCGCTGGCACACAAACCTATGCCGGCGCGCTCGTACGCCGGGGCGAGGCCACTGCCGATGTGGTTCAGACGGGAGTGCGCACCAAATTCGGGCACACGGCTGAGTTGGTTCGCACGGCGCACGTGGTGAGCTCTCAGCAGAAAGCCGTCCTTCATGTCGTGCGCAATCTCGCCCTTTTCAACGGAGGGGTCATCATCATCCTGGTGGCTTATGCGAAGCTTCACGGCGTGGGTTGGGACGAAACCACGGCGCTTCTGCTCACCGCGGTGCTCGCCGCCATCCCGGTGGCTTTGCCGGCAACCTTCACTCTTGCCTCCGCGCTTGGCGCCAGGGCTCTCGCGAAGCTCGGGGTTCTTTCGACTCGGCTGTCCGCCGTCGACGAAGCGGCGACCATGGACGTGCTCTGCTCGGACAAGACAGGGACTCTGACACGCAACGAGCTGTCGGTGAACGCCGTTCGGCCGATGCCCGGCTTCGATGAAGCGCGCGTTCTCATACTGGCTGCACTCGCAAGCGCGGATGGCGGCCAGGATCCTGTGGACCAAGCCATTCGTGCTGCCGCCAAGGACAAGAGCGGACAGGATTCGCCCAAGCTTCTCAAATTCATACCGTTTGACCCGGCAAAGAAGATGTCGGAGGCGAGTGCCACCGATAGGAACGGTCAGAGTCTGAGAATTGTGAAAGGCGCCTACGCCACGATCGGCGCCCTCATGGCGCCTTCCCCGGAGGGATCCGTTGCCGCCGCCGAGCTGGAGAAGCAGGGCTTCAGGGTCCTCGCCGTCGCCGCAGGGCAGCCTTCGCAGGCGATGCAGCTCGTCGGGCTGATCTCACTCAGCGATCCTCCACGGTCCGACTCCACGAGCCTCATCGTGGAATTAAAGGCGCTGGGAGTGCGCACAGTCATGGTGACGGGCGATGCGGCGGCGACTGCCGCCATCGTGGCTCATGCGGTCGGACTTGACGGGCCGATCTGTCCGCCTGGGCCGCTTCCGGGCGACATACGGCCGGAACAGTTCGCGGTTTTCGCGGGCATCTTTCCGGAGGGAAAATACGACCTCGTAAAGGCGTTCCAGAAAACGGGCCACACGGTCGGCATGTGCGGGGATGGCGCGAACGACGCCCCCGCCCTGCGCCAGGCCCAGATGGGTGTCGCTGTTTCCACCGCGACGGATGTTGCGAAGTCGGCAGCCGGAATCGTGCTCACCGCGCCCGGCCTGGTCGGCATTGTCGCCGCCGTGAAGGAGGGTCGGTCGGCATTCCAGCGAATCCTCACCTACACGCTCAATTCCATCACCAAGAAGATAGCCAACGTGCTTTTCCTCACCATCGGCCTGATCGTCACCGGACAGGCGATCCTGACGCCCATGCTCATGGTGATCATCATGCTTACGGGCGATTTTCTCGGGATGTCCGTGACAAGGGACAATGTGCGCCAATCGGCAAAGCCAAACCGCTGGCAAATCGGCAAGCTGACCATGGCAGGGTCCATCCTGGGTGCGTGCTTTCTCGGGTTTTGCACCGGCGTGCTGCTTTTGGGCAAGTTCAGGCTGGGCCTCGACATCGCAGCGCTCCAGACGCTTGCCATGATCACGCTCGTATTTGGCGGGGAGGCCGTCCTCTATTCCATTCGCGAACGAGGGCGTCTGTGGAGCTCTTGCCCCGGCAAATGGGTCATAGCCGCGACAATAGCTGACATCATCATCATCTCGATACTGGCTACCCGCGGCATTGCGATGCAGTCACTGCCGATCACGACAGTCGCCTGCACGCTTGCCGGCGCCATACTCTTTGCGTTCCTGTTGGATCTCATCAAAGTGCCCGTTTTCCGGAGACTGCAGATTGCATAGCCGTCGGATCGGATGGTTCAGAGGGCTCCTGGCGGCGAGCCATGCGTCTTGAGAAGCAATTAACCCCACACGTTCATGAATAAATTGAAGGATATCCCGCGCTTGATAGGAACAATCTGCCTCGTCGCCGGCACCGCTCTTGCCGCGTCGCCCTCGGACGACGCTGCGGCCGTCGCCGCTCTCGACACCGAGTTCCAGGCGGCTGTGAAGGGCAACGACGCCGCAACCATCGACAAGATCCTGGCTGATGACATGATACTTGTGACCGGTCGCGGGCACATATTCACCAAGGCCGAGCAGATCGACGAGGCCCGCAACAAGGCCACCGTTTACGAGCACCAGGAGGAAGAGGCGGGCAGCCAGAAAGTGCGGGTTTGGGGCGACACGGCGGCGGTAACCGCGCTCCTTTGGATCAAGGGCGTGCGGGATGGAAAGCCGATCGATTACAGGCTATGGTTCAGCGATATATACGTCCGGACGCCGGCGGGCTGGCGTTATGCCTTCGGGCAGGCCTCGATACCGCTTCCGGCTGCCGCAAAATAGCCCCGACTCCAGCATCCTCTCCGCGGGAATCGGGCTCGGCGCGGGACTCAAGCGGATGGACAGAAGCCGCGCGGCCCAAGAAGAGCAGGCTCTTCAAGCTCGAGGCACCCACTCGCGCCTGCCCTCTTCGGATGAACCGCGCCGAGTATTATATTTTCATGTGAGTCTGCCGACAAGCTGACGCGGTGCGGCAATCGCGCCCGTCAGGGCGCCGAGACGATCGTGACAGCGAACGGCGCGAGCGTTAGCGTCCTTTTTGCAAGGAGGGTCTCACGCGGCGGGTTCTCCCCGGTGGACGCGTCGACCGTGAGGAGATGAGCTCCGTCCGCCGATGCCGGCAACGTGACACGAATCGGGCGATTGCGCTTGTTGACGAGGAGCAGCGTCCTGCTTGAGGCGGTGATGAACCCCTGGGCAAAGACATCGCCACCGCCGTCGACTTTCGTGTCCACCAGCTGGTCGCCCGGATGGAAATGATCGACGAGCAGGCGGAGCACCCAATACCGTGCGTTTGGCTGCGCGTTCTTCCAGTCAATCATGGTGACGCTTGGGAACTGGCTCGGGTACCCTATGAGCTGCGATTCGCCGATGACGTCGATGCCTTGGCGGGCCAGGTTGGCGTAAAGGTAGGCAAACATCGCCGCGGAAACGTTCCAGTACGCGTCTGGGATTTGAGGGGGTGGACCCGTCGGCGACCCCGGATCGCCCGGGAGGATGGAGCCTATCTCGTTCACGTCCGTCTTCGTCGCAGGGGACAGCCGCTTCCGAATGAGCTCGATATAGCGCACCGTGGCCAGAAACCCGTCGGCCTGGTCAAAGAACGTGAATTGCCAGCTGTCCGGGGATTCGTTCTGCGCCGGCGCCGCGTAGAAATGATAGGAAATGTAATCCAGGGGTGTGCCCGGGCGGTGGTTGGCGGGATCCAGGAAGTACTCGAGCCACGCGCCGTTTTCGGAGGGACCTTCCAGCGCGAGGCCCATGAACCTGGTCCTGGGGCTAACGGCGTGGATGGCATGGACGATCGCGTCGTAGCGTTCCGTGTACTGCTTTGGCGTCGTCAGGTGTTCGCTTTCGACCTCGTTGAGCACTTCCCAAATGGGAAAATCATAGTGCAGCCCTGAGGTGTGCAGCTTTCCATTCTCGTCGGTGAAGCCCCCGTTGGTGTACCAGCTGACCAGTCTTGCGTAGTACCCTCCCAGCTCCCTGCCGGTCGGATCCCTGAGCTCGGTCCCCTGGGTGTATTCCCAGCCAAGTCCGTTCGGGTCCGCCGGATAGGGCACCGGCTTTTCCGTCTTGAAGAGCCACGCCGGGATCGTGCTGAAATTCACCACGGTCGGGGCGCCCCCGGTGGCCTCGACGAAGTCCTTCACCATGGGGTCGATGAGCGCGAAATCCCAGGAAGTTCCGGAGGCCGTGGGCGGCTCCAACTCGGCGACGGCAAGACGAGGGTACGGCAGCCACGGGACAAAGCGCACGAAGCTGGCGTGAATAGCCTTCAATGCGGCGACCGAGTTGTCGTGCATGGTTGAACCGGGCCGGAGCATGGGGTTCACCACCACCTGGAGTGTGGGAGTTGACCTCGACGTGGCGACCGTCCGGTCCCAGGAGGCGGACACCGTGCATCCGGCCGGCTTGGATTCGTCGGCTGCGAGGCGCGCGGCAGCCAGCAGGGAAATGACCGCCAACGCGCCCCAGGGCGGTGCGGAGTGTGGGGTTTTCACGCGCATCGAACATGGCCTCCGGCCAGCTGGCTATCGAGCATGAATCCTTCCCCGATCGCATTGGCAGCGGGTGAGCCAGCCCTGGGGCACTCCGTCGCGCGGTGCCGTCGGCCGGCTCCCGTTTTCCGGTATCGGGAATTGTCCGACTTGGCATCCGTTCGAAGGACACGGATTCACAGCAAAATCCGCGGAATCGAGCAAACCCGTGTGCGTCTGTGGCATTGAGAATGCATGGGCCTTCGACACAGATATCCGACGCAAAGCGCTTGCCCGCTGGGACCATCCTATGGCATCGACATCCGAATCGACTGACGAACGCGTCCTGATAGTCGGGGCCGGGCCCACGGGCCTGGCGCTCGCGCTTTGCCTGACCCGCCTCGGGGTCAAGGTCAGGATCATCGACAAGACCAAGGAGCCCGGAACGACCTCGCGTGCGCTGGGAGCCCATGCCCGGACGCTCGAATTCTACCGGCAGCTGGGCATCGCCGATGCCGTCGTGGCATCCGGAATCCAGACCGCCGGAGTGAACCTTTGGGTCAAGGGGGCAACGGTTGCTCGACTGCCTTTGAGGCCGATGGGCGAGGGCCAGACCGCGTTCCCCTACGTGCTCACCTACCCGCAGGACGAGCATGAGAAGCTCCTCATCCAAAAACTGCAGGAATCAGGGGTGCGTGTCGAACGCTCAACGGAGCTCGTCCGTCTTGAGCAGCACGATGGGCGGGTTCGGGCCATGCTGAGGATGCCGGATGGCTCCGAGGAGGCCTTCGAGGGACCATTCCTTGCGGGATGCGACGGGGCCTCGTCGACGGTCAGGCAGACCTTGAGCACCCCATTCCCGGGCGGGACCTACTCGCACCTGTTCTACGTTGCGGACGTGGAGGCGAGCGGGCCCCCGACCGACAACGAGATTCACATCGACCTTGAGAACGCGGATTTCCTGGGGGTCTTCCCCCTCACGAGAAAGGGCCACGTGCGTGTGGTTGGCACGGTTCGGGACGAGGTCGCGGGAGACCGGAGCAAACTCAAGTTTGACGACGTGCGCGGGCAGGCCTTGCGCAACCTGAAGCTGGAGGTCTCAGGGGAGAACTGGTTCTCGACCTATCGCGTGCATCACAGGGTGGCCCAGAGATTCCGGGACGGCCGGGTGTTTCTCCTTGGGGATGCCGCTCACGTGCACAGCCCTGTGGGGGCCCAGGGAATGAACACGGGAATCGGTGACGCGGTAAACCTGTCCTGGAAGCTGGCTGCGGTGATGCAGGGAAACGCTCCCGAGGTGATCCTGGAGACCTATGAGCTCGAGCGGATGGCGTTTGCAAACAGGCTCGTTTCCACGACCGACCGGGCCTTCACCTTCGCTACCAATCGGGGCGCGCTGGCCACCTACGCGCGGACGCGATTGATACCTTTCCTGCTGCCCAAGGTCGTTGCCGTCAGCCGCCTGAGGAGATTCATCTTCCGGACGCTCTCACAGATCGGGATCAGGTACCGGACGAGCGCGCTGAGCGAGGGATCCGCCGGGAGCGTCCACGGGGGCGATCGGCTGCCGTGGTTCAGGATGGCAGGTGGCGAGGACAACCATGCGCCGATCGTCGGGTTGGCATGGTCCGTCCATGTCTATGGCGAGGCGCCAGCTGGGATTCGGGAAGCATGCGGGGATTTGAGGCTCCCCCTTCATCTTTTCGCGTGGCAGCCCGAGATGAGAGATGCGGGGCTCGTTCCGGGTGCGGTCTACCTTCTGAGGCCTGACGGCTACGTCGCATTGGCTGAAACGCGCTGCACCCCGCAGCAGTTGCTCGGCTATTTCCGGGACCGCCTCCTGACGGGATACATCTCCCAGAGGTCCCTTGTCGGGTAGAGTGCTCGACCCCCCGGTGCTTGCCCTCGGCGTTCGGCCGATGGAGGCATTTTGTGTCGCCCCATTTCGCCGGAATTCCGGTTTCCTGCGAAACGGTGAAATTCTACGTGCAGAACCTGGCGGGATTCGGTGGACTCACACTTTCGACCCATGCCGAACCGCGAGACAAAGGAGGACCCGGTTGAACGCAATATCATGCTGGCGTATCCCGCCTACGGATGGTTTTGGTGCGCGCGCGTCGCCTCCGGTGTGGCCTTCCAGATGCAGGCTGTCGCCGTCGGCTGGCAGATCTACGAGATCACCCATAGCACCTTCCAGCTCGGCATGGTCGGCCTCGTGCAATTCCTGCCGATCGTGGTCTTCACGCTGATTGCCGGCCAAGTGGCGGACCGATACGAGCGCAGGGTCGTCTACGGCATAGCGCTCGCCGTCCAGGGGCTGGCGGTGTGCGTCCTGGCCCTGGGGACCTGGGCACACTGGCTGGGGGTCTCTGGAATATTCGCCATGGTGGCGGTTATCGGCGCCGCGCGCGCGTTCCAGGGGCCGGCGACGCAGGCGCTTCTGCCCACGCTGGTCCCTACGTCTCTCGTGCCCAAGGCGATTGCATGGGCCACCGGGGCCTTCCAGACCGCGTCGATCGTGGGACCCTCAATCGGCGGCCTGCTCTATGCGTTCGGCGCCGCGGTTCCGTATGCCGTCGCGGGCGCCCTGGCCCTTGTCGGGGCGGGCTTCATCGCCATGATGCGACTGGAACGGAGCGGCCGCGTGCGCGAACCGGCGACGTTCGCCTCCCTGTTCTCCGGAGTGAACTACATCAAGAGCCATCCCGTGATCCTGGGGAGCATCTCCCTCGACCTGTTCGCGGTTCTCCTGGGCGGCGCCACCGCGCTCCTGCCGGCATTTGCCCGCGACATCCTGCGCGTGGGGGTGTGGGGGCTGGGGGCGCTCAGGTCCGCGCCCGCGATCGGCTCCCTCGCGATGTCGGTCTTCCTGACCCGGCGGCCGGCTCAGCATCGCGTCGGGAGCAAGATGTTCACGGCCGTGATAATATTCGGCGTAGCGACCATTGCCTTCGGCCTCTCGCGCTCATTTTGGCTCTCCTTCGCGGCACTGCTTGTCCTTGGAGCCGCGGACACGGTCAGCGTCGTCATCCGCAGCTCCCTCGTCCAGCTCCAGACCCCGGATGCGATGCGCGGGCGGGTCGGCGCCGTGAACTCGCTCTTCATCGGGACGTCGAACCAGCTTGGGGAATTTGAGTCCGGGGTCACGGCCTCTCTCTTCGGCACCGTCGCGGCAACGGTGCTCGGTGGCGTCGGTACGCTTGTGGTCGCCTTCCTGTGGATGCGGTTCTTTCCGTCGCTGCGGAACTTTGACCGATTCGAGAAAAAGGAAGCGTCCGGGGCCGCCGCGGACTGACCCCGGGGCTATTTGTTTCGCTCGTCCTGGCCCGTGATTCCCCCGACGGCCTCGGGATAGTTGTCGCGGAGATAGGTGGTAAGGCGGCTCGCTATCCGGATCAGCATGGCGTTGTCCGCCGCGCCAAAGCTGACGGCTCCAGACATCGCCGCCGCGCGGGCGTAGAACATGGGCGTGGCCACCACCCTGCCCGTCTCCTTCTCCGTGATCCTCGCGTCAAGAATCACCGCCGAGCTGCCGCTCATCCAGCCTGTCCAGACCCGGACCGTTGCGTTCAGGAACTTGATCTCGCGGATGGATGGCTGGATCAGGAGGGTCCGGGAGCCGCCGGCCTTTGCCCCGTCCTCGTTCCATTGCCTAAGGACGGGATCCATGGTCGCTGAGACATTCTGCTGGATCTTGGCGCGGGCCTTCTCGTTCCCCTCTTGGCTGTCATAAGGGGGGCCCATCTGGATGGGGGCCAGCTCGAACCGGTTGAACGAGCTGAACTTTTCCGCAGGCGGCGGATTGTGGATCAAGTCGGTGGTGATATGCGTCACGCACCCGCTCGTTGCCAGCAGGCAGAGCGCCATTCCCAGGCCGGTTGCGTTTTTCATGGCGCAGATTAATACGCGAAAAGCCAGGAAGACAATGGCCTGAGGGCCTATGGGTTCACCTGGTTTCTCGGGGCCTGCCCCTTGATTCCGCGAACGGCCTCCTCGCCCGCCAGGCGCTGGAGGCGCGAAATGCTGGCCTGGCTGTACCACGCGACATGGGAGGTCAGCATGGTGTTGGGAGAGCGAAGCAGGGGATGAGCCGGGGGGATCGGCTCCTCCTCGAACACATCCAGCCCGGCCCCGGCGATGAGGCCCGCCTCCAGCGCGGCGGCGAGCCCCCGGGTGTCGACCAGGCCCCCGCGCGAGGTGTTGATGAGGATGGCGGTCCGCTTCATCGCGCGGAGCCGGTCCGCCGAGACCATGTGCCGGGTCTCAGGACCCAGGGGGATGTGGAGCGAAAGCATGTCTGCCTCGGCAAACGCCTCGTCCAGCGTCAGCCGGCGCGCCCCGGCGTCGTGGAATGCCTGCAGGGGAAGAACCGGGTCGTAGGCCGCGAGCTTGAAGCCAAAGCCCAGTGCGCGTCCAAGCACGGCCCGTCCGATCCGGCCGAGGCCGATCACCGCGAAGGTCATGTCGCGGAACGCCGGCATCGGCGCAGGCGGCGTGATCGTCCAGGTCCCCGCCCGAAGGCGCTCCTGGATGGCGGACAGCTGGCGCCCCAGGGAGAGCGCGAGAGCCATCGTGTGGTCGGCGACCTCGTCTATGCAGTAATCCGGCACGTTTGCGACCGCCACCCCAAGGCGCGTGGCCGCGGCCAGGTCCACATTGTCGACGCCGATCCCATAGCGGATGACCAACTTGCAGCGCGGCAGGCTCCGGAGGACGCGCTCGTCGATCGGGGCCCATTGCACGAGCAGCGCGTCGGCGTCGCCGCAGGCTTTGATCACGTCCTCCGCCGTCTTGCAGCGCGCGACCTCGAGGCACCCTCCGGCCGCCTCAACGAGACTCTGCTCGGTGGCGACCCCCGGGAAGCTGTGATCGGTGATGACGACCTTGTAGGGTCTCATGATGGGAGGCGAACTGGACAGCCTGCCGGCGCCCGGTGCAAGTCCCGTGTGGCCGGGCGCCCTGCGGGCGCCGCATTCAAGGTTGCGTCGCGCCCGTTCCCCGCGCAGTTTTCGCGGCCCCAGCATCCGCAAATGGTTCGACCGGCGGGGCCGCCCCACCGTCAGTCTGATGCAATCGGTCCCGCCCCCCACCCTCGAGAATCCGCGCCGGATGCTTTTGAGCACGAGCATCCTGCTTTTCCTATCGGTCGTCATCTGCTACATCGACCGCTCGAATCTTTCCGTCGCGGCCCCGCTGCTGAAGGACGAGTTTGGGTTCTCGCCCTCGAGGCTGGGCACGTTGTTGTCCGCCTTCTTCTGGAGCTATGCGGCGTTCCAGCTCGTCTCGGGGTGGCTCGTGGACCGATACGACGTGAACTGGGTCATGGCGGCCGGTTTCTTCCTCTGGTCCGCTGCAACGGCGGCCACGGGATTGGCCGGGGGTTTCGGCACGCTGCTCGCCATGAGGCTGGTCGTGGGTTTTGCCGAGTCGGTCGCCTACCCGGCCTATTCGAAGATATTCGCCACCCACTATACGGAGGGCCAGAGGGGGCTCGCGAACTCCCTGATCGATGTCGGCTGCAAGTGCGGGCCGGCGCTCGGGACGCTGGCGGGCGGCTTCTACATGGCGCGCTTCGGCTGGCGTCCCTTCTTCTTCATCCTTGGCCTAGGCGCGCTTCCCTGGCTGCCGTGCTGGATCAAATGGATGCCGCGCGGGCGGGGACGGAAGGAGAAGGCGCCAGCCGCCGGCCCAACCGTCGGGGAGATTCTCGGCAAGCGCGCGGCCTGGGCGACCTTCGCCGGATTGTTCTGCGGAAACTATTACTGGTATTTCCTGCTCACCTGGCTTCCGTACTACCTCGTGCGCGAGAGGCATTTTTCCATGGGATCCATGGCCGTCGCGGGTTCGGTTCCCCTGATCTGCTGCGCCGCTGCCACCACCGTGGCCGGATGGCTCTCCTACCGCGCGCTCGAGTCCGGCGCCACGCCGACCCGAGTTCGCAAGACCTGCACCGTTGCCGGCTTGGGATGCTCGGCGGTGATCGTCGCGGTCCCCGTCATTGCGGACGCCAAGGCCGCAGTCGTCGTGCTGATGATCGCCTGCGCCTCCTACGGCGTCTATTCCTCGAGCCCGTGGGCCATCACGCAGACCCTTGCCGGTCCCCTTGCGGCAGGCAGGTGGTCCGGCCTGAAGAACTTCGTCGGAAACCTGTCCGGGATGGTAGCCCCGGCGCTCACGGGTGTCGTTGTCGACCGGACCGGCCAATTCTTCTGGGCCTTCGCCCTGACGGCGTTCATCGCGCTGAGCGGAGCGGCGGTGTACCTGTTCGGCCTTGGCAAGGTGGAGCCGGCGACCTGGCGCTACCAGGCCGCGCGATAAAGCCGGACAATCTGTTCCGCCGTGGGGACGACGGGGTTGTTCTGCGGACTGCCGGACGCAAGCGCGTCAGCGGCCATCTTGTCGACGGATGCGTCGAACGCGACGCGATCCGCTCCGATGCATTCGCCGAGACGCGGCACCTGCAGGCGCGCGTTCAGCTCGGCGAGGCCGCTGACCAGCGACTCGCCGGCGGCGTCCCAGGCTGCGTCGGGAGCGCAGAGGTGCATCCTCCTGGCGATGGTGGCGTAGCGCTCGGGGGCGCCCGCGATCGAGAAGCGCGTCACCGTGGGAAGCAGAACGGCGTTCGAGAGGCCGTGCGGGACATGGAAGACCGCGCCTATGGGGCGGCTCATCCCATGGACCAGGGCGACGCTGCTGTTGGCGAAGGCCATGCCGCCCAGCGTGGCGGCGAGCATCATGCCCTCGCGGGCGGCCCGGTTGGAGGGCTCGCGCCACGCCGTCTCCAGGTGCTCGGCGACGAGGCGGACGCACGTGAGCGCGAGCGGATCGGTGAGCGCCGTGGCCTGTCGCGAGACGTAGGCCTCGATGCCGTGCGTCAGCGTGTCCACGCCGACGTGCGCGGTCAGCGGGGGCGGCATCGTGAGGGTCAGCTCGTAGTCGACAAGCGCGACCGTCGGCAGCAGGCGGCGGTCAAGCATCATCATCTTCACGCTTCTGGCCGTGTCGGTGATCACGGCGACCTTGGTGACCTCGCTGCCGGTTCCCGCCGTGGTCGGAATGGCGACCAGGGGCGCCCCTGCGCGGGGCACCTTGTGGTAACCCTGGTATTGACTCAGGGGCCCGGGGTTGGCGGCCATCACGGCGATGGCCTTCGCCGCGTCGATCGGGCTGCCGCCTCCCAGGGCCACGACCGCCTCGCAATGTCCGTCGGAATAGATGAGCCGGCCCTCATTGACATTGATGTCCGTGGGATCGGGCTGCACGCCGGCGAACAGGGTGACGGTGATTCCCGCCTGCTCCAGCTCGCCGGTCACCCTTCCCGCAAGGCCGGTCGACTTCATGAACGCATCGGTGACGAGAAGCACGCGGCGCGCGCCGATCCGGGCGATCTGGGGAACAAGCTCGCGCACCGCCCCTGCACCGATGATGAGGGTGGACGGGACGTTGAACTGGTACGGCATGGGGCGGGTATCAGATCCTGTGCCAGGGTTGCTTCGAGGAAAACACGAAACGGCTGCTTCGGGAAAATGGAACGTGGATTCGTCCATGAGGTCGTTCATCCCGTCGCAGTCGAGGCGCAGCATCGGCGCCCCTTGGGAGGGAAACACCCCATTGGCTGGTCGCGGCGATGCGATATCGTGGGGCCATGAACACACTGCTTATCATCATAGTCCTGATTCTCCTGTTCGGCGGCGGCGGGTTTTATTTCGGCGGTCCCGCCTACGGCGGTGGGGGCCTCGGCCTCATCCTGCTGGTATGCCTCATCATCTGGCTGATGGGTGGCTGGCGCGCGAGGGAGTGACGGAACGGCTCCAGGAACGAGGGCGGCCCGGCACGAGAACCCGGCCGGCTCGGTGTTGCCGCGCGGCCTACGCCGCTTTCCTGGGTCCCGCCATGTGGGAGCTGAAGCGGCCCACCAGGCGATGAAGCTCCACGCTGAGCACAAGCGTGACCGCAAGGCCGATCACGATTCCGGCAACCAGCGATGAAACGGGCGGATTCGACTCGTTGAAGAACCGGCCGTGGAGGTAGTAGTTGTAGTCGCGGATGAGCGGCTGATGGATGAGGAATATCTCAAGGGAATATTTTCCGAAGAACTGCAGGAAACGCGCAGTAAATGCGACCGCGCGCGCCGGGGCCTTCTCGCGCCACAGGAAAATGTATCCCATGGCGAGCGCCGACGCGGTGATCTCCGAGTAGAAGACGATGCCATGCGTGTAGGGCACGTAGAGAAGTATCACGAGCCCGGCCGCAAGCGCCGGGGACAGCGGGACCTCGAGGCGCCCGTCACGCAGAAGGGCCCCGATCAGCAAGCCGCCGAAAAACCCGGGAATGCGCAGCCCGACATGGCCGAAGCATCCGGACTGACCGGTCAGGAAATACGCGTAGGCGACGACGGTCGAGATGACTCCGCCCCATAGAACGACGAGATTGGGCCTGGCAAGCACGGGCCTGAGCAGCGCATACACGAGATACAGGCTGACGATCAGGGTCACGAACCAGAAGGAATCATTGACGCCCAGGCCGATGACGTCGCCGAACCAGGCTTGTATCCCGAGGTAATGGACGACCACGTTGAACGTCGAGTACCTGTGCTCCAGGAAGTGCGTGTTCGCGCACAGAAAGAAGGTGAGGACGATCCAATAGGCGGGGAAGATCCTCATCAGCCTTCGCCGGAGAAACGCGCCCGCCGCTTCCGGGCGGGCGCTCAGCGCGAGCCCGACCCCGCTCAGGATTACAAAGAGGTCAACCCCGACGTCGCCGTGCAGGAAGTTCTGCAACGTCAGGACGCCGCCCGCGTGATAGAGGAGTATCAGCAGGATCGCGGCGCCCTTCAGCTCGTCGATTGCGCCGATACGGCCACCGGCGATTCTAGGCACCTTGAGTTCGAGGGCTGGCATCAAGCCGGGGTATTGCGCAAGCCCTGCAGTGAGCAGGGGCCGCCGCCGGCTGTCAACGATTGGACTCGATCCGCGCGCCCGGGCGCCGGAGATTAGAGGCTGACACGCCTTCTCCGGGCCACTTCGATGCCACCTCGGCCGGCATTCGCGGTCTGACGGTTTGGTCCATCGAGTGAAATTCATCCGACTTCTCCTGACCTGTCTGGTGGTGGCGATCGCGCTCATCACGGTTCTTGTGCTCACGGCGGTCGCGCCTGCGGTGCAGACCTGGGCCGCGCAGAAAGCCCTCAGGGACCGGCCTGGAATCACGGGATCCCTGGAATCGCTTTCGGCGGGATTTGGCGAAGTCGACATCGAGGGCCTGCAACTTGAGGCCAACGGAATGGCTATCACGCTTCCCTCCCTGCGGGCCAAGCTCCCGATCACGGACGCGGCCCTGCGCGGGAAGATCCTGATCCGAAGCGTCGTGGCCAAGGGATGGACCCTGGACCTCAGCCGGGCCGCCAAGCCGCCTGGCTCGCAGGAGCCGGGAGTCCCCGCGGCAGCCGAGCCTATCTCCCCGCAGGGCGTGGCGCGCGCCTTCGGCGGAATCCTGAGCGGATGGAAGCTGCCCTTCGACGTGTCCCTGGACGGGGTCGAACTTGAGGGTGACGTGCTGTTTGCCTCAACCGCGGGAGAGCCCCCCGCGCGGGTGCACGTTGTCATCACGGGCGGTGGCATGTCATCCGGGCACGAGGGCGAGTTCGCGGTAGAGACCTCCACCTCGGCACCGGGGAACGCCCTGAACGGCCTTGCGGCCCGCGGCAACCTTGTCGTCGGAATGGATTCCCCGCGAAGCGTCAGCCGCGCCGGGGTCAAGGCGGCGCTCTCGGGGGGGCTCGGATTGTACCAGGATCTAAGCCTTGCGGCCGAAGTGGCGGCGGCTGCGGGGGCGCGCGAGGAAAGCTACGCCCTAAGCCTAAGCCGTGGAGGCCGGCAGCTCGTGACCCTGCTGGCGCGGTTTCCCGAGACGACGCGCATGCTCGAGGGCACATGGAATGTGGATGTGCGGGACTCCGACCTCGCTCCCCTCCTTCCGGACCATCCCCTGCCCTCGATCTCGGCCTCGGGGAGCGGCCGCTTTGACGTGGACGCGGCTTTTTCCCGCGTGCATGCCCTTGGCCGCCTTGGCGCCGTCGCAGGCCGCCTGGGCGTCCTTGCGCCGTCGCTCGACAGCCTCGGGACGGTTAAGCTCGAGTCCAGCTTCGACCTGGCCCGGAGCGGCCCGGCAATTCGGGTCGATCGCTTGAGCGTTGCCCTTGGGGACGCCACGCCGGCCGTCGTCGTGCAGTCGCTCCAGGCCTTCGATTTCGACGGGAGGACCGGCGACCTTACTGTCGTGGATCCGCGCGCTGACTGGCTTGGGGCTTCGGTCCGGGCGCTTCCGCTGGCGTGGCTTTCGGGCCTGGCGGGCGGGCGCGCAATTGCTGGGGGCGACGCATCGGGGGAGTTCGCCATCCGGGCGGCCGGCGGGGAATTCACGCTTCGCCCGAAGACGCCGCTCTCCGCGGCCGGGGTCTCGATCAAGGGCGCGGGCGGGACCCTTGCGAGCGAACTCGACCTTTCGCTCCTGCTCGAGGCGGATTACTCCCCGAGGGGATGGGAGGCCCGGTGGGCGCCGTTTGCGGCTTCGGGCGGCGGAAAGCGCCTGGTCACCGTCGACGGCAACGCGTCGCGGGCCGCAGGGGCCGACCAGCAGGTCGCCTTTGCCGGGACATGGAGTGCCGTCCTCGAGGCGATCGCCGCCCGGCAAGCCGTCCCAATGCTCAGCGGGATAGCCGGCCATTCGGCCTCCGGCGACTTTTCCGGGAGCCTTGGGGCGACCAGGAAGGTTGAGGGAACGCTGCTCGTGACCGGGCGCCTCAAGGGAAACTCCATCGCCGCGAGCGTGCATGCGGAAGCGTCCGGCGACGGCGCGGTGGCGTTCACCGTGCCTGTCAAGGTCTCGACCGGGGCGAGTGTGTCGGAGCTTTCAGCCACGGGGACGTGGGTGGGCGACGCCACGGGAAACTGGGTTGACGCCAAGGTGACGGGCGGAAGCGTCGCCCTCGAGCATCTGCTCCTGCTTGCCGGCCCGTTGGCCGCGCTCGGGGGTGTTCCCATTCGCGTGGCTCCCGAAGCCGTGCCGGCGGCGCCTTCGGGAGCGCGCGACACGGCCCCGTTCTGGGGCGACTGGACCGGGCACGTTTCCGTGGCGTTGGACCGCCTGAGGACGGCGGACCGCGAGTTTGGCTACGTGGGCGGTGTCTTCGACATCGACCGCGGATCCATCCAGATGGAGGGCGGACGCGGAAGCCTCGAGCGCCACCTCGTCACGAATATGACGGGGTCGATCTCGTTTGATGCCACCGCCGTGAACCCGTACAGCGCCAAAGCCGCGGCCGCCCTCGACGACCTCGACGCGGCGCCGCTTTTCGGGCCGCCGAAATCCGGCCAGGACCCGCTGCTGGAGGGGCACTTCTCCGTAAAGGGCACGCTTACGGGAAACGGGGCCAACCTGGATGACCTGCTGGGGCGCACGCAGGAGGAATTCCGGTTCACATGCACGGCGGGCATCGTCCGCCTGCTGCGGGCAAACGTGGCGGAGTCCCTGCCTGAGGTTTCGTCACCGGTCTCCGACACCCTGGGCTCCGTTGGCTTCGTCGTGGGTTCGGTGCTGGGGATCAAGAAGGACTCAATGAGCGCGGGCAAGGATTCCGTCAGCAAGACCGGCGACGCCGTCCTCAACTTCACCTACCAGGTTGCGGAGATCGGCTTTGACAAGGCCGCCGTCACGGCGATCCGGAGGGCCGACGGCACGATCCGGCTTGTCGACATCGAGATGACCGCTCCGGAGGAGCACCTGAAGGGATCCGGCCAGATTGACAACGTGATGGGCCTGCCCATCACCCAAGAGCCGCTAAGCGTTGAGTTGCGGCTCGGCGCCCGCGGCAGGCCCGCCGAGCTCCTTTCGCAGGCAGGCCTGCTCTCCCCCGCGAAGGACGGCTTGGGCTACGCGTTGCTGAACGAGTCCATCCGCTTCGGGGGTACCCTGGAGCATATCGACGAGAGCCAATGGAACGCGCTCCTTGTCAAGGCGGCGACCCGGAAGCCTGAGACTGTGAAGAAAGGCGGCTGAGGGAGCCGCGGCAGCGCGCACGCCGATCCGTCTCGGATCGACTCGGCGGCCTCCCTACCGCCTGTCGAAGATCATCGTGATGTCCTGCTCGCCCCTGGACGAACTGGTGTGCCTTTGGATCGAGAGGCGCCTTCCGCCGTCGAGCAATTTCCAGGTGTCCTTGGTGGTCATCTTTGAAACCACCCCGCCCCTTGTGAACGCCACGCTCGAATCGATGAGCACGGCATCTCCGGCGTCGGACAGGCGCGCCGTGGTGACGCGGGGCGAATTCATGAACTGCGATTTGGACTCGGCGCCGTCAAGGGAAAGGGTCTCCTCGGTCACGCTCTCATCGGCGTATTCGACGACGCGCGTCGTCTTGACCGATAGGCTTCCGCCTTCCTGGCGCACGTCCAGGCGCGCGGGCGCGAATCCCATCCCCATCCGCCCAAACTCGCTTCTGTCCTCGTCGAGGACCCAGCTCCCCGAAAAGTCAGCCCCCTTGGCCTCAAAACGCAGGGGCGGCAGCCCGCAGGCCTTCCGGTAGGCCAGCGTCGCATCGCAGTAGGCCTGGTCCCCCAGCCCAAGCACGCGCGGATCCCGCATGAGTTCCTCGTATTGCTTCCTCGGGGTGTTCCGGACCATGCCCGCCCAGGTCATGTAATAGACCCACCTGGGCTGCTGGCTCAGGATCTCGGGCGAGGGCGGGCTTCCCACCTCCGCCAGCGCAAGGGGCTTCCCTTCGGACAGGGACGCGAGGCTGTCATAGTAGGCCTGCTTGAAGTCGTTCCCGTAGACATCCAGGGCGAGGACATCGACATACTGGATTCCAGGGAAGAATTTTGCATGCTCCCTGCCCGGCTGGCTCGGTCGGTCCATGCTCCACACCCATATCAGGTTGTTCAGGTGGTGGTGGTTCACCAGGCGGTCAAAAATCTGGCGATAGAGGGCGATGGTGCTGTACTCCCCCGTGCGCCCTCCCCACCAGAACCAGTCGCCGTTCATCTCGTGGTACGGCCGCCAAAGGACTGGGACATGGGCGTCCTGGAGCTGCTTCAGAAAGACCGCGATCTCGTCGACCTGCGCGCACCAATGCTCGTAGAGCGCGGTGCCCGGGGTCAGCACGTCCCTGAACTGCTCGTCGAGGAGCTTTCCCTGGACGCTCGAGAGCGCCTTCGGATCGCTGTTGGAAAGCTGGCTGAACGTGACGGGCTCATTTGCGGTCGGCGGGACCGCATGCCAGCAAAGGGCCACGATTGCCCCGAGCTGGTGCTGGCGGATCGCCTCCTGGACAATGTCAGGCCGGGCGAGGTAGGAGTCGGAGTCGCCCGCCTTCGCGTGGCCCCAGTCGGAGCCGAATATGACCGGAGCCTTCCCGATGTACTTCGCGGCAAACTCCGAGTTCCTGCTCTTGGTGTTTGGGAAGTTGTGCTGGCCGGTGAGCGTGTACTTGCCCGATATGTCGTAGAGGAACCGCAGGAGCGCCTTGGCCTCTGGCGACGCCTGGGGCGTGACGGGCGCGGCCGCGCCGCCCTCGGCCCGAAGCGGCGGAAGGCCGCACAATACGACGAGGGCCAAGGGGAGAACGACCCGGATCACGCATTTCATCACGAATTCAGGTACCACGCCCCAATGGACTGTCAACGGGAAGCGCGCCGGCGAACCCTCCGGAATCGCCGCCCTCGGGCCGCCGCCTTTCAATGTTTGCCGGTCGAGGCCGGACGTGCAATTTTCGCCGTGCACGATGACTTCACCCTATGCAACGAAGGCGCCCTCGGTTCAGCAGACGCTCGACCTATTCCGGGGCAAGTGGGCGTCCCGGATGCCCGGCTCGCTCGGCGCAAGCGAGGCGGGCGAGGCGGCGTTGTTCGAGGATCCCCGGGTCGACTGGGCGCTTGAGAATCTCGCCAAGCTGGGGGTCGCGGTGGACGGCAGCAGCGTGCTCGAGGTCGGGCCGCTCGAGGGCGGCCATACCTACAAGCTGGTCCGGGCCGGGGCAAAATCCGTCACCGCTGTCGAGGCGCACCCGGAGGCCTTCATGAAGTGCCTTGTGCTCAAGGAGCTCCTGAGCATGGAAAGGGTCAATTTCCTGTACGGCGATGCCGTCTCGTTCCTAAGGGAGATAGGGCACTCATACGACATCGGGTTCGCCTGCGGATTCCTGTACCACATGGCGAGTCCCGTCGAATTCCTCGATTTGATCTGCCGCAGGACCCGGGCCGTATTTCTCTGGACCGTCTATTGGGATGAGGCCTTCAGCCGGCGCCATCCCGGCCAGATCGCGGGGACGTCGGGCGTCGAAAAGGGCGTATACGCGGGATTCCCGCACACGCTTCATCGGCACGACTATGGCGGCTCCCTGGACTACGGGCGCTTCTGGGGAGGGCCCCAGGCATATTCAAACTGGATGGAGAAGGACGAAATCACGAAGGCGCTGGCGCATTTCGGCTTCAGCAGGCAGATCGTCGCGCTGGACGAGAATCCGCACGGATGTGCGCTGCGGTTGGTGGCGACAAGGCCGTGACGGACCCGGCGCGCGGGCGCCCACAGGCCCGGTCACTTCTGATTGGAGCCCGTTCTCTGGATGTTGTACTCGGGGTAGAGGGTATTCGAGCGGTTGTCGTTGCCCAGGACCGAAATGCTTCCATGACCGTCGGAGCCGGCGGTCATGATGGCGCGCCGCGCACCCGACTTGTCGTTCACGAAGACGAAGCCCCCGTCATTGTCCTCCGCGGCCGCCAGCACGACGGTGCCGTCCCGATTCGCAAGCGATAGCCTGTCCGGCAGCAGCGTGAGCGCATTTCCCGTGAGCGCGCCGGCCACGGACACAAACGGGGTGATATCCTTGGAGCCGAGCGAGAGGTAGATCATCCTTTTGGGGGTTCCCTCCGACCAAATGTTCAGCTTTGCCCGCTCGTCGCCGGACGAGGTGCCCATGGCGATGTTTCCCCCTCCGCTCTGGGCCATGATGAAATCCGCGCCGTCGTCGAGTATCTGGAGGCCGGCGCCGTCCGTCCGTGTCGCCATGTCATCGGAGGGGCCCTTCTGGAGGTAGTATCCCTCGTCGCCGTAGGTTGCGATGTGCACAACCTGCGCCGTGTCCGCCCCCGTGGTCGCCTTGGCGCCGATTCGGCTCTTTCCGGGGGCGGCGGCGATCTCGGCTACGCTTGTTCCGTCGCTCGATCCCACCTGGATCATGCCTCCGGTGTCCGGTACGGACACAAGGGTAACGAGCGCCTTGCCCTTGGAAACGATCCTCAGGGACCTGAGCGATAGGTCCATCTCGCCGCCCTCGATCTTCTTGGCCAGGATTTGAAGCGTTCCCTGGGCGCCGACGGCATCGTCATATTGCTTGATGTCCTTCTTGAAGGTGTCGATCGAGCCCTGCATCGAGACCATCTGCGCCACCGACGAGGCATTTACGGCCTTCATCGTCTCGAGGTCGCGCGTGGCCCCGGACAACCGGATCGCCAGGTAAACCACGCCGATGAAGCACAGGACGAGGACGGAAAGGGCGGCAACCAGAGGGGGAGTTAATTTCATGCGCTAATTCAGTACGGCAAACAGAGCGATCGTTCAAGTGTGGCCTCTTGCCCCGGATCCGCGCGAACAGGCCCGTTTTTCGCGCGCGATTGCGTTCTCCCCGATGCCCTTGTCCCGTGGATCCCTCCGCATTCCGACAAAGCCCCGCCGACGCACGGCGCGCTTGCCGGTCCGAAGGTTCCCTGGCCCGCAACGGACGATTCTGCAGGGCCGGCGCCAGCGGCCGCGCTTGAATTTTAAGCCTCTACATACAAGGCTCTTGCAAAAGATGGGTTTATGCTTCTTAGCCGCAAACGCTACCGGAAGCGGACGACCGCGGGTTTGTGCCCTTGTCGCTTCGCTGCCTTTCGATAACAATCCCCCGCCCAACCTCACCGAATCCCATGCAAGTATCCCCCGTAATTTCAAAGGGCCGGCCCCGAGTCCACAAGCGAACCGACATGTTGTTCGCCGTGCTGGTCACCGCGCTTGGAGCGTCCGTGATCGCCATCGCGATACTCGCGGCGTCGCTCCAAAAGCAGGGTGAGACCGTGAAGGCCCTGCGTGAGCAAATCGACGGGATGTCCGCCAGCCACCCGCTGATCTATTATGCCAACCATGGCGGAAACCTTCCGGTCGTCGCGACCTCCCGAAGGTCCCAGGTCGTCGCCGGCGGCTTTGTCCTGTCGATCGGGAATCTCTGCACCGAGGATTTGCCGCTCGTCGTCGACCTCGAGAATCCCGACTCCGGGCACCGCAAGTCTGTCCATATCGCGATCGACGCCCGTCACACCGCTGAGTTCAGCCATTTCGAGGACTGGAGGCTCTCGGCCGGCGACATCGTCGAGCTTTCCCATGATGGCTTCAACTCGGTGACGATGCGGTTCAGATGATTCCGGGCCAGGGACGCCCGGACCAAATCTCCATGAAGCACATCCTGCTCCTCCTGCTCTCGGCATCCGCTGCCCTGGCCTCCAATGTGGGCGACACCTACCAGCAGGTGATCGCCGAGAAGGGAAACCCGAAGAGCCAGATCGAGGCAGGCTCCGTTCGGGTGCTGAACTATCCCGACGCGACCATCAAGATAAGGGACAACGTCGTCATATCCATAAAGGCCATCGCGGTGCCTACTCCGGAGCCGAGCCCGCCCTCCCCCACTCCGACGCAGCCCCTCAGCCCGCGAGAGCAGCTTCTCGCGCTGAGAAAGGAGCAGGCCGACGCTGTGGCGAAGGTTAAGAGCATCGTCAACCAGCCGGTGGCCCCCGTGGAGCGAACGCCCGAGATGAGGGTGGCCATGTTCGGGCCCCCCTGGTTCCACCCCGGGGCCGCGACGCCGGACTTCAACAACGTCGATATCCGCAAGACGCAGGAAACCCCCTACGCCGCCTATGAGTACGTCTCAACGGAGCTGAACCCGGGCCTGGCGTGGGCGGGCAGCGAGCTTGAATTCAACTCCATGACCAAGTTCTTCTTCACGGACCGCTCGGTTCCGAAGAAGAAGCTGACCGAGCAGGAGATGCTGGAGATCAACCGACTCTACCGTATCATAGGCAGAACCGAGCAGCAGATAATCGACCTGCATGCCCCCAGCAACTGAGTGAGGCGGCCCCGGGCGCTCGGGTCACGAGAGCAGGATGGGCAGGAGAACGCCGAGACCGAGGATGAACAGGGCGAGCGCCGGCGCCGGGGTGGAAACCGGCCTGGTGCGGCGAGCCTCGATCGCGGCGGTGCGCGGATCGGAGAAGAGCCAGCGCGTGTAGCTGCGCTCGAACGCCAGGAACACGTTTGCGGCCACCAGGCCGAAGACAAGGTGCCCCGCGAGGGACGGCAGGAGCGCGGCCGCAGCCTCGGGCCTCCAATCGCATTCGCCCGTCCGAATCAGGGGCAGCAGCGTCATTGGCCCCGCATACCACCATATCAGGCCGAAAACCAGGCCCCAGAGGCTGCCAAAAACGACGTTCGACGTCTCGCCACGGAACAGCACGCCGTAGCTGGCCCCGAGCAGCGTGCTCACGACGAGGTGCAGGCAGATCCCGACCGCGGCCGTGAGGCCCGAATCGAGGCCGGCAAGCCTTGTGAAAACCCCGGTGTGGATCATCAGGGGAATGGCGACCAGGCCGCCCGAGAAGCCTCCGGTCGCGCCCCATCCTAGCGAGAGCAGGAGGCGCACGCCGGGACCGTCCCGCTTCCGATTGAGCGGGTCGGCGTCGACAAAGAGGCGCCTCCAGGCCGCGTCGACGCCCGCGTAGACGACGCCGATGATCAGCCCGTAGAGGATGTGGGCGACAAGGGGCCCAAAGAGCACGGCCGCGCGCGCGGCCGACCAGTCCGCCCGCCTGCCTGCCGCGACGGGAAGAAGTGTGAGTTGCCCCAGGAACCACCAGAAAATGCCGTAGGCCATTCCCCATCCCATCGCCGAACCCAGGTTCCGCACGTCCGCCTGAAACAGCATGCCAAAGGTGCAGCCGATCAGGCATGCGACCGCAAAATGCAGGCCGACCGTTTCCATGTGGCTGTCCAGCGCCCCGTACCCGCTGATGAGCGGGTAGAAATCGCCCTCATACTCCCATCGGCTGAAGACGACGGCCGCCACGACGCCGGCCATGCCTCCCGCGGCGATAGCGCGCCCCCAATGGAACGCCGCCGGCCCCTGCGAGCGGCGCGCGCTCCATGCGCCGAGGAAAACACCCACCGGGGCTCCGATGCACACGATGCATCCGGCAAGCTCGGGGAATAGCGCGCGCGCCTCGCCGAGCATCGGGGTGGCAGATTGCCGCGCGGACTGGAATAGCAGGGCCGTGCCGGAGAGGATGACCCAGAGCATGAATCCGGCCCCCAGCCCCCAAATCAATCCGGCCCCGGGACTTGGGACCCTGCCCCGGAGCGCTGCCGCGAAGAGCAGGCCGAACACGGCGCCCACGGCGATTTGACGGGCGATTGACTCCGGCGCAATCACGGCCGCAAGCGCGCCCCCGGCGCCCCCTATGGCGACGGCCAAGGCGATTCCAAGCAGCCCCACCTGCGCTCCCAGGTTCGCGGGAACGGACGGCGATGAGGATTCGGGTGCGCCCACGGTGGATTCCCCTATTTGAGGTCTATCGTCTGCACGACGTCGCGCGGGAAGAATATCTCGAAAGTCCAGTCGAGCAGCACCCGCGCCTTCCGCTCCAGGCCAGGCAGCTTTGAGACGTAGATCGCGCGCCACATCATCCACGCAAGGAGACCTGAAAACCTGAGGGATCTGGCGCGGGCGAAGGGAATCGTTATCTCGGCGCACGCGGTCTGGTGCCCCACAACGCAGAGGGAGCCAAGGGAGTCGAAGTGAAACGGCTCAGGTGCCATCCCAGCGAGGGCGCGGCGGATATTCCGCGCGAGCACCCTGCCCTCCCGAAGCGCGAACTGCGCCGTCGGCGGGCAGGCCTCCCCGCTTCGCCCGTCCTTCAATGCCGCGCAGTCCCCAAGCGCCCAGACGCCCGGGCGGCCGGCGACCGCCATCGTGCTCTCGACAACCGCGGCCCCGCGCTTGTCGGTGTCGAGGCCGATCGACTTCAGCAAGGGATTGGGTGCGCTCCCTGCGGTCCACACCAGCGTCCGGGACCGAAGTTCGCCGGTGCTCAAGGTGACCAGCCCCGGCTTGGCATCCAGGACCCGGGTATTGAGGAGGAATTCGACTCCGCGGGAGGCCATCCTGTCCTTCGCATACCGCGCGAGCGATTCGCTCAGCTCCGGAAGGACCCGGTCGCGCGAGTGGACCAGCACGATCCGGATCTCATCGGCGGCCACCGCCGGGTAGTCCGCAAGTATCCCGCGCGCGAAGTCGTTGGCGGCGCCGGCCAGCTCCACGCCCGCGAACCCGCCGCCGGCGACCACAAACGTCATCAGCTCCCGGCGAACCTCCGGGTCGGGCTCGCGGTCCGCGCGCTCAAACATCTCGATGATGTGATTGCGAATGCGTATCGCGTCCAGGAGCGTCTTGAAGTCCAGGGCGTGCCGCTGGATGTTTGCGGCGCCGAAATAGTTTGAGACCGATCCCAACGCGACCACGAGGTGGTCGTAGGCGACCTCGCGGGCCGTGCCCATGTTCTCGCCAACCGGCGAAACCCTGACGATGCGCTTGCCGAAATCGACGGCCTCCGCGCGCCCCCGAAGGAATTCGGTTCGGTGAAGGGAGGTGCGCAACGGCGCGCTTATGTGGCTGGGCTCCAGGCTTCCGCCGGCGACCTCGGCGAGCATCGGGGTAAACAGCAGTGAATTCTGGTCGCTTATGAGGGTGACGGTCGCCGATGGGTCGCCGCGGAGCTCGTGCTCGAGCGAGACGGCCGTGGTCATCCCGGCAAAGCCGCCGCCCAGGATGACGATGCGCCGCGGGGAGTCCGCCCTATCGGGGGGCTGCTCCGTCTCCGGGCCCGCAAGGCGATCGGCGAGCTCGTGCAAAACCTGGGTGAGAAGGCCCAGCGCGCAGCCGTAGAGCATCCAGCCGAGCAGCGATGGGAACTGGGCGCGCATCTCTTCCGCGCCCAGTAGGGACGCGTGCCCTGCCAGGGCCGGAACAACGATGCAGGTCACGAGAACCCAGAGAGGAATTCCCAGTGCGCATGCGGCCATCGTCGCCTCGGCCCGGGCCCGCCGAATCCTCCCCATTGCGGCGGAGAACGCCGCCCCGACTGCGACGCCAAGGACGAGATTGGCGTGCGGGACCGCGTTCGTGGCGGCCAGGGGATAGCAGGCGGCAAGCCCCGCGACCGCGCCTACGAGAGCGCGCCTTGTGAACGGCTTCGCGTGCACGCTCCCTTTTTCTCGGGCATCGCCGGGTGCGGAACCCTTTCAGACCAGCTTCGCGTCGAGCGTGATTTCCGCCTTGAGGACGCGCGACACGGGGCAGTTGGCCTTGGCTCCCGCGACGATCTCGGCGAATTTCTCGGGCGAGATTGCCGGCACTTTGGCCGTGGTGACGAGGTGGATGGCAGATATCGTCCAGCTCGTCTGCGGATTGTTCTCCAGGGTAAGCGCGGCAGACGTGCTCAGCGTATCGGCCGTGAACCCGGCCGCGTTCAGCGCCGCCGAGACCGCCATGGTGAAGCAGCCCGCATGGGCGGCTGCGATGAGTTCCTCGGGATTGGTCCCTCCTGCGTCCGTGAAGCGCGAGGTGAAGGAATACGGGGTCTGTTTTAGGACGCCGCTGTCGGTGCTCAGTGTGCCCTTGCCGGACTTCAGGCTGCCCTGCCAGATTGCGGATGCATTTCGTTTCATAGGACCCCACCAAAGAGGAATGTCCCCTCGTTCGCAAGGACAGGGTCGGTGCCCAACGGTCTCCCCGTTCGGTTCCAGGCGCGCCCGATCTTGCATACGGGCACCGGTCAACGCCCTGCGAAATATCAGTTAAACCGGGTTGGGGTAATGCCGCCCGCGGCCGCCACCATTATTTCGTTCGCCTCATGTGGCGGGTACCCGCTGGAATACACCTTCCGACAAGCCGATTGCCACAAAATGGAACCGCCATCGCCAAAATCCTCAAAACGCGCGCTTTTTGCCGCGTGCGCAGTGCTTGTGCTCGCCGTGGCCGGCATCGTCGCCTGGCGCCTGTTGCGGACGCCGATCGGAACGGAGGAGGTCGCGGCGTTTCTCAACAAGGCGGTGGGGGCGGGTAAGGTCCAATTCTCGGACGCGCGGATCGAGATCACGCGAATGGGAGAATCCGACCTGCAGGTGACCGTCGCCGCGACGGCAAGGGCGATGCTGCCCCTCTATTCCAGGGTCGACGCGACGGAATACCTGCGCGGGACGCTCAATATCGACCCCGAATCGACGGCGGAGGTGCGGCGGTTGATGGCTGACAAGAACGCCTCCCAGGGGCCGGAATTCTCCCGGCTGCGGCCTTTCCCGCCCGATCCCTACCAGGCGGTCATCCTGAAAATGGCGTCGCGCTCCGGCGCGGCGTTCGCCTACCAGGCCACGATCGGCGCCCATCGCGATGGCGACACGTGGACGTTGGCCCTGGTATCGGGGGCCTTCAGCGGCGGATCGCCGACCGGGGACCCACGCTCGGCGTTCGGCGATTCCTCCTTCATCGCGGGTGATGCCGGCGACGACGCCCGGCTGCGCGGCCTCGCGGCCGACCTGCAGACATTCGCCGAACGCGTCGACAAGACGCAGCGCAGTCTCGATGCCGCCCATTCCGTCGCGCTCGGAGTCCGACGCGACGCGTACATGGCGCGGCTTGCGACGGGCAGCGTTTTTCGGGGGACCGCGCTGCGGCCGGGCGAGCAGCAGGGCACGACCCTCTATCTCGAGATAACGGGGCTAACCGCGGGAAATGGAGTGACCGCGCTTCTTCGCAATGCCGGCGGCTGGCACTACGCGCGCGCGTTCCAGGGCTCCTGGTTGGCCGACGAGGAATACACGAGCCTCACGCTGAATCTCACGTCCCTACCCGACCAGGCCGTACGCAACGCAGGGCCATTCCTTGAAAACACCCAGGCATGGACGTTTGACCTGCGGATGGAGCCGAAGGGGGACCTGTCGGAGGCAAACCGGTTTTTCGCATACCGATTTCAGTTCGTGAACGCCGGGCTTTTGCCTTCCCTTAAGGCGGCCCTGGATGCGGAGTTCGAGCGGGCGATTTCGGTCACGGCCCCCGGATCGCTCTATCGGGGGACCGCCGTCTCCAAGGCCTCGGGCGCCTCCGAGCCGATCCTCCTTCGATTCGTCAGCCGCTCGGATGACGGCGAATCCGTCCAGGCCTCGATCGAATCGACGAGCCGCTCATGGAAGCGGCGGGCCTCGGGCGCGATCATGGGCAACTCGAGGCGCTCTGGCGGCGAGCCCGTTCGACTCCGCACCGGCGCCGCGGAGGCGGTCGAGGAAGCCCCTGGCGATTCGGTGCTGGGATCCCGTGACGACCTGGGGATCCGCCTCGGCGTCGCCGAAGGGGCGCTTGCGGGGGAGGACGAGCGTTTCACGTACCGCTTTGCCACGGTGGAGACCGAGGACCTCAACAAGGCGGATGACGCCGCCCGCGTCGCGCGCGCGGGTCGATTCAGCGGCGTGCTGAGGGATGGAATCGCCTACGACGGCACCATCCGCGACGACCAGGGGTCCGTCACCCAGGCTCGCTTGGAAATCGCCCGTATCGACAGGAAGAAGGGCACGGTTGCCGCGAGCATTCATTCCCTCGTCCTGCTGAACGTGTACCAGGACTTCACCGGAACATTGAACCCCTCCGACGGTTCGCTGACCCTGGTCACCACCTCCCACGGAAAATTCGATTCCAGCGACGACCTCGCCGTTCCCTTCCTCGTCGCGCCCGTCGCCCACACGCTGCAGCTGGCGCTCGTCGGGAACGCGATCACCGGAGTGATCAAGGGCGACTCGCATTGGGCGATGGAATTTCCCGTGGGCGCATTCCTCGCGGCCCAGACCGAAGGCGCCGAACCTGACTCGCCGCCGGCCAACGGTTCCGTGTTCCCGGCATTCCCTAAGGCGTCCGGGGCCTACGCTCTCGTCGCGGGGGAATGGAAGCCGCTTCCGCACAACAACGGGCGCGTGGTCGTGGAGACGAACCACCCGATGAGCGGCGAAGAGCTGACCGAGGGGCCCATCGGCCTCGTCTCCCTCGGTGTCAGGCGGCTCACCGAGAAGGGCGAAAAGCTCACCTTCCTCGATTTCGACGGGAAGGATGCGAGGCCGGAGCTGCGCGAATCGGCCGTGGTCCTGCTCTTTGTCGGCGCGGAGCTGACCGCGACGCCGCAGGTGGAGCTGGCCCCGGTCGAGGCCATGAAGGACGGCCGGCGGCGCATTGAGATACTGGGGGGCCCCGCGGGTGCGATCCGGTTCGGGGAGCAGCGGGCGGCGGCGTACGTCAGACGGGCCGGTCCGGGGTCCGTCCTTCTCACCACAACGTCCGCGCTCGCGCCCGGCCCCTACGCCTTCAACGCCGACGTCGCCTACGAGCTGACGGTGAAACAATAGCGGGCCGCGTGCCGCTTGCAGCGTCTGTGGCGCTTGGAATTGCAATTTCATCCATCGGCGTGTGCATTCACGGGATGCACACCCCAATAGCCCGCGCCCGGCACCTGTTTCTCTTGTCCGCTGCCGTCCTTTTTGCGGCGGCACGCTCGCTTGCCGACCTGCCGGCGGCGCCCGTGGCAAAGACCATCCCCGTCGTCGACGACTACTTCGGCACGAAGGTCACCGATCCCTATCGGTGGATGGAGGACCCCAAAGACCCTGACCTCCAGGTCTACCTCAAGGCCCAGAGCGAACGCGCACGCTCAATCCTCGATTCGATCCCCGCCCGGGGTGCCCTCGAGAAGCGGGTTCAGGCGCTCGTGGAGACGATCACCGTTTCCTCCAACGTCGCCCGTCGGCGCAGCCTGCTTTTCTACGAGAAGATCCAGCCTGGCTCCAACATCGAGAGGCTCTATGTGCGTGATGGCATCGGCGGCGCGGAGCGCCTGCTGCTCGATCCCGACGCGCTGTCCCATGACGGGCACCACCAGGCGATCTCGTACGTCCTGCCTTCCGATGACGGCGCCTATGCCGCCGTGGGCCTTTCGGCGGGCGGCTCGGAGAACGCGGTGATGCACATCGTCGAGACCGCCACGGGCCACGAGCTGACGGATAGGATCGACCGGACCGACTTTGGCGCCACGTCGTGGCGCGCGGACGGAAAGGCCATCTACTACCTGCGTCGCCAGCTTCTCGCGCCCGGCGCGCCCCGCACGGCGAAATACCAGAACATAAAGACCTACCTGCACGTCCTTGGCGCGGACCCCGAAAAGGACGTGGCCGTGTTCGGCATCGGGGTCTCGCCCGGCGTCGAGATAGCCCACGAGGACTTTGGCGCGGCAGGGGTAAGCCCCGACTCGGATTACGCCCTGGGCGTGGTCATCCACGGCGTGCGCCGCGAGCAGACGATCTATGTAGCGCCCAAGGCCGACCTTGACGGCGGCGCGGCCGTTTGGACGAAGGTTGCCGACGTGGACGACCAGGTGACCGACGTCGAGATCCACGGCAGCGAGCTCTACATGCTCACGCACAAGGACGCCCCGCGCTTCAAGGTGGTCGAGACCGACGCCGCGCGGCCGGACATCGCCCATGCCCGCGTGGTGGTGCCCGCAAGCGACCGCGTCATCGAGCACCTGGGCGCGGCAAAGGACGCGCTCTATGTCGAGGCGACCGAGGACGGCCTGGGCCGGGTCACGCGGGTTGACTGGGACGGAACCCGGACGGAGGTCAACGTGCCGATCAACGGAACGGTCGGCAACCTGACGACGGCGTATGACGATCCCGGCTTCCTCGCCAAGATCCAGAGCTGGACGGTTTCCCCGCTCTGGTACATCTACGATCCGTCGGCGCGCACGCTCGCGGACACGCGCCTGGACCCGAGCTCGGCTGTTGATTTCTCGGACATTGTCTCGGAGGAGGTCAAGGTGCCCGCGTCCGACGGCACCCTGGTCCCGCTGTCCATTGTCCACAGGAAGGACCTGAAGAAGGACGGATCAAGTCCGACGCTGCTCTATGCCTACGGCTCCTATGGAATATCCTCGAGCGCATCGTTCTCGGCGGTGCGCATGGCCTGGTTCGAGCGCGGGGGCGCCTATGCCATCGCCCATGTCCGGGGAGGCGGCGAGTACGGTGAAGACTGGCATATCGCGGGAAAGGGCGCCAACAAGGTGAAGACGGTGTCCGATTACGTCGACTGCGCCCGCTGGCTCATCGCGCAGGGGTACACGTCGCCGGGCAAGCTCGGCGGCCGCGGGGGCAGCGCCGGGGGGATCACGATGGGGGGCGCGATCACCGGGGCGCCGGAGCTCTTCGCGGCAATCCTCGACGAGATTCCCGTCTCAGACCAGCTGCGCATCGAGTTTTCCCCAAATGGCCCGCCAAACATCCCCGAATTCGGGTCGGTCACCACGCGGGAGGGCTTCAATAACCTCTACGCGACAAGCGCGGTCCACCACGTCAAGCCCGGCGTGAAATACCCCGCCGTCATGCTGACGACGGGTGCCAACGACCCGCGGGTGGACCCGTGGCAGGCGGCGAAGATGGCCGCGGTGCTGCAGGCGGACAGCGCCAGCGGCAAGCCCATCCTTCTGCGGGTCGACTACGAGGGCGGCCACGGGCTCATCGGCGCGACAAAGGGCCAGGCCGCGGTGCTGGCGGCCGACGAATACGCGTTCCTGCTTTGGAACATGGGCGTGCCTGGATTCCAGCCCCCGCCCTGAAGTCCCGGTTTGCCCCTTGTCCGCCGGGGGACCCGTACCCGGGGGCGCCCTGCCCGCCGCCTACCGTGCGGGCGTGGGCGACATGTCCTGCTCGTTCTGCTTCAGGAGGTCCTCCGGCCGCTTGACCGAGTCCGGCAGCGGCGCCGGGTTGGGGACGCCGGGCCCTGCGTTCTCGGCCGGGGGCTCGGGCTTCACGCCGGCACCCGGCGGATTCTGCGCCATGTCCTCCGTCTTCCGCCACTGCGACCTGTCCCACCCGCCGCCAAGGTTGTTGATCAGCCCGACACTCGCCGTCACCTGGCGCAGCTGGACCTGCAGTTCCGCGAGGCGGTTCGTGAGGAAGGTGTTTTGCGCGGTGATGACATTGACGTAGCTGTCGAGGCCGTTCTGGTACCGCACCACGGACAGCTGGACGGTATGCTGGGCGGCCGCCGCCGCCTTGTGCTGCTGCGTCACCTCGGTCGCGAGTATCCGCAGGCTGGTCAGGTCATCCTCGACCGACTGCAGGGCGGCCAGGACCGTCTGCCGGTAGTTCGCAACGGTCTGGTCGTACTGCGCCCTGGCCTGCTCCGTCGCGGCCTGGCGCAGGCCGCCGTCGAAAATCGCCTGCGCGACGCTCGGGCCTATCGACCAGAATCGATTCGGCCAATCGAGAAGCTGCGAGAGGCTCGTCGACTCGAAGCCGGCCGTCGCGTTCAGGCTCAGCGTGGGGAAAAAGGCCGCCCGGGCGATGCCGATTCCCGCGTTGGCCGCCGCCACCTGCCGCTCCGCCGTGGCAATGTCCGGCCTTCGCTCGAGCAGGTCCGAGGGCATGCCCACCGGAATCGTAGGCAGCGCTGAGCTGAACGGGCGCACCGGCACCGAAAAATGCGCCGGGGGCACCCCGATGAGGACGGCGATGGCATGCTCGTATTGCGCCCGGGCTATGCCGAGGTCTGTCGCTTGCGCCTCGGCGGCGTCGAGCTGCGTGTCCGCCTCGGCAAGGTCCTCCTCCGAGGCCAGGCCGTTGTTATAAAGCGTTCGGACCAGGTGCAGGCTGGCCTCGTAATCCGCTAGCGTGGTGTCGAGGATCCTCCTCTGCTCGTCCGTGGCCCTGAGCGAGAAATAGTCCTGCGCCACCGCGCTCTGGGTGCTGAGGAGCGCGGTCGCCACCTCGGCGGCGCTCGCCTGCGCCGAATAGGAGTTTTGCGCGACCGAGTTGCGCACGCTGCCCCAGAGATCCACCTCGTAGGACGCCTCGAGCGGAAGCGTGAAGTAAGTCCGGGGCCCGGTTCCGCTCCCGCTGCTCGTGCTTGGGGCGGTGGGGCCGGACGTTGGGCTGGACGACGTGGTGCCGGATCCGCCGGACGCGCTGGTTCTCGAGCGGATGACCGAAGGGTCGAGGCTCACCGTGGGGAAAAGCGCGGCCCGTGCCTCGCCGACAAGGGCGCGGGCCACCCGATAGTTGGCTTCGGCGACCGCGACGGTCTGGTTCGAGATCGCCACCTTTGCCTCAAGATCGTCGAGTTGCGTGTCCCGGTACGCCTCCCACCAGGTGTTCCTGAGGGCGGCATCCCGCGGCTCTGCGATCTTCCAGCCCTGCGCCTCGGCGTCGCCGTTGGGCACGGCTTCCTTGAAGCTCCCCGAGGTGTCCGTCTTGGGCTGATCGTAATGCGGCGCAAGGTTGCAGCCCGCCAGGAGGAGGCCGGCGCCGAGCACCATGAGGGGGGACTGTTTCTTCATCAGGTTGAAGAGGTTGCGGGATCAGGGGCGTGCGCCTGCTCGCCGGGCGCCTGGGCGAAGCCAAACTTCCCGATCCAGATGTTGAGCCGGTCCATGTACAGGTAGATCACCGGGGTCGTATAAAGGGTCAGCACCTGGCTGACAATGAGGCCGCCGACGATCGAGATGCCCAGCGGGCGCCTCAGCTCGGAGCCCATGCCGGAGCCGATCGCGAGGGGAAGGCCGCCGAGCAGCGCCGCCATCGTTGTCATCATGATCGGACGGAACCGAAGGAGGCACGCCTCGAACACCGCATCCCTCGGGCTCTTGTGCTCGCGCCGCTCGACCTCAATTGCGAAGTCGATCATCATGATCGCGTTTTTCTTCACGATTCCGATCAGCAGGAAGACGCCGATAAGCGCGATGACGCTCAGCGTTGTGTTGGTGATCAGAAGCGCCAGGAGCGCGCCCACCCCCGCCGAGGGCAGCGTCGACAGGATCGTTATCGGATGAATGTAGCTCTCATAGAGGACGCCGAGGACGATGTATATCGTCGCGATCGCGGCCACGATCAGCAGCCACTCGTTCGAAAGCGAATCGTTGAATGCCTGCGCCGTGCCGCTGTAGGAACGGGTGATCGTGGTCGGCATCCCCGCCTGTTGCGCCGCCGCGTCGATCACGGCCTCCGCATCGCTCAGGGCCACCCCAGGCCCAAGATTGAAGGAAATCGTCACGGAGGGAAACACCCCGGAATGGTTCACCGCCAGGGGCGCCGTGGCGGCCTGGAAATGGCTGAAGGCCGCAAGCGGAACGACACCGCCGCCTGCGGACGTCACATAGACGTACTTCAGGGCGTCCGTGTTCTGCCAGAAACTCGGCATGACCTCCATGATGACAAAGTACTGGTTGATCGGAGTGAAGGTCGTGGCGATCTCCCTTTCCCCGAATCCGTCATAGAGGACGTTGTCGACAGCCTGGGGGGTTATTCCCAGCCGCGACGCGGTCGGACGGTCGATCACAAGATTGGCGGCCAGCCCGTTGTTCTGGGCGTCGCTCGTCACGTCGGTCAGCTGGTGGATGTGCCGCATCGCCACCAGCAGCTTCGGACCCCATTCGTTCAGGTCATCCAGGCTATCGCTCTGGATCGTGTACTGGTACTGGGCGGCGCTGTTGCGCCCCCCGATCCTCACGTCCTGGACCGCCTGGAGGATCAGGGTCGCACCGGGCACGACGGAAAGCTGCGGCCGCAGCCTGTTGATGACCTGCGTGGCCGTGACCGTTCGCTGGTCGCGCGGCTTGAGCGCGATGAAGACGCGCCCGGTGTTGGTCGTGGTTCCTCCCCCCCCGCCCGAGAACGCGATCACGGAGGAGACGGCGGGATCCTTCTTGGCGATGGCGACCAGGCTCTGGATCTTTTGCGCCATTGACTGAAACGAGGTGTCCTGATCGGCCAGGATGGTGCCGTTCAGCCGTCCCGTGTCCTGCTGGGGGAAGAAGTCCTTGGGGATTACGTAATAGAG
>Ga0182018_10000990_pt1 | contig 34410 bp, 29 predicted proteins | sample 812P2MmetaG_FD_120490 | JGI IMG/M metagenome (GOLD analysis project Ga0182018, IMG submission 120490) | Permafrost microbial communities from Stordalen Mire, Sweden - 812P2M metaG | ecosystem: Environmental > Terrestrial > Soil > Wetlands > Permafrost | place: Sweden: Stordalen | collected...
CGTTTTCGACACGCCAGTCACACCTGCAGCATTGCCGACAATCGCGAAGCTCCCCAAGTTGGCGCACTGTTACGCTGGTCAAACCGCGATTCCAACCGGGATTACCGTCCCCCGGGCTCTGACCAGCAAGATTGTATTCTGAGTACGTCTCCTCGGAATTTGTGATGCTTCCGGCTGTCCCCACAAGATCTGTTCCCGCGCTCGGCAGTCGAAATGAAAGGGTCAGTGCGTTTCGAATGAATAGAGTCGCTTCAGACCGGGCTTGGCTTGCAGTTCGGTAATCCCATTGCGCGTAACTCTTGTCTCAGTCAAGTTCAGTGATTCCAGCTTCTCGAGCCTCATGAGTTCTTTCACGCCGGTGGAAGTCACTGCCGTATTGGAAAGATCGAGAAATCTCAGGTTGGGGAAGTTTGCGATCGCTTGCATACCCTTGTCGGTCACCATCGTGCGGGCGAGTTCCGCATCCACGATCAGGCTGGCGACCGGCGCAAGTTGCGCTAAAGTCGCGTCGTTGCAACGCTCCGGGGCGCTGGCGGTGCGAAGAATGAGTCCGTCGGTCGGATTCTGCGAGCGCGGGACAAGACGTACGCTCAACGAAGTTTCAAGCCCCTCAATCGTATTCCATTGCGGTCGGTAGTCAGCAGTTAGCGGCGCTGAAACCGCATTTTCCTCCGGTAACGGCGGCAAGCCCTGGATCGCTGACTCTGCAATCTGCGTCGTCGCTCCCGCGGTGATCCACAGTTCGATGGTTTTTGTTTCTGCCGCACTCAATGCGGGCTTCCCCTCGGCGGGCATGAAGTCCTTGCTGTCTGAGGGCAGAGTTACACGCCGAAAAAGCTCGCTCTTGCCGGGTTCGCCAGCGCGGATGACGGGACCATCCTTGCCTCCGCGCATTACATGCTCGTAGCGATCCAGTCGCAGCTTGCCCTTGAACTTCCCGGCATTGTGACAATGAACGCATTTATCTTCAAAAATCGGCTGTACCCGCATCGCATAAAAACTGGTCGGGTCAACCCCGGATGGTTTCTCTTCACCAAGCCAGCGACGCAAAGGCCCAGGCGAATGCTCGGTCAGAAAAGTCTCACCGTGAGTCAATTTGCCACCCTGATCGCTGGTCCAGATCAGCAAGCCGAGCGTTGCCAGCAGGGCGACCGCATAAGCCCTTCGCTTCCAATGATAGAGACCCCAGCAGGTGAGGCTCGCCGCCGCGAGCGAAACGCCGCCCCACATGTGCCGCGTGACGAGTGAGCCTTCGTAACCCCCACTCCAAGCCAGTAGCCATCCGAGCCACGCCGACGCGATGGCCGCAACCGTTGCCAGTCCCCACACAAATCCCGCTGCTTGACGGAGGTGCCTGCGCTCTCGAACCAAAGCCGCGGCTTCGAGCAGCGGCACGAGCAGGAACAGCGCAATCGGAATGTGCACCGCAAGAGGATGGAAGCGACCCAGAAACTGCACCAGTTCCCCCCGCTGCTGGCCGTCGGGTGGAGCGTAAATCAACAGGATCGGTAAGGGAACAATCGCGGCAACACCGACGCCCAGCATCCACGCGCGGACTCGAAGTGGCATACGGGTTCCGTTATGTCCTGCGCAGAAGCGTGATTCGCCCGATCGGCAACCACTCGGCTACAAGAATGTCGCCGTTGTGAAGAAAAATAGCGTCATGAGGCGTGATGAACTTTCCCGCCGTGAATTCCGTGCGCGACTGGCTGCGGCGTGATCCCACTTCGCCATTCTCTGTCTTTCCGTCTCCCAGTTGCGCAACCACGTTGAACTCGCGATCGAGAATACACACTTGACTATCCAGATCGGGGCACACCATCCACTCACCTTGAGTGTGGAAGTTGCAAGGCATTCGCAGGTGCGCCTCGTCTTTGATCGTCCGCAAGTGAGCGCCGTCGAGTGTAAAAGTCTGAATGCGGCGGTTTCCGCGATCAGCTACAACGAGCAGGGGAGTTTCTCCGCGCGGGTCCAGCCAGAGTCCGTGCGGAGTGTCCAGTTCTCCATCGCCATGCCCTGGCTTGCCGACCTCACCCAGAAATTTCCCCGCAAGCGAAAAGCGCAGGATGTGGCTCGAGCCGTAACCGTCGCCCACATAAAAGTCGCCGTTCGGAGCGAATGCGACATTGGTAGGCACGAAATCAATGGGCCGCTTCATGTAATTCGAGTCTTCTCGCGGATAGCCATGCACCCAAGTCAGTTCGCCCGCGAGCGTGGTCTTTACAACCTGGCAACGGTTGATGTCGCAGTGGTAAAGAAATTCTGTTTTCCCCTCGCGGCGCAGTTTCAGTCCGTGCGCTCCACCTCGGAACTCCTCGCCGAAGGCGCGAACGAAACGGCCTTTCTCGTCGTATACAACGATGGCTTCGCCGCGCATACTCGACTTGTGAACAGTGTGCCCAACGTAAATGTGGCCCTGCGCATCCTGGCAGAGTCCGTGCGTGTCTCCCCACACCATCCCTTCTGGCGGCACCAGCCAATCGTGAACACATTCGTAAGTATGCGGGTCGGAACCAACAACGGGAAGGCGTGCGCCGGATTTGTCAGAAGTCTGAAGAGAGAAAGACGGCAGCGCCGCCGCCAGGCCGGCAGCGGAACATGCGGTCAGAAACGATCGGCGAGTTTGTTTTTTCATCGCGGCAGATCAGACTAACTCAAAAGCCCAGGTACGATCTTCGCCGGAATCACTCCGGTAAACTTCTGGTCCAGTCCTTGAAACTTGAACGTGAGCTTCTCGTGGTCAATTCCCAACAGGTGCAGGAGTGTGGCATTGAAGTCGCGCACATGCACCGGATCGCGAACAATGTTGTAGCAGTACTCGTCGGTCTCGCCATAGGCGATTCCCGGCTTCACGCCTCCGCCCGCCAGCCAAACGGTGAAGCAGCGCGGATGGTGGTCCCGCCCGTAATTTTCTTTCGAGAGCCCGCCCTGACTATAAACCGTGCGCCCGAACTCTCCGCCCCAAATGACGAGCGTGTCGTCGAGCATCCCGCGACGTTTCAAATCAGTGACGAGCGCGTAGGAGCCGCGATCGGTAGCCGCGCATAGCTTGGGTAACATGCCGACGCAATCGCCATGCACATCCCAACCGCGCTGATAAATTTGCGTGAAACGAACTCCGCGTTCTGCCATCCGCCGGGCGAGAAGGCAATTGTGAGCGAACGTTCCCGCTTTCTTTGCCTCCTCGCCGTAGAGCGTCCAGGTGCTCGCAGGCTCGTCGCGCATGTCAACCAGTTCAGGCACCGATGTTTGCATGCGAAACGCCATCTCGTACTCCTGGATGCGCGCGTGAGTTTCCGGATCGCCCAGATCCTCGAAGGTCAGCTGGTTGATGGCATTCACGCTGTCAACCAGCTCCCGCCGCGTTGCCCCGCTCATGCCTTGAGGATTGTCGAGATACAGCACGGGAGAACCTTCCGACCGAAAAGCCACGCCGGAGTACTCGTTGGAAAGGAATCCACTGCTCCACAACTTCGGAGAAATGGGTTGCTGATTGGAATGCGGAATCAGAGCGGAGTTGAGCACCACAAAAGTTGGAAGATTCTCATTCATGCTGCCCAGGCCATAGGACAGCCATGCTCCCAGGGATGGTTTACCGGGAATCATATTGCCGGTGTTCATCAGTAGGATGGCGGGCTCGTGGTTGATCGCGTCAGTTTTCAAAGAGTACACAAGCGCAAGATCATCCACCATCTTCCCAGTCCAGGGAAGCAGGTCGCCCACCCAACGCCCCGATTTACCCTGCTGCGTGAACCCCCAGTGAGACGGAGCGATGGGGAAGCGGGCCTGACCGGCGGTCATTCCCGTAAGCGGTTGGTTGCCGCGAACGGAGTCGGGCAGATCCTTGTTGTAAAGCGCACTGAGCCCGGGCTTGTAATCCCACATATCCATCTGCGGAGGAGCGCCAGACATGAAGAGGTAGATGCAATGTTTCGCCGCGGGCGGGAAGTTCGGCAAACGCAGTGATTCAGGGCCTGGCAACGCGGCCTCGGCGGCGCTTGCCATGCCGGTGAAAAGTTTCTTGCCGATCAGCACAGCCAAGCTAGCCCGTCCCAGGGTTTTGCCCAGGCGGCCAAGAAAATACCTGCGGCTCGCCAGACGAAGCCATTCATCCCGCAGCGACTTCGGGACAGCCAGATCGTAGACCGACGGGCCTTCGCCATGATTGTCGCAACAAACATGTCCGGGCAATGGTTTTTGAGGATTCATTTGTTCACCACCGCATCCAGATTCAGAGCCGCGCTGGAAACCAGCATCCATGCCGCAAGTTCCGGCGCCGGAATGGCCTTATCAACTTTACTCTCGCCGACATTCAACAGCCGAACGGCGGCCGACGGGTCTTTGGAATAAGTGGCCGCGAATTTTGTGAGCGCGGTTTCGAGCACAGTTTTTTCTTTGGAGCTCCAGTCGCGTGCCAGCAATACTTGACCAAGATAGTTCAGCCGCGCATCCACGGTTGAAGATTCATGAATCACGTGCTCCGCCAGTTTGCGCGATGCCTCCAGCCGCAACGGTTCGTTCATCGCCACCAGTGCCTGCAACGGAGTATCGGTGCGCTGGCGGCGAGTGCAGGCCGCGTCACGCATGGGAGAATCGAAAGTGTCCATATCGGGCATTGTGGCCATGCGCTTCCAGAATGTATAGAGGCTCCTTCTGTAGAGCGCGTCTCCGTGGTCTTGCACATATTTTCGCGTGTTGCTGGCGTCGTGGCTTCCGTCCCAGATTCCGGGCGGCTGATAAGGTTTCACGCTGGGGCCGCCGAGTTTCTCCACCAGCAAGCCGCTAGCCGCCAACGCAGTATCGCGAAGCATCTCGCTATCCATGCGGAAACGCGGTCCCCGGGCGAGGAGACGATTCTTTGGATCCTTGTCGGCCAGTTGCGGGGTCACACGCGCCGACTGCCGGTAGGTCGCAGATAGCAGCAGTTGCCTATAAAAGCGTTTTACATCCCAGCCGTGATCGCGGAAATCCACCGCCAGCCAGTCGAGAAGTTCGGGATGACTGGGACGCGCGCCCATGATGCCAAAATCCTCTGTCGTTTCTACAATCCCGGTGCCAAATATTTCCTGCCACATGCGGTTGACCGTTACCCGCGCAGTCAGGGGATTTGTGGGACTCACGGTCCACTCCGCCAGCCCAAGCCGGTCGGGAGACGTACCCGCAGGAAGCGGAGGCAGAAAATGAGGCACCGCCGGCCGAATTCTCTCGGTGCGCGCATTGTAGACTCCGCGGGTCAACATATCTGCATAGGCGAGCCCGGGAGCCTCTTCACTGACCAACGTGATATCCCCGTCCTTTGAGAGTCGATCCAGTTCGCTGTTGAGGGCGGGCAGTTGCGCGGTCAGCGAACGCGTGAGTTCATCGCGCTGCGCAAAATAAAAGTCGCTGACAACTTTGAATTCATCGTCCGACCACTCGGAAAGCGGCTTCTGAACAATCTCGGATACATAGTCCTCGAACGGGAGCCGCGCCACCTCGTCGGACGCCAACTCGCGAGCATAGAAGCGAAAGTCCTGAAACGCCGATTGCCGCAGCGGGTCCACGTCAGGAAATATTCGCCCGAGGGTCATAGGCGCTGACGTACGCACCGAGCCGTCAAGCTTGTCTTTGACGACCTTCAACTCCTGCGGCCGGGCGTCGACGTAGAGATTCATGCCAGCGGCTTTGCCCGAGCCCGAGTACGACGCTGCGATATGGTTCCAGCGCCCCTCGATCAGAACCCTCTGTTTTGTCTCGATCGTAACGGCGTTCTGCGGAGACTTATGGGTAAGCGTAAATTCAAGCTTGCCCTCGCGGATGCGAAGCTGCCAGCCCCGCGAGTCCTGTTTGGCATTGGCACGTGCCAGAATCACGCCGTCGGGCTTTTTCTTATCTTTGGATTCGAGCGGCCGCAAGTCAGGACGCAACCAGAAGGCCACGGTGAATGGCTGATTTCCTTCAATGTCGCCTGCATCCGGCAAATCCAGCCGGGTGGTTGTGTCCATCCTCATGTAAGGCCAGAGCCATATTCCCTCGCCCCAAATCACCGGACTTCCAGTCGCTGAAACATTTCGCACCTTGGCGCCACGCGCTGAGTTGATAAAGCCCATATCGTTCTGTTCGTCGAAACGAAGGCGTACCTGTAATCCTGGGGTGTTGACCGGCTGCGCCGGTGACTCGGAATCTTTCAGCCAGCTAGCCACAAGCTCACGTGCCCGTGCATGCTGCTGCGCGATCTGGTTCTCCAGTCCCGTGCGCTTAGCCAGAATCTGCTCGTAAGCCGCGCGATTGTCTTCCTTCGGAACACGAATGAATGGCGGCCAGTCCTGCCGGTCATCGTTCGATGGATTTTCCGTCAGGTTGTTGAAGAACGCGGTGAGGCGGTAGAAATCCTTCCGCGTGATGGGATCGAACTTGTGATCGTGGCAAACTGCACATCCAGTAGTAAGACCGAGAAACGCTGCGCCAAACGCCTCTGCGCGTTCTCGCTTGTTGTTCACGCGCAGCTCTTCGATAAGCGCTCCGCCCTCACCCGAACTGATGCCGACCCGTAGAAATGCCGAAGCGACCAACGTATCCAGGTTTTTCGTGGGCAGCATGTCTCCCGCGATTTGTTCCTTCACGAATTGATCGAACGGCTTGTTCTGATTGAAGGACTTGATCACGTAGTCGCGATAAGGCCAAATGCTGCGGAAATTATCCAGGTGCAGTCCGTGAGTGTCGCCGTAGCGCGCGACATCCAGCCAGTAGTGGGCGCGATGCTCGCCGTACCGCGGACTTGTCAGTAGCCGGTCCACCACCTTTTCGTAAGCATTCCCGGACCCGTCCGTAACGAACGCTTGCACTTCGTCAGGAGTAGGAGGTAGCCCCGTAAGGTCGTACGTCACGCGGCGAATCAGTGTTGGCCGGTCGGCCTGGTCCGAGGGCGCCAACCCTTCTTTCTCCAGGCGGCTCAGGATGAAACCATCAATCGGGTTTCGCGCCCACCGCTGATTCTTTGTTTCCGGAATCGGAGGACGTTGCGGTGCGATGAAGGACCAGTGTTCCTCGTAAACCGCACCTTCTTTTACCCATCGGCGCAACAGCGCGATCTGCTCCGGTTTCAAGGTTCGGTGTGCCTCTGCCGGGGGCATTCGCTCTTTCGGATTGCTAGACTCAATCCGCCGCACCAGTGGACTCTTATCTGGATTTCCCCGGAGGATTGCCGGGCCAAACTTTTCGTGAGGCGCGAAGGCGAATTCCCCGCGGTCCAGGCGCAATCCGGCCTTGCGTGCGCCTGGATCGGGGCCGTGGCACGCATAGCAGTTTTCCGAAAGAATCGGTTGGATCGTCTGGTTGAAAGACAGTTTTGCAGAACTTCCCGCGAGGCGGTGAGCCGCCCACCAAATTACAGCGATCCCGAGCAGGACAGCAACTACCACCCATAAGAACCGAACACGTGGCTTCCGGTCCCTTCCCAATGCCTGTTTTCCTTCCGTATCCAATGCGCGCTATCCTTCCATTCCGCAGCCAGACGACGAATTCAGAGCTTCCAAGAGATAGTATGCCTGCCGCGGACTCTACGGAAAGTGGGAAATTGCCCCAGTCCTCGTGAGCACAAAGACCCGCTTTTACGAACAAGGATGGTAGGGAGGAAAACAGGGACATTTCCCGTCCGCAAAGTGAACCATCCGTGTCTCCCAGCAATACCATCAAAGACAATCTGACCGTTCAATCCATCCTTGCCCGCGCCGCCGTCGCCGATCTGACGCTAGAACTCGCTCGCTGGCTTGTCCGCCGCTGGGCCCGGCTCCCAGCGCTACAGCGATTCGCTTTGACCTACCGGCTTAACTTCGGCGGCCACACTGGCGACGAGCCGGTCGTGTTTACGGTCCAGTTTTCGTCGTTTTGGAGGCGATGGACATGTTGAAGAGGCATCCGGGGCCGGAGGAAGAGTTCGAATAGGAGAATTGCGGTATCAATCATCTTTCTTGGATACCGTAATCGCGAAGCCGTGCTCCCCAGCGCATCCGGTATTAGAAGAGCCGTCAGCTCTCCAACTCTTCGAGTTTTGAACTCAGGGACACACCGTCCGGCTAACGATTCCCAACTGATTGCCGCTATGACCCAGTCCAGGGTGCAGTAAGATCACGGCGGAGCCGGACCCGTAAGTGGAATACCAGATCCGAGCGCCCTCGTGTTGGATGGAGTCTCGATCATTTAGGACCGGTAAAGGTGCAGCGCCCTCCGCTTCGAATTTCTGAGTTCGTAATCGGGAAGGTCATTTTGATCGTCAATCAACTGGCAAGTCAGTGTTCATCCCCGGCAGCAGCCGTGCCGTCCGACCATTGGCCGATTGGAATCAGAAACAGGGTCAGCCGGTCCAGAGTGGACTTGACTCCTATCATAGTCGGTCTTATGCATCTTCTTAACGCGAATCGGGCCGACCTTTTGCCCGGAGTCGTCGTATTGAATGACCTTCACGGTGTCTTTGTCGTCCGATGCATATGTCGTCGGGCTTAGAATCCATTCGCCGAAGTTCAGTCCAGCTACGGTTACTAAGGAATTCGCAAAGAATTGCCGACGCGTCACCATCGATCCTCCAATCACAAGGTCACCAATCGCAAGATCAACCAAACGTGAACGCGAACGCCTGCACGCCCGGGTCAAGGAACTCGATCTCGAATGTTCGATCTTCCACTGGCCCTTTTTGCCGGATGAGTTGATAGAGGCGGTGCTCTTGCACTGTTCCGGAACCGTTGCTGTCGGTATCGACGCCATGATCGTCACCTGGCGCGGTACCGTCGAGTTTCACGGTGAAGCGGACAGGCTTGCCATCCTTAGTGATTCCCAGCACCAGGTGAAGATCGCGGGCGTGAAAGCGGAAAACGATCTTTCCGGGGGCTGTTTGAACGACTGCGCTTTCCTCGCCAACCTTCCAAGTCCCGCCGAGACCCCATTGATTGAGGGAGAGTCTGGGTTGTGGCGTATAGGCTCGCTTGGAATCTCGAGCGATTGCCTGGATGGAAGCGAAGTGTTCTGTCCGATGGTAGCCGACGTAGGTCTCGGGTGAGCGCTGGTTGACGGCGTCCGGAGCGGCTTCCGCTCCTGCGCCGGATACCGCGACATCCACGGATGATGCCAACTGCGCTCCGTTTTCCTTTAACAGTTCCCGGATCACGCTCTCCGACTGGTCGTACTCGCCCTCGCCGAAGTGGTGATATCGAATCCGCCCTTTGCCGTCGATGAAGTAGTGCGCAGGCCAATACTCGTTGCCGAAGGCTTGCCAAATCTTGTAGTCACTGTCGATAGCAACCGGATAGTTGACCTTCAGGTCGCGCACTGCTTTCTCGACGTTGCTGCGTTCCTTCTCGAATGCGAACTCGGGTGTGTGCACGCCGATGACTACCAGACCAGCATCTTTGGTACTTCGCTGCCCAACCCTCAATGTAGGGTAAAGACCGCAGACAGTTGATGCAGGAGTAGGTCCAGAAGTCGACGAGCACCACTTTTCCCTTCAGGGACTTGCTGGTGAGCGGAGACGAATTGAGCCAGGCAGTTGCGCCGCTCAAATCCGGTAGGGGGCCTTCATCGCTGAGGGCGGGGTGCGCGTCGGGTGCGCTCGCTGCCAAGACTGCGGCCGGCTTCTCCGAGCGCGGCGCATCGATCAAATGCTCTTCCGCCTTGGCCGTGTTCACAAAGGAAAACTTCGTGAGCAGACTTGTGTCCCAGCCTAGAGCAATCGCAACCACTCCCATGATCACCGCCACGCCTAATCCGCGACGGATCCAGACCTCAAACGAAAGCGAACGTTTCAGAGCGGAGAAGACCTTGTTGCCTGCGAAAAGCGCAATTCCCAGGGAGGTCGCGGCACAGAGCGCGAAGGACAAGAGCAAGAACGACGAGCGGGCCCCGGGACCCTGAATTGCCGCTCCCGTCAGAATCAGTCCCAGAATCGGACCCGCACAGGGAGCCCAAAGAAAGCCGGTCGAAATTCCTAGCACAAAAGACTTTTCGATCCCGCTCTGCGCAGACGGACCGCCCCGCAGTTTGCTGCCCGCACGAACCAGGGGACGAGTCAATGCTTCTGCTATGGAGGGAAAGAGAAGACTCGCCCCTAACACAAGAAACATGATCATTGCCACGTAGCGCCCCCCTTGATTCAGGCGCACGACCCAATGGCCACCGAATGCAGCTGCGATTGCCACAACGGAAAACGTGAGCGCCATTCACACGAGCAAAGGCAAGCTGGAACGGCGGAAGGGTTGGTCCGCACGCGCGAATACAAACGGCAAAACGGGGAGGATACACGGACTCAAGATCGTCAGCACCGCCAACAAAGGCCAAGAGGTAGATCAACATCGGCTCGTCCAGTTTGCGTTCTTGATGGTTTGCAGCACACTAGATTGTTGCCTGGAAGTTGGATTCATCCGGAATTCAAAAGTTACAAGACTAGCTTTTTGTGGCGAAGACACTCCAGGTCAACTATCGAAGTCCGCGGGTGAAGTCGATCGTGGGAATCCGGTCTCGGGATCGAATTCGTCGTACCATGCAGCGAATGCAACTTCCTTACTGGGGCAGAAAAACTCCATCGCCTCGCGCTGTACAACGACGATCTGCCAGAGGCCATGAGATTCGTTGAATCCGATCGTGGCCACATGCTCGCCTGACCCGTTGAACACAGCGGTGCAATCGCGCATCTCCCCGTCGCTTTTTCCTTCAACATTCTACATTTTTCCGAACCTTTGGCCGATTTGAGATTGGGCAATATTGGAGGGAACCGTGGAGTCCGCCTGGCGAACCCGATCACTGTATTAGAATCGTTCGCGGCTATTCCTGATCCCTGGAGGCTTCAATGCGATTGTCCCGACCGTATCGACCTCGGTTATCTTCCCTCATTATTCTCGTCCCCTTGTTCGTCGTCAGCTTGGCAGCCTCGGCGCAGAATCAGCCCAGCCCTGGCACGAAAACGAAGGGCGGATCGTGTTCGCACGATGACAGCGGATTGACGTTGCCCGCCGGCTTTTGCGCCACTGTATTTGCGGACGGCGTCGGGCACGCCCGCCACCTGGTGGTAGCGCCGAGCGGAGTGGTTTATGTCAACACCTGGTCGGGGGACTACTACAACTTCGACAAGCCGCATGATGGCGGCTTTCTGGTGGCCCTGCAGGACAAGGCCGGAACCGGAAAGGCAGATGTAGTTGAGCGCTTCGGTGAAACCGCGCAGACGGGTGGCGCCGGAGGCACAGGCATTGGCATGTACAAGGGATCGATTTACGCAGAGATCAACGATCGAATCGTGCGATACGCACTTTCTCCGGGATCAATCGTGCCCAAAGACGCTGCTGAAACGATCGTCTCCAAGTTGCCCCTCGGCGGCGATCATCCCATGCATCCGTTCATTATCGGAGCCGATGGGTCCATGTTTGTGGACGTTGCAACCGCAACCAATTCCTGCCAGGCAAAGAACCGGCAACCCAAGATCCCCGGTGACAATCCCTGCACTGAGTTGGAGACTCGTGGCGGCGTCTGGCGTTATGATGCCAACAAAACCAACCAGACATTCTCGCCTGCCGAGCGCTACGCTACGGGGATACGCAACGCGGAAGGCTTTGCCTTCGAGTCTGCGGGTCACCTGTTTGTTACGCAACACGGGCGAGATCAATTGCATTCGAATTGGCCGGACCTCTATAAGCCTGCGGAAGAAGCTACGCTTCCAGCTGAGGAGTTAATGCTTTTGAAGTCTGGAGGCGACTATGGCTGGCCTGAGTGCTACTACGACGGTGTGCGGAAAAAGCTGGTGCTTGCGCCGGAATACGGCGGCGACGGGGGCAAAACGGTCGGTATTTGCGCCAACAAAACGGCTCCCGCAGCGGCATTTCCTGCTCACTGGGCGCCGAACGGGATGGCGCACTACGACGGGAAAAACTTTCCGAAGCGCTACCGTGACGGTGTGTTCATTGCCTTTCACGGATCATGGAATCGGGCCCCTTACGAACAAGCAGGCTATAACGTAGTTTTTCAGCCACTCGATCGTGATCACGCCTCCGGGAATTGCGAAATCTTCGCCGACGGTTTTGCCGGTCCGGTAAAGACGCCGGAGGGCGCCGCCCATCGCCCCTCGGGAGTCGCAGTCGGACCTGACGGGGCGCTCTACGTGTCTGACGATATCAAAGGACGGATTTATAGGATCGTCTACACGGGCGGCCCCGCCGGCCCCGCACCAAAGGGCACGCCATGTCCGAATATTTCGGCGCCTGCCGGCAATATCGTTCAATCGCCGGCCCAGCCGCCAGAGAGTGACACCGAAAATCTTCCCGTTCCTGAGGGATCGACCGCAGATATGGTGGCACTCGGTGCTCGCATTTACCACGGCCAGGTCGGCGGAGCGAGTTGTACCGGCTGCCATGGTGCAAAGGGCACGGGCTCACCCTTGGGTCCCGACCTGACGAACAAAAAGTGGCTGTGGAGTGACGGCAGTTTCGCCGGAATCCTAAAAGTGATCACCGACGGCGTGCCGCAGCCCAAACAATACCGCAGCCCGATGCCGCCCATGGGCGGCGCACAACTTTCCGACACCCAAGCGTCCGCGCTTGCTGCGTATGTGTGGGGCCTCAGCCATCCGGCAGCCTCGGGTACGCAAGGGGCAGCGCCGGCTGAAGTGAAGATTCCGGGCGAGAAAATCTATCCGGAAAGCATTACCTCGACGGCGGACGGCAGAGTCATCATCGGCAGCATCGGCGCCCGGACCATCTATGTCGTGAAACCGGGCGCTGCCTCTGCCGAACCCTGGATCCAGCCCGACAATGAAACCGAACTGGGAGTGTTGGGTGTTTTTGCCGACGAGAAAGCCAACACCCTCTGGGCATGTTTTTCTTCGATCCACGATGCGGCGCCTTCGGTTTTGAAAACCCTCGATCTGAAAGCCGGAGCGCTCAAGGAACGCTATCCACTTCCGGCCGAGCGCGCCTTTTGCAACGACATCGCGGTCGGAGACGACGGCACCGCGTATATTTCGGCATACAAACAATATGGAAGTCGATCGTCTCGCGCCGGGAAGCCATCAACTGCAAGTGTGGGCCGGTAACGGCGGATTCGGCCCCAAGGGCGGGGTTCTCGATGGCATCTCGGTGCTGGGGAACCGGTTGTTTGTGAACACTCTTAAAACCAACAAGCTTTTCACCGTTCCAATCGAAGCGGATGGAAAAGCCGGGGCGATTACCGAGGTGAAACTTGATCATGCCATTCACAACCCCGATGGCATGCGAAGCTTTGGGAAAGAGAGCGTACTGATCGTCGAGGGCGGCGGAAAGGGATGGCTTTCGCGCATCAAGATCGTCGGCGATTCGGGACAGGTGACGCCGCTAAAGGAAGGGTATCCTGACGGCGCAGTGTCGGTAACCGTTGTTGGCACCACTGCCTATGTCCTGGAAGGACAACTCAGCGCCTTGTTTGGGCCGCCCGATCCGCAACGAGTGTCGAAGCCGTTTCATGCGACCGCGGTTGAAGTGGGCAACCCTTAGTGGGTCTGCGTAAGCGGATGGCGGAGAAGTTGATGATGCTGACACGAATTTAACCTCTAAACGAAAGGCAGACATGTCGCGAACTAAGATAATCGGCGCTTTGAGCGTATCGCTGCTGGCGATCGCACTGGTAGCACAGGAGAAATCCGCGTCCAAATCCAAGTTTGTGCTCTCCAGTCCGGATGCGCAGCTCGCCGCGAAAGTTCCCGAAGTCTATACGGCGAACCTCTTCGGATGCACGGGCGGGAATATGTCGCCTCCGTTGCAGTGGGCCGGGGCACCGGCTGGAACGAAGAGTTTTGTCATAACGCTATTCGATCCCGACGAGCACGGCGATCCCTCGGGATGGTGGCACTGGATCGTTTACGATCTTCCAGCGAACGTGGACAAACTCCCCAAGGGTGCAGGCGCCGAACATAGCTCTGTACTGCCGGCTGGGACGATGCAGGGCCGCACCGATCTCGGCAACGACGGATATCATGGCCCCTGTCCCGACAAGGGCGATCCGCCGCATCGCTACACGTTCACAGTGTATGCGTTGAGCGTCGAGAAACTTGACGTGCCCGCCGACTCCAGCGGCGCGATGGTGGTGTCGACCGCCAAAGAACATTTGTTGGGAAAGGCGGTCTTCATCGGCCATTACGGTCGTTGAAGGACCTAGTACGGTAATCTGTTGTCCTATGGAGCAATCGGAAGAAGGGCTGGTCGCCGGGCTGCTGGACGCTCAAAGCAAGGCCAAGAAGCTATTCGCGGCGATCCAAACGCAGAACCTGATTCGGCCTGGAGCGAAGGAAAGCGAAGTTAATGAAGGCATCTACGCGCTTGCCGGGAGCATGTTCGGCATCTCCCGCTATTGGCACAAGCGCATTGTGCGCGCCGGGCCGAACACCTTGGCTCCCTATGATGAAAATCCGCCAGACTTGACGGTTGGTGAGGACGACATTGTCTTTCTCGACTTCGGCCCTGTGTTCGAGGAGTGGGAGGCAGATTTCGGTCGGACCTACGTTGTAGGCAACGATCCGCTCAAACGAAAACTCTGCCGGGACATCAAAGAGGCTTTTGCCGGCGGCAAGCAGTATTTTCAGCAACATCCTGAGATCACGGCGGCCGAGCTGTACGGGTACGCCCAGCAATTGGCGGAGACATCTGGCTGGGAGTACGGCGGACCCATCGCGGGACATCTGATTGGCGTTTTCCCGCACGAGAAGATCGCAGGGGACAAGATCACTCTTTATGTCCATCCCAAGAATCACAACCGGATGCGAGTGCCGGATGCTTCCGGACGAAAGCGGCACTGGATATTGGAGATTCATTTCGTAGATCGGAAGCTGCAGATCGGCGGATTCTACGAAGAGCTGCTGACAATTGGCTGAGTTCATGGAAAAGGCTGTCTTCTTCATCGGACTCATCCTGGCGGCTAGCGGCCTGCTATCGCCACCCCTGGCCTTAGCCGCTGGCCTCTTGTACGGCCTCACTCTCGCTCATCCTTAATCACTTCGAAGCCCGGCGTTTGTCAAAATTCCTCTTGCAGGCGTCGGTGGTCGGCCTCGGCTTTGGCATGGACTTGGCGGAGGTTGTGAAGGTCGGCCGTTCTGGGTTCCTCTACACGGCTTGCGGCATCACGGCAGCCATGCTTCCTGGGCTCGCCATCGGTCGTTGGTTCGGAGTCGCGCGTACACCCTCACTCCTGATCAATGCGGGGACTGCGATCTGCGGCGGCAGTGCTATCGCCGCCGTTGGACCCATTACCAACGCCACGGAAGAAGAGATGGCGGTTTCCTTGGGCACGGTGTTCGTATTGAATTCGATCGCCTTGCTGCTTTTTCCGACGGTCGGCTGGGCTCTGCATCTTAGCCAGACGCAATTCGGTCTGTGGTCGGCACTGGCCATTCACGACACCAGTTCGGTCGTTGGCGCGACCGCCAAGTATGGTGCTGTCGCTCTGGCGGTCGGAACGACCGTGAAACTGGCTCGGGCACTGTGGATTGTTCCGCTCTCAGTCTTGACCTCGGTTCTTAAGAAAAGCAAACGCCGTATTCAGTGGCCGTGGTTCATCGGCTTATTCTGTCTGGCTGCTGTGGCAAATACTTACGTGCGATTTTTCGGTTTTGCCTATTCAGTACTGAGCCATTTAGGAAAGCTGGGGCTCACGATAACGCTTTATCTGATCGGGGGCGGCCTTTCCCTGGCCACTCTGCGGCAGGTGGGTGTGCGTCCTCTGTTGCAAGGATCCCTGCTGTGGGCAATCGTGGCCATAGGTTCGCTGATGCTGATACTTCAGGGTTGGATTCGGTTGTGACCTACGGTGAATCGCCCGTCGGGTTTCCATAAGCCGTCACCAGAGTTTGATACGATTGCACTTCGCACCCGAGACCGATTCGTTTGATTTTGTTCGTTTCCTAATGGCGCAAATGACCCCGACCGTTCGACAGGTGCGTGGCGTAAATCTCGATCCGCAAAGCCGCTGCGAACACTATCGCGGACCTTACGACATTGTTGCGATCAAGATGAAATGCTGCGGCGTCTACTATGCGTGCAAGGATTGCCACGCCGCCCTCGCCGATCACGAAACCTCAGTGTGGCCGGAGAGTCAATGGGACCATGAAGCGATTCTTTGCGGCGCCTGCGGTGCAACGCTAACCATTCTCCAGTACATGCAAAGTGGTTCTCGCTGCGCGACTTGTGGTGCGCAATTCAATCCCGGGTGTCGCAGTCACTATCATCTTTACTTTCAAGTTCCCAAGGTTTCCGAGCCACGCTGAGAAGGAGCACAGGAAGATGCCATTGGTGAGCAAAAAGGCGAACCTGACCAGCCGGAAGACGATTCTGATCGAATGGGGCGATTGCGATCCCGCCCAGATTGTCTACTACCCACGCTACTTAGCCTATTTTGATGCGTGCACCACGGCGTTGTTCCAGAAGGCGGGACTGTCCAAACGGGAGATGCTGAAGACGTACCAGATTGTAGGTATTCCTCTGGTCGACCTGCGCGCTTCATTCAAGGTCCCATCACGATTGTCCGACACGGTAATCGTCGAATCTGAAATAACCGAATGGCGTCGCAGCAGCTTCTGCGTCCGCCACCGGTTGTTTAATAAGAGTGTTCTGGCCGTGGAATGTTTTGAGATCAGGGTCTGGGCCGTAGTGTCAGAAAGCGACCCAGAGCAAATCGAGAGCAAACCCGTGCCGCGCGAGGTGATCGAGATGTTTTCTGCAGGTGGCAATCATGACTCGGCGCATCCGAAATCGCGACGAAAGAAGCAATGAGAATACATACACAGGTTGGGATTGTGGGAGCGGGGCCTGCGGGACTTGTTCTGTCGCATCTCCTACACCGACAGGGTATTCATTCGGTCGTCGTCGAGGCTCGTAGTCGGCAGCACTGCGAGCAGCGGGTGCGAGCGGGGGTCTTGGAGCAAGGCACCGTTGACCTTCTAACAGAAATGGGAGTAGGCGAGCGCATGAAGCGGGAGGGGCTGATTCATGATGGCGTGGAAATTCGCTTCGGAAAACAAGGGCATCGCATCGATTTCAAGGCACTGACGGGGCATGGGATCACAATCTATGCCCAGCAGGAAGTTGTGAAAGACCTCATCGCGGCTCGGCTAGGAGAAGAAGGTGAGATTTGTTTCGAGGCTGAGGGTGTCACCATCCACGACTTCGATTCCGCGACACCGAAGATACGATTTCATGACGATGGTGAGCCTTGGGAGATCCTTTGCGATTTCATTGCAGGGTGCGACGGGTTTCACGGGGTGTGTCGCCCGAGCATAGAGAGTGCATTAACCATCTATGAACGAGTTTTTCCGTTCGCCTGGCTCGGCATTTTAGCGGCTGCTCCACCTTCTTCCGACGAGCTGATCTATTGCTACCACGATCGAGGGTTTGCCCTTCATAGCATGCGTACTCCCGAGATCACGCGCTTGTATCTCCAATGCGCTCCAGAAGAAGACCTGGCCCAGTGGTCCGATGAAAGAATCTGGGAAGAACTGCAGAAACGCCTGGCCACTCGCGACGGGCGGAGACTGACGGAGGGATCTATCCTGCAGAAAGGAGTGACCGGGATGCGCAGTTTTGTCGCGGAGCCGATGCAGTCCGGCAGGCTCTACTTGGCGGGGGATGCAGCCCACATCGTACCTCCGACCGGCGCAAAGGGGCTCAATCTTGCCGTGGCTGATGTTCGAGTCCTTGCTGCCGCGTTCGCGGAATTCTACGCTTCGGGAAATCTTCATCTGCTCGACCGTTACTCTGAGACCTGTTTAAGACGAGTATGGTTGGTACAACGCTTTTCCCTGTGGATGACTTCCATGCTGCACCGGATTCCTGGGAGCGACAGGTTCGAGGAGCACCGGCAGTTGGCCGACCTGGATTACCTCACAAGTTCCCACGCGGCTGCGCAAGCCTTCGCCGAAAACTACGTTGGCCTTCCGATGAGCTGAGTCGGTTCACTTCGAGTTTCGATCGGGGGAGGCTGAAATCTGAATCTTGTATCGGGCCTAGTGCAAGGCTGGGACTTCAGAGCAGGTCGTGAGGTTCTTTCGGGAGGGCGGAATGACCCAACGTCGCTGTCAGCTTTCTTGCCTGGTGTGTTGTTTTCTGTTCTTTGTATACCAAACGTCTGCTCAAACATTGCAGCTCATCAATGCAGAAGGCCACACTACCACACTCACTGCAACACAGGCAGCGCACTTGCCGCATGTCACGGTCGACACGCGCGACCACGACACGCCCGCCCGATTTGAGGGGGCACCGTTATCCGCTCTTCTTTCGAGCGCTGGAATTCAGCTCGGTGACACAATGCGGGGACCCCGGATGACCGAGGTGCTCTTAGTGGGAGGCCGCCGACGGCTACAAAGTCGTTTACGCTCTGGCGGAGCTTGATCCGGCATTCGCCTCGCGCGAAATCATCCTCGCTGACAAGCGCGACGGGAAGCCCCTGGATGCTAAAGAGGGTCCTTTTCGCATTGTGGCCCCCGGCGATAAGAGGCCGGCACGCTGGGCACATCAGATAACCACTCTGAGAGTAACTGTCGTCAAGTGATGGAGATCGTAAGGTAGTGGCTGCCCTCAGTGTTGCAGATGATTTCTACCAGCGGGATGCTCTGGGCGCACGATTCAGGTTTTCGCACTCAGGACAGGAACAACTGAAAGTAGGGCGATCTGGAACGACCTCATGACCACACTTGCCGCATTCCAGATGCGCGTCGCGGGGAGCCATGATTTTGAACCCGTTTCCTTCGACACAATAGCGGCATCGCACTTGGTCCATGACCGTGATAAAGGGGGAGTGGGAGGGCTACTATCGGTCATAGTATACACACGAAAACAGCTCAAGGGTCGGTTGGGCCAATACTGAGTACCGCCATCTATGGGATCGAACATCCGGCTATCGGCTGCGGATGACCACGAATTCAGCGCTTACGTCGCGGAATGCAGCACTCAGCCATGGATTGCGCTCGTCCTTCTCCAGGAGATCTTCGGGGTCAATCCCCACATCCATTGCAGATGATTACTCCGGACAAGGATTCACGGTCATTGCCCCTTCTTTGTTCGACCGCGTAGAGAGCGAGACCTTGAGCTCGGCTACGGTCCCGCGGAAGTGGTCGAAGGTATGCGCGTTGCGACGAAACTCGGCTTGGATGTAGCTTTGAAAGACGTCCAGGCGGCGATCACCTGCGGTCGCTCGTTTGTGGGCTCAAAAGTGGCAGTGCTGGGATATTGTTTTGGGGGAACCCTGGCTTGGCTTTCTGCGACCCGGCTGAATCCCGTAGCCGCCGTATGTTATTACGGTGGAGGTATTGTCGAACACGCCGGTGAAGTTCCGCACTGCGCCGTCATGCTGCATGTTGGCGCTAGGGATCCTCACATTCCTTCTTCAAAAATCGAAACGATCCAGCGTTTCAACCCTGATCTGCCGCTCTTCCTCTACAATGCCTGACGCGATTTCAATTGTGATCAGCGAGCCGACTTTCAGCCAGAAGCAGCGACTCTGGCCCGGCAGCGTACAATCGAGTTCTTGCACACTCCCCTCTCAGCAAGATAAATTCGGGCATACGTGCAATCGGTCGCATCCCGGCAAGGGAAGCCACCTTTCCAATTGGGAAGAAGAACAATCGTTACAATGACGCAAACATGACCTCTTCTTCGATTCAGGACAAGAGCAACCCAAGGGCAGCTCTCGCACCGTTCCGCCGACATGAGCCAGGGACCCAGCCCGACTATTTCCATCCCGCGTACCGCGCCACAAGACTGCGGGCGCCATCTCAGCCGCTGATCTTCTTGCCGCATACTCTGTCGGAGATCACGGGTCCGGTCTTTGGCCATTCCGACATTCATCCCAATGATCGAGACCTTACGGTACAGCATGCCGGGGAACCGCTGGGGGAGCGCATCATCTTGCGCGGGCGAGTAGTGGATGGGGATGGCCACCCCGTGGCGAATAGCTTGATCGAGATTTGGCAGGCGAATGCGGCGGGTCGATATGCGGACGCGAAAGACGATCACCCCGCACCACTCGATCCGAACTTCACCGGGACGGGAAGAACTCTGACCGACGAGAACGGATTCTACAGTTTCGTGACCATCAAGCCGGGAGCCTATCCTTGGCGCAATCACGACAATGCGTGGCGCCCGGCGCATATCCACGTTTCTTTGTTTGGGCCGGCCTTCGTCACGCGGCTGATTACCCAGATGTATTTTCCTGGCGATCCCCTCTTCGCCTACGACCCCATTCTGCAAGCGATTCCTGACGAAAAGGCGCGTCAGCGTTTGGTCTCGAAATTTGACCTTCAGACAACGAAGCCGGAGTGGGCTTTGGGCTATCGTTTCGACATCGTGCTGCGCGGGCGTGAATCAACGCCATTCGAGAGATAGAGAAAGAGAAATGGACTTGACGCCGACTCCTTCGCAAACAGTTGGTCCGTACCTGCATCTTGGCCTCACGAACACACACAGTCTTTCCCGTGTCGCTGGCGACGGAGCCAAGGGCGAACGGGTATGGCTCACTTTTCGTGTGCTGGATGGAGAAGGCGCGCCGGTTCCGGACGCGATGATCGAATTGTGGCAGGCAGATTCCGAAGGCAACTACGAGCGTCCAGGAGGCAGTGAGGATGGCGCAGCCTTCGGTGGTTTTGGGCGACTGGCGACGGCTGAGGATGGCTCGTGCACATTTGAGACGATCAAGCCGGGGTGCGTGCCGGGTTCCGGCGAACGGGTTCAGGCGCCGCACATCAACGTTTCGATACTGGGCCGGGGCATCCTCAAGAGATTGTCGACACGACTTTACTTTGCAGGGGAGCCAGCGAACGCCGCAGATTCGGTCTTGGCCTTGGTACCAGAGGGTCGGCGTCCGACGTTGTTTGCTCATCCGGACCCGACGCGCACCGACAATTGGATTTTCGAGGTGCGGCTGCGTGGAGAGGCAGAGACTGTATTTTTCGATGTGTAATCATTTTGAATTGAGAAGCCGAAGCAGATTGCGGAGTCGGGAATGAGCGCACGCTTGATTGAGAGCCTCACAACCACACAGGCTATGGCCGCTCTGTTTTCCGATGATTCGGTTCTTCAGGCGATGTTGGAATTCGAAAAAGCGTTGGCCCGCGCAGAAGCGCAATGTGGAGTCATCCCGAAGGAGGCCGCGGACGCGATCACGGCTGCTGCCAGGCCCCGCGAGTTCGATTTTTCCGCGCTCGCTGAAGCCACATTTCGAGCTGGAACACCCGCAATTCCGTTGGTGAAAATGCTGACCGAGCAGGTGCGACACACGGACGCAGAGGCGGCGCGATTCGTTCATTGGGGTGCCACCAGCCAGGACGTCGCCGACACCGCGATGTCTCTTCTGCTGAAGCGAGCGGAGCCGATTTTGAGCGCTGATCTCTTGCGACTGGAGACGGGTCTGTCCGGCTTGACGGAACGGTACAAGGACACGTGCATGCTCGGTCGGACCCTGCTTCAGCCGGCGCCGCCCGTGACCTTCGGGCTCAAAGCCGCCGGATGGCTAGCCTCGGTTCGCCGCGGAAGGCGGCGTTTGCAGAAGTCATTTCGCGCTGCGGCAGTCTTGCAGTTTGGCGGAGCCAGCGGTACCTTGGCATCGCTGGGCGACCGCGGAATTCCCGTTGCTGAAGCGCTCAGTGCAGATCTCGGCTTCGGAAATCCTCCGGCAGCGCCCTGGCACACTCAGCGCGACCAACTGGCGACGCTGATCTGCAATTGTGGAGTGCTGACCGGATCGCTCGGGAAGATGGCGCGAGACATCAGCCTGCTCATGCAGAACGAGGTGGGTGAGGCGATCGAGTCCGGAGGGGAAGGCCGCGGCGAATCGTCCACCATGCCGAACAAGCGCAACCCTACAGCCTGTTCACTCACGCTTGCGGCGGCGCATCGGGTGCCGGGGCTGGTGGCATCGTTTCTCTCTGCGATGCTGCAGGAGCACGAGCGTGGCGTCGGGGGCTGGCAAGCGGAGTGGCCTGTAGTTGCGGCCGTCGTCCAGTCGACTGCTGTGGCAATTGCTTCGATGGCTGAGGTCGCCGGAGGGCTCTCTGTTGACCCGCAGAAGATGCGCCTCAACATCGAGAAAACGAGTGGAGCGATTTTTGCAGAGCGCGCCATGATGATGCTGGGAGCGAAGATGGGGCGAGACGTTGCTCACAATATTCTTGGATCTGCAGTGAAGAAGAGTGCTGAGGAGGGAAGGAATCTCTCCGCTGTCCTTGCCGAGATACCTGAAGTGACTGCACATCTAGGTCCTGCCGAGCTCCAGCAGTTGGAAACGCCTGAGCGATATCTTGGGTCGGCAGAGGCCTTCCGAAAAGCTCTAGCATCAGAGTCCGGTCGCGCAGACTACGACAAGGAGTAATGATTTGCCCTTCGCAACCATTCACAATACGCGGATGTTCTACCGACTTCAGGGAAATGCGGGACGGCCTGTCCTGATTCTGTCGCACTCGATCAGCACGGACCATGCGATGTGGGAACCTCAAGTAGGAGACTTGCTTCCGCACTTCCAGATTTTGCGCTATGACACTCGGGGCCACGGAGCTTCGGACACAACTGCCGGTGAATACTCGATTGAGATGTTGGGCAAGGATATTCTCGCTCTAGCCGAGCTGCTAGAAATATCGCAATTTGCCTTTTGCGGTTTGTCGCTGGGTGGGGCCATCGGACAGTGGGTTGCGGCGCATGCACCCGAGCGCGTCACCCATCTCGTGCTGGCCAACACGTCGCCGCAGTTCGTACCGCGCTCTAATTGGGAAGCCAGAATTGCGGCAGTACTCAAAGGCGGAATGTCGGCAGTCGTCGATGTGGCGATGCAACGGTTCTTCTCACCCCACACGCTGGCGCAACAAAATCCACACGTCGCTTCGATCCGCTCGGTCTTTTTGGGCACCGATCCCATTGGGTATCTGGGATGTTGTGCGGCCCTCCGCGACATGAATCACGGAGATCTCCTCGGACAGATCAAGGTTCCGACTCTGGTGATCTGCGGCGACCGCGACGTTGCGACTCCGTGGAGCGGGCATGGAGAGAGGCTGGCGCGGGAGATTGTGGTAGCTAAAGCTCTTCACCTAGCGGCGGCGCATCTGTCTAATATTGAGCGGCCACACTCGTTTACCGCGGCGCTGCTTGAATTCTTGCTGCCGCAACAGAGCGCTACCCCGGATGCCCTGCAAGCCGGATTCGAGATGCGTCGCGCTGTGCTGGGTGACGCCCACATCGATAAGGCGATGGCCGGCACTACAGAATTTACGCGCGAGTTTCAGGAGTTGATAACGCGTTACGCCTGGGGCACGATTTGGTCTCGCCCTGAACTGGACCGGCGGACTCGCCGGCTTCTGGTGCTGGCGGTAACAGCGTCTCTTGGAAGATGGGAAGAGTTTGGCCTCCATGTGCGAGCTGGTTTGGCCAGTGAACTGGAATTGTGCGATTTGAAAGAAGTCCTTTTGCAGACTGCCGTCTATGCGGGAGTTCCTGCGGCGAATACTGGATTTCAAATTGCGGCTGAACAGATCGAGAAGAAAAATTGAGCGCAAGAATCTCACACACAACCGGCCTTCACCAATGCTGCCCCCGAAGCAACCGCGGGGCGAGTCAGAAAGGAACGAAGGACAATCAAAGTTTCCTGTTGCGAAGTCCCGCCACGAAGTGGCGTACACCTTGTGTCGCGGCTCCATCTACGGATCGACTCTTGTGATTCCGATCCCCGAGCCAACGCGAGGGGCGGAGGAATCTGCTTTTCCCCGACTCCGCCTTGAATCCTCGCAAGACCCGTGTCATTCCAGCTCAAAATCAGCAGTACGGGTCTTGCTGTTGTTGCCCACCGAATCACCGGCGCGTAACTCCACGCGATACGAGCCCGGATCAAGTTTCGCGACGGGTATTTGGAGTCCTAACGGAATCACCGGATCTCCAGTTTTTCCCTGCGGGATTCTGTCACGAAGGCTGAATTTCTCCTGTCCGCTCTTGCGCTCCACCACCTTTAGCTCAAACGCAACGCCCGGAGGACTCGGACCTTTCAAGAGTGGTTCGTAGATTTGCACGTAGAGACCGGCCACATCGGTCTTCTTGAAATGGTTAGACGCCGACGGCGAAATCTGCATGCCTTGCACCAGCAAAGGAGTCCGATCTTCGAGCAATTGGCTATCGAGACCCGTGGCGACATCGGATGCACGGTGAATGTTGTTGCTCAGGGCCAACCCGCTGATGCTGAATTCCTTACCACCGTAAGGGTCGATCAAGAGCGGGGCTTCGAGTTTGCCAAAGCTCTCGTTGCCGGAACTAAACACGACTTTTAGCTTGTACTCGCCGGAGGCGATGTCAAACTGATTTTCGTAGTGAAACGGCTCTTTCTGGAATTCTTCCACTTCTTTCTTGCCGTCGACGTCCACATTCGCGGTATCGCTGAAGCGCGCAGCGATCGAGCCATCCGGCTTGTAGGCGATCCCTAAAATGTTGACGGCTGCATGTTGTTTCCCTTTCACCTTTTCAAACTTCAGCGCCGGAGAAGGAATATCGACGGCAAGATGAACCTGGGCCGTATTGAGCGAGGTGTAGAAAAAAGGCGCTTGCATCAAAGCGGTGACGTTGCCTTTCATCTCGCCGCCAGCCCGCGTCTCCAAATCTTTCTCGATCGGGTTTCCAGCCAGAAGATCCGACGGCCTGGCGTTGCAATAGCCACTCCGTGCGCGGACCGTGGTTCCTCCACGGTCCACTTTCACCTTCACCGTGTGGCAGCTCCCTTCGTCTGAAACTGCAGGTTTGTAGCCGAGAAGGTAATACTGATTTTGATCTTTGGCGATCCTGTCCAGACCACCCAACAGATCATTGGTGTTGACGATCACAAACCCGCCGGTGCCGTCGGCGAGTTGATAGAGAACCTGCTGGTTGTCGGAAGCGCTGGGTGGGAATGGCGGAACAATCGCCCGGGGTTGAGAGTAGGGACTGTAAAGGTTCGTGTTAGCTCCGCTTCCAGTTCTGCCGCCGGTTCCACCACTACCGGTTCCACCATGACCGCCGCCAGTCGTCCCGCCTCCACCCGTAGTCCCACCGCCGCCGTGACCGCCCCCGCCAGTCCCGCCGCCGCCGGTCCCACCGCCTCCAGTCCCACCACCGCCGTGACCGCCACCGCCTCCAGACCCACCGCCTCCTCCGCCACCTCCGCCGCCGCCGACATGTTGCGGCGGAAACTCAACCGGTTCCGCAAAAGCCGTCAGCCGAAGGATTGGGCGAGGAGACTGCGTAACAGGATAGTGAAGTGTAGCCGGGATGAACGATGCTGATGCGGAATCGAGGGAAGGCAGCGCCAGACTTCCATGGGGCCCTAACCCGGGCACTAAGTCCGGAACCACCAACCCGCGAACGTCGATGGGATAAATGGCAACGTTCGCTTTATTGCACGTGTCGATAACCGCGGTCAGCTCCGACTGGAACTCTGGGTTCATAGAAAAACCCGAGGTCAGCATGACCAGAGTCTTGCGCCCTGGCACGGTGGACAGGCTCTTGGCGAGGCTTCGAAGAGCCAGCAGCACGGTATGAATGCCGAAGTCGGCTTCCGCATTACTAAGGGACGGAGCCATCGGCGGAGGAGCCAACGACGCTACCATTACCGGTGGCTCCCCGTTCGGAGAGACCGTTGAGCCCTTTAAACCCATCACTACTTGCTTCAACCGGTTCGCGTCGGCCGTAAAGTTTTGCGAAATGTGAACGGTGCCGCCGAAATCCGCAATGGCGATCAAACGATCGGGCCCGGCGTTAGCGTCGATAAACTTCGCGGCCGCAGCCCGAGCTTGGGCCTGATCGCCCATGTTCATCGTCGAGTTGTCAAAGAGCAGAACCATGTAGCGCGGTCGTGCGTCCGAGACACCGGTGCTCTCCTCAAAGGAAAAACTGCTGACGTGCTGTTCCTTGCCATCTTCCCAAACCTTGAAATCTTTCTGCGCAAGATCGCGAACGTAGTTGCCCTTTTTATCGGTGACCACGGTGTCCACCAAAACCAACCGTGTCTCAGAACGGAACACCGTCGAGGCCGCCGCGGCCGCTCCGGTAGGCTCCTGGGCGTGTGCCACGGAGTTGTCCGAGCCTCGTTCGAGGGTTGCCCAGCAACTAGCCAGACAAATGCTGCCAATCAGAACAACCAGCCGGCGATTGCGCATACCTCACCTCCAAAAGTCTCTGTTTCGCGAATCTCAATCTAACGAATTTCAACCGTTCCATTTTCGGCGGACATCAACTGACCTTCCGCGTCCCTCACTACCAGCCGGACCATATAGCTCCCCGGCTTCACGTCAAAACTCGTCTTGAGCGTGATGCCCGAGCCAAGTTTATGTTCCAGAGTGTCATCCTTCAAATGCATCGTAACGGTCTTCTCCATCCCCTGAATGAAATTGCCATTGCGATTGAACAAAGCCGAGACACAGGTCAAAACGTCATCGTTTCGTCCCTCGATTTTTTTGAAGTGCAGAAGTCTTACGTCAACGTGGGCCAGGACGATCAGCTTGGCATCGTCCTCACTCGCCTTGAAAAACTGCGTGTGCAATTTGACGGGAAGATTATGCAACTCCTCCTGGGAAAAGGTTGCGTCCTCGATTTCCTGCTTAGCCTCTTCCGTCGGATTGGCGAAGTTTTTGGGCGCGTAATAGCCGCGGCGCGCCTGCAGGCTCAGCCTTTGTGGGCTCTTTATTGAGACCTTCAGACTGTGATAGCTGCCATCGAGCTTCAGATTTTGCGGAACAAATGCTAGCACGTAGGAATATTCGGGCGTCTCGGCAACCCGCCGCAAGCCTTCGTCAAGATCGTTGTTGTTGTGAAAGAAAACGCCACCCGTGCTGTCAGCCAAAACGGCGAGCAGGTCGTCCTGAGCAGAAGCAGCCGCGGTCTCGATGAAAGCCTTAGCCGGAGGCGGCGGGTGTGGAGAGTAGTGACTGGCGTCCCCGCCCGGAATGACGACATACAACCCGCGAGCGTCCAGCGTATTGATGATGACTTGCGAGTGCACCGCGCGGTCGATGATCTCGGTATATTCGTATTCCATTTGCGGCGTAATGAAACCAGGAGAAATAAGGACAACAGTCCGTTGACCGGGCAGCCTTGAGAGGCTGCGGACCACATCTTTCAGAATGCCGAGAGAGATGCGGCTTTCGTGGTCACCGGCACTCAATACTTCCGAACTGGTGGCCTGCACCATTGGCAACAGGTTTGGCGGTGGCACGCCTTGAGGAGCAGGGTTGCATGCGGCTTCCTCCTGAAGCGCAACCTGCGTAGCTTGCGGATCGTTCTTGTTGACGATCAGGTCCGCCTGGTAATAGCTGATTTGCAGGCAATCGCCGTTAAGCCCGCCGGCGATGGGCTGCGGCTGCAGACGGAACAAGGTTTCATGCAGCTTACCTCGATCGTCGGTATAGTCCAGGATGGTACGGCCTGAGGTGGTGAAGATGGCGGAACGATCCGTGGGCCGCAACCTAGAGAACTGGCGTTCCGCAGCCTGCCGCACGCGGGCCAGATCGCCGAATTCCAGATGCACATCATCGAACAGGTAGGCGATAAAACGCTCGGGCACATCCGGCATGTGTCCAGCATTTGAGGGTGTGTCGCCGGGAGAAACATCGCCGGTATTTTCGTCCGCCGTTTGTCGAGCCTTCGCAATCAGAGTTCCAGGCTGCTCGACCTCGAACTGGCTGATCACTTGCGGCTTGCCTTTGTCGAAGACTTGAAAATCCTCTTTCTGAAGATTTCCCACCGCATGTCCTTGGGAGTCGCGGACGACTGCGCGCACCAGCACAAGCCTTACATTTACCTTGAATGTGGTGGGTTCGTCGTGAGCCGCGAGCTCTGTCGAGTTCTGCTTCACCTCTGTCGTGTTCTGTTTAATCTCAGACTGCGCGGCCGGAGTCGTAGCTGGCGACTGTTGAGATGAATCCTGCGCGAGCGCCGAGGTCGGGCAAATGAAAAAACAAACGGTGCACAACAGAAAAGAGCTAAGCAACCTGAGGTTGAAGGCAGAATCTTTGGCGCCGCCGGATGTCACAAACCGCGTGGCTTCTGAAGAATTCCTCATAAGACGTCCAGCAATCGTGCGGAGGAAAGGCGGGTCCCTCAGTCGGTCCAGGCCACAGGCCCGATTCCCTGTGGGCGTCTGATCCTGCCGAAGAGTGTACACCCGGTTCGCACCCGCGCAAGCTAAAGCGCTCTGAATCTTAGGAACACAAATTCCATACCAGTTGCTTGCTTTTTGGGCATACTTGCGACTTTTGAGATACCGCCTTACTCTCCTTTATTCTGACGGCTAGACTCTTTCTTGCGCATCTGGAGAAAAGCCTCCGAGATTATGACCAGCTTATTCGTTCTCGACTAGATTCATTGCCCTTGGGGGAGTGCCCACGCGAATAATACGCCGCCGCTGCTGGTTATCGAGTACTGGCGACCATCGAGTTCGTAAGTAATCGGGGAACCCACGATGTTTGAGCCGGACCCGGCGTGCCAAAGCGTTTTTCCGTCGCTCGAATCCAACGCCAGGAAATTGCCCCTACCGTCGCCGGTGAACGTGAGCCCCGAGTCCGTGGTCAGCACTCCGGCGCTCGACCCGGGCCCAATTTCGTGGCTCCATCGGATATTGCCCGTTCTGTAGTCGATGGCTTCGATCACGCCTTTGCCCCAGACGTCATAGTCTGCGCCCGCCCAACCGTAGACGCCATCGGCATACATCACAAGTCATTGATGCACATGGCACGGATCGTATGGGTTTCGTAGGGGCTTGGCGTCGAATCTGAAACGCTTGGGCGTGAATGATTCGGTGATCCAGCGCATTCTGCGGCACACGGTAGCAACTACCCAGAACCATTACATCAAGACCGCATCGCCCGATGCGATCGCAGCGATGAAGCAGTTCTCCGAAGCCTTATTGTGCTCCACTTGTGCTCCAGATGGGGACGTCAAGGCTAAGCGTTCTGTGCAGTAGGATTTGTTAAGTGCCTACCTATGAGTGAACTGGCGGAGAGGGAGGGATTCGAACCCTCGGTACAGGTGCTAGCCCGTACAACGGTCTAGCAATTCTCGACTCTCATGTGATTCCCTGCAATCCGAGCTACTTACAGTCGCACTGACGGACCAAAACTCACCTAATGTGACCTCATTCGTCAATTTCAGGACACTATTCAGGACAGTGGATCTGCGGGTGGCGCGACCGCCTACAAATCACGTTGGCCTATCGCAATTTTTTCATCAAGCCGAGACGAAGATCCCCTCCGATAGAGCGGACCGGGACTGAAGGTTAACCTAATCTCCCCCTCACGCCTAGAATCACGGTTCAAATCCTCACTCTCTGCCACAGGCGAAGCTCGGGAAAAAGCAAACGCTCAGGGCTGCGCTTATACGTGCAATTGCGGTTGAGCGGTGATTACGGTAGGCACCAACACGCTAGTTCTTTTCGCCGACGGTGGCGACGATGCTTTTTACTTCATCCTCCGAATGACCGACCTTGACCTCGATCTGTGCTTTTATAGCGCGTCTTCTTCCCTTGGACGTCGACGATATACTCCACAGCGAGCAAACCCGGGCAATTCAACGTTCGGGCCACCACTCTGTAACTGGTTAGGTCGAGGTGTACAAGTACTTGCCTTCGGCACCGGGGCGGTTTACGCTCTTAGGCGCGGTAAGCTCCTCGCGTTTATAGGCGCGCCGAGGATCCTATGACACTGCGCGTTGCGATTGTGGGCTGCGGCAAGTCTGCTGAGAATCATGTCTCGGAGATCAGGAAACTACCCTGCGCCCAGCTCGTTGGAGTGTGCGATAGCGAACCGCTCATGGCGGAGCAGTTCTCCATCCGCCATGATATCAGCGTCTGGTATTCGGACCTCGGACGACTATTGCTCGAGCAGCATCCCGATGTCGTCCACATTGCTACTCCGCCTCAGTCCCATCTTGACGTGGCTCTACAAGCCATTGAGGCAGGGTGCCATTTGTTCGTGGAGAAACCTCTCGCCGAAAATGCGCGACAAGCCTCGCGGTTGGTCCGTACCGCTCGGGCCAATGGTTGCAAACTCACTATAGGCTGGACCCACTATTTCGATCCTGCCATTCAGGCTGCGCGCAGTCGCATTGCCCAAGGGGTTATTGGAAGTGTTGTCCACCTTGACGCCTTCACCGCTTATGATCTCGGCAGTGACTTCGGCGCCGCCGTTCTCCAAGACCGGACGCACTGGGTGCATCGTTTACCGGGGAAATTGTTTCAGAACAATCTCGATCACACCCTCGCTGTGCTCGCGGAATACGTCGAGCCGGAGAACTGCGCGCTAGAAGTTCGAGCTTGGCGGTCCACGGATTCCGCGTATCCGGATCTGTCCGATGAGCTTCGCGTCGCGATAACGTGTGCAAACACCTCTGCGTACATCCTCTTTTCCTGCCGGGCAAAGCCAGTGGGCCATTCATTCAGAATAGTTGGGAGTAAGAGCACACTCAACATCGATCTGGTCAACCAAATCGTCATTCAAGCTTCCGTGTCAGGCTTACCGGGCCCTCTCGGAAAGTTGGCGTGTGCCGTGGATCAAACCTATCAGCTTGGACGACAAACGCTTGGCAATCTGATGCGTTTTGCTCGATCCGAATTCCAGCCCTTGCCCGGCCTCGGCTTTCTGATCTCCGATTTTTACAAGTGCATCGAATCCGGCGGCGATGCTCCGATTTCGGACGCGCATATGCTCCGCGTGTGCGCGATGATGGATCAGGTCGTGCAACAACTTCAGGACACCCCGGTTATGACACTATGACAGTCTTGGTCACAGGCGCCAGCGGATTCCTCGGCCCCCGCGTTGTCCGGCACCTGTGTATCGCTGGATTTCCGTGCATACGATGTTTCATTCGCCCCAACAGCGACATCTTCGCTCTTGAGCGTTTGCGCGATCAGTACCCCGGGACCCGGATCGAGTATGTGGTTGGCAATTTACTCTGCCTTCAAGATGCAATTCGCGCAACTCGAGGTGTTGAGGCAGTGTGCCACCTCGCCGCGGAAATGCACGGACTGTCTCCCACGGTTTTCGCCAATACAGTTGTCGCGTCCAGAAACTTACTGGACGGCATCGTCCACCACGACGTCCCGAGGGTCGTCCTCGTCGGTTCAGTCACGACATACGGTGTCGCTCATCTGCACCGAACCGTTTCCATTACCGAGGAAATCGGAACGGAGGCCGCCCCCGAAAAGCGCGATGTCTACTGCTTTGCCAAAGTTCAGCAAGAATTACTTTTTCAGCGTTATCGCCGCGAGCACGTCTTCGAACTCATCATCTTGCGCTCGGGCGTCATCTATGGAGAGCGCGGGAATGTTCTCCCTTCGAGAATTGGATTCTATGTTGGCCGTCTCTTCGTGCAGATCGGGGGCCGCAACCGGCTTCCTCTCACCTATGTAGAGAATTGTGCTTCCGCGGTGGTCCATGCCGCCCAAGGCAGTAAAGTTCCGGAAGGCACTTACAATGTGGTCGATGACGATTTACCTACTTCCACCGAATACCTTCGGCAGTATCGCTTTCACGTCGGCAAGATAGCGTTAATCCGCCTGCCGTTGCTATTGGCGGACGGTCTCTCGAGGGGAATCGAGCGCTATCACGCCTATTCGAAGGCCCAAATCCCGCTGGTCTTGACGCCCTATCGTGTGCACTCCGCTTGGAAGGGGCACATCTACTCGAACTCTAAGCTGAAATCTACCGGCTGGCGGCAAGCTGTTCCAACCAAGGAAGCCTTGTCCCGAACGTTCGCGTACTTCAATCCGAATTGTTCCACCACCTCCGATAGGTCATCCGTGACCTCGCTCATGGTTGTTCCCGTTGAATAGCGCCGCGATCCAACACGATACCCAAGTTCGCAGTCTTGCTCCGGTCTTTGTCGTAGGCTCCGCCCGGTCCGGAAATACCCTCCTCTATCACACGCTTTTGTCTTCGGGAGTTTTTGCAAATTATCGCGGCGAGCCGGCGGTCTTTGATCTCATCGCTCCCAAGTTTGGCAACCTCGCCTCCCGCCACAACCGCGAACGGATGCTCGCAACTTGGCTGCGAAGCATGATGTATCGCGTTTCAGGCGTGGAAAGAGACTCCATCCGTGAGCGGATCCTCAACCAGTGCCACAGCCGGGGCGATTTCTTGCGAATCCTAATGGGTGAAGTCGCTCGTTCGCAGGGTCTGAACCGATGGGCCGTATGGGGACCCGATAATCTTCTCTGCATGACATCGATCAAGGCGGAAATACCGGACGCCCTCTTCATCCATGTCATCCGTGACGGTCGCGACGTTGCTCTGTCCACGTTTCGCGAGGGGTGGATTGCACCCTTCCCCTGGGATCGAAAACAAGGCTTGCTCGCGGCGGCGTTGCACTGGAAATGGAAGTTAGAGCACGGGATCCGGAGTGGTCTTCATCTCGGCCCGGACTACCTCGAGGTGTACTTCGAAGACTTAATTGCCAATACCGAAGAAACCTTGGCTCAGATCAGCGGCTTCATTGCGTATGATCTGGACCTAGGCGAGATTCGGAGGCGCTCCGTAGGCACCCTCGCAACTCCCAACTCAACCTTTCGGGAAGAAATCCTGACCAATAGCTTTCAGCCAGTGGGACGATGGCGCCACGTCTTGTCGGTCGCGGAAGTAAAGACCTTGGAGTGTGGTATCGGTCCGCTCCTGCAGCGTCTCGGTTACTCACTGGCGTGCCATGAAATCGCGCAACCCAGTTTTCAACAATGCCTGTCTCAAGTACTGTATCCGCAGTATTTCAGCGCCAAACAATGGCTAAAATTGCATACCATGTTCGGACGGTTGACCAGCGTGGAGCGGCTCGCGCTGACCCAATAATCGGAAGGTGAGCCTCGATTTCTTCAGTTCGAGATATGTCTCTGACAGTCGCCATCGTCGGTCCGCCACTCGATGTCCTCTTCGGCGGACAAGAAGTGCAGGCAAGCTCCTTACTCACCCAATGGCAGGAAGACCCCGAAGTCTCTGCCACTTTCGTCTCGAGCCGCCCATCTTTTCCCAAGCCCCTTGCCGCCCTCAACCGTGTCCCTTATCTTCGCACGCTAGTGCGTCTCCCCTCTTACGTCGTCAACTTATTCCGTGCTCTCGGCAAGGTAGAACTCGTCCATGTCTTTGCTGGGTCGTTCGGCACCTTTCGAATGGCTACCACTCCAGCGTTCGCGGTCGCGCGTCTGCGTGGCAGAAAGGTCCTCATCCACTATCATAGCGGGCGGGGCGACGAACATCTGAGGTCTTCAACCCTCGCCCGGCACATACTTCACGCCTCTGACCTCGTAGTAGTTCCTTCAGAATACTTAGCTGCTTCTTTTCGCTTGTACGGCCTCTCCCCGGTAGTTGTGGCAAATGTTGTCGATCCCGACAGATACCCCTATCGCCCGCGCAATCCCTTGCAGCCAAGGTTGTTGTGTACTCGCAATCTGGAGGCGCACTATGGAATCGACATCGTGATCCGCGCCTTTGCCAGAGTACAGCGGGATTTCCCGGAAGCCTCGCTCTGCCTGGTTGGAAGCGGACAACAAGCACCGGAAATCAGGAGACTAGTTGAGAAACTCTCATTGAATCACGTGCAGTTAATGGGTGCCGTTCAACCCGATGAAATGCCCGCAATCTATGATCAATCGGACATTTTCGTGAATGGCTCGTACGTCGATTGTGCGCCAGTTTCACTCCTGGAAGCTTTTTGTTCCGGGCTGCCCGTGGTGACCACTGCAGCAGGCGGCATTCCTTACCTTGTCGAGCACGAACGCACTGGACTTCTCTGTGCCGCCGGAGACTGGGCAGCCCTGGCTGAGAGTGTAGTGCGCCTTATGTGCCATCCGAATTTGGCAAGAATAATTGCGGAGAACGCACACCAACACAGTGGCCTTCATTCCTGGCACCGCTTGCGCGAACTCTGGTTAATGGCGTATCGAGACGCCCTGGAGCGGCCGGGCCACACGCCCTAGCCAGCCGAACAGGTCGTAGTCCATCGTGCAGAGCGCCGGGTCCTGCAAGCGCACCCCAATATCGGGTCGCGACCTCCGCGACTTAAAAACACACGCCTGCTAGAAAGCAATTGGTCGGGTGAAGCTTCCGCGGTTCCACAGAGCCTAAGTGATTGGAACTGTAAGAGCGGCGGAGAGGGAGGGATTCGGAAGCCGCCTGATTCAAAACGCCTTATTTCTTTCAACAGCGGTGTGAATTACGACCCGTCACAACTCACTGACATCAAGGTACTTCCAGCGATCCAGCAAGCTGATTTTACATTTTTTCGGCAAAACAAATGGCTCGAAATCCGTAAGCACACGTAAGCACGGTGCGTATTCCGAGGCATGTGAATACCGATTCCGGGGCGATGTGAATAAAGATTCCAGGAGGATGTGAATAAGGATTCCGGGGATGTGAATAGAGATTCCGGGGATGTGAATAATCCGAACCGCGATGAAAGAGGC